>ENA-OQCP01001157-OQCP01001157.1-human-gut-metagenome-genome-assembly--contig:-NODE-1157-length-10445-cov-1.951347_pt1 | contig 10445 bp, 14 predicted proteins | sample MGYA00242760_ERZ504583 | MGnify/ENA primary metagenome ERZ504583 (study PRJEB26092, sample SAMD00036308) | human gut metagenome | host: Homo sapiens | study: EMG produced TPA metagenomics assembly of...
TGTGGCTGTTGCTGTAGCACCAAAGTGGGTGAAGACAGCAATGGCCACTTCTCATAAGGAGGAAACAAAAATGGCATTTAAAGAAGTAAAGATTGAAGAACTTCATTTAACCCTTTTACAAAGATCAGCAAGGAATGGATGCTGATCACAGCAGGAGATGAAGAGAAGCATAATACAATGACAGCCAGCTGGGGTGGAGTTGGAATTATGTGGGGGATGAATGTGGCAACAGCATATATTCGTCCACAGAGATATACGAAGGAATTCGTAGATGCAGAAGATATGTTTACACTTCTTTCTTTAAGGAAGATTACAGAAAAGCATTAAATCTTTGTGGCTCCAAGTCAGGACGCGACTGTGATAAGGATAAAGAGGCAGGACTGACACCGTATTACACAGACGGAACAACAGCGTATGAAGAAGCAGATCTGATCTTTGTCTGCAGAAAGCTTATGCACAGGAGATGAAACCGGAGTGCTTTACAGTAGACGGACCGGATGAGAAATGGTATCCGGGCAAAGATTATCATACAATGTATATGGGGGAGATCGTGAAGGTTCTTGTGAGAGAATAATTCTTGCCGATAAGATCATGTGGGGATTAGGACTCGCAGCGTCATGTTTCAGTATTACAGGACATTATGTCGGAGAGGGAATATAGAGAAGATAGGAAAGAAACAGAGTGGAGGTTATACTTCTACTCTGTTTCTTTTCTAAAATGGTTGAATATGCAAGAAGAAAATGTTATAGTATAAAAAAATGAAAATAAAGTTGCAAAGGAGGTTTTTATGTGTCGTTCAATGAAGAAAAAAGAAATGCGATAAAAAAGTACATGTTGGAGAAAATAAGGAAAGATGATGAAAATTTCATTAGAAAAACAGCAGATACGTTTGCGGTTTCAGAAACATCTGTTAGACGCTATCTGAAGAGTTGTGAGCAAGAACGCATCATTCGGTGGATCCTGCAAAATATTGCGGGTATATTTTGTCTACAGTAGAGCAAACATGGAACCTGAAGAATGATGGCAGCTTAGAAGAAGATCGTATTTTTTTTAGTAATGTGCGTCCTCTGTTGGAGAATCTTCCGAAAAATGTTTTAGATATATGGTCTTATGTATTTGCAGAAATTATGAACAATGCAATAGAGCATTCTGAAGCAACAGAAATAAAATACTCAATAAAAAGAGACTGTTTGTATACGGAAGTATCTATTTTAGACAATGGGATAGGCATCTTTAAAAGTATTCAGGACTTTATTGAAAAAGAAGAAAATAAACAGATAGACATAGAACAGGCAATGCTTGAATTATATAAAGGAAAGTTGACAACAAATCCATCCTGCCATTCGGGAGAAGGAATTTTCTTTTCATCAAAGATGTTAACAGAATTTGCATTACTTTCAGATAATACTATTTTTTCGTTTCGTAGTGAGGAAAAGGAAAAATTTGTTCAGTCACATTTGATTTCATACTATACAAAATTAAAGAAGGTGGGTACAATGGTAGTAATGAAATTAGAAAATGATACTATAACCACAATCAAAGGATGTATTTGATTCTTTTGCACCATTAGAAGAAGGGTTTATTAAGAACATTAATACCGATGAGAGAGGTATGTCCATTGGGGAATCCGGTTGCAAGGTCTCAGGCGAGGAGAATTTTGAAGAGACTTGATGAATTTAAAGAAGTTATTTTTGACTTTAATGGGATTGATTTTATGGGACAGGGATTTGCAGATGAGATTTTTCGAGTGTTTCAAAATGCACATCCGGATATTGTGTTACGTCCAATTAATGCAAATGAAGCGGTTCTGGGAATGATCCAGCACGTTATTCGTGCATAGTGGTTTGGTAGGAGAAGAAAGCAGGCGGTAGAAATGAAAGAAGTAAAAACAATAATACTGAAGGATGTATTGCCTTTTGTGGATCCGGTGGCGAGATCCCATGCAAGAAGAGTTCTGAAAGATGCAGAAGGATACAAGGAGCTTGTGATTGATTTTCGGGGAATTGAATTCATGGGGCGCGGTTTTGCGGATGAAGTGTTCCGTGTGTTTCAGGAAGAGCATCCGGAGATAAAGATTACACCGCTTCATGCGAGTACATCTATGTTAGCATGATTCGCCATCTCGGAGGAAAACAACAATAAATGATATTTACAGATTCCTTGTAAACCGTTACAATAAGAAGTCGGGGCATTTGTCTCTGATATCTTATTATATAGAAGAAAAGGAACAAGGAAAATGGGGATTTATCTGATTGTATGCCCGCTGGTGTTTCTGGCGGGCTTTGTTGATTCAATTGCAGGAGGCGGTGGACTTATCTCGCTTCCGGCATATATGTTTGCCGGGATTCCGGTGCATAATGCAATCGCGACGAACAAGCTGTCATCTTCAACAGGAACGGTAGTATCGACAGCGAGACTGATTAAGAATAAGAAAGTAGACTGGGGATTTGTACCAGGAACAGTGATCGGAGCGCTGATCGGTTCTGTTGCCGGAGCAAATCTGGCGCTGATCATCAGCGACCATATTTTGAAAATGGTATTGGTTGTTATCCTGCCAATTGTAGCTTTCTGTGTGTTGAAAGACAAGAATATGGATGTGGAAGTTCCGGTCGGAATGACAAAGAACAAGCAGTATCTGATCGCGATTGTATGCTCTTTGGTGATTGGTTGTTATGACGGATTCTACGGTCCGGGAACAGGAACCTTCTTGCTGCTTGTATTTACCAAGCTTGCGAAGATACCATTGGAGAAAGCGACAGGAAATGTGAAGATTGTGAATCTTTCTTCCAATATTTCAGCGCTGATCACATTTATCCTGGCAGGGAAAATCCTGTGGGGACTGGGACTGGCAGCATCCTGTTTTAGCATTGCCGGACATTATGTTGGTGCCGGAATGGTTGTGAATAATGGGGTGAAAGTGATTAAGCCGATTATTCTGATCGTGCTGGTACTGTTATTGGTTAAGGTTGTGTCTGGAATATAAAAAGAATAAGGAAATAAAAGAAGCAGAATCATGAGTGGAAAATGATTCTGCTTCTGTGTTTACATTACCAGTCGCAGTATTCTTGTCTTATCCAAAATAAAAATCGAACAGACCATAAACAGATGCGCCAGGAGTGTGCTGACGATCACGCCGTTGGAAGTCAGCAGGAATCCAATGTGGAATCCAAACCAGCAGATAAATCCGGAGTAGCTTGTCATTAAAATCAGAAGTGGAAGTTCTTCCCAAAATCCATGAATCGTGGAAAGAAAATCATCCATCGTAAAGTCAAAGTAAATGAAGCGTCCGACTGCAAGTGTGATGAAATACATCATCAGTGAATCATAATTATCATCATTATAAATGAATTTAATATAAAGCAAAATCAAGATAATATAAAATGAAGACACCAGTCTGATGGAAGCCTTTTGGTTGGAATTTATTTCTTCCAATGGTACAAATACAATATCAAGCCATCCATTTAAGATAACGGAGAAGCAAAGGAAGAGTAAAAGGATAATATCCTGATACTTCTGCCAATAGATGGATACGCCAGGGATCCTCTCGTCGATAACATAGTAAAGAGACAGAAAGATCAGTACAGAGGTGCTGGCGAAGACCATCTCAAAGAAACTTTCAATAATGCTTCTTTTTCGCTCCTGATGGTGGCGGTTGATACGACGGATTGCTTTGTGAGACAGGGAGTCATCCTGGAGTCGCTGGCGTGTTTTCAATTTGCTACGCCAAGAACAATACCGATCACAACGGCCAGCCCGATCAGCGAGACGAGCAGGTAGATTCCGATGTATTCAAAGTTAAAGTAGTGTGTAACATAAGTTCTCATTAAAATGCCTTCTTTCAAATTCCTTAGCAGGTTATAAATAGTTGTATAGCTTTCATTATCAATTATAGCACGGTGATGCAAGGGGAAAATACTGGTAACTGTTCAGAGCCAATACTGGATAAAATTCAACCTAGTCAAACAAAATAAACTATGTTAGACTATCAATAGATTGATAAAAAGATAACAAGCATGGTATCTGTCAGAATGGATTGCCAGTCGTATGTAGTGCGAGTAGTAACCAAAACAGTTTACCAGGGAGTGGAAAAAGGACAGGATGAGAATAATGAAAGCAATTGTATTCGACGTAGACGACACATTATATGATTTATCAACTCCATTTAAGGAAACATGCAGGGAGGTTTTTCCGGAAGATAAAGATCTGGATCTGGAAGGCGCATTTTTGGCAAGCAGAAGATACAGCGATTCCGTGTATGCACGCTGCTTAAGTGGTGAGATGTCAATGGAAGAGATGTATATCTATCGATTCAAAAATGCATTTCTTGATTATGGGAAGAAGATCGATGCACTCAAGGCATTGGAATTCCAAGCAATTTATGAAGAAAAACAGCATGAAATCAAGATGACAGATGCAATGAGACAGTTGATGCAGAACTTGAAAGAGAAGGTGACTCTGGGAATCATTACAAATGGGCCGGCGCAGCATCAGTGGGATAAAGTGAATGCGCTTGGCGTAACGGAATGGATCCCGGTAGGTCATGTATTTATATCAGGAGCACTTGGTGTAGCAAAGCCGGATAAGAGGATTTTCAGTCGTGCGGCGGAAAGAATGGGGATTTTGCAGGAAGAGATCTGCTATGTAGGAGATTCTTTTGAAAATGATATCGCAGGGGCGAAAGCTGCGGGATGGAACGCAGTCTGGTATAATCATCGTGGCCATCAGGCAGCAGGTGATGTAAAGCCGGATGCAGTAGTAAGAAGTGAGGAAGAATTGATTGCATGCCTGAAGAAGATCAGCACGAAGGAGTGAGCAGAACAATTAGATACAAAAAAGAAAAATAACAGCTGTAAGAGAAATATGTTTCAATAACAGCTGTTATTTTCTTTTTATTCGTTATTCTTTTACTTTTTCACTTTTATCTTTCGGCAGGATCAGACTGAGCAGCAGTGATACTACGAACACACCTGCAACAGCATTTCCGTTGAAGATATCTCCCACAGCCTGTGGGAAAGCGCTGAAGAAGTTCGCATCTGTTTGTGTAAGACCAACGCCGACGCAGAAAGCGAGAGATACAATGATCATTGTGCGGTCATTGAACTCACAGTCTTTGAGCATCTTGATTCCTTCGTACAGGATTGAACCAAACATCATAACAGTACATCCACCAAGTACTGACTGCGGCAGGGAGTTAAAGAAAGCTCCAAGCGGCGGGAACAGAGATGCCAGGATCAGGATCAAAGCTCCCATAAGGATCGTGAATCGATTGATTACGCCAGTCATAGTTACAAGCCCGACATTCTGGCTGAAGGAAGTCAGTGGCAGACATCCGAAACATCCGGAAATTGTACTGGAGAATCCGTCAACTGCAAGAGATCCCTGCAGCTCTTCAATCTTAATGTCACGGTCTAAAGATCCTTTACATACTGCAGTTGTAGCTCCGGTTGTCTCAGCAGCAGAAACCAGGAAGACAATCGCAATTGTAAAGAATGCTCCAAGGTCAAATACCGGTGTATGACCGGTGAAGAAGACAAGTCTTGGAAGGCTGAAAAATCCGATTTCACTGATTGTTTTGCTGATTCCGGAGAAATCGATCATTGGAGCAATACCGGCAACAGTAAAGATTGCGGAAAGGATATAACCGAAGATCAATCCAACAAGGATGTTCAGGTTTTTGTATACACCATGCAGTAAATATCTTGAAACCAGACAGACAATCAGTGTCACAAGACCTACAAGAAGGTGATACCAGGATCCAAATGATTCGGAACCGCTTCCACCGCCCCAGGAATTCATTCCAACCGGGAGAAGAGAAAGTCCGATCGCGATAACAACACAGCTGGATACAACCGGTGTTAAATATTTCTTCCAATACTGGGCACTTAAACCAACAACTCCCTCGAAGATACCACCAAGGATAACGGCACCGACCATGCCTTCATATCCGAGATCCGGATTTGTACAGATCATCAGAAGACTTCCAAGGAAAGTGAAGCTGACACCCATAACGATCGGCAGTTTCGAACCAATCTTCCATATAGGGTAGAGCTGTAAACAAGTACCGATTCCGGCTACGAACATGGCGCACTGAAGAAGTCGAGTGATTTCAACAGCGGTCAGATGATCACCGGTGCCTCTGACAAGAGCGGCACTGCAGACGATTAATACAGGAGCAAGGTTGGCTACGAACATGGCCAGTACATGCTGTAAGCCGAAAGGAATCGCTTTTCCGAGTGGTACGCGGCCGTTCAGGAGATAGATATTTTCTTCGCTGACGGTTGTGATATTTCGTTCTTTATCTTTCATATTTACATACCCGTTCTTTCTAGATGTTTCATATAATGGTTCTGTATCTGTTATACAGATCCCCAAACAGAAACCACTATATACTGGTTTGCAGATTGTTGTAAATGAAAATCTGCGAACCTTTTATGTGATTGTAGTTACAACGTTACAATTGAGTGCTGCTTCTGTTACTGGGCACAAAAGCTGTGCCCAGTCATGCTGTCCCCAGGCAGTGTAGAACAGCAACCCAATTCACTTTTAGACAGCGTCTGCTTCTTCATTTTTCCGAGTCTGCGAAGCATTGTCTTCTTGACTGCACGGAATGTTTTCATAACCTGTGCAGCGGCACAGATGACCGGACATCATTTTACGAATCTCATCATCTGAGAATTCTTTGCCGGCATTCAAAAGTTCAGTTGCACTCATGATGAATCCAGGTGTACAAAAGCCACACTGAACAGCTGCTTCATCAATAAATGCCTGCTGAATATCGGATAACTCACCATTTGGTCCGGCGAGACCTTCAAGAGTAAGGATTTCTTTTCCCTCAGCCCATACACCGAGATAGATACAGGAGTTGAAGCATTCCCCATCAATGATTACATTGCATGCTCCACATTCTCCGACTTCACAGCCTTTCTTTACGCTGGTCAGACGGAAGTCATCTCTTAAAACATCTGTAAGTGATGCACGGACATCGATCATTTTCTCAACTTTCTTACCGTTGATCGTGCAGGTAAGTAATTTGTACTGTTTATTCATCGATCACACCTCCTGCCAATCTGATAGATTCTGTCAGTGCACGCTCTGCAAGAACAGTAGCGATGTGCTGACGGAATGCCTTGGATGCTCTCCAGCTGTCACGTGGATTGATATCTTCCAGAACAGCCTGACCAAATTCATGAACAACAGCTTTTGTAAGCGGTTTGCCCTTTGCTTTTGCCTCAGCAGAAGGTGCACGCATCGGAACAGGTCCTGCAACTCCGTAAGCAATTCTGACATCCTTGATCGTCTTCTTATCTTCAGAGAGTTTTACATTGACAGAACATCCTGTTGTTGCGATATCCATTGCATTACGCATTGCGTATTTAATGTAATGTCCGTGGTAGCCTTCGTATGCTCCTTCGGAATGATGATCGCTGTCTGAATCTCTGCCGGTTTCAGATCAACGACTCCTGCTTTAATATAGAAGTCATGGATCGGGATTCTGCGAACTCCGTCCGGTCCTGTGATCTCAACAATTGCATCCCATGCATGAAGTGTTGAAGCGGAATCAGCGGATGTAACACCATTACATGTGTTTCCACCGATCGTTCCGATGTTACGGATCTGTGGTCCACCAACCATATCAACAGCTTCCCCAAGTACGTTGATATGCTTCTGGATGATCGGATCCTTTGTAATATGAGAGAAGCTGGTCAGAGAGCCAATGCGGATCGCACCGTCTTCTTCATAAGATATGCCTCTCATTTCATCAATTCTATAAATGCTTACAAGTTCTTTTCCTGCGCGACGTCCTTCACGCATCTGTACAAGAACGTCACTTCCGCCGGCAATGATCTGTGCTTCCGGATGTTCCTGTAAAAGCTGTATAGCATGGGCTACGCTTTCAGCTTCATAAAGTGCTTTAAGATCATACATTTGCTTCTCCTCCTTCCTCAAACATATGTTGTTCTTTCATACTGCGGAACAGATGGTGTGGATTCACCGGTGCATCATTTACATAGACACCTGTTGCCTGATAACTGCGTTACGGATTGCAGGTGCAATAGAACATGTCGGTGGCTCACCAAGAGATTTTGTTCCGAATGCACTTGTAGGCTCCGCATTTTCTACGAAATAAGCACGTAGTCTCGGGTGATCCATAAATGTGGATAACTTGTAATCGAGCAAGTTATCATTTAATGCTCTTCCGGTCTTCGGATCAAAGAGCAGGTTCTCAGAGAGTCCGAATCCGATTCCCATACTCATACCACCGTGTGCCTGAGCTTCAGCAAGTGCCGGGTTAATCAGTGTGCCGGCGTCATGTACATTGACGAGATCAAGCAGTTTTACCTTACACATCGGGATGTCAACTTCAACTTCTGCAAATGTACATCCGAAGGAGTAAGCATTGGACTTAATCTGTGCTGTACTTTCAGCTGACAGATGCTCACTGTGTGAAAGGCTGTAAAGTGCTTCTGTTGAAAGATCTCCAAGAGACATCAGAACACGGTTATCTGTGATACGAACAATCTGTCCGTCAATGATATCCAGGTTATATTCAGGCATTCTTGTCAGTTCATGCGCATATTTCAAAATGCGTTCTTTCAGGAGCAGTGCTGTCTGGCGAATTGAGAATCCGGCTGTATAAGTCTGACGGGATGCATAAGCACCTGTTCCGAATGGCGTAACATCTGTATCCTGACAGGAAACAACGTGTACAGCCTCAAGCGGAACGCCAAGAATATCTGCAGTCATCTGTGAATATGCAGTATCAGCACCCTGTCCGATTTCTGTCTCACCAAGCTGAACCTGAAGAGAACCATCCTGATTCAATACCATACGGCAGGAAGATGTCTCAAGTGAGATTGGCCATACAGCTGTGTTGTACCAGAAGACTGCCATACCGATACCTCTGCGGATATCTCCTGTCTGGTTCTGGTATTCTTTGTATTTACGAAGGTAATCAGTAACTTCAATTCCTTTGTCGAGACACTGGTTGAATGTGTCGCTGTATAATTCATTCTTAGAAAATGCATCCTTGTATCCGACCGGCATCAGGTTTTTGCGGCGGAATTCAAGTGGATCCATGTTAAGTTTTGCACAAATGTCTTCTGTATGACATTCTACAGCCCACATTGCCTGTGGAATTCCGTAACCACGCATCGCACCGGCAACGGATTTGTTTGTGAATATTGTATAAGCATCAGCCTCTACGTTATCACAAGGATAAAGCTGCGGGAATGCGCCAACACCTTTTGCACAGATGCTGTGACCATGGGAAGCGTAAGCACCCTGATCGGAAAATGCTTCCAGTTTTCTTGCAGCAAATGTTCCATCCGGTCGAACCCATGAAATGATGTGGCTCTTGATCGCATGACGTACACGAGTAGAAACAAAGGTCTCCTCTCTTGGTACATCAAGTTTAATAAGATGTCCGTGAAGCTGCATGGAAAGCCATGCACAAAGTGGTTCATACAAAACATCCTGCTTATTTCCGAAACCACCGCCGATGTAAGGCTTAATGATACGGATCTTACCCCATTCAACTCCGAGTGCCTGACCGACAACTCGACGTACGATATGAGGAATCTGAGTAGAACTTACAACTTTGATGCGGTCTCCTTCCATCTCAGCATAGCAGATAAAGTTTTCAATATGACAGTGCTGAACAGTTGGTGTGCTGTACCAGCCTTCTACTTTGATCAGTCCAGGGTCTTTGATAGCTTCTTCATAATTTCCTTTACTGATTGTTGTATGCTTGAGAATATTGTTTGGATATTTATCATGAAGCTGAGGAGCATCCTCTTTCATAGCATCCATAACATCCAGAACAAATGGATATTCTTCATATTCTACTTTGATCGCACGAAGTGCCTGTGCAGCGGAAACCTCATCCTCTGCTACAACCGCAGCGATATCATCCCCATAAAATCTGACGCGGTCTGTAAGTACAAGACGATCGGCAACATCCTGATGTGATTCATCTGTGGACCATGGATGTCCGGCAGTTGGAAAATAATGCTTCTCCTTTAAATCAAAACAGGTAAATACTTTTACAACTCCAGGTATCTTCTCAGCTTCAGATGTGTCAATAGAAAGAACACGTCCGTTGGCAATTGTAGAGTGTAAAATACGTGCAATATAGCACTCTTATCACAGAGATCATCGGTATATCTTGTACGTCCAATTACTTTATCGTAGGCATCTACACGAGTAACTTTTTTTCCTACATACATGTTATCCCCTCCTTAAACATAAGTTTGGATCAACCGTTTACGTAAAAATCAATATCTTGTTTCATCTGAAGATATTGGGCCTTGGTAATCACGATCTTTCCTTTATTCAGTGTCAGAAGATTCATCTCTTCCAGTTTTCTGATGTTTCTGTCCCAAAGTTTTAATAGAGATCCCCACCTCTTTCGGAAATGCGCGCACGTAGTCTGGTTAAGTACCAGA
>ENA-OQCP01001159-OQCP01001159.1-human-gut-metagenome-genome-assembly--contig:-NODE-1159-length-10437-cov-2.311251_pt1 | contig 10437 bp, 10 predicted proteins | sample MGYA00242760_ERZ504583 | MGnify/ENA primary metagenome ERZ504583 (study PRJEB26092, sample SAMD00036308) | human gut metagenome | host: Homo sapiens | study: EMG produced TPA metagenomics assembly of...
CTCCTTTATTGTGCTGCCTCTTTGGATCTCATTCCGGCATATCGGTTCTTAACGTTTCTCAGCTAAACCATGCTCATAGCTCTTCCTTCCATTTTGCCGGTTTTCAACTACCGCAACATCTGCCAGTGTCTCGGCAAAATCATCAAGGATATGCTTACTTTGCTGAACGTGCGCCATCTCTCTTCCTCTGAAACGAAGTGTCACTTTCACTTTATTGCCTTTGGAAATGAATTTCTTTGCATTGTTTATCTTCGTGTTCAAGTCATTTGTATCAATGTTCGGTGAGAGACGTACTTCTTTAACCTCGACCGTTTTCTGCTTCTTCTTCGCCTCTTTTTCTTTTCTTGCCTGCTCGTATTTATACTTTCCGTAATCAATAATCTTGCAGACCGGCGGTTTAGCCGCAGGTGCGATCTTCACGAGATCAAGTTCCGCTTCCTGAGCGATTTTCATAGCCTCACGGGCTGACATGATACCTAACTGTTCCCCATCTCGCCGATCAGACGAATCTCTCTGTCTCTGATCTGCTCGTTAATCATTAAATCGCTAATTGTCGTATACCTCCGTCAAATGAATTCCTTCAGGTTTCCTATGCGAAACACAAAAAAACGAGTGAATATCATATCCACCCGACAATCAATAAAACCATTTCGGAAAATCCGAAAGGAAGTTCTTCGTTATCAGACCATAGTCACGCGCTTGTGCTATGGTGAGAGTGGATACTCTACTTTGTTTTTTGCTTCACGCAAAGATTATACTAACACACATACTTTCCTTTGTCAATCTTTATTTTTCTTAACTTTCCGCTTTAACTTTCCGCAAATTATGGAACCGACATGAAAAATGACAAACTTATCGTTTATTGTTTTATCTTCTTTTAAATCATGATATGATAGTATAATCAGCACGCACTCCCAAGATTGTTTTGCTGAATCTTCCGTATATAAAAGCACATCTGTACGGAAGAAGAAAAGGAAAGAGAGTTTAACACTATGAAATCAAAACAAATTACAACTGAAGACAAATTCAACAACAAATGGGGGTTTGTCATCTCCTGCATCGGAAGCTCTGTAGGAATGGCAAATATATGGCTCTTCCCTTACCGCGCAGGTGAATTCGGCGGAGCCGCATTTCTCATCCCCTATATCATCTTCGTTGTCCTTATCGGATTTACCGGAGTGATCGGAGAAATGGCATTCGGACGCGCGATGCAGTCCGGACCTCTTGGCGCATTTAAGAAGGCTTATGAAATGAAGGGGTCAAAACTTGGCACATTCATCGGGCTGATCCCCGTTATCGGATCGCTCGGAATCGCAATCGGTTACAGCGTCATCATCGGCTGGATCTTGAAATTTTTTGCCGACTCGATCACAGGAAAAATTATCAGTGAAGAAGATCCTTCTGCCATATTCGGAGAACTTTCCCGCGACTTTGGCAGCATTCCGTGGCATCTTTTAGGTCTTTTCCTTGTCTTGCTCTGCATGTCATTCGGAGTTGCCGGGGAATCGAAAAAGTAAACCGCATCATGATGCCTGCTTTTTTTGTTCTCTTTTTATTCCTTGCAGTCCGCGTTGCTTTCCTCGACGGTTCAGCGCCCGGGTATTCGTACTTATTCAAACCCGACTGGTCGGAAATGGCCAATCCCCGCACGTGGTATACGCGATGGGGCAGGCATTTTTCTCCCTTTCCCTTGCCGGAAGCGGAACTGTTGTTTACGGAAGTTACTTAAAATCTGATGTAGATGTTGTAAGCAGTGCCAAATACGTTGCTTTTTTTGACACAGCAGCCGCATTACTAGCCGGTCTTGTTATCATCCGGCCGTATTCTCTTTCGGCATGGCGCCGAACTCCGGACCGGGACTTTTGTTCATTACAATTCCCGCTGTTATACGTGATATTCCGTTAGGAAGAGTTTTTGCAATTATCTTCTTCCTCGCCGTACTTTTTGCCGGAATCACTTCTTTAATGAACCTTTTAGAAAGTCCGGTAGAAGCGCTTCAAAAACGGCTCGGCTGGTCTCGTCGATCTGCGATCACTTTTATCGGCGTCATCACTGCCGCTGTTGGAATCTTCGTAGAAGGCGGGCTCTTAAGCGCATGGATGGACAGTATCTCCATCTATGTAATCCCTCTCGGAGCACTGCTTGCCGGAATTACAATGTTCTGGATATGCGGAGATAAATTTGCAAGAAATGCCGCTCAGCTCGGTCGCGTGCGCACGATCGGAAAATGGTTCAAACCAATGACAAAATATGTATTCTGCGGTGTTGCAGTACTTGTCTACATTCTCGGAATTTTCTTTGGCGGTATCGGCTGATTGAAAGAGCCGAAAGCGCCTGTTTCAAAATTTGATATTTATAAAAGCGCATCTGCCGGATATTCAGATCCTGCAGATGCGTTTTTGTCTTTCTATTTTATTTTTTATGAAACATTATCTCGACACTTTTTTGATACATGTCACCGCCATTGCTCCAGGACCGATATGGCAGGAAACACTTAATGACAGAGGAGCTTCCAAAAACTCATATCCCGGAAAACGATTCATGATCTCCTGCTTCCATTCCATCGCTTCTTCTTTTGAACATGTATATGCCATACCAAGTATAATATCTTCTTTCACATCTGCAAAACGCTCATTGAGATCTTTTTCGATTGCATTCAGCATCGTTTTCTTTGCCACTTTCCACCCTCTGACTTTTGCAAATGCATCTAATTTTTCACCCTGAATCTGAAGAACCGGCTTCAAATTCAATACAGTTCCGATCGCCGCAGCCGCCGGAGTGATTCTTCCTCCTTTTTTCAAATACTTCAACGTATCAACTGTGATATAAATACTTGCCTGCAGCTTCTCTTTTTCGAGAATATTTTTAATCTCTTCCGCGCACATCCCTTTATCGCGCAAATACATTGCATCATATACAGATTGTTCTTGTGTAACCGAGATTCTCTGGTTGTCCACAACATAAACTTTCCCTTTATATTCCCTCGCAATAGACATTGCCGTCTCGCATGTACTGCTAAGTCCGCTTGACATAGGAATACATACGATCTCATCATATTCTTTCAACACACTTTCCCACAGTTCCATCACATTTCCCGGGGAAGGCTGGGAAGTAGATATATCCGAATCCGCTCTGAGCTTCTCATAAAACTGTTCCTGTGTCAGTGTGATGTCTTCAAGATATAACTCACCATCAATAAAAAAAGGCATCGGAAGTACATAAATCCCTAATTCTTTCGCTCTTTCCTGTGTAATACCACTATTACTGTCTGTTACGACCGCAATCTTACTCATATCATTCTCCCTTTATCACTTTAAACCTGACTATCTCAGACCATTTATTTCCTTCTGTCTTGTTTTTCCGTTTAATTTTTAAAGCTGTGAATCGGAGCCGGGATCCTTCCTTTTCTGCTCACAAATGCATCGCATCTGAATTCGTTTACCGGCATGATCGGAGCGTATCCGAGAAGTCCTCCGAATTCCGCGGTATCTCCTACATCTTTTCCGATTACCGGAATAAGGCGAACCGCCGTTGTTTTCTGGTTTACCATACCGATCGCCATCTCATCTGCTATAATTCCGGAAAGTGTAGCTGCGCTTGTATGCCCCGGAATGGCGATCATGTCCAGTCCTACCGAACAGACACATGTCATAGCTTCTAATTTTTCCAATGTAAGTGAACCGGCGTGAACTGCGTCGATCATGCCCTGATCTTCACTAACCGGAATAAATGCGCCGCTCAAACCTCCTACATAAGAAGATGCCATAACTCCGCCTTTTTTCACTTGATCATTAAGCATCGCAAGAGCAGCCGTTGTTCCCGGTGCCCCGACTCTTTCCAAGCCGATTTCTTCCAAAATTTCCGCAACGCTGTCTCCGATTGCCGGAGTCGGCGCAAGCGAAAGATCCACAATGCCAAACGGAATGCCTAACCTTTGAGACGCCTCTCCTGCCACGAGCTGTCCGACACGGGTAACTTTAAACGCTGTCTTTTTAATCGTCTCACACAACTCTTCAAATCCTTTTCCGCGAACTTTTTCCAATGCTTTCTTCACAACACCGGGGCCGCTGACACCGACATTAATCACCGCATCCGACTCTGTCACTCCGAGGAACGCACCTGCCATAAACGGGTTATCATCCGGAGCGTTACAGAAAATAACAAGTTTTGCACACCCGAGAGAATCTCTTTCTTTCGTCTCTTCTGCTGTTGCTTTTACAATCTCGCCGCACAGCGTACCGCATCCATATTGATCCCGGTCTTTGTAGAACCTACGTTTACGGAACTGCAGATCCTTTCTGTCTGCGCCAGCGCCTGAGGGATCGAACGAATCAGATTCTCATCACTTTTCGTCATTCCCTTGGATACCAGAGCCGAATAACCACCGATAAAATTGACCCCTACTTTATCTGCTGCTCTATCCAGCGTTTTTGCGATCGTCACAAAATCTTCCGGACTCTTACATGCAGCACCACCGACCAAAGCAATCGGAGTAACGGAAATTCGTTTATTCACAATCGGAATCCCGAATTCTTTTTCTATATCACGACCTACAGATACAAGATCTTTTGCCGTCTCGGTAATCTTATCGTATATTTTACGGTTGAGCTCTTCCAGATCCGAATCAATACAATCGAGAAGACTGATGCCGAGCGTAATCGTTCTTACATCCAGATTCTCATGCTCGATCATTTCATTAGTTTCGGAAACTTCATACATATTGATCATATTGTTTATCCTCTCTATCCTGTGTCGTCTTATGAACTCTTCTCTTATAATCTGTGCATTTTTCAAAAATATCTTCTCTCTGACAACGGATGCTGACACCGATCTCATCACCGAGTTTCTCCATCTCGTCGCACATCTGAGTAAAATCTTTTGGAAGTTCTGTCACATCAACAATTACCATCATATTAAAATATCCTTGAATAATGGTCTGTGAAATATCCAAAACATTAATTTTATTCTCCGCAAGATATGTACATACTTTTGCAACAATGCCCACTGTATCCTTGCCAAGTACTGTAACAATACATTTTTTCATTTTATTTTCCTCCTTGATCAAACCGTAATAATATCCGAAACGGTATCTCTGTTCGCTACGAACATATCCAGATCGTCGCCTTTGTACTCGTTATCTGCCAGCGTAACTTCTAATTTGACCGTCTCATATGCAAGTTTTGCGTAATTATTTTCCTTGCTCAAATGCCCGAGCACGATATGTTTCAGATTATCATGTAGTATATCACAAAGCAGACGACCTGACAATTCATTTGATAAATGTCCCCTGTCACCGAGAATCCTCTGTTTCAAGTAGTACGGATATCCTCCGACTTCCAACATATGAATGTCATGGTTTGCCTCAAGGAGAACTGCATCAAGATTTCTCAGACATTCGACTGTATAGCTGTCGTATTTTCCAAGATCCGTTGCAACCGCAACTGATTTTCCTCCCTGCTCCAATCGATATCCCGAAGGTTCATTTGCATCATGTGAAATCGCAAACGGTTTTACAGTCATATCTCCCAGTTCAAAAGGTTCATCCGCACGGATCTCGCGATATAGTCCTTCCGGCATTTTCCCCAAACCGGAATAACTTTTGATCCCCATGATCGTTCCCGGCGTAGCATAGATCGGAATCTCATATTTTCTGCTGAATACTCCTAATCCTTGAATATGATCCGAGTGTTCATGAGTAATTAAGATCCCATCTAAATCTTCGCCTTTTAATTCTAATGTTTTCAACCCTTCTTCTATTCTTTTCTTGCTGATTCCCGTATCTACCAATAAATGCGTATCATCGCTTCCGACATAGATACAGTTGCCGCTGCTCCCACTTGCAATGCTGCACATTCTCATAATTGTATCTTCGCTCCTATTTGTCTTTTTGTCTCTTTAAAATCTCCGCTGTTATCAATTACATCCGTACAATTTTCACGAAATTGCTCCACCGAAAGCTGAGATGCCATCATTTGTGTGATCTTTTCCTGAGTATACCCTCTTGATCGTTCCAGGCGGATTCTCCGAACATTTTCTTCTGTATAAATATACCAGATTTTATCGCACAATTCCTGCCCTGCTTCTGCCAGAAGAGCCGATTCCAACACGTACAGCTTCCGCCCTTCCTTCTTTCGCTTTTCTATATCTTTCTTCACATAATCCAACACCGGCGGATGAACAATTTCATTCAGGATCTTCCGTTTTCCTTCATCGGAAAACACAATTTCGCCAAGTTTTTTACGATCTAATTCCCCGTCAGTTCCGACGACCGCTTCTCCGAACCTGTCCACGATTTTCCGGAAACATATTTCTCCTCTTTTTTCCAATCGCTTTGCCACTTCATCCATCTGACAAACATAAGCTCCATATCTGCTTTCCAAATAATCCAATACTTCGCTCTTTCCCGACCCAACTCCGCCGGTGATTCCTAAAACTTTCATTCTATTTTCTATCCTTTATACTGCTTCCCGACAAATCGTCTATTTTGCCTCATACCAATTTTTCCCGGTATGCATATCAACAATTAGCGGAACAGACAATTTCACGGCGTTTTCCATCTTATCTCTTAAAATTTCTTTCACTTCATCTACTTCCGAACACTCTGCCTCAATAAGCAATTCATCATGGACCTGCAAAATCATACGCGATTTCATATTTCTTTTCTTAAGTTCTTTATGGACATCGATCATCGCAATTTTCATGATATCTGCTGCGGTTCCTTGTATCGGAGCATTCATCGCAACTCTCTCTCCGAAATTCCTTTGCATAAAATTGCTCGATTTTAATTCCGGCACAGGTCTCCTTCTGCCGAACAACGTAACTGCATATCCTTTTTCTTTTGCATTTTCTACCGAATCGTCAAGAAACTTTTTCACTCCCGGATAAGTCTCGAAATAATGCTCAATGTATTCTGCCGCTTCTTTTCTTGTAATACTCAAATCCATACTTAATCCAAAGGAACTGATACCGTACACAATTCCGAAATTAACGGCTTTTGCATTTCTTCTTTGCAAATCTGTCACTTCATCAAACGGAGTGTGAAATACTTGCGACGCCGTCATCCGATGAATATCAGTCGCTTCCCGATATGCTTTGATCAACTGCTCGTCGCCCGAACAATGAGCCAAAACACGAAGTTCTATCTGCGAATAATCGGCATCGACAAAAACACAGTCTTCTTTTGGCACAAACACTTTCCTGATCATCCGACCAAGTTCCATCCGCACCGGAATATTTTGTAAATTCGGTTCTGTACTGCTCAATCTTCCTGTCGCAGTTACCGTTTGATTGAACTTTCCGTGTATTCTGCCGTCATCGCCGATAAAAACCGCCAGACCGTCCGCATAAGTTGATTTCAGTTTTGCCAGCTGACGATATTCTAATATTTTGCTTACGATCGGATATTCTTCTGCCAGTTTTTCCAACACATCTGCCGCTGTAGAGTATCCGGTTTTTGTCTTTTTCGCATGTGGCATATTTAGTTTTTCAAATAAAATAACTCCAAGCTGTTTCGGGGAATTAATATTAAACTCTTCCCCCGCCATCTCATAAATCTGATGCTCAAGTTGTATGATCTGCTCTCCCAACTGATCTCCGTACAATTTCAAAGCTTCAGCCTCTACTTTCACACCTGCCGATTCCATCTCGTACAATGTAAAAACCAAAGGCATTTCAATCTCATAAAAAAGACGATCCATTTCAGCTTCTTTTAATTTATTATCAAGAACCGATGCCGCCGCAAACGCCGTGTAGGCCTCATAACAACACTTCACATTAAGTTCAGCCTGTATCCCGCCTGCAATCCCAAGATACTGTTCTGCCACATCTTCATACGTATAATCGCTTTTTAGAGGATTTAACAGATAAGCTGCCACGATCACATCAAACGCGCTGCTTTGCTTTACATTTTTGATATACGGAAGAATTTCTTTCAAACCACATACTGAGAAACAGCTCACTTTTTCCGCAACATGCGACAACTTTGCAAATAAAAATTCCATATCCGTAGAAAGATCACATGGAATCGTAACAACATCTTTCTCACTCCAAGCTATGGCAATTCTCCCGAATCCCGAAGGATGTGCAAAAAGAGGGAGTACGTTTCCTTCATCTTTTGACAATGCTACCCCGACACATTGTGCTTTCTCCGCCATCGCAAAAATACGTTCTATTTCTTCTTTTTCCGTAACTTCTCGAAATATCTTTTCTATTTTATTTTCTTTCGTTTCTATAGAAAAACGTCCAAGCATATTTTTAAAACGAAGCCGCTCAAAAATTTTGTACGCTTCTTCCGTATAAGGATTTTCATAATGCGCTTTTTCAATATCAAACTCAAAATCCGCATGTGTTTCAATCGTCGCAAGCACTTTACTCATTTTTGCCTGTTCCCAAAACTCCTGAATATTCTTACTTGCCCGGGGCGGCTTTAATTCCGACGCGTGTGCATACGCATTTTCAATCGTTTGATACTCCATAATAATTTTTGTTGCTGTTTTTTCGCCGATCCCCGGAACTCCCGGAATATTATCCGCCGAATCCCCCATCAAAGCTTTCACATCGATAAATTCTCTCGGCGTTACTTTATATCGTTCAACAACATCTGCAGCATAATAATTCTCAATCTCTGTTTTTCCCTGCTTCGTCTTCGGAATCCGAATCTTCACATGTTCAGTGGCAAGCTGCAGCGTATCTCTGTCTCCTGATATGATCGATACATCCATTCCGCTTTCTTCGCACATGCGTGAAAGCGTTCCCAACAGATCATCCGCTTCAAGCCCCGCTTTTTCTATTGTAGAAATATTCATTGCTTCAAGCACTTCTTTAATTACGGGAACTTGCTGACGAAGTTCTTCTGCCATCGGTTTTCTCGTTCCTTTATACTCCGAAAACATCTCATGACGAAATGTCGGCGCATGAACATCAAATGTAACAGTCAGATACTCCGGTTTCTCCTCATCTAATATTTTAAACATAATATTCAAAAACCCGTACACAGCATTCGTATGCAGACCTTCCGGAGTTGTCAGATCGGGAACTCCATAAAATGCACGATTCAAAATACTATGTCCATCTATCAATACGATTTTCTTTCGCATGGCAGCAATTACCTCCGTTTCACAATCATACTCAAGTATACACTAAAAAGCCTCTTTTTAAAAGGTTGATTTTATGCTATGGTTATCATATGATCATACAAATGAAAGGAATTATATACATGGACAGCATAATTTTTGACGTAGACGGCACACTATGGGATTCTGCCGATTCTGTTGCCGCCGCATGGAATTTGGCAATCAAAAAGTTCTCTTCCCTCGACATTACACTTGACAGGGAAATTCTCGGAAGTGTTTTCGGGAAAACAATGACCGACATCGGAGATATTCTTTTCCCCTCACTTTCCGAAACGGAAAAAGATTCTCTGCTTTCCGCCTGCTGTGAGCTCGAAAACAATTATTTAAAAAATCATCCCGGAATCATTTATGAAGGAGTCGCTGACACTATTGAAAAGCTTTCTAAAAAATACCCTCTTTTTATTGTCAGCAACTGTCAATGCGGATATATCGAAGCAACAATGCAGGCAATCGGTATCGAACATTTCATAAAAGATCATCTTTGTTTCGGAGAAACGGGCGTTTCTAAAGGACAAACGCTTCGCATGCTGATCGATCGAAATCACCTGTCATCTCCTGTTTATGTCGGAGATACACAAGGCGATGCAGACGCTGCCACGCTGCAGGTATTCCGTTTATTTTTGCGAATACGGATTCGGAAATGTTCCTGATGCAAAAATGACCATTCACAAATTTTCCGATCTGCTTAATTTGTAATTACCAAATATTTTTCATAAATCGAGTAGGAGGGATTTTAATAAATCCCCGACCTCTCACACCACCGTGCGTACCATCGGTACACGGCGGTTCAATCAACTTAACAAGTAACACACCTTTCGGTGTAGTAATCTAACATTGAGACTAATCCAAATGCAGTTAGTCTCTTCGACAAGTAAGTACTTTCATTCTTCTCTTAAACTTCACAACTGATTTTGCATGTGACTTAGCCTTAAACTGGTGTGCTCTTGTGTCAAAGCAGAATCCAAACCCAAGGTATTTCAGTCCGCTTGGTCTGAATTGTTCCTCATAGATTGGTGTTAATACCTGCGCTATAGCTTGTTGTATAAATCTGTCTGTTACTGTTGGTACTCCCAGGTTTCTGACGCCACCCTCCGGCTTTGGGATCTCCACTCTCCGTACCGGCTGAGGTTTATATTTTCTTGACCTCAACTGGTCCTTGATGTTTTCTCCGTTCTTTTCAAGATGTTCTTGAAGTTCTGTGTACTTCATTCCGTCCACTCCCTCTGCACCTTTGTTTCGTACGACTTGCAGATATGTTTTATTGAGGTTATCACCAGAAAGTATCTGCTCCATTAGACTACTTGTG
>ENA-OQCP01001161-OQCP01001161.1-human-gut-metagenome-genome-assembly--contig:-NODE-1161-length-10418-cov-2.058303_pt1 | contig 10418 bp, 18 predicted proteins | sample MGYA00242760_ERZ504583 | MGnify/ENA primary metagenome ERZ504583 (study PRJEB26092, sample SAMD00036308) | human gut metagenome | host: Homo sapiens | study: EMG produced TPA metagenomics assembly of...
CAAAGGTCAGAACGCAGAAAGCGCAGCAGCGCAACAAAAAGCGTTACTCCTACAACGGTTATGAGCAGATATTGTTTTGTTTTTGGTCCATGAAAAAAATCCTTTCCCGGAGCTGATGGCTGAAATATGAAAAGAGAACGTCTGCGAACTCTTTTTTGTATTGTAATCAGAAGCAGCTGGCTTGTCAAGAAGTCGGGAACTGCGGGGTTTTCTTTTTGGGCTGGGCGTGATATAATATGTAGGCCACAATTCCGTGAAAAACTAAAAATAAACGGGAATTCGTGAAAAAACGAAGGAGCATAACAGAGAGTATCTTTGCTGTTTACATAAAGTTGAATGAAAATCAACTTGAGATAAAACTCCATAGTACAGCCTGTATAAAAATGACATGAAAAAAGCTGAAATTTCCTCTTGCTTTTTCTGAGATCTGTGCTATAATATTAAGGCAATCGTTTCCAAGGCCGCTCGCGGGGGTAGCCGATATTGAAGGTTGTGATGGGCACATACATTTATAATATGGCCCCAATAAGTCAGAACCAGAAATGAGGTGAAAAAGAATGAAACAGGGTATCCATCCGAACTACGTTGACTGCACCATCACTTGTGCTTGCGGCAACGTCATTAAGACTCGTTCTACCAAGCCCGAGATCCACGTCGAAGTTTGCTCCAAGTGCCACCCCTTCTACACTGGTAAGCAGAAGCTGGTTGACACCGGCGGACGTGTTGAGCGCTTCAACAAGCGTTTCGGCCGTAAGTAATTACTGGTCTTTTCAGCGCCGTCTCCTTTGGGAGGCGGCGTTTTTTGTTGTTATGCCGCACAAAAGCTCTCTTTCTGTAATTTACACGCCGTTCCCTTATTTTGAACACATTTCCGGACTAAAATAAACCAGTATCTTCAAAAAGCGCTTTGCGCTGCCTTAGAAAGGAGCGTTGTGAACGTGATCGAAGTTTCTCATCTCACCAAACAGTATGGCAATCATCTTGCCGTGGACGATGTCTCGTTTACCGTGGCAGATGGCCAGATCTGTGGTCTGCTGGGGCCCAACGGCGCGGGCAAATCCACCATTATGAACATCCTCACCGGCTATCTCTCTGCCACCAGTGGGCAGGTGACGGTGGCAGGGCACCCTCTGCCCGAGGAGGCCGATGCCGCCAAGGCCTGTGTGGGCTATCTGCCCGAACAGCCGCCCCTTTACCCGGAGATGACGGTGCAGGAGTACCTGACCTTTGCCGCCGAGCTGAAGGGTGTGAAAAAGGCGGAACGGAAGGAGCAGGTGTGCAGGGCTGCCCGTCGTACCGGGCTGGAAACCGTTCTGCCCCGGCTCATCCGCAGCCTTTCCAAGGGCTACAAGCAGCGGGTGGGCATTGCACAGGCATTGCTGGGCAGTCCCAGGCTCATCATTCTGGACGAGCCGACGGTCGGCCTGGACCCGGCACAGGTCATCGAGATCCGCAAGCTCATCCGGGAGCTGGGCCGGGCGCATACAGTTATCCTGTCCAGCATATCCTCAGTGAGGTGCAGGCAGTCTGCCAGCAGATCCTGATCCTTTCCAAAGGGCATCTGGCGGCAGCAGGCAGTCTGGAGGAGCTGACCGCCGATGGCAAGAGCCTGGAAGAGGTGTTTCTGGAACTGACCGACGGTGAACCGGAAGAAGCAACCGGAGAGGAGGAAGCAGAATGACAGCTATTTTCAAGCGGGAATTCCGCAGCTTCTTTCACGGGATGCTGGGGTACGTCCTCACGGCGTTTCTGGTGGCGAGTTCCGGCCTGTATTTTCTGGCCCGGTGCCTGATCTACGGCTTGACGGATTTCAGTTATTACACCCTCTACCAGACCATTTTCACGCTGCTGCTCTATATCCCGGTGCTGGCGATGCGCTCACTGGCCGAGGAGCGCCACAGCCGCACCGACCAGCTGCTGCTCACCAGCCCGGTTTCAGTGTGGGGCATCGTGCTGGGCAAGTTCTTTGCCATGGCGGCCGTGTTCGCTCTGCCTGCGCTGTGGATGCGGTGATGATCTTCATCCTCTGGGCACTGGGCGGCACCGTGTCTGCTCTGCTCGCAAACCTTGCGGGGCTGCTCTGCTACTTTTTGCTGGGCTGTGCGGCCATTGCATTGTGTGAGTTTCTCTCCGGCCTGACCGAGAACCAGATCATTGCCGCCGTGGCGGGCTTTTCAGCCTTGCTGCTGGCCTACCTGATGCCCAGCCTGCGCAGTATGTTCAATGCGGGCAGCGCTGTGGCGCTGGCAGTGTTCACCGGGATCGCAGGCGCGGCTTCTCTGGCGGCCGGTCTGCGCACCCGCAGCTTTGTGCTGGGGTGCCTGACCTTTGCGGCGCTCTGCCTGGGCCTGACAGGGCTGTTTCTGCTCCGCAGTGCATGGCTTACCGAGCTTTCAGCGCTGTGCTGAGTGCCTGTGCCTGTTTACACCCTTTGAGGATTTTGTCAACAACAGCTTCTCTATCCCTGCCGTGGTCTATTATCTGACCGTGACGGCGGTGTTCCTGTTCCTCACGGCGCAGGACATAGAGAAGCGCCGCTGGAACTGAGAGGAGGGAACACAGATGAAGCTTTTTGCAAAGCAGAGCTCCTCGGGTGACGGGCGGGTGTTCCGCAGCGGGGTGTGGTCGGCAGCCATTGCCGCGGCTGTGATCGTGCTGGCCGTGCTGGTCAATCTCATTGTCCGGGCCATTCCTTCCAGATATACCGAGTTCGATCTCTCCGAGGCGGGGCTCTATACCCTGAGCGAGAGCTCCAGACAGGTGGCCGACGACCTGACGCAGGATGTGACCATTTACTATCTGCCCAGACCGGCAATGAGGACCAGATCATCTCCAAGCTGCTGGACAAGTACGCCGCCCAGAGCAGCCATATCACCTGGGAGCTGAAAGATCCGGCAGTCTACCCGACCTTTGCGGCCCAGTACGGCGCACAGGATCTGACCTCCGGTGGGCTGATCCTGGTCTGCGGGGAACAGAGCAAGGTGCTGGATGCCGCAGAGCTTTACGACTACGATTACAGCGATTATGCCGCCACCGGCGCGGCCAACGTGACCTTTGACGGTGAAAGCAGGATCACCTCTGCCATCTACCAGCTGACCAGCGGAGAGAGCCGCCATGTGTACTACACCACCAACCACGGCGAGCAGGCGCTGACTTCCACCCTGACCGATGCGCTGGAAAGCCAGAACCTGACCGTCTCGGCGCTTGACCTGCTCTCCCAGACCATCCCCGAGGACTGTGACCTGCTTGTCATCAACGATCCGGCGCAGGACTTTTCCGGCGCAGGCAGTCTGGTGGATGAGCTGGGCCAGCTGCGCAGCTATCTGAGCAACGGAGGCCGCGTGCTGCTGCTGACGGATTCCTATTATAGTACCCCCAATCTGGATGCTGTGATGGCCGAGTTCGGCCTGACCCGCACCGAGGGCCTTGTGGTGGAGGGCGACACCAACCATTACCTCAATGCTACCCGGCCCTTTACCTGCTGCCGGATTACGCCAGTACAGAGGAATCCACCGCGCTGGACGGTGTGAACACCAGCCGCAGAGTTCTGCTGCAGATGGCACAGGGCATCACCCTGACCGAGACAGAGCATGTGGTCTCGGATGCCCTTCTGGTCAGCTCGGACAGTGCTTACAGCAAACCGGAAGGCTACGAGATGACCACCACCGAGAAGGCGGACGGCGACATTGCCGGTCCCTTCACGCTGGCAGCATACGCCCGCAATGAGGACACGGGTGCAGGTCATCTGGGTCAACTGCGGCAATATGGACAATGAGGGCATCTATCAGGTCATTCCGGGCAATGTGACCTTCCTGCAGGGGTGTGCGGCTTCGCTGGCCGGGCAGGAGAGCGCTGTCTCATCGACAGCAAGGCGCTGGAAGCCTCGCCGTTGGAAGTGCCCGGCATTGCCGCCTCCACGCTGGGGCTGCTCTTTGTCATCGTTCTGCCTGCGGCCCTGCTGGCTGTGGGTGCGTGGTGGTCGTGCTGCGGCGCAGAAAGTGAGGACCTGTCCATGAAAGCAAAACAGCGTACCCTCGGGGTGCTGCTTTTCCTCATCCTGCTGGCAGGCGGCGTGTTTGCCCTGCTGACGCTGCGGAATGCCCGGGAAGAACAGGCTGTCAGTGCGGCCGCAGATGGAACCATTCCGCTGGCGGCAGTTTCTGGCAATGACCTGACGCAGATCGTGCTCCACTATCAGGGCGAGACGAACACCCTGCGCTATACCGCCGACGGCTGGACGCTGGCTGAAGATCCAGCTTACCATCTGGACACCTCTGCCTGCAACACGATGCTCACCGCGCTTTCCTCTTTGAACGCAAAGGGGGAGCTGAGCCCGCAGGCAGGGGAGGACTACGGCTTTGCGGAGCCTGCACTGACCATAGAGGTGATGGCAGCGGGCGAAACGGACACCTATACCTTCGGGGCCAGCAATACCATGACAGGGGATCTCTATGTCCGCAAGAATAACAGCGGTGTCATTTATACGGTATCCGGCACCAAAGCCGCCTGCTTTGAGTTGACCAGGGCGGAGCTGTTTGGTGCCTTCAACGGCGGGGCTGACGGCCTCGGAGATCGAAGCCGTCTCCTATACGCTGGCCGATGGCGAGACCGTGACCCTGAAAGCAAACTCGGAGCCCGCAGCAGAGAGTGACAGCAACGCCTACCAGACTGTCTGGCGGCTGGCAGGGGACACCGCCGCAGACCTCGACGAGACAAAGGTGGATGCCATCCTCTCAGCCCTCTGCACCTATGTCTCGGCACAGGCAGCAGATGCCGACCCGGCGGCGTATGGTTTTGAGGCCCCGCTGGTCACAGCAGAGGTCACCACAGCCGATGGCACAATAAATCTGACCTATGCCATGGGGACAGACGGCTGTTACCTGATGGTGGAAGGCGACCGCTCCGTTTATACGGTGGATGCCAGTGTGGTGAGTGCGCTTTTGTACCCCATGGATCAGCTGAAAGCAGAATAAAACGTTTCACTCCCGCGCTGTGCGAATTCTTGGTACAGCGCGGGATTTTTTTGCGCTGGATGTAAGTTTCGGCAAACCTCGACAGAGTGATTGACATTTCAGTTCGGATTGTTTATGATAGGCGATGACAGGCAGAATAACTGCACAATATTACGGATGTCATGGATGTTGTGCGGGCTGGGTCGCCTGGTACGAAGGATGGGGTGGATGCCCTGTCTTTTTTCGTATCTGAGTTTAAGGAGGAAAAGTAAAAAATGGACAACTCGGTGATCGTTTCACTGCGCGATATCGTGGTGGAATTTGACGGTCAGCGCATTCTGGATGGGCTGAACCTGGACATCCATGACAAAGAGTTCGTAACGCTGCTGGGTTCCTCCGGCTGCGGCAAGACCACCACCCTGCGCCTGATCGCAGGCTTCCTGGAACCAACGCGGGTCAGGTGCTGCTGAAGGGCCAGGATATTACCGGTGTGCCCCCCTATAAGCGTCCGGTGAATACCGTGTTCCAGAAATACGCGCTGTTCCCGCACCTGAACGTGTTTGAGAATGTGGCCTTTGGCCTGCGCCTGAAGAAGATGGACGAAGAGACCATCCGCCGCAAGGTGCGCGATATGCTGGAGGTGGTCGGCCTGAAGGGCTTTGAGCGCCGCAGCATTGGCCAGATGTCCGGCGGCCAGCAGCAGCGTGTTGCCATTGCCCGCAGTCTGGTCAATGAGCCTGAGATCCTGCTGCTGGACGAGCCTCTGGGTGCACTGGACCTTAAGCTCCGCAAGGAGATGCAGCTGGAGCTCAAGCGCCTGCAGCGTGAGATGAACATCACCTTTATTTATGTTACCCACGATCAGGAAGAGGCCCTGACCATGTCCGATACCGTCGTTGTGATGAACGGCGGCAAGGTGCAGCAGATCGGTACCCCCGAGGACATCTACAACGAGCCTAAAAATGCCTTTGTGGCGGACTTTATCGGCGATTCCAACATTGTGGACGGCGTGATGCACCGCGACTTCCTGGTCTCCTTCTCGGGCGTGCAGTTCCCCTGCGTGGACCGCGGCTTTGCCCGGGAACAGAGCGTACAGGTGGTGGTCCGCCCCGAGGACATTGAAGTGGTCAGCCCAGTGGAGGGTCAGCTGGTGGGCGTGGTCAATGATGTCATCTTCAAGGGCGTTCACTTTGAGATGCACGTTGAGTGCGAGGCCGTGAGTGGCTGATCCACTCCACCCGCGCCTGCACCCCCGGTGAGACCATTGGTATGCGCATCGGCCCCAACGAGATCCATATCATGGCACGTTCGGAGGCTGAATGGGAAATGATGAAAATTTACGATAAGAAGCTGGCCTATCCTTATTTTATCTGGATGGTGCTGTTCACGGTGGTTCCGCTGATCATCGTGGTTTATTATGCCCTGACCGATGGCAGCGGCAATTTTACCATTGCCAATCTGACCAGCGTCAGCGGCTACGGCTCTGTGTTTGCCCGCAGCCTGCTGCTGGCCCTTGTGGCTACCGTGATCTGTCTGGTCATTGCATTTCCGGTGGGCTATTTCCTGTCCCGTCTGCGGGTGAACAAGCAGCATATCATGCTGATGCTGGTCATGCTGCCCATGTGGATGAACTTTCTGCTCCGCACCTATGCCTGGATGGGCCTGCTGAGCATCAATGGCCCCGTGAACGCGGTGCTGGGCCTTTTTGGCCTGGGCCCCTATACCATGCTGAACACCTCCGGCGCGGTGGTGCTGGGCATGGTGTATAACTATGTGCCTACATGATCCTGCCCCTCTACACCAGTATGACCAAGATCGATCAGAGCCTGGTGGAAGCGGCACAGGATCTGGGAGCCTCCACCACCCAGACCCTTTTCCGGGTGCTCATCCCCATGAGCGTGCCCGGCATCAGCACCGGCATCACCATGGTGTTCGTTCCGGCGGTGTCTACCTTTGTCATCAGCCGTATGCTGGGCGGCGGCTCCAACCTGATGATCGGCGACCTGATCGAGATGCAGTTCCTGGGCAACAGCTACAACCTGAACGTCGGTTCGGCCATGAGCCTTGTGCTGATGATCATCGTCCTGCTCTGCATGAGCTTCACATCCAGCTTTGATGAAGATGAAATGGAGGGCGTGTCCTGATGAAAACGAAACATCTGCGCCTGATGCAGCGGGCCTACGTCATCCTCTTTTTCTGCTTCATGTACCTGCATTGCCTATATGATCGTGTTCAGCTTCAACCAAAGCAAGGGCTACGCACTGTTCACAGGCTTTACCCTCAAGTGGTACACCAGCCTGCTCCATAACTCTGCCATCCTGAGCGCTTTGCGCGTCTCACTGGAGGTGGCCCTCATCTCTGCGGTCATTGCCACGGTGCTGGGCACGGCGGCCTCGCTGGGCATTGCGTCCATGAGCGCAAGAGCCGCCTGGTGGTCACCAATATCACCTATATCCCGGTGGTCAACCCGGAGATCATCACCGGCATCTCCCTGATGCTGCTGTTCGTGGCTTACCAGCGCTTTGCCGAGGGAGTCTCCTGGCTGCCCGATACCATCATGGGAATGCCCACGCTGCTGATCGCGCACATCGCCTTCAATGTGCCCTATGTCATCTTCAACGTGACCCCCAAGCTCAAGCAGCTGGACATCAAGCTGTATGAGGCGGCTCTGGATCTGGGCTGCGACCCCAGGCAGGCGTTCTTCAAGGTCATCCTGCCCGAGATCAGCCCGGCCATCCTGTCGGCCTTCCTCATCTGCCTGACCTACTCTATCGATGATTTTATGATCTCCTATTTCAACTGCGGCACGGTGGAGACCCTGCCCATTGCCATCTATTCCATGACCCGAAAAAAGGTCAGCCCGGAGATCTACGCTCTGTCCACCATCATGTTTGTGGTGATCCTGACCATCATCCTCATCTCCAATGCCATGGAGAGCCGGGAGTACCGCCGGGATCAGAAGGCACTGAGAGGGGAGGACGTAAAATGAAACGTTTTGCTGTTCTGCTGCTGACGCTGGCCATGGCGTTCTGCTGTGCTGCGCCCGCCTTTGCCGCCGGAACCATTGAGGTGACCGAGGATGTTTCGGTTTCGGATGATTACGACTGGACCGCTTCAGGGCCAGAACCTCACCCTGAATGTTTACAACTGGGGTGAATACATCTCCAACGGTTCTGATGACAGCGTGGATGTGGTGGCCGCCTTCGAGAAGCTTACCGGCATCAAGGTCAACTACACCACCTTTGACTCCAACGAGTCCATGTACGCCAAACTGAAATCCGGTGCGGCCAACTACGATGTGGTCATCCCTTCGGATTACATGGTGGCAAAGATGATCGCCGAGGGAATGCTTGCACCGCTGGATTACAGCAACATCCCCAACTCCCAGAACATCGATGCGGTCTACCGTGATCCGGATTATGACCCCACCAACGCCTATACCGTGCCCTATATGCTCTGTACCACCGGCATCATCTACAACACCACCATGGTGGAGAATGCCCCCACCAAATGGGCTGACCTGTGGGACGAGCAGTACGCGGGCAATATCCTGATGTTCAACAACAGCCGTGATGCCTACGCCATTGCGGCGTTCAAGAACGGTACCAGCATCAACCCCGAGACCCCGGAAGAGGTGGACGAGGTGGTGGAGACCCTGAAAGCGCAAAAACCGCTGGTGCAGGCCTACGTTATGGATGAGATCTTTGATAAGATGATCGGCGGCGAGGCGGCCATCGGCGTGTACTACTCCGGCGATGCCATTACCATGATCGATGATAATCCGGATCTGGCCTGGGTGTTCCCGGAGGAGGGCAGTGTGCTGTCGGTGGACTGCATGGCGGTGCCTGCCACCAGTGAGCACAAGGAAGCTGCGGAGATGTTCATCAACTTCATGTGCGAGCCGGACATCGGAAAAGCCAATGCGGAGTATATCGGCTACACCACCCCCATGCAGAAGGTGTGGGATATCCTGGACGAGAATCTGAAGTACAGTGAGATCGCATACCCCTCTGAGAAAGTGGAAGCCAAGGAAAAGGTGTTCACCGCCCTGAGCGATGAGGTCAACAACGAGCTCGATGTAAAGTGGAGCGAGATGAAGAGCTACAATGAGGCGGCAGCGGCGTTGTGTTCCTGCTGCTGCTGCTTGCCATGGTAGCGCTGGCCTGCTTCAATATCTGGCGCAAGCTGCGCAAAAAGACCCGGAATCAGTATTGAGAAGAAAGGGCCCTCTCCGTCAAAGCCTCTGGCAATGCGAAGCAATGACGGAGAGGGTCCTCTTTTGGGAAAGGAAACGTATGAATCAATATACCTATCATACAACTGTCCTGAACGCAGACGGCGATTTTCGCCGGATGATCAAGCCCAGCGCCCTGTTCCGCTATGTGGAGCAGGCTGCGGCAGACCATGCCCGCGCCTACGGCATGGACGATGCTTTTTTCAAAGCGCACCACACGGCGTTTCTGGTGGGCAAGCAGGCGGCGCAGATCACCCGGATGCCCCTGCGCGCCGAAAAGCTGACCTTTCTTACCGCCTGTGAGCCGTGCAAGAAAGGTTCGATGAAGCGGCTGACCCGAATTCTGGACGAAGCAGGGAAGGAGTGTGCTCTGATCGACAGCCGGTGGATCGTGGTGGATACCGACCATGAGTGCATCCTGCGCCAGCCCTCCTGGCATACGCCCGGTTACTGGAACGAGGATCTGGACGGGGAGCTGCCCCAGCTGGTGCACAAAGCAAAGGAACTGACCTGTGCGGGCAGCCGGACAGCCAGCTACTCCCTGTGCGACCTGAACGGCCATGTGAACAACGCCTGCTATCTGGACATCGCCTGTGATGCCCTGCCGCTGGAGGTGGTCAAGGCCGGGCCGTTGAAATTCGTCTCCGTCAAGTACCACCGGGAGATCCCGCTGGGCAGTCAGGTCGAGGTGTTTTATGCGCCTCGGCCGATGGCTGGTATGTGGTGGGCCGCCGCGAAGAGCACGCTGCGTTTGAATGCTACTTGGAATTTACAAAATAAATCCGGGAAAATTACAAAAATGTTACAAAATCTGCGAAAAAGGTCTTGCAAAACGGAAACAAAAGAGTTACAATATGGTTACAGAAAGCGATGAGCGCTTTTTGAGACTGAAATCTTTTTCTTCTTGTTGAATAAGAGATATCGGGTGCAGGGCCTTCTCCTCCTCCGGCTGTTCTCCTTCACAGCTGTCGGCACTGTACCGCACAGGCGGTATCTCGCTTCGTGTGCAAAAGTCCGTCCGGTTTTCCGGTACGGACTTTTTTGCATTCCACTTTGTGCCAGAAAACCTGCCTGTCAGGCCGAAAAGTATGACCTTGCACGTTTTGGTGGTCAATTTTACTGTTTTCCGCAAAGGACAGTTCTAAAGTTTGTTGTCCGCTGGGGCTTTGTATTGTCTGACGGGGTTTGTGGGGTTAAAGTAATATCAATCAATTTATAAGCAGCAAACATGA
>ENA-OQCP01001162-OQCP01001162.1-human-gut-metagenome-genome-assembly--contig:-NODE-1162-length-10416-cov-1.844105_pt1 | contig 10416 bp, 14 predicted proteins | sample MGYA00242760_ERZ504583 | MGnify/ENA primary metagenome ERZ504583 (study PRJEB26092, sample SAMD00036308) | human gut metagenome | host: Homo sapiens | study: EMG produced TPA metagenomics assembly of...
TTTTATAACCATTTCTTAAAAGTGCGTGCTATAATAAAATAGGTCGGAAATTCTATAGACGATCAGAAAAGCGAAAGGAATGGATAAGTAGATCAATGTTATATACAATCCCGGATTATTATCATGAATTTAGCTGTGTTGCAGGAAAATGTGAGGACACTTGTTGTGCCGGATGGCAGATCGTTGCAGATGAAGCTGCATTAGAGAAATATAAAAATGAGACAGGTACATTTGCAAAGCGCTTGAAAGAATCTGTCAACTGGGAAGAAGGAACATTCAAGCAGGATAAAGAAAGAAGATGTGCTTTTCTGAATCAATCAAACCTCTGTGATATGTATACTGCACTGGGAGAAGAGAGCCTGTGCAGAACCTGTAAATTGTATCCAAGACATATCGAAGAATTTGAAGATGTGCGGGAGGTTACACTTTCTGTATCCTGTCCGGAAGTGGCGAGAATCCTGATGAATAAAAAAGAACCGGTACATTTTCTTACTTATGAAACAGATGAGGAAGAAGATTATGAAGATTTTGATCCGTTTTTATATTCGAAACTGTTAGATGCAAGAGATGTGATGATTGAGATTTTACAGGACAGAGAGAAAAAGCTGAATCTGCGAGCAGCTCTTATTCTGGCGATTGCACGTGATCTGCAGGAATGTATTGACGAAGAAGATATATTCTCTATGGATGATGTATTTGATTACTATCAGGCTGAAGAAGGTGTGCGGGAAGTGAAAAATGCTCTTGCAGAAGTGGATTACTATACATATAGTAGAAAGATGTTTCAAAATCAGTATCAGATGGAACATTTAAGAGCAGATTGGGAATCTTATCTTCAAGAAGCAGAGAAACTATTATATAGAAATGTAAATGAAAAAATAGACAAAAAACAGTATGTTGAGATAATACAAGAATTTCATGCTTGGATGGCGAAAGAAATGCCGGAATATGAAATACAGTATGAACAGCTCCTTGTATATTTCATCAGTACCTATTTTTGCGGTGCAGTATACGATGGAGAAGCGTTTGCGAAGCACAGATGGCTGTTGTCAGCACCCTGTTGATCCATGAACTTCTGATGGCGCAGTGGATGAAGCAAGAAAAAGTGCTAGATATAAATGATGTGATAGATACGGTGTATCGTTATTCAAGAGAACTGGAACATTCTGATTCGAACCTTAATTTAATACAAGAATTGCTGCAAGAAAGTAATGAATAGATGTGAGAAATTCTTGACAGTGTTTTTTTAACATGTTATGCTATAGTCGATTTTGAGAGACGAAGATGCAGAGTAACAGACAGAGTCTTTTCAAAGCAATTGTTTCGGACCACCCAGTGAGGTTAAGGCCATACGGACAGCCGGGTCCACTGCCGATTATGGTAACTTTGGTTGCCTTATTGATTGAGTTAAAAGCTCTAATTTTATAAGTAGGTTTCTTTGATAGCCTTATGCGCCAGACGCGCAGACTTGTGAAACGGTCAATAAGAGTAGTAAAAGTATAATTGCTATATAGACTCTGACACGCATGATCCAGAAGTTTTATTTAAAAATCTAAGAAAAGATATTGCCTTTTCTGTTACAGCTGAGAATAAAACAGACGAATACATACCGAACGCAGGTTTGTGGCTTAGCGCCTTATCTGCGTTTTTTCTGTATTAAGAAAGTGTTTTGACAAAGGAACCTGGAAAGAGAGGAAATATGAAAGGGAGTCGTTTTAAATTAAACCAGAATCATGCACCGATCCATGAGGCTCTGGAGACTTTCCGGCGAATGAGAGTTGTGCCATTTGATGTCCCTGGTCATAAACGGGGAAGAGGAAATCCGGAGCTGACAGAATTTCTCGGACAAAAATGTGTAGGCGTCGATGTCAACAGTATGAAACCACTGGACAATCTCTGCCATCCGGTATCTGTAATACGGGAAGCAGAAGAACTGGCAGCAGATGCCTTTGGAGCAGCACATGCATTTTTAATGGTAGGGGGCACGACAAGTTCTGTACAGACAATGGTTCTGACTGCCTGCAAACGTGGAGATGAGATCATATTGCCACGTAATGTTCACAGGAGTGTGTTGAATGCACTTGTTTTATGTGGTGCGATCCCTGTTTATGTAAATCCAGAGGTAGACCAGCGGCTTGGAATTTCCCTGGGAATGCAGAGAGAACAGGTAGCAAAAGCGATAAAAGAACATCCAAAGGCAGTTGCAGTGTTAGTAAATAATCCGACTTACTATGGAATATGCAGTGATCTGCGAGCAATTGTCAAGATGGCACATGAGGCAGGAATGATGTGTCTGGTAGACGAAGCGCATGGAACACATTTTTATTTCGGTGGCGGACTTCCTGTTTCAGCTATGGAGCAGGCGCAGATATGGCGTCCGTATCCATGCACAAAAGCGGAGGCAGTCTTACACAGTCGAGTCTGCTTCTTACAGGTCCGGACGTACATGCCGGGTATGTGCGGCAGATCATCAATCTGACACAGACAACATCAGGAAGCTATCTTCTGATGTCGAGTCTTGACATTTCAAGAAGGAATCTTGCACAGCGTGGCCGTCAGATTTTCCATCAGGTAGCAGATATGGCAGAATATGCCAGAGAAGAAATCAATGCAATCGGTGGTTATTATGCATTTGGAAAAGAACTGGTAAATGGAAATTCTGTTTTTGATTTTGATATTACAAAGTTAAGTGTACATACGTTAGATATCGGACTCGCAGGAATTGAAGTTTATGATATTCTGCGTGATGAATACGACATTCAGATCGAATTTGGAGATATCGGAAATATTCTTGCTTACCTTTCGATCGGAGACCGTGCACAGGAGATAGAACGGCTTGTGAGTGCACTTGCGGAGATCCGCAGACGTTTTCAGACAGACGGAACAGGACTTCTGAGTCAGGAATATATTGATCCTCAGGTAGTGGCCAGTCCACAGGAAGCTTTTTATGCAGATAAGTGCAGTCTGCCACTCAGGGAAACAGAAGGTATGGTCTGTAGTGAATTTGTGATGTGTTATCCGCCTGGAATTCCGATCCTTGCGCCTGGGGAACGCATTACAGCAGAAATTCTGGATTATATCGAGTATGCAAAAGCGAAGGGGTGTAATATGACCGGACCGGAAGATCCGGATATTTTGAAACTGAATGTTCTGACAGGGAGGTAATAACAATGGAAATGTGGTTTTCAGAATTCCATACACCGGATGTGAAACACAGTATCCGGGTAAACCGTCAGCTCTTTTCCAGACAGAGTGATTATCAGAGAATTGATATTTTTGAGACACCGGAATTTGGCCGTGTTCTGACTCTGGACGGAAATGTAATGCTGACAGAACGTGACGAATTTATTTATGATGAGATGATCACGCATGTGCCGATGGCGATTCATAAAGAAGCAAAAGATATTATGGTGATTGGAGCCGGAGATGGCGGTGTTGTTCGCGAACTGACCAGATACGACCGGGTCAGGCACATTGATCTGGTAGAAATGGATCCGATGGTTGTCGAGGCATGTCGTGCATACCTTCCGGGAAATGCATGCAGACTGGATGACAGAAGAGTACATCTTCATTACGAAAATGCACTCCGTTTTATCCGAAGATGCGAGGCAAAATATGATCTTATTATCGTAGACTCTTCGGATCCGTTTGGTCCATCGGAAGGATTGTTTACCCGCGAATTCTATGGGAATTGTTACAATGCATTGAAAGAGGATGGAATTATGGTCAATCAGCAGGGAAGTCCATTCTACGCAGAAGATGCACATGCAATGCAGCGAAGCCATAAAAGAATTGCAAGTACCTTTCAGATCAGTCGTGTTTATCAGGCACATATCCCAACCTTTGCCGCAGGTTACTGGTTGTTTTGGATTTGCCAGCAAAAAATATCATCCCGTAGATGATCTGGACGCAGAAGCATGGAATGCATTAAATCTTCGTACACGTTACTATACAACAAGACTCCATAAAGGAGCATTTTACCTTCCGGCATTTCTGGAAGATATGCTGAAAGAAGTGGAGGAATAATTCATGATTTTACCGAATATAGAAACTTTTATCGGATGTGAAAGCAGCTTTGAAGAGGCATCGATTGTCCTTTATGGTGCGCCATTTGATTCGACGACAAGTTTTCGTCCGGGCGCAAGATTCGGTCCGGCAGCTATGCGTCATGAGAGTTTCGGACTTGAAACTTACAGTCCATATCAGGACAGAGACCTTATGGATATCAGTGTATTTGACAGCGGGGATCTGGAACTTTGCTTTGGAAGCAGTGAAATGGCGCTTTCAGATATTCAAAAGAGAGCAGAAGAAATATTGAAAGCAGATAAATTTCCATTGCTTCTGGGAGGAGAACATCTGGTGACGCTGGCAGCAGTACGCGCTGTAGCTGCGAAATATCCGGATCTACATATCATCCATTTTGATGCACATGCAGATTTAAGGATGATTATCTGGGAGCCAGATTGAGTCATGCATGCGTTCTGCGAAGATGCCATGATCTTCTGGGAGACGGACGTATTCATCAGTTCTGTATCCGAAGCGGAGAGAGAGAAGAATTTAGATTTGCCGCGCAGCATACAGATTTCCATCCACTTTCTTTTGACGGACTGGAAGAGACTGTAAGAGAACTGAAAGAGAAAAATGTACCAATTTATTTTACAATTGATCTGGATTGTCTGGATCCGGCAGTATTTCCGGGAACAGGGACTCCGGAGGCGGGGGGAGTAACTTTCTTAGAGCTTCTTGAAGCCATCCGTACAGTTGCACAGGCAAATGTAGTAGGAGCGGATGTGAATGAACTTGCCCCTATGCTGGATGCAAGTGGTGTCTCAACCGCAACAGCATGTAAGGTTCTTCGTGAACTGCTTCTTGCAATTGCAAAATAAAAATATAACTGTTGAAGAAAACAGTTACATATCAAGAAAAGGAGAAGAGTTATGAGCAGAGTACTTGTAATCGGCTGCGGAGGAGTAGCCAGTGTAGCAATTCAGAAATGTTGTCAGGCAGATGAGGTCTTCACAGAACTTTGTATCGCAAGCCGTACAAAGGAAAAATGTGATGCACTTGCAGAAAAGCTGAAAGGAAAGACAAAAACAGTTCTTACGACAGCTAAGGTTGATGCAGACGATGTGGATCAGCTGATCGAACTGATCAATGATTACAAACCGGATCTGGTAATGAATATTGCGCTTCCATATCAGGATCTGACGATTATGGATGCGTGTCTGGCATGTGGCGTAAACTATATGGATACAGCAAACTACGAGCCGGAAGATACGGATGATCCGAAGTGGCGTGCGATTTACGAAAAACGCTGTAAAGAAGAAGGATTTTCAGCATATTTTGATTATTCCTGGCAGTGGGCATACCGCAAAAAATTTGAAGATGCAGGTCTTACAGCACTGCTTGGATGCGGATTTGACCCGGGTGTTACACAGGCATATTGTGCATATGCATTAAAACATGAATTTGATCAGATTGATACCATTGATATTCTGGACTGCAATGGCGGTGATCATGGATATGCATTTGCGACAAACTTTAATCCGGAAATCAATCTTCGTGAAGTAAGTGCACCGGGAAGTTACTGGGAAAATGGACATTGGGTAGAAATCCCGCCGATGGATATTAAGAGAGAATACAACTTTGATCAGGTCGGAGACAAGGACATGTATCTGCTTCATCATGAGGAAATAGAGTCTCTTGCAAAAACAATTCCAGGTGTGAAACGTATTCGTTTCTTTATGACTTTTGGACAAAGCTATCTGGATCATATGCGTTGTCTTGAAGATGTAGGAATGCTTTCTACAACACCGATCCAGTACAATGGACAGGAAATCGTTCCGATCCAGTTCCTGAAAGAACTTCTTCCGGATCCGGCAAGTCTTGGTCCACGCACAAAAGGAAAAACAAATATCGGCTGTATTTTTACCGGTGTAAAAGATGGAAAAGAGAAGACTTACTATATCTATAACGTATGCGATCATCAGGAATGCTACCATGAGGTTGGAAGCCAGGCAATCAGCTATACAACAGGTGTTCCGGCAATGTGCGGAGCGATGATGATGCTGACTGGAAAATGGATCAGACCAGGTGTATATACCGTAGAAGAATTTGATCCGGATCCGTTCCTGGATGCACTTGACCGTTATGGTCTGCCACGCAGTGAAAATCATGATCCGAAGTTGGTAGACTGATGGAAAGATTAGATAAAAGAGCACCATTACAGCCACCGGCGGAATTATTCCGCCGGAATTTGAGCATATCAAAACACCTTGTTATATATTGGATGAAAAAGCACTTATAGAAAACGCAAAACTGCTCGGTGGAGTAGCAGAACGGACAGGATGTAAGATGCTTCTGGCACAGAAAGCATTCAGTAATTATGATTGTTATCCTTTTTTTGAACCGTATCTGGCGGGTACAGAGCCAGTGGATTGTATGAGGCAAGATTAGGGGCAGAGGAAATGCCGGGAAAAGAAGTTCATGTATTCTGTGCAGGTTACCGGGCGGATGAATTCGAGGAACTTCTTCAGTATGCCGATCATATTGTATTTAATTCTCCGTCCCAGCTTCTTCGCTTTGGAAGAATGGCGAAAGAGGCAGGAAAAAGCGTGGGACTCAGGATCAATCCTGAATGCTCTACCAGGAGGGACATGAGATTTATGATCCATGTGCACCGGGAAGCCGCATGGGTACAACAAGAGTACAGTGGGATGAAGCAATTGTGAAGAATCCGGAGCTGATGGAACTTTTGGATGGGGTTCATTTCCATACCCTCTGTGAGCAGGATTCAGATGATCTGGAGACAACCCTTGATTCCGTAAAGAAACAGTTCGGTGATTTGATCACCAAAGTGAAATGGATCAATTTTGGCGGTGGTCATCATATTACAAGACCGGGATATGATATTGGGCGGCTGGAGCAATGCATTCGAATGGCACAGGAAGAGTGGAAGGTAGAAGTTTATCTAGAACCGGGAGAAGCATGGGCATTGAATGCAGGATTTCTTCTGACCAGTGTGCTGGATGTTTTGAAAAATGGAGACACACAGATTGCAATCGTAGATGCCAGCGCCGCCTGCCATATGCCGGATGTTCTGGAAATGCCTTATCGTCCACCGCTTCTTGGTGCAGCGGACGAGACAACAGAAAACGAGGTTACAGTCCGACTTGGGGGGCCAACCTGCCTGTCCGGGGATATCATTGGAGACTATAAATTCAATAAACTACCGGAATACGGAGATCTTCTTCTGTTTGGAGATATGGCTATTTATACGACTTGCAAAAATAATACATTTAATGGAATGCCATTACCGGATATCTGGATCAGACATGCTGACAGAACCATGCAGCAGCTAACTTCATTTAATTACACAGATTTTAAAGAAAGATTAGGAAGCCGTGAATAGCGGCTTCCTAATACATTTATCTAACACATTTCTTGTTTCACATCAACGTCCATACCCAATATACAACTCCAAGCGCCCAGCTCGTCACAATTCCATACAGGATCACCGGTCCGGCAATCGTGAAAATCTTACAGCCAATACCAAAAACCTGGCCCTCCTTCTTATATTCAATCGCAGGTGCAGCAACAGAGTTGCAAAGCCGGTAATCGGAACAAGTGCACCGGCACCGCCCCATTTAGCAAGCAGTGGATAAATTCCGGTACCGGTGAGAAGGATACTCAGAAGAATGAGCAGAATAGAAGTCCAGCTGCTGCAGTCATCCGGGGAAAGCTTTTTCAATTCACAGAATGATAAATACATTGTCCGATCAGGCAGATCATTCCACCAAGGAAGAATGCTTCATCATGTTGAACCACACATTGTGCTGTGGTGTTTTCTTTTTGACATAGGCTTCGTATTGCTTCTGTTGCTTCAATTGTTCTATTTTGTCCATAAATGAAAATCCCTTCTTTTTGTTTTAAAATTCTACACATAGTTTTTCACAAAAATGAAAATAATATCCTTAAAAATAAATAATGAAGCATCAGAAATGAGGAAATGATATGAATGATACGGGAAACAAGAACTGGGCAATTGAGTCGGAGTGCGGTCCTTTTCATCTGTCCCAGCTTCGTGGGGCACAGAGCATTGTATTCACAAAAGCACCTTATCTTCTAAGCGCTGCATCTGTGGCAGGAAGCAAAGAAGCGCAGGGACCGCTTGGAAAATGCTTTGATCTGACAAATGAGGATGACCTGTTTGGAGCAGAGACCTGGGAGGAAGCCGAAAGCAATATGCAGAAGGAAGCCTGCGTACTGGCACTGGGAAAGTCGCATGTGGATCCGAAGTCTGTGCGTTATCTCTTTGGAGGAGATCTTCTCAGACAAGGGATTGCAACTTCTATGGGCGTTGAAGATCTGCAGGTTCCCATCTTCGGTCTGTATGGCGCATGTTCCACATCAGGAGAAGCACTGGCATTAGCAGCAATGAGTGTGGCAGCAGGATACGGAGATTACATGCTGGCAGTAACATCCAGCCATTTCGGAAGTGCAGAGAAAGAATTTCGATTTCCGTTAGGATATGCGAACCAGAGACCACTTTCCGCACACTGGACCGTGACAGCCAGCGGGGCTTTCCTCGTAGGAAGCCATCTGAATAAAATACATTCCGATAAGCAACGTCAAAGAAAATCCCAGTTCCGGCATGTTCGGATCACCGGCGTTACGATAGGGAAGATTGTGGACTTTGGCTGAAGGATTCACAGAACATGGGGGCATGTATGGCTCCGGCTGCAACCGATACCATCTACCGTAATTTTCAGGATCTTGGACGTACACAGGAAGATTACGATCAGGTCATAACAGGTGATCTTGGATATATTGGTCAATCCATACTTTTTGACCTAATGAAAAGCAGAGGATATGATATCAGAAAAAAGCATATGGATTGTGGAATGACTATCTTTGATCAGGAGACACAGGATACACATGCCGGCGGAAGCGGCTGTGGATGCGCAGCGTCAACACTGGCTTCTTATATTCTGCCAAAGATTGAGAACGGAGAATGGAGAAGGATACTCTTTGTGCCGACCGGTGCATTGATGTCAACGGTCAGCTTCAATGAAGGAGCAAGTGTGCCTGGAATTGCGCATGCGATTATGATCGAACACTGTTGAAAAGCCCTATTATAATAGGAAGAAGTAAAAAATGTGCTAAGTGTGTGTTAAAAAAAGAAAAGGAATAGAAAAATGGATTATATAAAAGCATTTTTAATCGGAGGTCTCATCTGCGCTGCAGTGCAGATTCTTCTGGACAGAACAAAGCTGATGCCGGGACGGGTTATGGTATTACTCGTCTGTACAGGCGCAGTGCTTGGATTTATTGGAGCATACGAACCATTTGTAAAATTTTCAGGAGCAGGCGCAAGCGTTCCACTTCTGGGATTCGGAAATGTCCTGTGGAAAGGTGTGAAGGAAGCTGTTGATAAAAACGGATTCCTCGGAATCTTTCTGGGAGGGTTCAAGGCAAGTGCCGCCGGAATCAGCGCAGCACTTATTTTTGGATACCTGGCTTCATTGATTTTTGAACCCAAAATGAAGAAATAAACGAGAAATCACTATAATGTTACAAAATGTTACAAGGTTCATAAAAATATACATGAAAATATCTTGACAGTAAAAGAAAAATGAAATATCATTAATTGAGTATTAAAGGCAATAAGATACGACGGAACAAGGAGGCACGGCAGGACAGATTTTTTATCCCAGGTGTCTCTTTCATTGTGTAAAAGGATGAGTTAAAGATGATTGATATACATAGCCATATCTTGCCCGGAGTTGATGATGGAGCGTCTTCGATGAAAGAAAGTCTTCATATGCTTTCTATGGCGAGAAGACAGGGAATCACAGATGTGTTTGCAACTTCACATTATTCCAAAGCGTTTCCGAACAGAGATCCGGAGAAGCTGAGACGGCTTCGGGATGAGCTGATGAGCCGTGCAAATCGTCCGGTGCAAGGACCAGAGGGGAAAGGTGAAGTGCAAAAGACCAATTCGAATCTGGACAGGTCAGGAGATTTTTTATTCTAATAGTGTTATACGACTGCTTGAAGAGGGAAAACTGCTTACGTTGGCAGACAGTAATTACGTACTGGTTGAGTTTATGCCGTCAGTGCCTTATTCAGAGATATGTACAGCGGTGAGGAATCTGTCAAGAGCAGGATATACTCCGGTAGTTGCTCATGCGGAGAGGTATCGTTGCCTTAGAAAAGGTAAGCGTGTGGAAGAACTGATCGATCTGGAAGCATTGATCCAAATGAATTACAGATCCGTCAGTGGAGGCTGGCATGATGCAACAGCGCGCTGGTGTAAGGATAATCTGAAAAAAAGGAATATCCATTTTATGGGAACTGATATGCACAATATCGGGAGCAGAATGCCTGATACAAAGAGCCAATGGGTTGGATGAG
>ENA-OQCP01001163-OQCP01001163.1-human-gut-metagenome-genome-assembly--contig:-NODE-1163-length-10413-cov-2.958196_pt1 | contig 10413 bp, 14 predicted proteins | sample MGYA00242760_ERZ504583 | MGnify/ENA primary metagenome ERZ504583 (study PRJEB26092, sample SAMD00036308) | human gut metagenome | host: Homo sapiens | study: EMG produced TPA metagenomics assembly of...
ATCCTGCAAATAAGATGGATTTAATTTTGCTTTTTTATACTGCAAATATTCGTTCCTCTGTTTTCTGAATCAGCAATTTTGTAAAATATTGTTCCCAGCTAAAAAACTCTGTGCTGTCGATATAATCTTCTGGATTTTCCAGAATTTTACGAACCTCTTTGTCCTGTAAAAGATCTGAATTTAAAATCAGCCATTCAAAAGACTCCGGTAAATATAAATGTACGTTCTGTTTTTCCTCTATTTTATTGCTGAGAAGATTCATTTCTGCTCCAATTGCAGCACCGTCCGCAATAATACAGGTTTCTTCTGTTCCTGCCTTGCCGATCATTTCCGGTATTTTTGTTTTTCCACCAGCGCTTTCACATGTAATATTCCTTTCTGCACATACATTTTCAAAAAATTGATACCCAGAATTGGAATCTTCCGTAATTATTTTTTGTACTCTAACAGGAAGCCGTGCTGTTTTGGGATAGATCTGATACATTTTCTGATATATTTTTCTGGTATCTCTGTATTTCCGGAAACATGCAATCCATAAATCTCTTCTACACTATACGGCAAATTATATAAGTTTTCTCTCGTAATCAATACAAAATAGTTTTCTGAACCCCGTATGGCAGAAGCAAATTCTTCTGTTTTTATAAAATAATTCTCCTCGTCTATGAAAAAGATGCTTTCCCGGCTGTTTTCCAAAATAATTTTCCAATTAACACCTTCCAGCACTCTGCACGGTACTTCACAGGAAACGTTGATTCCGCTGGACTCCCCTAAATTTTCTGCCTGCCGGATCATATTTACCAGTGTTGTTTTTCCTGATGCACTATCCCCCTGGATGATTGTAATATTACGCTTTATCACAAATTCATAATGAACTCTGTTATTTTGAATAATAACTCTTTTCTTTCCCTTCATACATCCACCTATACATAAGCCTCGGCAACATCTACAAATTCGGACATATTCCGCACAATAGTCCCTGTATTTAAAATCAGGATTTCAAAAGGATCTTTGCCAAACCGCATCACATGACGCAGATTAATCGTCAGATCCTTTTGCTCTCCTAATTTTAAAATCCATTTTGCACAATTATCTCCACATACGGAGCATTAAAGATCTTTCCGTCTGTATCGTATGCCATCAGCAGCAACGTTTTGATTCCTCCGGATAAATCTTTCGGTGGAATCGGACCAAGCACCGGGCTGTCAATCAGATGCGCACTGATTACCTCCGAGCGATCCACATCGCGGATCATTTCTTTTGCCAGTGGCGTGGTCAGCCATTCATCTTCATAACAATTATCAAAATAGGTTGGTGGATGATAGATTGCACCTTTCATTTCTCCAAGATATATTTTCAACATAATAAAATTCCTCTCGCTAACGCTCATTATATCGTGATACGCACATTATACCATATCTCAAAGCCTTCTTGCGCAAAAATGTATCGTTTGTCAACATTTTCCGGGATAAAAATGTTGACAAACGATACAAAACTATTGCCAAATGTCGCTAATTCATTTTTTCTCCCAAAAAGAAAGAAGCCATTACTCTCTCAAGTATTGACTTTCTCTCCTTTTTCAAATTCTTTTTAAGGAAAAAGAATTACTCTTCTTCTGCGCCGTACAGTTTTACGAGTTTGTTCAGGTAAGTGTAACGGTCTTTTGCTTCCTGCTCGTTCTTGCCGAACAGTCTTTCTGCTTTCGCCGGGTTTGCACGTTTCAGAGAGTTGTAACGTACCTCGCCGTTCAGGAATTCCTGATAATCTCCTGACGGAGCCTTGGAATCCAGTGTGAATGCGCTCTTGCCTTCTGCAGCGAGTGCCGGGTTGAAGCGGAAGCAATGCCAGTATCCGGTCTGAACAGCGAGCTGCTCCTCGGTCTGTGCTTTGCTCATACCTTTCTTGATACCATGGTTGATACATGGAGCGTAAGCGATAATGAGGGACGGTCCCGGATATGCCTCTGCCTCTGCGATTGCTTTGACTGCCTGATTGTAATCAGCGCCCATAGCGATCTGTGCTACGTATACATAGCCATAGCTCATTGCGATGCTTGCCATATCTTTCTTCTTGGTTTCTTTACCGCCTGCTGCGAACTGTGCAACTGCACCGGTCGGAGTAGCTTTGGAGGACTGTCCGCCTGTGTTGGAGTAAACCTCGGTATCGAATACCATTACGTTGATATCTTTTCCGCTGGCAAGTACGTGGTCTACGCCGCCGAATCCGATATCGTAAGCCCATCCGTCACCACCGAAGATCCACTGGGATTTCTTAGCGAGGAAGTCTTTGTTCTTAACGATGTCTCTGCAAACGTCGCAGTCAGCGTCTTTGATTGCTTCTACAAGTTTCTCGGTTGCAGTTCCGTTGGTAGCGCCGCAGTCAAAGGTATCCAGATACTCTTTGCATGCTGCTTTTACTTCTTCCGGAGCTTTCTCGGAGTTCATAACATCCTCAACTTTGGCTTTCAGGCCGCCGCGGATTGCTTTCTGAGCGAGAAGCATACCATAACCGAACTCTGCGTTGTCCTCGAACAGGGAGTTGGACCATGCCGGGCCCTGTCCTTTCTCGTTTACAGTGTAAGGAGTGGACGGTGAGGAGTTACCCCAGATAGAGGAGCATCCTGTTGCGTTTGCGATGTACATTCTGTCGCCGAACAGCTGGGTGATCAGTTTTGCGTAAGGAGTCTCGCCGCAGCCTGCGCATGCGCCGGAGAACTCAAGCAGCGGTTTCTTGAACTGGCTGCCCTTTACGGTATTCTCTTTGAATTTTGCTACAACGTCTGTCTTCTCTGGAAGAGCTGCTGCATAATCGAAGTATTTCTGCTCTGCTTCGTGTGCTGCAAGGCTTTCCATAGCCAGTGCTTTCACACCCTTCTTGCCCGGGCATACGTTTGCACAGGAACCACATCCGGTACAGTCAAGCTGGGAAATAGCCATTGTGAAGGTGTAGTCCGGCATACCGGTCATCGGCATGGTCTGGATGCCTTCCGGAGCTGCTGCTGCTTCTTCTGCGGTCATGGCAACCGGACGGATAACAGCATGCGGGCAGACGAAGGAACACTCTGTACACGTGATACAGTTTTCCGGATTCCATACAGGTACGTTTACGGCGATACCACGTTTCTCGTATGCGGATGTGCCGGACGGAGTTGTTCCGTCTACGTAGTCTGCAAATGCGGATACAGGCAGGTTGTTTCCTTCCTGGGAAGTTACTTTTGCCTGGATGGTATTTACGAATTTAACAGCGTCAGCGCGGCCGCTCTCTGCATGAGTTGTGGTCAGACCTTCGTCTGCTGCATTTTTCCAGCTTTCCGGAACTGCAACTTCTTTGATCTGTTTTGCACCCTCATCGATTGCTGCCCAGTTCTTTGCTACGACATCATCACCTTTACGGCCATAGGTAGCTTTTGCTGCTGCTTTCATGAGTTCGATGGCTTTTTCTTCCGGAATGATCTTCGCAAGCTTGAAGAATGCAGACTGAAGAATGGTGTTGATACGGGTCGGTCCCATGCCGGTCTCGATACCGATCTTAACGCCGTCGATCACATAGAATTTGATGTTATGGTTTGCGATGAATGCTTTTACCTGACCTGGCAGATGCTCTTCCAGTCCTGCTTCATCCCATGGACAGTTCAGAAGGAAGGTTCCTCCGTCTACCAGCTCCTCTACCATGTGATATTTGTTCACATAGGAAGGATTATGACATGCAACAAAGTTTGCTTTGTGGATCAGGTAGGTGGATTTGATCGGTTTCTTTCCGAAACGCAGGTGAGACATCGTTACACCGCCGGACTTCTTGGAGTCATAATCGAAGTAAGCCTGAGCGTACATGTCTGTGTTGTCACCGATGATCTTGATGGAGTTCTTGTTTGCACCTACGGTACCGTCTGCGCCAAGTCCCCAGAATTTGCAGTTGATGGTTCCTTCCGGAGTTGTTACCAGAGGAGCGCCAACCGGCAGAGACAGATTGGTAACATCGTCTACGATACCAATGGTAAATCTCTGTTTCTCTGTATTTTCATATACAGCAACGATCTGAGCCGGTGTGGTGTCCTTGGAACCAAGTCCGTAACGACCTGTGAATACCGGTGTGCTCTCGAATCTGCTGCCTTTTAATGCTGCTACTACGTCCAGGTACAGAGGCTCGCCAAGAGATCCCGGCTCTTTTGTTCTGTCCAGAACGGAAATCTGTTTTACAGTCTCCGGAATTGCATTGATGAGTGCTTCTGCGGAGAACGGACGGTACAGACGTACCTTTACAACGCCGACTTTCTTGCCTGCTGCTACGAGGTAATCGATGGTCTCCTCGATGGTATCGCAGACAGAACCCATAGCGATGATTACGTGCTCAGCGTCTGCTGCTCCATAATAGTTGAACAGTTTGTAATCGGTTCCGATTTTCTCGTTTACTTTGTCCATGTACTCCTGTACGATTGCCGGAAGAGCATCGTAGTACGGGTTACATGCTTCTCTTGCCTGGAAGAAGATATCCGGGTTCTGTGCGGATCCTCTCTGGCACGGATGGTTCGGGTTCAGGGCATGTTTACGGAATGCATCTACTGCATCCATATCTACCATGTCTTTCAGATCTTCGTAATCCCATGTCTCGATCTTCTGGATCTCGTGAGATGTACGGAATCCGTCGAAGAAGTTGATAAATGGAACTTTGCCTTTCAGTGCTGCACAGTGTGCAACCGGTGTCAGGTCCATAACCTCCTGTACGCTGGATTCGCAGAGCATTGCGACTCCGGTCTGACGACAGGCGTAAACGTCTGAATGATCTCCGAAGATGGAAAGTGCGTGGCTTGCAAGGGCACGAGCGGATACGTTGAATACGCCCGGGAGCTGCTCGCCGGCAATTTTATAAAGGTTCGGGATCATCAGAAGAAGTCCCTGGGATGCGGTGTAGGTTGTGGTAAGAGCTCCGGCTGCCAGTGATCCGTGTACTGCACCTGCTGCTCCTGCCTCAGACTGCATCTCAGTTACCTGAACTTCCTGTCCGAAAATGTTCTTTCTTCCCTGGGTTGCCCACTCATCGGTATGCTCCGCCATAACGGATGAAGGGTAATTGGTAAATAGCTGCTACGTCGGTATACGCATAAGACGCATGTGCTGCAGCCTGGTTACCATCCATGGTTTTCATCTTTCTAGCCATTTGATTTTATCCTCCTTAAAAAATGATGACCAAAAATTACTTTGGCTTTTCTCAGGTTGGTGTTCTGCCGGGTTTCGGTTGCCTCCGCGCTTCGAAAAACCCGGATAAGGCATGGCAATGCCACTATGTCCAGTATTTGAATTATAACACCGATTGGGCATTCTGTCCAGATTTTCTGTGGGTGTTCAGGGAAAAATACAAGTTTTTTACAACTTCTGGTAATTCCGCGTCGAATTTCTCGATAAAAAAAGAAGGAACGGCCCGCATATTTTTTCTCTTCTGCGGACAGTTCCTTTACTTCTTTTATTTCTGATTCTGCGCCTCAATCTGTTCTGCGAGGTCGGTGAGATAAACCCATCTCTCGGTTTTTTCTTCCAGAGCAGCTTCGGTCCTCTCTTTTTCCGCCATCAGTTCGGCGAGCTTTGCAGAGTTGGTGGCGTTTTTGAGCATCTGATCGTCAAGCGATGCAATCTTTTCCTCGAGTGCGGCGATATCGTCATCGATGGTCTCGTACTCGCGCTGTTCTTTGAACGTAAATTTCAGGCGGGTCGGACGGTTCTGCTTCCAGTCATTGTTCTTTAACTTTGCAGGTTCGTCGCGGACGTTTTGGACGGCGCTGCTTTTGCCGTTTCTTCCGCACTTCCGCCGAAACGGCGTTCTTTTGCTTCGAGGTAATCGGTGTAGCCGCCCTCGTACTGCAGAAGATTTCCGTTTCCGTCGAATTCGAAGATGCGGTCCACGACGTTATCCAGGAAATAGCGGTCGTGGGAAACGGTGATGACGATGCCGACGAACGTGTTCAGGAAATCCTCAAGCACAGTCAGGGTCGGGATATCAACGTTGTTGGACGGCTCGTCGAGGATCAGAACATTGGCGCCGCTCACCAGAACAGATAAGAGATACAGTCTCCGTTTTTCGCCTCCGGAGAGTTTGGAAATCGGGGTGTACTGCATATCCGGTGTGAACAGGAAGCGTTCGAGCATCTGCGATGCGCTGATGCGGCCGTCACGGGTCTGGACATACTCAGCGATATCTTTCACGTAGTCGATCACGCGCTGATTCGTATCCATGTCCGGCTCTTCCTGTGCCAGATAGCCGATGCGGATCGTGTCGCCGATTTCGATGGTTCCCGCATCCGGCAGGACTTCTCCGGTGATCATCCGCAGCATTGTGGATTTTCCGCAGCCGTTCGGGCCAATGATGCCGACACTCTGGTTCCGCAGGAAGATGTATTCGAAATCTTTCATCAGCGTTTTATCGCCGAAGGCTTTGCTGACGTTATGGAATTCAATCGTTTTCTTTCCCATGCGGGTCTCGACAGCATCCATCTCCACGACAGCGTCTGCTGTCGGTGCCGTGCCATTTTTGAGTACTTCGAGACGTTCGAGTCTGGCGCGCTGTTTTGTGCTTCTTGCGCGGCAGCCGCGTTTCGCCCATTCGAGTTCCATGCGCAGGATGCTCTGGCGTTTCCGTTCAGAGGCGAGTTCCATCTCCTCGCGCTCAGCTTTCAGTTCCAGAAAACGGGAATAGTTGGAATCGTAGCTGTACATTTTTCCGTGGCTGATTTCGAGGATGCGGTTCGACACTTTATCCAGGAAATAACGGTCATGGGTGACCATAAAGACGGTTCCGCGGTAATTTTTCAGGTAATCCTCGAGCCAGGAGAGCATCGCATTGTCGAGATGGTTTGTCGGCTCGTCGAGGATCAGGACGTCAAAATCGACGCAAGCACTTTTGCCAGGGCAACCTTGCGGCGCTGGCCGCCCGAGAGGGTGTCGAGTTTTGCGTCGTATTCGGTGATACCGAGCTGTACAAGGTTGCTCTGCACCTGCCAGTCCTCCTCATCACCGGAAAGGGCGTAGGACAGCACGGTGGCATCCTTTGGAAATTCCGGTGTCTGCGGAAGATAGGCCATTTTGAGGTTGTTCTGGCGGATAATCTGGCCGGAATCCGGGGTCTCCTCTCCTGCTGCCATGCGCAGCAGCGTGGATTTTCCGGTTCCGTTGATTCCGACGATGCCGACCTTGTCGCCCTCCTGCAGGCCGAAGGAAGCATCGTCAAAAATCAGTTTATCGCCGAACAGTTTGCTGATGTGTTCGATGTTGATGATATTCATTTGCACAGTTCTGCAACGGTCTGGTTGATGACTTTTCCGTCTGCTTTACCTTTCATATCTGCCATAACAGCCTTCATGATGGCACCTTTGTTCTTGGTTGCCAGAACGTCTGCGAATTTCTCCTGGATGTAGGCTTTGACTTCGTCTGCACTCATCTGTTTCGGTGCATACTCGCTGATGACGTCATAGCGGAACTGATACTCTGCTTTTAAGTCCTCACGGGATGCCGGGCAGGTATCGATCTGCTCTTTTACGGTCTTCAGCTCTTTTAAGATGACGCGGTCTACCAGCTCCGGTTTGATGTCATCGCGGCAGCCCTCGTCGATGGCTACTTTCTTTGCTGCGGAGATCAGGGAAGAGATGGCCTCTTTTCTCGCTTTGTCTTTGGCTTTCATTGCTGCTATCATATCACTTCTTAAAGTTTCTAATTCCATGGTGTTGTTCCTCCTGTACTAAATTTTGTCCGGTTTCAAGTATAACACTTCTCTTTTTGCTTTTCCAGTCACTTTGTAGAATAGCTCCCTTATTTTCCCCACGGCAGACGGTGTTTCTTTACCTGGATTGCCTGATGCGGCACATTTCCTGACAGCAGAAACAGCGGATGCACTTTTTATAATCGTAGACCGGCGGATTTCTGCGGCCGTTATCAAAGCGGACGGCTTTCCCTTCCACCGGGGCAGCTCTCGACGCAGACGCCGCATTTTTTACATTTTTCTTCTATGATATAGGGGCGGCTCTGGAAGACCCCGAGGATCTCGAGCAGATCGAGGGCTCCTTTTTTGCGGGCTTTGCGGCGGTCGACATTGAAGTTTGGATTTCCGTACTTTCTTTTCAGTTCTTCCTCGGATATGGTGCCATCCGCTGTCACAATTTCGATGCGGTCGTCGTGCCACGTTCCAAGGCCGAGCGTTTCCCCGTAGAGATTTGTCGGCACATACGACGGATCGAGGTTCACCAGATGGCAGAACACGGTATCCAGCGCGATCGGATCGGTGGACATAAGAAGAACTCCCATCGAAACCGGATCGCCGGAAGTCGGACCATTGCCTTCCATTGCTACGATTCCGTCGCAGATATAGAGGCGCGGGGCGACTTTCTGGTTCAGCTCGATCAGCATGTGTGCGAAGCTCTCATCGTTCGGATACTGCGTGTGGCCGAGTTTTTTGTAGACGCCGCTGATGCAGCCGTACTGGTTCTTGACAGCTCCGGTGATGCGTTCCAGCGCGTGGGTTTTCATTTTACTGACGCTGATGAGGGCGTCGCAGTCGAGTGCATCTTTCGCAATCATCAGAAATTTGCCATCGGCGGTTTCTACGCGCTCGCTCGTAAGGAAATCCTTCAGCGGAACGTTGTGTTTTTCCAGCACCTCTTTCAGCCCGGCTTCCTTTGCAATGCCCTCCGGGGTGCCAAGCGCAGGAATCGCCGCAGGAAATATTCTCATAGCCATTTTCCTGCAAAATCGTGATCAGGGCATCCATAACTTCCGGGTCGGTCACGACGGCGCGTTCTCGTTTTGCGGAGCGGACGAGGTTTGGTTTTAATAAGATATTCTCTTCTTTTCCGATCAGAGATTCCAGGCCGCCAATTGCTTCCAATCCCTTTTGCAGGCTTTCCTTTACGTGCGCCGGCTCATAGTCGGGACAGGCAACCACTGCCACTTTGCTTTTTTTCATATTCACCTCATGTTTTTCTATATTTCAAAAGAAGCTGCGATCCCCTTACCGGTTCTCACAGCTTCTTCGTATATTCACACAGAATATGTTTTTACTTATGCTACTTTGCTTTTTGCAAGCTCAGCCAGTGTTGCAAATCCTTCTGCATCGTTAACTGCCATGTCAGCCAGAACTTACGGTTCAGCTCAACGCCTGCCAGTTTCAGACCATACATAAATTTGCTGTAGGACAGACCGTTCATTCTTGCTGCTGCGTTGATACGAGCGATCCACAGCTGACGGAACTGACGTTTTTTCTGTTTTCTTCCTGCGTAGGAGCTGGTCAGTGCGCGCATTACGGACTGTTTTGCTACTCTATACTGTTTGCTTCTGGCTCCTCTGTAACCTTTAGCCAGTTTTAATACTCTGTTATGTTTTTTCTTAGCGTTCATGCCGCCTTTAATTCTTGCCATTTCTTATTTTCCTCCTTGATCTGTTGGGCGTAACTCTACCTTGCAAAAATTACATGTAAGGTAAGATTTTCTTCATGTTCTTTACGTTTGTTGCATCAACAGTAGTCTGTTTTCTCAGGTTTCTTTTTCTCTTCTGAGATTTCTTGGTTAAGATATGGCTCTTGTAAGCTTTATTTCTTACTAATTTTCCTGTTCCTGTTGTTTTAAAACGCTTTGCAGCTGCTCTGCTTGTTTTTACCTTTGGCATTTTAATTTCCTCCTTGATATTGATTCAAATGTATTTTAACGTTTAGCCGTCAAAAACATGGTCATGCTTCTGCCTTCCACCTTCGGCGCTTTGTCAACCGTTGCAATATCGGACAGACTCTCTGCAAATTCATCGAGGATGTATTTGCTGCTGTTCATATGTGCCATCTCACGGCCGCGGAAACGAAGTGTTACTTTTACTTTGTCTCCCTTTGTAATGAACTTGCGGGCTGCACCTACTTTGGTATTAAGATCATTGGTGTCAATGTTTGGAGAAAGGCGAACTTCCTTGATTTCAATTGTTTTCTGTTTTTTCTTTGCTTCTTTTTCCTTGCGGGCCAGTTCATATCTGTACTTTCCGTAGTCGATAATTTTGCAAACCGGCGGTTTCGCTGTCGGAGCAATTTTCACAAGATCCAGACCTGCTTCCTGTGCTTTCAGGTACGCATCTCTGGCAGACATAATTCCAAGCTGTTCTCCGTTCTGACCGATCAGACGAATTTCTCTGTCTCTGATCTGCTCATTAATCATTAATTCGCTAATTGTAGTGCACCTCCATCATTATAAAAGACTGTGTTCCCGCTTTTGCGGTGTAACGAAATCAAACTCGGCTCACCGGACCGGATTTGACTGATAACGCAAGAAAAGTGGATAGACAGACTATCCACTTAACATTGTACATAAATCTCTACACAAAGAGAACTTAAGATCAATATTGGACCGTAGTCGCGTGTTTGCGCTAGGGTGAGAGTGGATACTCTACTTCTTTTTCTCAG
>ENA-OQCP01001164-OQCP01001164.1-human-gut-metagenome-genome-assembly--contig:-NODE-1164-length-10412-cov-1.527370_pt1 | contig 10412 bp, 18 predicted proteins | sample MGYA00242760_ERZ504583 | MGnify/ENA primary metagenome ERZ504583 (study PRJEB26092, sample SAMD00036308) | human gut metagenome | host: Homo sapiens | study: EMG produced TPA metagenomics assembly of...
CCGTTCTATGACGATGCGGGACTCATCAAGGTGGTCACCGCATTCGCCGTTGTGGAAAATCGAGTCTGTTGTGCAGTGTCATGGATGAGCTGTGGGAACGTGGCGTCGCGGAAGGCAATATTTGCTACATCAATCTTGACCGTCGAGAATACCAAGACGTGAACACTCCGGAAAAGCTTGATGCGGTCATTGAACATAGCCTGGGCAAGTCAGCTTCAATGCGTTACCTGTTTATCGACGAAATACAGAACGTGAAGGGGTATGAGACCATCGTCAACGGGTGGCGTGAAGAAGGCGACTGCTCGATTTTCATCACCGGATCCAATTCATACCTACTATCCGGCGAGCTGGCCACCAAATTGACAGGCCGCTATATTGAGCTGGAAATGTTCACCCTATCGTTCAACGAATATCTCGGCATGCGCGAGTATCTTGGACTTCCCAAAAAGCCGGAATCGCAGGTTTTCCAAGAATATCTCACCTATGGAGGGTTCCCGAAGGCGCTGGAATATGAGGATCTTGATGCGAAAGCCATGTATATCCAAGATGTCATAGGCAGATTTTCAGCAAAGACATAGCCGCTCGCAAAGTGGTGCGTCACCGCGATACTTTCCAACGCGTGCAGGACTATCTCATCAACAACTATGCCGCTCCCACGAATCTGTCGGGAATCGTCGACTATCTGAAACGCAGCGAAGGCGTGACGGTCAAACGTGAGACTCTTGCGAACTATGTCCGACTGCTGGAGAACGCGAAGATTCTTTACAAATGCCCGCGATTCGATTTGCGTTCGCGCAGGTCGTTGAGAGGAGGGGAGAAGTACTATCTTGCGGATCCTGGTATACGATTCGCGCGTAACACCGATACGCGGATGAGCTACGGCCCAGCCTTGGAAAATGCGCTGTACGTGCATTTGAGGTCGAAAGGTTACGAGGTGAGCGTGGGCATTATTGGTAAGCTGGAGTGTGACTTCATTGTGCGTAAGCGGGAGCGGTACGCCTATGTGCAGGTGTCGATGAGTGTGCAGGATCCTAATTGTTGAGGAGCGTGAATTCCGTCCGTTCACGAAGCTGGCTGACGGGTATCCGAAATACCTGTTTAGTTTGGACCCGCTGCCAATGCAGCGCGACGGCGTAAGGCATCTCAACCTGATGGAGTTTCTACGCGCGGACGGAGATCTCGACCTCTCATAGCGTTTGGTGGGTGCTATCTCGCTTATGTATGGCAGATTTTGGGGTTCGTCCGGACGTATTTCGCTTATATATGGCAGTTGGTTTTTACAACAAGCAACTTAGGGGGTAATTGTGTACCTCTAACTGCGGTCTTTCCGGAATGACCTGCCATATATAAGCGAGAGGTCTCCGGTCGGACTGCCGAATCTGCCATATATAAGCCAGATACGGTGCGAAAGCGCTTGTACAGGGGTGAAGTCGTCCAAAACGCAACTTTGACCCCCCGTTAATAAGCTCTTTCGGGTTTTTTGGAAGGGGTATCGATTTGCGGTATGGGCGGTTATCGGGTTGTGAAAACGTTGCGAAAGTCATCTTTAACGAGGTCAAAGTTGTTTGAAAACGCAACTTGGCCCCGTTGAACGCAGGGGCGGCGGAGCTAGGGGCGGCGCCCTGTCGGCTCGTCTGGCTCGGACGGCTTACTTGGCGGACTCGAGTTTGAGTTCCTGGCTGGCGATCACCGACTTGGCGGCCGCGTCGAGTTCGTTGGTGATGTTGCGCAGGTTGTCGGCTACGTGCGAATATCGTCCGTCGCTTGGTGAAGTCGCTGGCATTGCCGTTCGCGGGGCATGTCGGCGCGTTTTCCACGGCTTCGGCCAGCGTGATCGCATCCTTCAGGGTTTCCAGCGTGGTGCCGTCGGCCACGTCGTCCACGGTGAGTTTTGCCGCATCTTCGGCTTCTTTCTGAGCCTCTTCGAAGTTTTGCTGATGCGTGGCGAGCGCCTTCGCGTTCAACGTGCAGGTGTCGCTGGCGGCTTGCGTCATTTCGCGCTTATTGGCGACTGCGATGATGGCAACGGCTGCGAGCGCAATGGCAACCACTGCTATCACGGCGACGATGGCGATGGTCTTGCGCTGTTTCGCATTGTTTTTCTGTGCTGTTGGCTGCATTGGGGTTCCTCTCTTCTCTGTGGCTTTCGTATTAAGCAAAACGTTGCGAGTATACAAAAACATTTCCGAGAAACGATTTACCACTGGAAATAATGTGGATTATTTGCTGTGAAAGGAATTTGTTTGTGGATGGGGTGCTGGGCGCGTCAGGAGTGCGTGGCATTTATGCTGGAAGGAGAAACGTTTTAAGGGGTTTGAATGGCGTATCGTGCGACGTTGAAGGATGTGGCCGCTGCTGCGGGGGTGTCTGTGACGACGGTTTCGCTGGTGTTGAATAATCGGCCGGCTCGCGTGTCTGATGAGAAGCGTAAGGCCATTGCCGACGCGGCGAAGAAGCTGAATTATGTGCCGAATCAAAGCGCGCGTAGCTTGGTGACCAAGCAGTCCCAGCTGGTTGCGCTGATCGTGCTGATATTGAGAACCTGTTTTTCGCGGCGCTTGCCAAGTGTGTGGAGGGATGAGTGCGCCGCGCAGGGGTATTCGCTGATTGTGGCCAATTCCGATGATTCGCGTGCTGCGGAGCATGAGTTGTTGCAGCGTCTTCCTGCCCGTGGGGTGGATGGGGTGATGTTGATCCGGCGCGTGAGTCGTGTGTTGGGAGTGCTGTTGAGCAGCTGTGTGAGGATGTGGCGCTCGTGTCGTGCCGGTGGTGCTGATCGACCGTTTGACGCAGTGCGGCTGGTGCGATGCCGTCGGTTTTGACAACTATCTTGGTGGTCGTTTGGCTGCCCAGTATCTGTTGGAAGGTGGTCATACTCGTATTGGCATTGTCACCGGCGATATTGCGGAGTCGAGTGCCGCGGAGCGTCGTCGTGGTTTTGTGGATGCCATCGAGCAGTCGGGGAAGCATTTTGATTCTTCGCTGTGTGTTGAGGGTGATTACCGTTTCGATAGCGGCTATCGTGCCGCGAATCAGATCATCGATGGCGGGGCGACGGCCGTGTTCTGCTGCAACGATGTGATGGCGCTTGGCTTCCGTCAGCGTATGGCGGAGCGTGGGTTGCATGTTACCGAGGATATGCAGGTGATTGGTTACGACAATATTCTCAAACGATTCGGTCTTGGTTGGCGTATGACCACCGTTGAGCAGAGCGTGACTGATTTGGCCGCCGCTTGTTGGGGTATGTTGCGTAAGCGGATTGATGTTGCGGTTCGTGCCAAGTCCGGTACGGAATCAGGGGATGCCCGTCCGTGGCTTTCCGATCCGCAGGTTGAAGTGCTTACGCCGAAACTGGTGCAGGCGGCCTGCGCGTAAACCGCCATTTTTAGATGCTGCAGACTGGTGCAAAACGGGTGGTGCAGATCAATCTCGGTATGTGGTGACGTAGGCATCTCCAATATGCTGTAATCGTTGGAAATAAAGGCAACACGCCGTGTATAGGGGAAGAATTTGCGTTCTTGATAAAACGCTTTATCATAAATCTTGTCAACACAACACAATCGAGAATGCGCTCGATGTATAACTGACGACGCACCCGTATGGTGACGGACCGTCGTCAGGCCGTCAAAGAGGAAAGGCACACACATGAAAAAGATGATTCTTGATCTTGATACCGGCGTTGATGACGCGCTTGCCATTTCGTATGCTCTGGGAAGCCCGGAGATTGACTGATCGGCATCACCGGCACCTACGGCAACGTGCTCGTCGAGCAGGGTGTGCGCAACGCACTGGCCGTGACCGACCTGCTCGGCCACCCGGAAGTCAAGGTGTATCAGGGTTTGCCGCACTCCAGCACCACCGATCACTTCGAAGTACTGCCAATCTCCGCGTTCATCCACGGCGACAACGGCATCGGCGATGTGGAAATCCCCGATTCCAGCCGTTCCGTCGAAACCGAATCTGCGGTCGACTTCATCATCGACGCAGTGAAGACTTATGGCAAGGATCTCGTCTACGTGCCGACCGGCCCGATGACCAACATCGAAGCCGCACTGAAGAAAGCACCGGAAATCAAGGATGAAATCGGCCAAATCGTGCTTATGGGCGGCGCACTGACCGTACCCGGCAACTGCAACGCCTGCATGGAAGCAACATTTCGCAGGATCCGGAAGCCGCCGACTACCTGTTCCGTTCCGGGGCGCCGACCACCATGATCGGTCTCGACGTAACCCTGCAGACCCTGCTCACCTACAAGGAAACCCAGCAGTGGCGCGACCTCGGCACCAAGGCCGGCAAGTTCCTGGCGACATGACCGACTTCTACATCAAGGCTTACGAAACCACGTCCCCGCATTTGGGCGGCTGCGGCCTGCACGATCCGCTCGCCGTTGGCGTGGCAGTGGACCCGACCCTCGTCACCACCCTCGACATCAATATGAAGGTCGACGTGGAAGGCCCGACCCGCGGACGCACCATCGGCGACGAAACCCGCCTGAATGACCCGGCCAAGACCATGAAGGTTGCCGTCGGCGTCGACGTGCCGCGCTTCCTGAACGAATTCATGACCCGCATCTCCGGCCTCGCAGCCAAGCTGAATAAGCGTAACCGGCCAAGCAATCGCGTATCGCATATCGCGCAATTCGAGAGAATCAAGGATTTTTATTATGTCTAACAACACAACCGCCGTGACCGGCACCGCATCCGCCGATCCGTTCGATGATCCGGTGACCAGCAACAAGATGGCCATCCGCGCCCTGATCCCGCTGCTGATCACCTTCGTGCTCGGCACCCTGTGCCTGCAGGGCTTCAACCTGGTGTTCCAGCAGGTCGGCGCCGACGTCGCGCACCGAACCAGGCGTCCCTGATCACCGCATTTCCGAGCATCGTGCTCGGCATCGTGTGCTTCATCTACGGTTCCCTGGGCGATTTCGTCTCCCTGCGTAAGCTTGTGACCGTCGGTCTCGTGACGCTGTTCGTCGGCTCCATCTTCGGTTTCGTGGCAAACTACTTCTTCGCCGCAAACCTGTGGACCGTGATCATCGCACGCGTGCTGCAGACCGCAGGCGAACAGGTGCAGGTTCCGCCTTCCTGGTGGTGGCCACCAAGTACCTGCGTAACGATTTGAAGGTCATCTTCTTCGGTCTGTTCACCGCCGCATACCAGCTTTCCGCATCCATCGGCGTGTTCGCAGCCGGCATGCTCAGCTCCATCGCATGGCAGTTCCTGTTCCTGATCCCGTCCGTCACCATCCTGTTCCTGCCGATCCTGCTCAAGACCTGCCGTCCAAGAGCGGCAACGGGCAGAAGGTTGACGCATTCGGCTTCGTGATCTTCGCTTCGCCACCGCATTCCTCACCCTGTTCTTCTCGTACATGGCATGGTGGATGCTCGTGGTCTCCCTGCTGCTGTTCGTGGCATTCGCCTTCTACATCAACAAGGCCTCCAACCCGTTCATCACCCCGGCGTCTTCAAGAACACCCGCTGGCTGCGCGCCATCTGCCTGATCCTCGTGTTCTACTTCGTGAACTACGCACTGAGCCGATCTTCAACGCCATCGGCACCAACATCTACGGCATGACCACCACCCAGGTCTCCCTGCACATTGTGTGGGCCTTCGTGGTCGCCGCCGTGGTGGGCACCTGCTCCGGCATGATCATCCGCAAGATCGGAATCAAGGCCGGCATCGTGACCGCAGGCACCCTCATGTTCCTCGGCTGGACCGGTGCGGCATTCTGCGTGAACTCCGGTTTCGTGGTGCTGACCCTGTGCGCATGTGTGTTCTACGCAGGCTGCGGCCTCATGTACTCCCCGGTGGTCTCCACCGTGCTGGGCACCATTGAAAAGGACGAATCCGGCCGTGGCGTCGGCATGAACGATCTGGCCATGAACGTTTCCCCGTCCATCGGCATCGCATCATCGGCAGCTGCTCGGATCCAACGCCCTCGCAGGCGGCTCCATCACCGGCGCAACCGGCACTGCCGCCAACTATGCCAACCTGCTGCTGGTCGCCGCCGGTACCGCACTGCTTGGCCTGATCGTGTTCTTCGTCTTCAAGAAGAAGATCTACGAAGGCAACCATGCGCTGGAAACCGAGGAATCGGCAAAGTAATCGCACATTACATCCTCAATATAATAAAAATGGGGATTTGCGATAATTGCGATTACTGAACAACACTATTTCGCAAATCTCCATTTTCATAAATCTTCTTTTGATGTAAGGAAGGTAAAGATGAGCGCGACTGAAGTTCTCTCCGCATTGGACCGCATCCACGGCACAGTGTCCGTAATCGGCTCGATGAACGCGGACTACACCGTCACCGCACAGCGTCTGCCAGGGCCGGGGGAGACCATCACCGGCGGTCCGCTGCAGCTGCTGCCGGGCGGAAAATCCGGCAACCAGGCGGCCGCCGCAGCGCGCATCGGCGCAACCGTGCAGATGTTCGGCGCGGTCGGCTCCGATTCCACGCCGACTTCCTACTCGGCGCTCTGGGCGAGGCGGGCGTGAACACCACGCATGTTCGCCGCGTGCTCGGACCATCCGGCACAACCGTGATTACCGTGGACGCAACCGGCGAAAACACCATCGTGTACTCGCCGGGATCCAACGCGCAGGTCACCGTGGATTATGTGGAATCCGTGCGCGATGCGCTGGCACGGTCTTCCGTACTTGGCCTGTGCTTGGAAAGCCCGATCGAAACGGTGACGGCCGCCGCGCGCATGTGCCATGAAGCGGGCGTGAAAGTGCTGCTCAACGATTCGCCGTTCACCCCGTCGCTGCCGGCCGAACTGGTGGAAGCATCCGATATTCTGCTCGTCAACGAGCATGAGATGGTGCAGCTGCTCGGCATTGACGAGCCGGAAAACGACGATTGGGACGGTTTCGATTGGAATCATGCGCTGGAAGCAATGCGTGGATTCGGTTTCGAACAGGCGATCGTGACGCTCGGCGGCGATGGTTCCGTGGTATTGGATTCCACTTCGGCAACGCCGATCCAGCGCATTGCCCCCGTGCATGTGAACGCGGTGGACACCACCGGCTGCGGCGACTCCTTCATGGGCACGGTGCTGGCCGGTCTTGCCTCGGGCATGGCGCTTTCCGAAGCGGCCGAGCTTGCCTCGTATGTTTCGGCATACGCCGCCACAGGGTATGGTGCGCAGGCCTCCTACGGCAATGCCGCGCAAATCCGCGAAGCATTCGCCAAATAACGGAAGCGAGGATGCCTATCGGACGCTAGCCAGATTTCTCTTTTCTCTCTTGATACGCGGGGTGCCGCATCCTACCGACGTAGGATGCGCACCCGTTTTTGGGAAGATCTGACATTAAAAAAACTCGCCGACCGGATGGGGGGCGAGTTTTGTTACGTTGAAAAGATTGCGCGAATCAGGCGTAGATATTGCGGGGACGCATGTCTTCGGGCAGGCCGTTGAGCAGCGTGGAAACGGATCCGGATTCGAACACGGAACGGATGCCGGCGGCCAACAGCGGAGCCACGGACAGCACGGTCATGTTCGGCAAGCGCTTCTCTTCCGGAACGGGCACGGTGTCGGTGAGCACGATTTCCTTGGCACCGCAATTTCTCAGGCGTTCCACGGCCGGGCCGGACAGCAGGCCATGCGTGGCAACCAGCGTCACGGACTTCGCACCAGCGTTGTTCAGTGTGCGCACGGCCTCGCAGATGGTGCCCGCGGTGTCGATCATGTCGTCGACCACCACGCAGTCGTGACCTTCGACCTCGCCGATAATGCCATGCGCTTCGGCATGGTTCGGGCGGGTGGTGTCACGGGTCTTGTGAATGAACGCGAGCGGCAGATTGCCCAGCTTCGCGGCCCACTGTTCGGAAACCTTGATGCGGCCGGCATCCGGAGACACGATGGTGGTGTTCTCAAGCGGCATGTTGTTGCGCACGTAGTCAAGCAGCACCGGAGTGGCGGTGAGATGGTCGACCGGTCCATCGAAGAAACCCTGCTCCTGGGCGGCATGCAGATCGACCGTCATAATACGGTCGGCGCCGGCTGCGCGGAACAGGTCGAAAATCAGTCGGGCGGTGATGGGCTCGCGGCCCTGATGCTTCTTATCCTGGCGCGAATAGCCAAGGAACGGCGCGACCACGGTAATGGAACGGGCGGAAGCGCGCTTCATGGCGTCAACCATAATGAGCTGCTCCATAATCCACTTGTTGATCGGCTCGGTGTGCGCCTGCATCACGAACGCATCGGCGCCACGCACCGGCTCGGTGTAACGCACATACATCTCGCCGTTGGCGAAATCGTAAGCCGTGGTCTCAAGTACGTCGATTCCCAGGTATTTCGCGGTTTCATGGGCCTGCTCAGGGTACGCACGACCCGTCACCAAAGCCAATTTCTTATCCGGGGTGCCTTCGAGAATCGCCGACATGCTTCGCCTTCCACAAATCTAGAGTCGCGTAAATACGGTACCAACCGTACAAAAATAGCCGTATTCAATATAACAATGCGGGTGCCCATGACGCGCCTGCACCACAGAACGTGCGCATGATGTTGCAGAACGTGCGCAATTGCCGCTCGTCCAGCAGAAGGGCTATGCTGAACAGGTTGTCTGAACTGTATCTTTATACCTTTCATATATAGATGCGTGAAGGCAGTACGCATACACACTCCTGCCATGGAAGGTCCATGGCCGATAGTCCGAAGGAGGTGGGTGATGTCTGCGCATAAGTACGAACTGATGTTCATTGCCGATCCTGAGCTGGATGAGCGCGGTCTGAAGAAGTTGACCGAGCAGTATCTGGAAACTGTCACCAAGGAAGGCGGTGCTGTCGAGAACATCGACATCTGGGGCCGTCGCAAGCTTGCCTACGAGATCGCTGGCAAGACCGAAGGCAATTACGTTGTGGTCAACTACTCCGCTGAGCCGGCCACCAGCGACGAACTCGATCGTCTGCTGAACCTGAACGAATCCGTCATCCGTACGAAGATTCTTCGCAAGTAAGTAATTCCAAGCTTTTCAAGCTGCAAAACAATAAGCTGCAAAGTAAGTAGGTAACGATGGCAGGCGAAACGATTATCACTGTGGTGGGTAACCTCACGGCTGATCCCGAAATCCGTACGGTTGGCAACGGCTCGTCCGTGGCCAGCTTCACCATTGCCTCCACTCCGCGCACCTGGAACCGTAATACGGGCCAGTTTGAAGATGGTCAGGCTTTGTTCATGCGCTGCTCCGCGTGGCGCGACATGGCCGAGCATTGCGCGCAGAGCCTGAGCAAGGGCATGCGTGTGATCGCGCAGGGTCGTTTGCAGCAGCGTTCCTATCAGGCGAACGATGGTTCCCAGCGCACGGTCGTCGAGCTTCAGGTCGATGAGATCGGTCCGTCCCTGCGCTATGCGACCGCCCAGGTCACCCGAACCTCCAGTGCCAACGGTGGTAATTTTGCCGGCAATCGTGGCGGCAATGCTTTCGCTGGCGGCAACGGCGGGTTCAACAACGGTGGCTTCGCCGGCAATGCCGGTGGCTATCAGGGCGGTGCCGGGTATTCCGGTGGCGCTGGCTATCAGGGTGGGGCTACCGCTCCAGCCAATGCCGCGCCCGCCGTGCAGCCTGCTCCGGCATCGGATCCGTGGGGCAATTCGGATAATTCCGGTTCCTCATCGTTCGGTTCCTTTGGCTCCTCCGAATTTGGTGGAAGCAGCGACGAACCGGAATTCTGATCCGACCCGGATCGCAGCTTAAAAGAAAAGCAATTTCCAGATTGTAAGGAGAACATCAAGATGTCACGCAAGAGGCCGCAGCCGCCGGTCAAGCCGTTTAAGAAGAAGCCGAATCCACTGAAGGCGCCAAGGTCACCGAGATCGATTACAAGGACGTTGCCCTGCTGCGCAAGTTCATCTCCGATCGCGGCAAGATTCGTTCCCGTCGTATCACCGGTGTTTCCGTGCAGGAACAGCGCGAGCTCGCCAAAGGCTATCAAGACGCCCGCGAGATGGCTCTGCTGCCGTACGCCACTTCCGGTCGCTGATCTGAGAGAGGTTTGAACAATGGCTGAAGCTAAGGTTATTCTTACCAAGTCCGTCAATCACCTGGGTCACCCGGGCGACGTCGTGACCGTCAAGGCCGGTTACGCTCGTAACTACCTGATTCCGCAGGGCCTCGGCTTTGCTTGGTCCAAGAACGCTGCCGCCCAGATCGAGGCCATGAAGCGCGCTCGTCTGGCCAAGGCCGTCGCCACCCGCGAAGAGGCTGTTGCCGCCAAGGAACTCATCGAGGTTCCGTCGTCGAAATCGCCGCCAAGGTCTCCGAGTCCGGCAAGCTGTTCGGTGGCATCTCCGCCGACAAGATCGCCATCGCGCTGTCTTCCAAGCTGCCGTCAACCCGAAGAACATCACCGTGGATCCGATCAAGACCACCGGCGAGTTCGCTGCGACCGTCGCTCTGCACCCG
>ENA-OQCP01001165-OQCP01001165.1-human-gut-metagenome-genome-assembly--contig:-NODE-1165-length-10406-cov-1.772060_pt1 | contig 10406 bp, 11 predicted proteins | sample MGYA00242760_ERZ504583 | MGnify/ENA primary metagenome ERZ504583 (study PRJEB26092, sample SAMD00036308) | human gut metagenome | host: Homo sapiens | study: EMG produced TPA metagenomics assembly of...
GATCTCTATGGTTTCCTGTCGGATGGGCACACTTCGAAGATCTGCACTAAGACCTACTCCGGATGCTCCGCCATTTTCCAGAGGCAGCAAGAAAGCCGCCTTCTCCCATCCGATATCGGGCACTGGCTCCGGATTCTTCCGCCATTTTCCAGATCTTATTATTCTCTTTTTCTGTTCCTATTCCGTAAACCTCCGGAAGCTTCACAACATCCTCTAGAAACCGTTCTGCAAAAACATCCCGCAGTCTGTCATGATAATTCTTTGTGATCCATGCAGTTCCTTCTGCTGCCACAGGGCCTGCCACGATCAGCTCGTCTCCCGGCATAAGCCGTCCGTCTATCTCTGCCTGAAGCGTCCAGTGCTTTTTTTCCAAGTTTCATAACTGCCGCCTTAATAAAGGATAAGCGAAAGCACTGTCGGAACTACCATTGCCAGTACCAGAATAACTGCGATGATCGCTGTGATCACTTTCCTTTTTTTCGGATCAAACATTCCCATAATTATTATTCACCTCATCTGTAATATCCGTTAATTGTGCATTGTTGGTCAAAGGATCCCTGTCTGTATAATCAAAAAGAAGCTTCTTTCCATCCCGGAACACCTCGATATGGGCGGTTTTCGGGATTTTTTTCGTTTTCCGGTAATCCCAGATCAGCCGCTCATACGGCTTCTGGTCTGAAGCAAAGGATGGCCTGCTCTTTAAATTCTCTCGAAGATAAAGATCCAGGAGCATTACATCGGAAAGTGCTTCCGACGGGATCTCTTTCTGTTCTCCGGCAAACTCCATAAGGATCTCATAGCGCCTCATCCTGGAATGAGAGATCTCCGAGTATCCTTTTTTCTCATAAAATCTGCCAAGTGCCTCATACATCCGGAAAGGATCGTCAAAATACTTCTCCAGAAATACAAGGGTATTTTTGAACTGCCCACTATTATAATACACTTCCACCATACTTTCCACCATTTTCAGCCTTAAAATCTCCCCGTAGGTCATCCAGGCTGTGGAAAGTACCTCATAGGGTTCCCGATCCTTGTAAAGAATCTGATATTCCCCTGTCATTTCCATCATGTGTGAACCCTTCAGCACCTTCAGGAAACCAAGCTGAAACTGTTCCGGACGCAGTGCGTAAACATCACAGAAGGACTTATGGAAGCTGTCATATCCCTCATAGGGAAGTCCTGCGATCAGATCCAGATGCTGGTGGATATTTCCAAAGCTGTGGATCTGCTCTACAATCCCTTTCAGCTTTTCAAAATCCATGGTTCTCCGAATGGCTTTGATAGTCTGAGGATTGGTAGACTGTACACCAATCTCCAGCTGGATCAGGCCCGGACGCATGGTTTTCATCAGCGCCAGCTCCTCCGAACGGAGAAGATCTGCTGAAATCTCAAAATGAAAATTGGTGATCCCGTTATCATTCTCCGTAATATACCTCCAGATCTCCATGGCATGGTCATGCTTGCAGTTGAAGGTACGATCCACAAATTTGACCTGAGGAACTTTATTATCAATAAAAACTGCAATTCCTTTTTTACAAGCTCAATATCACGGAACCGAAGCTTCTTATCTATGGAAGAAAGGCAGTAACTGCAGGAAAAGGGGCATCCCCTGCTGCTCTCATAATAAATAATGCGGTTTTTAAACTCTGTAAGATTGCTGTATGCAAACGGAACTTTACTTAAATCCATCAATTCCCGCCAGCCCGTGTGTACAATATCCCTGCCTTTGTTTTCATCACGAAAAGCCACTCCGCGGATCCCGCTCAAAGTTTCCGGTTTTCTTTCTATATAATAACCTGCCAGTTCATGGAAGGTTTCCTCTCCTTCTCCCACCATCACTCCAAAAAACGCAGGATTCTTTTTCAGAAATTCCACCGCATCGTAGGATACCTCCGGGCCTCCTGCCCAAAACTCCACCTGTGGAAGGATTTTCTTAAGATCCGGCACCAGCTCCCTGACAAAAGAAATATTCCAGATATAGCAGGAAAAGCAGACCACATCCGGTTGCTCCAGATAAATATCTTTTTAAAATGTCATCCCTGATCTGATTGATCGTGTACTCTTTGACCACAACCCTGGAGCTGTATTCTCCGGAACAGGATTTCAAGTTATATACCGCAAGATTGGAATGGATATATTTGCATTGCATGCTGCAAGTAAGATTTTCAAATTTTATATTCTCCTAACTTCTGTCGGATAATTTCTTTCCCCGGCAGTTTTCATTATTTCTCTGTTGATCCTTTTCGCTTTATGATTATAACGTTCCCGCCACCGGATGTAAATAGAAAAACAGGGGTTACTGTTCACTGGTAATATTCCGCGAGGTGTTTTTTTGTGAGCGAAGGTCACAGAAAACCCGAGACATACCGCGCGATTATGCGATCAGCATAAATTCTGTGCATCGCGAAGCGTGTTGCTGAGAACGGAGTGAACAGTAACAAACAGGGATTTCCCTCCTGCCGCAAAAATGCCGTTTTTGTTGTATTTCCATCCAAACAGCGTTAAAATGAGTACTATATATTTTTATAAAGGAGTAATCTTTTTATGGATCGAAACAGCTGTCTGAATTATTTTCAGGCGTTTCCCTTCTGGAACATATGACGGAAGAAGATCGGAATTTTCTTCTTGATAACATTCGCGAGCTTCATTACCCGGCAGGTGCTGCCGTACAGTCTGAAGAGCGCCAATGCCTGGGAACTCTTTTTCTTCTGAAGGGAGTTCTCCGTGTTTATCTACTGTCCGCTCAGGGAAAAGAGGCAACCCTGTACCGTTTAAGGGACAGTGACATCTGCACTCTTTCCGCCTCCTGCATGCTTTCTGCCATTACATTTGATGTACAGATCGATGCAGAAACAGACTGTGATCTGCTTCTGCTTCCGGCAGTTCCTTTTTCCCGGCTGATGAAAAACAATATCTATCTGGAAAATTTCATCTACAAACGGACAACTGAACATTTCTCAGATGTGATCGCAGGAATCGAACGGACATTTTTTATGACCCTGACTCAGCGGATCGCAGCCTTTCTTCTGGATGAAGCTGCAGATACCGGTTCCGATGAGCTCGCTCTCACACAGGAAGCCATCGCCCGCTCCATCGGAAGTGCCAGAGAAGCTGTCAGCCGCAGCCTTAAAAAAATGAATAAAGACGGCTCTATCCAGATCTCACGGGGATCGATCCGCATTCTGGATAAAAGACGTCTTTATGAAATGATGAATACTTTTTAATTTGAAGATGTTTTAGGTGCCGGCTGCAGGATCCACCAGAACAGCATCGGCATAATAGTCATTACCGGCCACATATAACGGATCATCCCATTTACAGGAGACACAAGACATATCAGTATATTCAGCACCGGTATGGCAAAGATCAGGAGTTTTTTCCATTGCTTCTTCACCAGAAGATACCCCATCAGCAACAGAGTAAGCCAGGTATACGTTCCTGCACTTAAGATAAGTCCCAGCCCAGGTGCACGCATCCATAATTCATCATAAAGCCGGAATATATACTGGATTTTTTGGCCCAACAAAACTGACATCGATCCCGGATTTTTCTGATACAGTTTATCTATGTAGAACCGGTACACGCCCTGCTGTCCTCTTCCCATATGGAACGGATCATTATAGCTGTAGGTGTTATTCAATGTCGCCTGGACATATACTCCCGGATGACGACGGAACATGGCAAACCAGGCTTTAAAATAATCTTTCATGTATCCATCCAATTTAGGATCATTATCATCATCTCTGAACCTAAATGTAATTTTCACAGGATCCGACAGTTCCGGATTATACTTCTCGGCAAGAACATCATAATCCAGGATCCTGTTGATCGCTTTCTTCTCACTTGCGGTTACATCATCCGGATATTCTCTCAGATATCGGGCAGTCTGCTGAAACGGTACCGAAAGCATTTCACATCGGGATCCAGGTGCCACGCCAAGGGCAGGTGCTACCCCCTTTTCTACGCCCAGATAACAGGCAAAAACACAGACAGCCACAATAAATGCATATTTCCTCGCGCCCTTTACCAGGAAGAAAAACAAAAGGATCAAAGAAGGCAGGACCAGATGAATGCCATTATTTCGGGTAAGACAAACACTGATTCCCAGAAGAAATAAATATACTGCCTTTCTCTTGGAAAAGGAATGACAAATATCTATATACACTGCAAAATACAAAGTAATGACTGCCGTATATAATCCATCTTTGATCACTGCCTGCGCATAGCTTCCAAATATGGGAACAAATGCAAACAACAGAACAGTACCAAAAAGTATCCATTTTGGAGCCTTCCATCTGTACAGATAGCGGACTACCGCACTGTAACACCAGATTTCCACAGAAGTAAACACAATGACGATCAAAAATACTCCAAAATTATAACACCAGATAGTTTTTCCAAGTGTCAGCAGTCCACCCATGATCATCGTCAGGACCCATGGATGATGATTGTCCAGCGGCATAGCTCCCAAAAATACATCCAGTTGCCGAAATCCATCTGCCGGGATCGAACCTGGGAGAAATGCAGGATAAACGGTGTCCATCCAATGATCATAGATATCTTTGCAAGGCGGAACCACATTACTTCTTCCTCTCTGGCCGGGATACGCCCGCAGGCCTTTCGGAAAAACTCCATCTCAGGAATCCTCCAGAAATAAGTGATTCCCATATCACAGATAATATAAAATCCTATAAAACATCCGGCTGAGATCAGGATCTGTTTCTTTGCGCCAAACAGAAAATCCCAGTTTCCATTTGTAAAATAAGAAGTTCCAAGAAGCATTCCCGCCGAAAAGATCACTGCCAAAACATGTGCCTGCCAGTTTCTGTATTTCCGGTAGCCCTCCCATCCTTCACGTATAAAATAAGAAGCAGGATCCATGCAAGCAAGCTCGTGCATCCCAATCCATTATAAACATCGCTCATTTTTCTACAGAAGTATTTCCATCCATTGGAAGGCCCGTAAAAGAAAAGGCCAGCGCTGTGATCATTGCCGCGATCACAGGCACTGCATTCTTTTTTATTATTTTCTCATCCATATTTTTATTAACCCTTATCTAAAATTTTCAGTAAACCAACAATGCTCCGGAAACCATTTCGGTTCCCAGAGCTGTATCTGTTTTTTCTGTTTTCTGTTTTGGTTACTGAAGCGCTGCCTCAAGCTCTGTCTTTGATGTCAGTCCCACAAAACGTGCGGTCTCTTTTCCTTCTTTGAATACCAGCAGTGTGGGGATACTCATGATCTTGTACTGCTGTGCCAGTGATGGCTCTTTGTCTACGTCAACCTTGCCAACCTCATATCCGGCTTCTGCAAGCTCTTCCACGACCGGAGCCTGACGTCTGCATGGTCCGCACCAGGTTGCCCAAAAATCTACCAGTACCGGCTTTTCTGCCTTTAATACCTCAGTTTCAAAATTGTCTGTTGTAAAAACTTTTGCCATGATAAAATTCCTCCTTGATTCTGTATTTATTTTTAGTATCAGCTTATGCTTATGCTTACGCCTTCAGAAGCTTCCGCACATACTGACAGGCGGAAAGTCCTGCCTGGGCACCGTCATGAACAGCTTTTGCCACCTGGAAGAGCCACCGGTGCAATCACCTGCTGCATACAGTCCCGGAACTGTAGTCTCCATCTCTTCATTGACCCGGATATTTCCTTTTCATTCAATTCCGCTCCGATCTGGCGGGCCATCTCCGAGCTTCCGGCTGTACCAAGTGCTACAAAGACTCCCTCTGCCGGCACAAAAGAATCTGCTCCGGTACCTGCTTCCTGCATGGACACATCACTTTTCAGGCGGATGCCGGAAACACGCTCATCCCCTTCGATTGCCTGGATCTTCATGGTGTTAACCGGAAGCGGATTTTCTCTTGAAAATTCCGGTTTCTTTCCATCTGTAAAGATCGTCACACGGGAAGCGGTATGAGAAAGTTCTTCTGCTTCATGAAGAGCAAAATCACTGTTTCCAAGCACTGCCACTTCTTTTCCTCTGTAAAAAAATGCGTCACATACTGCGCAGTAGCTGACACCTTTTCCCTCAAATTCCTTTACTCCCGGAATCCTGGCAGAAGCTCTCCTGCTTCCGGTTGCCAGGATCACGCTGCGTGCCTCAAAATCTCCTGCGGTAGTTTTCACCTCAAAAGTATCAAAACCACCCATTCCCACAACCTGGGCATCCAGGATCCGTACTCCAAGTGCTCTTGCCTGGGCAAGACCTCTTTCAAAAAGCTCTCTGCCGGACAATGGCTGCTCCAGTCCGTAATAATTCTCGATCTTCTCTGCTTTTTCCAGTGAACCGATCCCTGTATTTATAATCAGTGGATTCATATTTCCCCTTGCCGCATAAAGTGCTGCCGAGATCCCGGCCGGACCTGCTCCTATGATAATGATATTCTCCATTTCAGACACCTGCTTTCTTCTTCGTTTGGATCTGTTCTATAATATACGCTTCGCATTGGTCTGTTTCTGTGATCAGGTCACTTTTCCTTCACAGAAGTCATTATATCACATTCCCCCAAAATTACACCTTTTTTTCAATAGCTTTTATTTGCGTCTGTTTCTCTTCTATGCTATTATTATAACGACTTTAAACCAATTAAATGAATCAAGATGATACCCCTGCGGATCATAAATATCTGCTTAACCTGTAAGGAAACAGATTCCTTATATTTATCAATAGATCATGAATCATAAAAAGGAGCCTAATCTCTATGAGAAATTTTGAATATTTTACCCCTACCCGGGTTATTTTCGGAAAAGATACACACCTTAAGATCGGCACTGTTCTAAAAGAGCAGAACTGCAGCAAAGTACTGATCCATTATGGCAGCCACAGTACAGTAAGCTCCGGTCTGATCGATGAGATCCGATCTTCTCTGGATGAAGCTGGAATTTCCTATGTCACTCTTGGCGGTGTGGTTCCCAATCCCCGTCTCTCCAAGGTACGTGAGGGTATTGAGCTTTGCCGCAAAGAACAGGTTGATTTTCTTTTGGCTGTTGGCGGTGGCAGCGTTATTGATTCCTGTAAGGCCATCGGCTATGGACTTGCCAATCCGGATACAGATGTATGGAACTTTTTTCTCCGCACCGAAACCCCAAAAGCCTGTCTTCCTGTAGGCGTTATCCTGACGATCGCAGCTTCCGGAAGTGAAATGAGCGGATCCTGTGTGCTCACCAATGAAGAGGGCTGGCTGAAACGGAGTAGTGCCCGCAACGATCTGTGCCGCCCACGTTTTGCTATTTTAAATCCCCGCCTCACCTATACCCTGCCGCAATATCAGACCGAAAGCGGCTGTGTGGATATCCTGATGCATACTATGGAACGGTACTTTGTAAATATCGAAACCATGGAGATCACCGACAGTATCAGCGAATCTCTGATGCAGACCGTGATCTATAACTCCCGGATCCTGATGAAGGAGCCGGATAATTATACTGCACGGGCAGAGATCATGTGGGCCGGCAGTCTTTCCCACAATGGACTTACCGGCTGCGGAACCGGCGGTGGTGACTGGGCCTGTCACCAGCTGGAGCATGAACTGGGCGGCACCTACGATGTGGCTCACGGAGCCGGTCTTGCCGCTTTGTGGGGAAGCTGGGCACGTTACGTTTATGATGCAAATCCGGAACGCTTTGCCCAGTTTGCAGTCAATATCTTTGACATTCCCTGCAGTACCGACTTCAACAAAACTGCTCTTGCCGGCATAGAAGCCATGGAAGATTATTTCCGTTCCATCCAGATGCCTACCAGCCTTCATGAGCTTGGTCTTGATCTTACAGAAAAGGAGATCCATGATCTAGCGTTTAAATGCAGCTTTGAAGACACCCGTACCATCGGTGTGTTCAAACAGCTGAACATGAAAGATATGGAAAAAATCTATCTTGCTGCCAGATAAATCTGTAGCCATAATATTGCAGATGTTTTTTTGAAAATCAGATTTTTCAGAAAAACATCTGCTTTTTTTATTTTTTCCTTGCATTCTCTACATAAATGTGTTAAAGTAACAAAGTACTCGAAAGAGACATGCCCAGATAGCTCAGTTGGTAGAGCAGAGGACTGAAAATCCTCGTGTCGCTGGTTCGATTCCGGCTCTGGGCATTATTTTTTTACTCTGATCGCAGAATAGCCTCTGCTGGTCAGAGTTTTTTATACAAAAAACTGCTGCAAATCCCTTGTGGAATCTACAGCAGTCTTTTTCTGATCACTGAAGCAAATAAACTTCTGTATAAAACACGCCCTTCTGCTCTGCTTCGGAGTGTGTTGCCACATATACATCAATGCAATTGGTCCGGATCGCTCCTCCGCAGTCCTCTGCAACATAAACCTGTCCATTGATCACTACTTTGGAACCGTATGGGATCTGACTCGGATCCACTGCGATCGTACGGTTGGTAGTGGCCGTTACTCCTGTGGAAGTAATTCCATTCGCCCATGGTCCGCAACAAATGCTGCACGGACAATAATGCGTGATCCGGAATGTTCCCAGTGGTTTCAGTGTCGCGTCCGAAGATACTGATACCGGCGTTCCGATCTGTACGCCAGCTGCGATACTTCCGGAACCACCTGTGGAAGTTACACCATCCACCGCATCCGCAAAAACGCCCTCCCCGGAACTCTTGGTAAGATCCTGCTTTTGTATTCTTTTCCTGCTCTGCCTTGGCCACTTCCGTAGCCTGATAACCTTCCAGACAGCTGGTCGGATATAGCGACGTGATCTGAACCACTGTCATCTGTGTAAACGATCCTGCTCCAGATAGCATCTACCGTACCTGTTCTTTTCAGCTCATCATCCTGAAGGACCTCTCCTACAACCTCTCCGTCCTTCTTGCCGGGATAATCCAGGATATCACTGTCCTGTGCCGCTGTAACTGTATCCGTAAATTTATTTACGATCTCCGTATCACTGAGCACGCTGTCCGAAACATAACCGATGATCTTGTCCTCACCTTTCTTTTGGAAGGTCACCTTGCTCCAGCCATTGTCACAGACTGCAACTCTTTCAAGTTTCGTTCCCAGGATCACAGAACGCAGTTCTGTACCACTGTCTCCCGGATTGGACCGGATTTCCGTATTTTTCGCTGTAACATAAAGCGTATCACTCTTCGCCAAAACATTTACTGTATTTCCCGCCCCATCATCGATCTGAAACTGCTGAGGTGTTTTTTTCTCCTTTGTATATGTATCCAGTGTTGCTTCATATCCCAGTACCTCTGCTGATACTGATGCAGGGAAAAGCATAGAAGCACATAAAATAACTGCCAGAAGCTTTTTTCGCATGAAATCTTGCCTCCTTTCTTCCGGCATTCTACGGTTTGTCCCGACTATCATAGCATATTAGATCATATTTTGCAATTTCACAGGACAGTCTTCAGAAATTTTTAACAAAAAGATCATATTTTTTAACTGGTCAAATCTATCCGTAACGGATACAATACTTATATGAATACAAAACACAAGAAACCAACCCTTACTAAAAAACAGCGCCACAAACTCCGTGTACAGCAGGTGCGAAGGCAGAAGATCTTTCTGACCTGTCTTTTTCTGCTGATCGTGGGCTGTATCCTTCTGCGTTTTTCCAAATTTTCCGGCAGGCAGAAGGAAACCCATCAGCTCAATGCAGCCTGTGAAGCTTATCGCGATGAGGTTTCCAGCGAAGCAGCACAATATGATATGTCCGACTATGTAGACCTGATCCTGGCTGTGATGATGCAGGAAAGCTCCGGACAGGGTACCGATCCCATGCAGTCCTCAGAAGGAGCCTACAACACCAGATATCCTCAGCAGCCCAATGGTATCACAGATCCTTCTTACTCTATTTCCTGTGGCATCCAGGAACTGAAATATGCTCTGGAAAAGGCCGTCTGTACCGGTCCGACTGATCTTTCCAAGATCCGTCTGGCTCTGCAGGCATACAATTTCGGAGCCGATTCCTATTTTGCTTATCTGGAAGAAAACGGTCAGACTGTGTGGACAACCCAAAGTGCTCAGGCCTTTGCTCAGATGGCAAGCGGCAACACACAACGTGATGAAGATGATCCCCTTCATGATCCTGCCGGTCCATGGGACTATGGTGACCAATACTATCCGGATCATGTTTTGCGCTATTACCACTTAGACAATAACTCATAAACCACCGAAATATTGTCATATACAAGTTCTATTTCAGATGTCTGGAATAAACTTTATATGTTGTATATAATTTCAAAAAATTTCCAAAAAACATTTGACAGAATATAAAATCTATGCTAATATATGTCTTGTCGCTGAGGGAAATTCTTGAAGCGATAAGGCATATGCGATAGTGGCGTAGTTGGTAACGCGCGACCTTGCCAAGGTCGGAGACCGCGGGTTCGAGCCCCGTCTATCGCTCTTCAGAACTCTGAGTTTTCAGAGTTCTTTTTTTATTTTA
>ENA-OQCP01001166-OQCP01001166.1-human-gut-metagenome-genome-assembly--contig:-NODE-1166-length-10394-cov-10.034479_pt1 | contig 10394 bp, 16 predicted proteins | sample MGYA00242760_ERZ504583 | MGnify/ENA primary metagenome ERZ504583 (study PRJEB26092, sample SAMD00036308) | human gut metagenome | host: Homo sapiens | study: EMG produced TPA metagenomics assembly of...
GCCGAAGGATCGGGAAGATCGAACAGCGACGTGCGGGACGCGACGTTGGCCTGTTGCATCGAAGGCAGCGACGGATCGGGGACCGAGCCAGCGGCGACGAAGAGGGCGCAGGCGCGGAGGCCGGATCGGGGATATTCATTTGCTGGCGCGGAGGCACCTGAGACGAAATCTGCGCCATGAGGGAGTCCACTGACTCGTCCTGCGTGGGAGCGACATTGGCCACCGTGCACCGGGGTCGCTCGGCGCGGGCATGGTAAAGATCTGCGTAGAATAAGGCCTGGACTCATCAGTCTTGGGAGCCTCGTCAATCGCAGGGGACTCTTGCTCCATAGCAGGAGCCTCGATCTGCTCGGGTACGCTGGCCTCAACGGAATCGGCCTCGTCGACAACAGAATCATCGGCGGCGTCCTGGGCATCATCGGAGATGGAAAGGGGCTCGGCAATTGCGGTGCCCTGCTTCTCAAACGTCATCGTGGCATCGAATGACATGGTGCCATCGACCGGCTGCTGCGCCTCAAAGGACGTCGTAGCCTCGGCAACGTCAGCGGATGTCGGCTGCGGAGCTCGAAGGACGTCGTGGCGTCGGCGACATCCGCAGATTCCGGCTGCTCGGCCTCGCTCTGCTCGAACTCCTGCGCCGCACGCTCACGCTCGGCCTCGGCGGCCTGCTGCTGGGCGATGGCCTCCCGCTCGGCGGCCTCGCGGGCAGCGGCGCGCTTTTCCTCAAAGTCGTCGACGAACTTCTTGCCCTTCGCAAAGGCACCCTTAAAGAAGCTCGAAGCGCTGGCACCAATCGAGGAGAACGCGGAAGCGATATCGGCATGGGGCGTTGTCGAGGGAAGCTCGGCCGAGAAATCGGTGTCACTCTCATAGGACACGCGCTGCGGATACTCGTCATAGTCTTCGTCGGCGGTCTCGTCTTCAACCTGTGCCGGAGCGGCAGGCGCCAGAATATCCAGACCGGCTGTAGAATCGAGCGCGGGCTTTGCGTCAGACTCTGCGACAGTAACAGGGGCAGCGACCGGCTCGGCGGGAGCAGCAGCCGTATTGGCCGCGGGTGTAGGCTCCTGCGCAACGGGAGCAGGCTCCGGCTCAAACGTCGGCTCCTCGCCCTCTTCGTAATCGAGCGTGCAGGACTCGGGAAGCATGCCGAGCGCACGGATGGCATCCGAACCAAAGCGGATATTGCCGGCGGCATTGCGATAGAGCTTGGGCTCGGCGACTTCGACCACCGCGGGCTCCTCCGCCGGCTCGGCGGTGGACTCTTCCTCGGTGGACACTTCTGCCTGGACAGTCTGGTCTTGAGCCTCGGGGGCGATAACGCCGATCAGTGTCTCGTCGGCAGAGGCACCCTCAAAACCATCGATCTGTCCATCAAAAGCCTCGTCCTGCTCGGGTGCGTCGACAGGCGCTACCGGCTGGCCAAACTCGTCCTCATCGTAGGAAGGTTCCTCATATTCAATGGTGTTGCCGTAGTCGTTTTGCTGCTGGGCCGCGGCATACTCGGCCGCCGCGCGCGCCATTTCCTCGGCGCGACGTTTCTGCTCGCCAAAATATGTATCGAATGGAATGTCGTCGGGGAACTCGTTTTCGCCTGATAGGGGGCGACGTTGTCCATGACACCGAGCATGGCGGCAACAGAGGACTTGTTGCACACCGCGCCAGACGTGTAGGGGAGCACAAAACGGTTGGAGATGATATTGGCGGCGTTGGCCAGTGCCACGAGGGAGGCCAAAATCGCGACAACCCACAACAGCACCTTGAGCACGCCGGGAAGCGGCAGGATGCGCAGGATGGCGACAGCCGCGGGCGCGATCGTGGCGACAGGCAGGAGCTTGGCGATGAGCGCGCGATACGGAGCGTAGGGCTCGCGAGCAAGGAGCTCGGCGCGGGGGGAATCATAGTGGGCCACCACGACGACCGGGCGGTTGCGCGGAGACGCAAGCGGGCCCGAGGCCTTGCGATAGGCGATGACATTTTGGCTCACACCGGTCTTTCCCAGGCGCGAAACCGCGGGATGCCCCGTGCGCTCGAGCACATAGAGCACGGCGCCGACAATGGCCAGCAAGGTGCCGACCAAGCCGATACCGCCGCCGATGCCCATCAGCAGGGCGCCGGCAAACGCCAGAATACCGGTAACGGCAAACGCCAACCTGCTGGGCGCGGGAGCATTAAATTCCTGCACCTCGGGGTCAAAGCCGTGGTTGCGGAAAATCTGAGCGATATCCTCGGCAGCCAGGCGCTCTTCTTCACTGCACGCCGGCGTAATGCCGGTGTTCTGCAGCAGGTGGTTAATATAGTTCTGGGTGTTCGCCATGTGCGCTCCACATCCATAATCCGACAAATAGGCCCAATGCATGCACATTAGAACCGTATATTCGAAGTATACCCCGAGCGAGCGCAAACGACCGAATTCGGGTCATCTTAACGCCGCGACGGACAAGGATATAGCCTAATCTCCATATCGGACTAAAATCATGGCATCAAACGACCTTCTCATGCGAGGATTCTATGACGGCAAGCGACGCGACCGCGACAATTAAAAAGGGGGCACCCGAGCCCGGTTTCGATAAAACGGCTCAGCGCATCCTCAACCTTTTCTTTGTACTCAACAGTTCTCCCGAACCGCTGACGACCGAGCAAATCGTCCTGGATTCCGATTTGGGATACGGCTCGGGCAATATCGACTCAGACAAGCGCAAGTTCCGCCGCGATCGCGACAAGCTGCTCGAACGCGGCATCGTTATCAGGGAGGTTCGTGCTGCCGGAGCGCAGGAAACCGAGGAGAGCGCGTGGACGATCGACCGCGAGCACACGTTTGCCGCGGGCGGTCTCATCACCGCAGACGATGCCGACATCTTGCTCAATGCCATCGACCAGACACTCGCAGCAGGCTCATCCACCTTTGCCGCGCCGCTTGCCGACATTCGCTCCAAGATTGCCTACCTCACCGGCATGTCGACGACAGGAGAGGCACCGATCCGCCGCTCTCCCGCCGTCGATGCGGTATGGAGTGCCTTTGCCGAGCGTTGCGCGCTGCGCTTTTTGTACCAAAACGGACGCGGCGAACAACGCGAGCGGACCGTTTGCGTCTACGGCATGTTCGAGCGCGAGGGCACGGCATACTTCTGCGGCCTCGACAATGCCACCGACAATATCAGAACATTCCGCTGCGACCGTATCATTCGCGCTTGGAGGCCTTCGAAAGCCTACGCCATTCCTGCGGATTTCAACCTCAACGATTACTTATTCTTTGAGTTCGATTTTGCCGACCGCCCACCCGTTGCGGCTACGTTCTCGTTCGCGCGTGAAGCGCAGGCCGATATGATCAGCGGTCTCACACGCGGACGAGGCGAACTCATGCGCACCGAAGCAGGGTGGACCTGGACCGTTGACGTGTGCGACTTTGAAGCCGCAGCCTCGTTTTGCATGGCCCATGCCATGGATGGCATGAGGCCCGTCGCCCCCGATGCTCTCAAGCAGGCGTGGAATCACCTCATCGAAAGGACGGTGCACGAGCATGCCCGTGCGTAAACTCACCAGCGAGCAAAGACTCTCGCGCGCCATCGACATCATGGAGGCCCTCTACGCCGCCGGCGAGAATGGTATGACACGAGACGAACTTTGCGGCCGCTTTGATATCACGGGGGCATCGCTCGACGAGATTCTCGAGATCGTCTCGACGCTTGCGGACCGAGAGTCGGGCGCACGTATTATCTGCGAACGCCGCGGCGAGTGCGTGGTCCTCACCGGTGATGCGGGGCGCGTGCTACCGCTGCGCCTGAGTACCGCCGAGGGCGCTGTGCTCAACCATGAACTTGAATCATTGGGGATCGAGCCCAAGCGGCGGCTCGAATACGGCGCGCCCTTCTTCCCAAAGAGCTCGGCTACAACCAGCGCGTCTTTGACACCGTCGCCCACGGATCGCACTGGCAGCAGCTAAGCTGCGCCATTCGGGACGGCGTTCGCTGCCGCATCTCGTATCGCTCGATGGATGACACACAAGCGCGCGAGCGTTTGGTCGACCCCTTGCGCATCACAACAAACGGCGACCAAACGTATCTGATTGCCTGGGATGTCGCGGTCGACGAGCAGCGTACCTATCGTATGGATAAAATCGAGGGCCTGGTCTTGACCGACGACTCCGTCGTGCGCCACGCACCGGAGCCCGCGACCCTCCATGACTCCCTCGCCCAGGCGGAGCGGAGCGCGAAGCTTCTCATGCCGCGCGCTTGGCAGAGCGCCTAGACTGGCCCGGCGTCATGTCGATTGAACCCAATGGAGCGGACAGCTCAACAGTAAACGTGCGCTACGGCTCCGAGCGCTGGCTGTTAAGCCAGGTAATCGCAGCGGGCGGGGCCATCCGCATCTTGGATGACCCCGCCCTGTCAAAGCGTCTGTGCGATATGGCAAAAACCCTCGTCTGTCCGCTTTAGCGCCGCCGCTCGTGGCGTGCACGCCACAGCTGTAGATGGTGCCCGATCTGCGCCGATTCGATGCGCTGGTAGGAGCTCGTGGGCAGCGACGTTAAGAACTTCTTGCCATAGCCCTTCGTCACCAGGCGAGGATCCGCCAAGATCAGCACGCCGCTATCGGTCGACGAGCGAATCAAACGCCCCGCGGCCTGCTTAACCTCGAGCACCGCCTCGGGCAGCGAATAGCGCGCCCATGCGCGGTCTTCGCGCAGGTTGCGCTCGCACGAGAGCGGGTCCGTGGGGCTCGAGAACGGCAACTTGGGAATGATGACGCAGCGCAGCGTCTCGCCGCTGGCATCAAACCCCTCCCAGAAGGCCTTGAGAGCGAAGAGCGACGAGGTCGGTTCGTTGATAAACCGGTCGCGTAGGCGACGAGGAGATGAGTTGCGCTGCTGGCAGTTGAGCTCCAAACCCGCACGGGCCATCTTGGGCTCAACGCGGGCGTATAGGTCCTCCATGTCGCGCCGATTGGTGAACAACGTGAGCACCGATCCGCCCATGGCAAGATGGGCGTCGACCAGTACGCGCTCGAGCGCCGTAAGATAGCTCTCACGATCGCGCGGATCGGGGATATCGCCCGCAACGACTACAGCCATGTTCGAATCGAAGTCGTAGCTCGAATCCAAGTGCAGCGATGACGACGTGAAGCACCGATGCGATCAAGCCGACCGCATGGTTAAAGTGCTCAAAGCTTTTGGACACCGTCATGGTCGCCGAGGCAAAGATAGCCGTGTGAACTCGGGCAGCCACTCGGTTGCCAAGGCCTCGCCAATGTCGATGCGCTCTGCGGTCATTGACTCTCCGCCGGCACGCAGCCTGCGATTGACCTGCAGCGAATACACGTAGTGTTCATCGGTACCATCAATGATGAGTTTTAGGTTCTCGGCCAGCTCGTGCAGGCGGCGCGAGATATCACCCAGGTCGACAACAACCTCTGGCTTGTCGGCGGCGACGGCTTGCACCAGCGCGTCGACGCTCTTGTCAGCTTGTTCCAATGCGTCGATGCCAGTGTAGGCCGACTGTAAGAAATCATGCCAGTCGTCAGATTCGCGCAGCTCGGGGCCAATCCATAGATTGGCATTGTCATAGCCCCCACGGACACGGCGACCGAGCTCGCGAACGCCATCGAACACGCCGGCAATCGCCATGCTCGCGCGCGCAACCGTCGACGTCGCTTGGCAGTAAGGCCAGATAGAGCGTAGAGCCCTCGGAGGTTGCCAAATCACGGGAAACCTGGCTTAGCGCGCCGGTGCTCGAGCCACCCAGACGCTCAAACAGAACGCGTGATTCGTCCGCCGACACCACACGCGCCCACTGACGGCGCGCCTCGCGCTCGATGGAATGGGCCTCGTCGATTACCCAATGACGAATCGGCGGCAAAATCCTGCCCTCGGCCGCGACGTTGCGGAACAGCAGGGAATGTTGGTGACCACCACATCGGCATGCGCCGCACGACGGCGAGCGCCGTGGACCAAACATTTATCAGGGAAAAACGGGCAGAGGCGACGAGCACACTCGCGCGAGGCCGTCGTAAAGTCGGGACGGTTGACGCTGCGCCACCGAATGCCGAGCGAGTCGAGGTCGCCATCGGTTGATTGGCAGACGTACGCCATAATGACCGCGACCGCCGTGAGCGTGTCTGCCGGATCGCGCTTGGTGGTAATCTCGACCTGGCCGCGGCTCATGCGCTCAAGCTTGCGCAGGCACGGATAGTGGTCATACCCCTTGAGAGCGCAAAATGACAGACCACCGTCCAGTTGCTCGGCAAGTTTTGGCAGCTCATGGTACATGAGCTGGTCGGCAAGATTGTTCGATTTGGTCGCAATACCAACCGTGATGTTGTTACGGCGTGCTGCCTCGCAAAAGGCACCAGATAGGCCATCGATTTGCCGACGCCTGTGCCTGCCTCAATTACTCGATGAGTGCCCGTGACCAGCGCATCGCGGACCTCGAGCGCCATCGCGATCTGCTCATCACGCGGCTCGTAGGTGGGATACATGCGATTGACCAGGCCACCTGGTGCATAGTCTGCCTCGATCTCCTCACGACTCGGCATCTTGAGAACCGGCAGCTCATCGGCGTCCACCCGATCGTCGGCACGATCGGCCTTGAGAACGTCAGCACGAGCGGCGCTGAGAGAGAAGATAGAACCAGGGTTCTGCCCTGCCAAGAATGAGAAGATAGGACGATAGGACCAAGGCACGTCCGGATGCATGTCGGCTAGGCGCGCCATGAGGCCTGGGGCAAGTCGGTGAGCGCCACGAGCAACACGCGCCATACGCCACACAGGCGTCGACGTCGGCATTGGCACGGTGTGATACCGAGTCGCAGCCAAACAGATCGGCCATAAAAGACAGCTTGTGCGAGGCCAGGCGCGGAAGCGCGATGCGCGACAGCGCCAGCGAATCGATCCAAATATCGCTCACGTTGACGCCGCCTTTGACAGACTCGATAAACGAGCGGTCGAACGTGGCGTTGTGTGCGATCACCGGGCAGCCACCGACAAAATCGGCGAGAGCGGCGACGGCCTCAACCGCCGACGGGGCATCTGCCACATCGTCATTTGTAATGCTCGTGAGCTCGGTAATCTCGGCGGGAATCAGCTGTTTGGGATGCACGAAGGTATCGAAGCGGTCGATGACCTCGCGGCCCGAAAGACGGGCCGCCGAGATCTCGATCAGCTCGTTGTCCTGCACCGAAAGACCCGTGGTCTCGGTATCGAGGACAATCACATCTTCCTCGATAAGGCCGAAGGACTGCGTTTTGGCGCGGTCGGCAAGCGTGGCATAGGAGTCGATGACAAACTGCGGCGTTCCTGACGAAACCGCGTCCTCGATTAGCATGCAATGCCCGCTCGACGAAGGCCCATACGGATCAGGCTGTCACAGACCTGCGGGAACGTCATGTCGTCGGTGTGGCGGATCTCATCCGGATACAGCGACGTATCGGTCATGCCGGGAATGGTATTGGTCTCGAGGATAACGGGGCCGTCCTCGCTCACAATAAAGTCGCTGCGCGAGATACCCAGGCAACCGAGGGCCTTGTGAGCGGCACAGGCAAGTTCCTGAGCGCGAGCGTAATTCTCGGGTGAAATCTGCGCCGGAATGCGATGGATATCCGTAGGGTCGACATACTTCACGTCCAGATCGTAGAACTCGCAGTCCTCGGGCTTACGAATCTCGACAATCGGCAGGCGCGTACGTCATCTTCGCCGTATACGCCGACGGTGATCTCGGTACCCTCGATGCACTTCTCGACCAGCACTTTGTCGCCGTACTCAAACGCCTTGGCGATTGCCGCGGGCAGCTCGGAGCTCATGGACCAGGGAAATGCCATAGCTGGAACCGTTGACGGCCGGCTTCACAAAGCAGCGTTCGCCACAAACCTCAACGATATGATCGATATCGACTTCATCGCCCACCTCGAGCGCAAGGCCGGGGGCAATGGGAATGCCCGCCTTGGCGTATAGGAGCTTAGAGACCTCCTTGTCGGCACCGCAGGCGCTGGCAAGTACGCCCGAGGCCGTGTAGGGGATACCCAGGGTCTCCATGGCACCCTGCATGGCGCCATCCTCACCGCCGGCGCCGTGCATGGCGATAAATGCCACATCGAATCCGCCGGTCGCCATGGTTACCATAAGTCATCAGCGGCCGTGTCAAGCAGCTCCACCGAGGTGTAGCCGGCTTCTTTCAGTGCCACCACAACGTTCTTTCCCGAATCGAGCGAGATCTCGCGCTCGGCGGAATGACCGCCCGCCAAGACCGCTACGTGCATGTTCTCTAGGCTTTTACCCGGCATGGGCAGACTCCTCCTCTATAATTTCTGCAGCTGATACCATATTGTAGCGATACCCTCTACGTTTCCCCAAAATCGAAAGGCTTCCATGAATCCCAGGACTAAATCTCAGGACATTCGCGACTTGAGCCAAAACGATATTCGCGAGCTCGTGGCCGAACTTGGCCAGCCCGCCTTCCGCGCGAAGCAGCTCATCGAATGGGTCTTTGAGAAGAACGTTTGTTCGTTTGACGATATGACCAACCTTCCCAAGGCTTTCCGTGAGCAGCTTAAAGAGGCTTTTGCCTTTGATACGCCGACTGAACTCACCAAGCAGGTTTCCAAAGATGGCTCGCGCAAGTATCTGCTCGAGTACCACGATGGCATTTCCGTCGAGACTGTCGGCATGCCCCGTCGTAACAAACTTTCCGTCTGCGTTTCAACCCAGGCAGGCTGCGGCATGGGCTGCGCCTTTTGCGCTACCGGTCTCAACGGCCTCAAGCGCTCTCTGACCGCTCAAGAGATCGTCGACCAGGTGCTTCATGTATCCAACGACTTTGGCGAGCGTGCCACAAGCGTTGTCTTCATGGGCCAGGGCGAGCCGTTTGCCAACTACGACGAGGTTCTCAAGGCATTGCGTATCCTCAACGACCCCGATGGTATCGGTATCGGCGCTCGTCACCTCACCGTCTCTACCAGCGGCGTTATTCCCGGTATTCGCAAATTTGCCGATATCCCCGAGCAGTTCACTCTTGCCGTTTCCCTGCATTCCGCCATCCAGTCGACGCGCAATAAGCTCATGCCCGGTGTTAAGAAATACACGCTGCTTCGCCTTCACGAAGCGCTTCAGCTCTACACCGAGAAGACTGGCCGCCGCCCGACCTATGAGTATGCCATGATCGAAGGCGTCAACGATACGAATCCCGAGATGCAGGCACTCTGCGACTTCTGCGAGGGAACGCTGTGCCACGTTAACCTGATTCAACTTAACGACATCGAGGCAGCCCGCTCAAGCCGTCGCCGATTCATAAGGTTGAGGATCTTCAGCGTCGTCTTGAGTCCCGTGGCATCGAGACCACGATTCGTAACTCCCGTGGTAACGATATTGACGCCGCTTGCGGACAGCTGAAACAGCGCTTCAAAGTTCAGAAGAGCGCATAGGGGAGTCGCACTCCAAAACGTTTCATGTGAAACATCGGACGCCCCTGTTGCAGGATATGCAACAGGGGCCGTTTCATTTATTGACCTCAATTTTGGACCGCTGCTAGCTTCCCCATTGTTTACGGACAAAATAAGCAGCCCTTGTCTCATGAATCAGACAAGGGCCGCTCAAAATATGCAGGGTAATTGTTAGGTACCTAATAGCCTACATTTTCCCATTGGTTGCTAACCCAACCTTGATTAATCTTAGGATTTTTTGTTACCTGAGCAGTGCGCATGGCAACATCTTCTGTCATAACATCCATTTTCTTCTTGGAAGTATCGACAATATCTTGCGCACCACGAAGCAAACGACCTCGAAGTTCATCGTCTGTCGCGATCTTATAGCCAGCAAAGGCACCGGCCGCGACAGTCGTCACCAATGCAATCGCAGTTAAAATCTTATTCCTCATCTTGGCCTCCTTGATCAAACTGAATCATTTCACCAAGAATACGAGAGAGCTCTTCCTCGTCTTTGAACTCAATCTCAATCTTATTCTTTCCACGCGAGCTTTTCACGCGCACATTGGTATTAAATACCTGACGAAGTACACGCGCAGCCTTTTTAAAAGACTGAGGCGTTGCAGGCCGCGGCGTCTTAGGTGTCTCTCCGGCAGAAAACAATGGAGCAAGATTTTCTGTCGCTCTTACGGAAAGGCCCTCCGCAACAACCTTCTCTGCAAGTCGAATTCGAGCATCCTCATAGGGAACTGCAAGAATCGCACGTGCGTGACCAGCAGTAAGTTTACCCTCAAAAATCATCTGCTGAACTACTTCGGGGAGATCGAGAAGGCGCAGCGAATTTGTAATTGCAGAGCGTGATTTGCTTACTGCCTTCGACAATGCCTCCTGGGTCATACCGCTGGCATCAATGAGCTGGCGATAGCTTAGCCTCTTCGACGGGATTCAGATCAGAACGCTGAAGGTTTTCGATAAGAGCAAGAG
>ENA-OQCP01001167-OQCP01001167.1-human-gut-metagenome-genome-assembly--contig:-NODE-1167-length-10390-cov-1.172269_pt1 | contig 10390 bp, 22 predicted proteins | sample MGYA00242760_ERZ504583 | MGnify/ENA primary metagenome ERZ504583 (study PRJEB26092, sample SAMD00036308) | human gut metagenome | host: Homo sapiens | study: EMG produced TPA metagenomics assembly of...
CGCGGCTGCCAAGGCCGTCCATGGTTGTTCGCCGACATCAAGAACGCGTTCGCCGGCAGTGACGAGCGCGTCGACCCCACGCTGGGCGACGTGTGCCGCGTGATCGAACGGCATGCCGAACTGCTGACCGAATTCTATGATGGCGACGAGCGGATGGCCGTGCATGACCTGCGCAAGCACGTCGCATGGTATCTGAAGGGCTTCCCCGTGGGCGGTTCCACACGCCGTGCGTTCATGGAATGTGAAAATCTTGAGGATGTCCGGCGCGAGATAGGCAGACTGACCCGAACATTCGGTTCCCAGAACGCATCGCCGACAAGCCAAGGGGGCGCGTGCGCTTCGCAAAGAAAGTGCATCTGCCTTACGGATGGTTGGAATCACGGGAAACATCGCATGATGAACGTCAGGCGTTGTTTGGGGATGATCCTATGGACGCCAGCTATTGAATATGACATGCTGATGTGGTTAAATCGTCGTGGGGGCACCGAAAGAGGGTAAATCGCAGGCGAAATGAACACGTTAGCAATAAAAAAGTGAAAAAACGCCGTTACACACGGCGAAAAGTGCGCGTACTGCAGCGTGTCTGCGATAAAGTTGTGCGTAAACGCGAGTGACAGGAGACTATGGTGAGCGAGATTGCCCAGACTGACAATTTCAACGACAAAACGAATATCAAGTTGTCGGTGTTGGTGGAGCTGGCGGTAATGCCGTCAATCGCATGATTGCCGAGGGTCTTCAAAGTGTTGAATTCATTGCGATCAATACTGACGCGAAGGACCTGATGCGTTCCGACGCCGATGTCAAGATCTCCTTGAACGATGCCACCAGCCGCGGGCTTGGCGCAGGTGCCGACCCGGAGAAGGGTGCCAAGCGCTCAGGATCATCAGTCCGATATCGAGGAATCGCTCAAGGGTGCCGATATGGTGTTCGTGACCTGCGGTGAGGGTGGTGGCACCGGTACCGGTGCAAGCCCGATCGTGGCTCGCGCCGCGCATCAGCAGGGTGCCCTGACCATTGCGGTGGTTACCCGCCCGTTCAGCTTTGAAGGTCCCCAGCGTGCGGCTTCCGCAGCACTTGGCATTGAGAATCTGCGCAAGGAAGTCGATGCGCTGATCGTGATTCCGAACGATCGACTGCTTGAGCTTTCCGATCGCACCATCGGCATCGTCGATGCGTTCAAGACCGCCGACACCGCCTTGCTGGCCGGCGTGCAGGGCATCACCGACCTGATTTCTTCGAACTCGTACATTCACGTCGACTTCAACGATGTCAACGCTATTCTGCGTGGCGCGGGCACCGCACTGTTCGGCATCGGTTCCGCACGAGGCGAGGATCGCGCCACCCAGGCAGCTGAAATCGCCATCAGCTCGCCGCTGCTGGAAGAAAGCATCGAGGTGCCCACGGCGCGCTGATCAATATCGCCGGCCCGTCCGATCTGAAGTTGCAGGAAGCGGCCGCCGCCACCCAGCTGGTGGGCAAGGCCATCCATCCGGAAGCACAGATCATCTGGGGTCTTTCCCTCGACGACGCTTACGGCGACGAAGTGCGTGTCACTGTTATCGCCGCAGGCTTTGATGCCAACTCCAAGAAGGCGGCTCAGGCTGAAGCCCAGAAGCAGGCAGAGCCTGCGGAAAGCACGGTGCCGCTGTCGGCGTTGTCCGCAGCCCCGAGGGCAGCGGCGGTTCCGCAGCAGCCCCAGCCTCAGCTTATTCAGACTCCGGAAGCCCCGAAGGTGCAGCCGCTGTCCACTTATATTCCGTCCACTCCGGAACCCGTCGTTCGTCATTCGACCAGACCACCGAGCATGAAGTGGTGTCTTCGAACGATGCCGGCGATTTGGATATTCCGGATTTCCTGCGCTAAAAGCAACGCGAAGACGCGAAGGATCGTTCATGGCAGGTTTTATGAAAAGCGCGATGTCCTATTTGGGCATGACCGACGTTGCGAAGGTGACGAGGATTTCAACGAGGAGGCTGAGAGCAGCGAAACCTCGTTCGATTCCGACCATTCCGTGACCCCGATGGCTTCGACTCCTGCCGCGACGTCCGCACCGCGCGAGCAGACCAAAGCCAACCCGTTCCAAGCGGAAGGGTGAGCCGTATCACCACGATTCACCCGAAATCCTATGAGGACGCTCAGCTGGTCGGACGTGCCATTCGCGACGGCGTTCCGGTGGTGCTGAACCTGACCGGTGTGGCCGAGGCCGTGGCATATCGCATTGTGGACTTTTCCGCGGGTGTGGTTTTTGGCGTGCGTGGCTCCATCGAACGTGTCACTCCGCGCGTGTTCCTGCTGAGCCCAGCTCAGGTGAATATCAAGGTTGAGGAACCGCAGGCGAATAACTCGTCGCACGATTTGTTCGCCGACTGATATAGACGAAAGCCGTTGCGAAAGCAGACTGCATGAAGCCTCCGTCACCCGTGATGGGGGCTTTGTTATGTTCTGTTGCTAAGGTGGTGCCCCATGATTTTGTCTTTGATCGGTAGCATCGTCCACTTTTTGGTGAATGCCTACATTCTGGTGCTGTTCATTCGCATGATTCTCGATTGGGTTGCTGTGTTGGCATCGGCATGGCGTCCACGGGGGTTGGTGTCGTCGTTGATCGACGCGGTTTACCAGTGACGGAGCCCCCACTGCGCTGCTACGCCAATATATCCGCCCTATTCCATTGGGTCCCATCTACTTCGATGTGGCATTCATCGTTCTTTATTTCATTCTCATTGCTATTGATTTCCTCATTTAATGTATGTCAAATGCCGATTTTTCGCAAAAATCGGTGGTCCCGTGCTAGAGTCGAACAATGAAAGCAACAACAGCAAGGCATCAAGCCCAAAGCGAGGTGTAAGATTTATGGCTCTGTTGACGCCGAAAGATATCAGAGAGCATACCTTCCAGACCGTGAGGTTCAAGGAGGGGTATGACGTCGATGAAGTCGACGATTTTCTCGATCAGGTAACCGAGACGGTGGAGGCCCTTGGCAAGCAGGCGGTTGCCAGCGGCCAGGCTACTCAGTCCCTCGGCCCGGATGTTGCGGGGCTCAACTCCAAGATTTCCGAGCTCAGCGCCCAGGTTCAGTCCCTGCAGCAGGAGAACGCGACATTGAAGTCCGCCTCCGAGCAGGCAGCTGGCGCTGGTGATCAGGCAGCTCAGGCCGCACAGGTCGCAGCAGCCAAGCTCACCGAGGCTGAGGAAAGCAACCGTGCTCTGTCGGCTCAGAACGAACAGCTCAAGGGTCAGGTGGATCGCCTGTCCGCACAGGTCGACCAGCTCACCGCACAGGCGCTGAAGCTGCAGGCCAGGCGGATCTGGGCGAACAGCTGACCTCCATGCAGCATGAGCGCGACGCATTCCGTGCACAGACCGAAGACCTGTCCCGTCAGCTGGCTTCCGCACAGCAGCAGGTTGTGGTGGCCCAGCAGCAGGCGGCTGAGATCCAGCAGCTCAATGCAAGGCTTGAAGAGGCTCAGGAGCAGGTCGCCCAAGCTCAGCAGCTCACGCAGCAGCATGCGGCACAGTCCCAGCAGCAGGATGAGCGTGCCCAGCAGCAGGCCGCGCAGATTCAGCAGCTTGCACAGCAGCTGCAGGAATCGCAGCAGCGTGAAGCCCAGCTGCGCGAGCAGGTCGCCAAGGTCGAACCGAGTACCGAAACCGGAAGCTGCAGAAGATTGCAGGAGCCGCAGCCAGCGCCAACACGGAGCCGGAGCGTGCCACCGCCATGCTGACCCTGGCTATGCAGCTGCACGACCAGTACGTCGACAAGGGCAAAGCCAAGGCTAAGGAAATCACCGACGAGTCCCAGCGTAGGTACGATGAGCTCATCGGCAATGCCAACGATTACTCCAACCGCACTCGCACCGAAGCCGACAACTACTCCGAAGGCACCCGTTCCGAAGCCGATCAGTATTCGGCTGACACTCGTGCCAAGGCTGATGGCTACTTGAACCAGAAGACTCAGGAAGGCGATGCCTATCTGACCAAGCGTGCTCAGGAAGGCGATGACTATCTGGCGCAGCGCACTCAGGAAGGTAATGCTTACTTGGATCAGAAGACTCAGGAAGGTAACGCCTATCTTGCTCAGAAGACGCAGGAGGGTGATACCTACTTGGATCAGAAGACTCAGGAAGGCGACGCTACCTTGCTCAGAAGACCCAGGATGGTGATACCTACTTCTCCACGAAGCACAACGAAGCCGACGAATACGAGTCCGAAGTGCAGAAGCGCGCCTTCGACTACGATTCGAAGACCCGTACCGCAGCCGACGACTACGCCCAGCAGGTCCGCGACAATCTCGAAGCGCAGACCAAGGTCATCGAAGGCAACATTCAGGGCCTCAAGCAGTTCGAAACCGAATACCGTGCACGTCTTACCGAATTTCTCGGCCAGCTCGTGTCCCAGGTGTCCGACACGAACAACTATGATCAGGACTCCCAGGACGACTGAGATTAGGCTGTGTCTGACATCATGACAAATGATCAAAGACGGCTGCGCACCCGCGTGGCCGTCTTTGCGTGTATCGCCGTTGTGGCACTGGTACTCGACCAGATCAGCAAGGCATGGGCGCAGTCGGCGCTTGCCGACGGGCAGACGGTACGTGTGATTCCGGGCATCCTCTCATTCACGCTGGTGCATAATCCGGGTGCGTCCTTGGGCATGGGATCCAACATGACCTGGTTGATTTCGTTGCTTGCCATCGTGGCGTGCGTGGCGTTGGCCGTACTGGCAATCCGTACCATTCCATGAAATGGACGTTGGTGTTCGCTCTTGCTTTCGCAGGAGCATTGGGCAATCTCATCGATCGTGTGATGTATGCCGAAGGTTTCCTTAATGGCAAGGTCGTCGATTTCCTCAATTACGGATGGTCGGTCGGCAATGTTGCGGATATTTTCCTGATGGTGGCGGGCGTCGCCGCCGTCGTACTGCTGTTTGTCGGAGAGCCCTTCAGCCAGAAGGATCTTGACGAACAGGCCGCAGAACAGACGAAACAGACGACCGGAGACCAGAACGCATGAGCCGTCTTGTTCCCGCACCCGACGCGCTTGTCGGCAAACGATTCGATGTGGCCGTGGCCAAGATGCTTGGTATCTCCCGAGCCAAGCGCGGAACTCATCGAAAGTGGACAGGCGCGCGTGCTTGGTCGTGACATTTCCAAATCATCGACTCTGCAATCAGGCGAAACCGTCGAATTCGATATTGTCGAGGAACGGACCGAGCCTGAACCGATCGCACGAGATATGGCAGTGGTCTACGAAGACGATGACGTCATAGTGGTCGACAAGCCAGTGGGTGTGGCTGCTCACGCTTCCGTCGGTTGACCGGTCCGACGGTGCTCGGCAGTCTGCTTGACAGGGGAGTGCACATCACCTCCTACGGCGCCGCGGGACGTCAGGGTATCGTATCCCGCCTCGACGTGGGCACATCCGGATTGATGCTCGTGTGCAAATCTGACCTCGCCTACGTGGAAATGCGCAGGCAGTTCGCCGAACATGAAGTCGTCAAAACCTATCATGCGCTCGTGCAAGGCAATCTCAAGGAAAACAAGGCCACGATCGAAGCGCCGATCGGACGTGCCAAAGTCTCCGATTTTCGTTTTTGCGTTACGCCCGCCGGCAAAGAAGCCATCACCCATTGGGATGTGATGGAACGTTTCGGTGAGGCGACGCTGGTTTCCGTGAATCTGGAAACGGTCGAACCCATCAGATCCGCGTGCATTTCTCGTCCATCGGGCATCCGCTTGCGGGAGACGCCATGTACGGTGCCAATCCGCAGTTGGGTGAGGCATTGGGATTGGAACGGCAGTGGCTGCACGCCAAGCAACTTGAATTCCGCCATCCGCGAACCCATGTGTGGACCACGGTGAAATCGCATTATCCAGCTGATTTGCAGCATGCGCTCGACGTGATGCGCGGCAGGCACGACACACAAGACAAGCCTGAAGTGTGATCGCACGTCACCAATCACCGGTAGATTGGAACGTATGGCTACTTCCGGAAATTTCGTGCAACTGCATAATCACACGCATTATTCACTGCTTGACGGGGCGTCAAAGATTCCGGATCTGGTCAAGCGCGCCAAAGAACTCAACATGCCGGCCGTCGGCATCACCGATCACGGCAACATGCATGGCGCATACGAAATGTGGAGCACTGCGGTCAAGGAAGGCGTCAAACCGATTATCGGCATTGAAGCGTATGTGACGCCGGAAACCGCACGCCAAGATCAAACCCGCGTCAGCTGGGATACCAACTGGAATCCCGATATCGATCCGCAACATCGCAGGCGCAACCCCAACGACGTATCCGGCGGTGGCCTGATCACCCACCTTACGATGTGGGCGGAAACCGATGAGGCCTTGTCAATCTGATGAAGGCGTCCACTGACGCGAATCTCGAGGGACGTGTCATGCGATACCCCCGAATGGATAAGGAAATCCTTGCCAAATATTCGAAAGGCATTATCGCATCTTCCGGATGCGTCGGGCATCATCCAAACGCGACTGCTGCTCGGCCAATTCGACGAGGCATTACGTGCGCAGGCGAATTGCAGGATATTTTCGGACGTGACAATTTCTATATCGAATTCATGGACCACGGTCTGAAAATCGAAAAACAGGTGACCGACGGTCTGCTGGACATTGCGAAAAAACTGAACGCGCCGCTGCTCGCCACCAACGATTCCCATTACGTGCGCGCCGAAGACGCCGGCTCTCAGGATGCCATGCTGTGCATCAATCGGGATCCACGCTTGACGAGCCGGGACGATTCAAATTTGACGGCACCGGCTACTATCTGAAATCCGCCGAAGAAATGCGTGAGCTGTTCAAAGACATTCCCGAAGCATGCGACAATACGTTGGAAATCGCCGAACGCTGCAATGTCATGTTCGACGATCATGAAGATGGCGCGTTCATGCCCCAATTCGACTGCCCGGAAGGTTGGGATGAGACGTCGCTGTTCCTGAAAAAAGTCGAGGAAGGCTTGGAACGGCGTTATGACGGGCATCCGCCGATCGAAGTGCTCAAGCAGGCCGATTACGAATGCGGTGTGATCTGTCAGATGCAGTTCTGCGGATACTTCCTTGTGGTGGCCGACTACATCAACTGGGCCAAATCGCATGGTGTGATGGTCGGGCCTGGCCGTGGCTCCGCGGCAGGCGCCATGGTGGCGTATGCCATGGGCATCACCGAACTCGATCCAATCAAGCACGGCTTGATCTTCGAACGATTCCTTAACCCGGAACGTGTGTCGCTGCCTGATATCGACGTCGATTTCGATCCGGACGGCCGCGGTCGCGTGCTTGACTATGTCGGAGACAAGTACGGGCGAGACAAGGTCGCGCAATGCGTGATCTACGGCACCATCAAAACCAAACAGGCGCTGAAGGACTCCGCACGAATCATGGGCTACGAATTCTCCATGGGCGAGCGCATCACCAAGCGTTGCCGCCGGCGCAGACGGGTGGCAAGGATATTCCGCTGCATGATATTTTCGAGCCGAGTTCGAAGCGTTATGCGGAGGCCCGCGAATTCCGTGAGCTTTATGATTCCGATCCGGATGTGAAGCGCGTCACGGATGAGGCGATGGGTATCGAAGGCTTGATCCGTCAGACCGGTGTGCATGCGTGCGCCACGATCATGGGTAGCGAGCCGATTTCGAATACGTCGCCGCTGCTGGAACGTACCGATGGTACGGTTACGACCACGTTGGAGTATCATACGTGTGAAACGCTTGGTTTAGTCAAGATGGACTTCCTTGGTCTTTCCAACTTGACGGTTATTCGCGATACGTTGAACAATATCGAGGCGAATGGCAAGACGCGTATCGACCATACGAAGATCCATTGGACGATCGTGCCACGTACGATCTGTTGTCGCGAGGTGACACGCTTGGCGTGTTCCAGTTGGATTCTGATGGTATGCGTTCGTTGCTGAAAACGTTGAAGCCGAATAACTTCAACGATATTTCCGCATTGATCGCGTTGTATCGTCCTGGTCCGATGGATATGGATTCGCATACGAATTATGCGAAGCGTAAGAATGGTTTGCAGAAGATCACGCCGATTCATCCTGAAGTGGCCGAGCCGTTGAAGGAAGTGCTTGACGAAACGTATGGTCTGATCGTGTATCAGGAGCAGGTGCAGTCGGCCGCGCGTATTCTGGCGGGTTATTCGTTGGGCAAGGCAGACGTGTTGCGTCGAGCAATGGCAAGAAGAAGCCGAGGTGCTGGCCAAGGAGAAGGTGCCGTTCTTCGCGGGCATGAAGGAGCATGGGTATTCCCAGGAGGCGGCGCAGGCCGTGTGGGATATTCTTGTGCCGTTTTCGGGCTATGCGTTCAACAAGGCGCATTCGGCCGCATACGGTTTGATTTCATATTGGACTGCATATCTGAAACGCATTATCCGGTGGAATTCATGGCCGCGTTGCTGCAGGGTGCGAGTACGAACAAAGACAAGACCGCGTTGTATTTGGGCGAGGCTCGTCGCATGGGCATCCAGGTGTTGTCTCCTGACGTGAACGAGTCGGTGTACGAGTATTCCGCTGTCGGCGATGTGGTGCGTTTCGGTCTTGGCGCCATCCGTAACGTTGGCAAGGCTGCGGTTGATGCGATTGTCAAGGAACGTGAGAACGATCATGGCAAGTATGTGAATTTCCCTGATTTCATCAGGCGTGTGCCGATGGAGGCGTTGAATCGTCGATTGGTTGAATCGTTGATTAAGGCCGGTGCGTTTGATTCGATCGATCCGAACCGTCGTGCCTTGTTTACGATTCATGAGGCTGCGATTAATTCGGTGGTCGGTTTGAAACGCAAGCAGCCGAAGGCCAGTTTGATTTGTTCTCCGATTTGGAAGATGCCGGCGAAGACGATGCGGGCATGGGCGATGCCATGGTGAATGTGCCGATGTGGAGGAGTGGGATAAGAAAACCAAGCTGAATTTCGAACGTGAAATGCTTGGCTTGTATGTGTCCGACCATCCGTTGAGCGGTATGCAGTCGATTCTGGTGTCGTTGCGTGAAATGTCGATCGCGCATCTGATCGATCGCGCGGCGAATATGCCTGACGGCCAGCAGGTGACGGTGGCGGGTTTGATCACGAACGTGGACCGTCGTATGTCGAAGAAGGGCAATCCTTGGGCGATTGTGACCATCGAGGATTTGGAAAGCTCCATCCAGTGCATGTTCTTCGGCAAAGTGTATGAGGCCGCCGCTCCCGAACTGGCGGTCGACACGGTGGTGCAGATTCGCGGACAGGTTGAGAAACGCGATGAGACGGTAAGCATGCGTGCCACGGAATTCAACGTGCCGACGTGGAAGCGCAGGATGAGAAGCCGGTGACGATTATGCTGCCGGCCGATTGCGCTTGACCAATCGCATGTGCAGCAGTTGGGACAGATTCTTTCAAATCATCCTGGACCCTGCGAAGTGAAGCTCGCCTTGATGGACGATAAGCAACGCCAAGGTACTGACGTTCGGCGACCGTTTCCGCGTACGCCGCGACACGAGTCTGTTCGCCGAAATCAAAATCCTTTTCGGTCCCAGTTCTCTGCCTTTGGGCTGACCGGTCGTGGGATGATGCCGAAAGTTCAGCCGAATATCTCACTATGCGGCTGAACTTGAGACGCGCGGGCGTTCTCGTGACATCACGTTGTTACCATGGGGCGTTATGAGCGAAGAAAACTATATGCGAATCATTGACCTGCGTGGCAAGAAGCTGACCCGAGCTGAAATGCTGGAGCTATGCCTCGCGCCGAGATGGGCACCAACGAGGCCACCGATCTCGTGCAGCCCATCCTTGACGATGTGAAGGCCCGCGGTGCTGCGGCCCTGCGTGACTTCGCGGAGAAATTCGACCATATTCGTCCGGAGAACCTGCGCGTGCCGGTGGAAGCCATGAAGGCCGCCGTCGACGAGTTGGATCCGGAAGTGCGTGCCGCCATCGAAGAATCCGTGCGCCGCTCCCGCGCCGTGTCCGCTTCCCAGGTGCCGGCGCCGTTCCACACCGATCTGGCTGAAGGCGCGCGCGTTTCCGAGCGTTGGATTCCGGTGCAGCGTGTCGGCCTGTATGTGCCGGGTGGCAAGGCCGTCTACCCGAGCTCCGTCATCATGAACGTGGTCCCGGCACAGGCCGCCGGCGTGGAATCCCTCGCCATCGCAACCCCGCCGAGCCGTAACAATGCCGACGGTCTGCCTGACAAGACCATTCTCGCCACCTGCGCCATTCTCGGCGTTGACGAAGTGTATGCGGTCGGCGGCGCTCAGGCCGTGGCCATGTTCGCTTACGGCGCCAAGGGTTCCGAACCGCAGGACGGCGAAATCCTGTGCGATCCGCGACAAGATCACCGGTCCGGGTAACATCTTCGTCGCTACCGCCAAGCGCATGGTGTCCGGCATCGTCGG
>ENA-OQCP01001168-OQCP01001168.1-human-gut-metagenome-genome-assembly--contig:-NODE-1168-length-10373-cov-1.373316_pt1 | contig 10373 bp, 16 predicted proteins | sample MGYA00242760_ERZ504583 | MGnify/ENA primary metagenome ERZ504583 (study PRJEB26092, sample SAMD00036308) | human gut metagenome | host: Homo sapiens | study: EMG produced TPA metagenomics assembly of...
GTCTTCCTCATGTACGTGCTCGTCGTGTGCGTCCTGTTGGTCGGCGTGCTGCTGCGCCACACCATGTTCCGCGGCCTCGAACCCGAACCGTTGTGCTGGCGCTTCCCGCATACCAATGCCCGCGCGCGTTGCAGCTGGCACGTCGGTGCTGCTGCGTCTATGGGCTTCATCCGTGGAGCCAGCGTGATCATCATTTCGACGATCACGGCGCTGTGGCTGTTGCAAGGCATTCCCGTGGTCGCCGGCACAGGCGGATTCACGCACGTCGACGATGTGCATGAATCGCGTATGGTATGCTCGCCGACGCGGCCGCTCCTGTGTTCGCGCCAGCCGGTTTTGACGACTGGGCATGCCTCGGCCGCGTTGATCACGGGATTCGTGGCCAAAGAGGTCGTGGTCGGTTCGATGTCGCAGTCATACCATGCGGACGAACCGGATGATGCGGCTTCCCAACAAGCCGGGGAGGGAACGCTGGGACAGAAGCTGCGCGCCTCGTTCGACCAGTCATCGCACGGCCACGGCAAGGCGGCGGCCATCGCCTTCCTGCTGTTCACGCTCGCCTACACGCCCTGCCTCGCGACGGTCGCGGAAATGCGACGGCAATTCGGCACGAAAATCGCGGCGCGTTCCGTTCCGCTGAGTCTGGCCGTGGCTACGTCATCGCCGTAATCGCCTTCCAATCATTGCGATTGATATGGTGAACGGTAGAGGACGGTTCGACATTCCTGCACGTGGTTGGCGACTCACGTCACGTACGGTCGGCCCGCAGGACAATGGTCAGGGCGATATCGTTACACGTATCGTCGGCGATGTTGCGGCAGGATTGACGGTGCGGCAGATCGCCGCCGAACGACATCTGCCGGTCGATTCGTCGACATGGCCAGCGAACGCGCGCGAGAACGAGGATCGCTTGACGTGGTGGATATGCGGTCGCGGCACGCCTGCGGAGAGACGGTATGCCGACCCGACCCCGCTTCGTTGGTGTGCGTGGGATGTCCATTCAGGTTTTTCCCATCTTCGGACTCGTAAAATAGGCGAGGTTAACAAGACGAAGAACGATGACATCCGTCGATTCGCAAGGGGTGGACGCATATGGATTATCAGTATCAGGCCGTTGAACAGCCTTCCAATCCCCGCAAAACCTGGCCGATTGTCCTTTCCGTGGTCGTGGCGCTCACTGTGGCATGCGGCGCAGGAGTGTACGTCTACCACAACAAACGGCAGGAGGCGTTGGACACATGCCGGCAATCGCTTGCGGAATTCAGCTCGGCCCGTAAGGCCGTGCTCGACACATCCGAAAACGGTAGCGAACTGCAGAAATTGATCCGTGGTGCGCTCGGCGTGAACGACATCATCGACGCGTTCGCGGACGCGGCCACCAGCGCAGAGAACACGGTCGATACGGAAGGCTGTAAGGCGGACGCCACCATCACGCAGCTCAATCTCGTCTCCAAAACATTGGACAGCGCAACTGACTCCCTGAACGGCAGTCTGAAGACAATCGAAAAGAACCAGCAGTCGCAAAGCGGCGGCGATACCTCCGATGGCACGTCGAATTCAACGCAATCCAATGATGGGACGAGTCAAAACAAGTCAGACGACAATGCCGAATCGTTGGAAGACTCCAAACTTGCTTTGCAGGAATCGCTTGACAAGGCAAACGCGCTTATCGACAAACTCGGCAATGACGGCGATCTCACCCTTATTGGACGCAAACTGTTGAGCGCGCTATCCAAAGCCGTTGATGCGGGCCAGCAGCTGATCGACAATAGCGGCGTCAAAGAATCCAAGTATTACAAGGCCGCCAAAACCACGCTTGATGAAGCCATCGAAATGGCCGACAACTGGGTGAATCAACAAGCAGCCAAAGCGCAGTAAAACATTTTCCAAAGTACCGCGTGGCATTCGAAATCTCGTTTGCGCTTACCGTGCCGTCAGTATGCGGATTCGCGCTGATTTTCGCCGCAATCATCTTCTCCGAAGTGCAACTCCCACATCGCAGCAAATCGTAATGCCGAATATGTGAACTTGTCTGTTGATTCCACGCTGTATCTGCTTTATTCTTGAATACTTGTGAAAGAGTTTTGTGAGAAGTGGCGGAAACGTATCGCCACCAAAGAGATGGTATTCATCGGCATTGTGACGCTGGCCGCGTCCATTATCGCCTCATGGCTGAAGCAATTCCCTGGATTCAGCCTGTTCGGTGCGCTGATTATCGCACTGCTGATCGGCATGGTGCTGCAGTTTCCGATTCGCAAATGGTATTCCAGCCGTTCACCAGAGCATAAGGCCGGTGTGAAAGACGCAGCAGGACTGATTTCCAACAAGCTGCTCCGCTTGGGTATTATTCTGCTTGGATTCAAGCTCAACCTGCAGGTGCTGTTCACGCAAGGCATCAAATGCTTGCCGATTGCCGCTGTTGTGGTGACGCTCACCATCGTCGTGTGCTACAACATCGCCCGTAAGCTCGGCGTTGACCCGCAACTGGCCATTCTGGTGGCTGGCGGTACCGGCATTTGTGGTGCCGCAGCGTCATGGGACTTTCCGGATCCATCAAGGTTCCACCGGAACAGGAAGACGAGAAAGCCAACAATGAAGTGATGGCCGTGGCCATCATCGCCATCATGGGCACGATCTTCGCCCTCGTGGAAATCGCATTTGGACCGCTTACCGGACTGACTAACACCCAGCTGGGCATCACAGCCGGCGCATCCCTGCACGAAATCGCACACGCGGTGGCGGCTGGTGACGCGTTCGGCGCGGTCGACATCGCCACCATCATGAAGCTGTCGCGAGTGCTTATGCTCGTTTTCGCAGCCATCATCATCGCCATCTGGTGGGATAAGAACCATTCGCAGATGCCCTCGGACGGCAAGCGCAAGATCTCATTCCCGTGGTTCATGCTCGGCTTCATCGGAGCGTCGATCATCGGCACGTTCGTGCCGTTCATCGCCACCATCACCCCGCAGCTGGTCGATTTCGCCTACATCGTGCTTGGCATGGCCATGGCCGCATTGGGCATCACCGTGAACTTCTCGCACTCGCCAAGAAGGGGCAGAAGGCGTTCCTTGCCAGCCTCATCACTTCGATCCTGCTCATGTGCTTCGCAGCGGGAGTGGCAGCGCTGTTCTTCTAAAAATCTTCTACATATCTTTTATATCTTCCAAATACCGTTGTGCCGTGCGCTGGGATAATCAGTGCACGGCACATTTTTTATTTGTATTAAAAGTAATCTGGTATTAATCCGAAACTTTGCGACGATCCGCAATCAAGGTACGAACCAGCGAACAAATCGGCAGCAAATACAGAAAACAGCTCAACAACAGACTTTCCGTAGGAGCCCCAACCGAAGCAAGCGGCACCGCGCCGGCAATCGACCATGGAATCAATGGAGCCACCACAACGGCGGTATCCTCCAAATTAACAACCTTGCGCTGCTCGTCGTTTTCCAAATTGCCGCACAACTGATCAGTCAACATAATCGACAATGTCTGATTACAGGCAACCGCGCTCGCAACCACAGACGTGACCAAAGTCGCACCAAACACGCTGATGTGCTTCGCCATCGAAGCGATAAGCCGATGCGTGCCATCCAACAACCCCGTTTCTTGGAAAATACCGGAATACGACGAGGAAATGCAGACGATCAGTATCACCTTGATCATCGAAACGATGCCGCCACCGTCAATCAACGACGCCACTTGGGCGTTCGAACAATGAAAACCGAACACCAAAGCACGGCCAATCTCCAGCCAATCCATATGCTGCACCAGCACGCAAACCGGCAATGCGGTGAGAATACTTGCGCCCATCGTAATGCGCACGTCCATTCGGGCGATCGCAAGCACCACAAGCACCAACGCGGGAATAACGGTAACCCAATGAAGATCGAACGCGCTTGAGAACAATCCCGTGATATCAATGGAGCCTGCGGAAGGATGCGTGCACAAAGCCAACACAGCATAAATCGCACACGTGATGATGAACGGAACAATAGATGTTTTCAACATCAGTACGATATTGTCGAAAATATTCGTATGTGTGAGTGCTTTGACTAATTGCGCGCTGGTGGAAACAGGGGAGCAGCGGTCGCCGAAATAGACGCCCGACAGAATCGCACCGCCGAGGAATACGGGCGAAACCTGCATGGACGTGCCGAGCGTCATGGTGATGACGCCCATGGTGGCGGCCGTAGCGAACGATGATCCGGTCAGCAGTGACATGAGGCAGTTGAGCAGGAAGGCGAGCAGAATCACCACATGCGGCGCACCAGGCTGGAAGTGTTCGCCACAATGAACGGCACGGTGCCGGCGGCGCGCCATAGCGTGGTCAGCAGGCCTATCAGCACGAACGTCACCGCCACAATGCTTGCGGCACGCATGGTGGCGAACCCTTTGGAAAGCATGGTCGCGAATTTGTGACCGGTGATTTTGCCATGGATGAGGAACATGACCACGCCGGCCAGCAGTGCGGGAACGATGGATATGTTGGTTATGATGCAGGCAATCAAAGCCGCACAGAACAGCGCCATCGTAACAAGTTCCGCCATGATGTTCCTTTCTTTGATGATTATCGCGCGGTACGTCAACGCCTTCGACATTCTTTTGACGAATCGTAAGAACTCGGCAAGCGTAGCAGTCATTATGTAAACGCGATGAGTTCGGGCTAGACGTGGACATGGTCTTGTGCTGGTGCGGTGGAATGGCTGGTGCGGTGGGAGTGTCGGTTTGGTTCAACCGGACTTGAGATTGATAGTCTGTAATCGGTTATGCTGAAGCGAGCAGAATCGAGGAGGATTATGACTGATTTCGATATTGCGAAAGCGCAGGAATTGGAACATCGTACGGAAGATGCGTCAGCTCCCGAAGTGTTTTTCACTCCTGTGATCACGCCGGAAAGCTTGATTGCCGCATATCATGCGTTGGGAGCTAGGCTGGAAGGTAAGGTCGCCATCAAAATCCATTCCGGAGAATCCGAAAAATCCAATAATCTGAATCCCGCGCTGGTCAGGGATTTGGTACAGGAGATCGGCGGAACATTAGTGGAATGCGCAACGGCATACGACGGCAATCGAGAGACTCCCGAAAAAAGCCTTGCCGTGTTCAAAGAACGCGGATATGGCGATATCGCGCCGATTCAAATCATGGATATGGGCGGTGAGATCGAGATTCCGGTAGCCAAGCACCGCCATATCGCCTATGACATCGTCGGCAGGCATATCGACGACTATGATTCCATCTTCGTGCTTTCGCATTTCAAAGGGCATCCAATGGGCGGTTTCGGAGGCGCGTTGAAGAACGTGTCCATCGGCATCGCATCGTCGAACGGCAAACGTTGGATTCATTCCGCAGGCGTGGCTAAAGACAAGTGGGTCGAAGCTGAGCAGGATGACTTTCTCGAGTCGATGGCCGAAGCGGATGAGGCTGTGATCAGCCACATGAACGGCAAGATGATGTATTTGAACGTCATGAACCGTTTGTCGGTGGATTGCGACTGCTTCGCCACGCCGTCCGAGCCGGACATGCATGACATTGGCGTGCTTTCGTCGCTCGACCCTGTGGCGCTTGACCAAGCGTGTGTCGATCTGATTCATGTGGCGCCGGACGCGCGTCCGTGACCGAGCGTATCGCCACCAGGCATGGCGAGCACACGCTCGAATACGCCGAAGAGCTTGGGCTTGGTTCGCGTGCATACCGTTTGACCGTGCTCGAGTAGTGTGCACGGAGTCGGCGATGATGGAATCCAAGGAATCTAAGGAATCCATGGAAAACGTGGAGGAGGCGCAGGCGGTTCAAGACGCGCGGGCCGTGATCGAACGCATCGAACGTGTGTTTACGGAACGCGAGCATGTGTTTGTGGCGATCGACGGGCCATGCGCGTCGGGCAAAACCACGTTGGCGGCTTTGCTGCAGCGTCGTTTCGACGGCAATGTGCTGCATATGGACGATTTTTTCCTGCGCCCGGAACAACGCACTCCGGAACGGTTCGCCGAACCGGGAGGCAATGTCGATCGGGAACGATTCGAAGAAGAGGTGCTGGCTCCGCTCGTTGCCGGAAATATCGTGCAGTATCGTCCTTGGGATTGCCATACCGGCGATTTTGCGGCTTCGCATAGTGTCGAACCTGCTCGTTTGACGATTGTCGAAGGCAGTTATAGCATGCATCCCGCATTGCGTGAATACTACGATTTGATGATCTGCCTGATGATTGATTCCAATGAGCAGTTACGCAGACTCGAGGCACGTAATCCGCGTATGCTGCAGCGATTCATCGACGAGTGGATTCCTTTGGAGAATCGGTATTTCGAGCAAACTGGAACACGCGCAATTGCCAACATGGTTGTAGATACTGCCAAATCAAACGAATAACGAATCATACATAACGAATTTTTCATAATGAACGAAAGCTTGTGAAAAGAAAGCTTTTAAAAAAGGAGAATGAAACATGACTTCCACTACAGCAGTTCCTTGCGTCGCACTGATCTGCCACGCTTGAGCGTGAGCGTCAAAGCCGCCGCAACCGTGCTTGCCATTGTCGCCGCAGTGGCGTTGCCGCAGTTGTTCCATGTGATCGGAGCGGTTTCCGGACGAGGAACTGCGTTGGGCGTTGCCTTTCTGCCTATGCACTTGCCGATTATTTTCGTCGGTTTGATCGCAGGTCCAGCGGTTGGTGCGATTGCAGGCGCAGCTGCTCCACTGGCGAGCTTCCTGCTTTCCGGCATGCCGATGCTGCTGTTCTGCCGTTCATGATGATTGAATTGTGCGCGTACGGTTTGGTTGCAGGTCTGCTGCGTGAGATCAAGCTGCCAAGCCTAGTAAGGTGGTTATCGCCCAACTTGCCGGCCGTGTCGTACTGACCGTAGCCACTGCAGTGGCGGTGTTCGCATTCGGTTCCGGCAACAGGCATCGCCGCCACTTGGACGAGTGACTTGGCCGCTGGACTGCCCGGTCTTGCTTTGCAGTGGGCGCTGATCCCGCTCGCCGCCTACTGGACCGAGTCGCTGATTGCCAAGCGCAATCACTGAACAACGATAGTTCAAACGCGGCAGTCAGCCACGTTCTGAACAAAACCGATATTTTCGGGAGTCAAGCCATTACGCTTGGCTCCCGTTGTCATATCAGTCGGGAAATCGGGAGAAACGGTCATGATCGCGGGAGTGTCCATCACCACATTGCTGCTGGTGCTCGCAGCCGGCATCGGGGCGGGATTCGTTGGATACGCGGTCGGCGCATCCTCGCTGATATCCTATCCGGCGTTGCTGGCGTTCGGCATTCCGCCTGTGCTGTCCAACACCACGAACACGGTGGGCGTGTGCGGTACGGGCATCGGCGGACTGCTTTCCGCCCGCAGGGAGCTTAGAGGCCAAGGCGTGCGCGTGGCCGTCTACGCCTGCATCGGATTGGTCGGTGGCATCATCGGCGGGCTGTTGCTGCTGGAACTGCCGGCAGAAGTGTTCGAATGTGCGGTGCCGCCGCTGATCCTGTTCAGCGCGATCATCATCGCACTCAATCCACGGAAGAAGGCGGCCGCGCGCGACGCCGTGGCGCAGGCGCTGCCGCAATCGCATCAAGGTGAGCGGGCCGCACGAATCGCCAGCAAAACGGCGGACGGCATATTGCGCAACGATCCATGGTGGCTGTGGGCGGGCGTGAGTTTCGTCGGCGTCTATTCCGGCTATTTCGGTGCCGCAGCAGGCACGCTTGCCTTGGCGATTCTCGACTTGGGTAAGATCGGTCCGTTCCATCAGATTAATGCGTTGAAAACGGTGGTCGGGTTCGGCGCGAATATTTCCGCTGCGATCATGTTCATCATTCGTGGATCCGTGTATTGGCCGTTCGCCATCATAATGTGCATCGGATGTATCATCGGCAGTGCCATCGCACCTCCCGTAACCCGGCATATTCCCGAAAACATCATGCGTGCCGCCGCCGTGCTCACCGGCATCATCTTAGCCGTCAAACTCGGCTGGAGCACCTACTTCTAGGCAAAACAGATCGGTTTTGTGAGCAATGGAGATATCCTTGAAAGAAGGTAGTTACAAAATGGCAGGGGAGCAATGGCGGTTGTCGATGAGGCGAAGCTGGGGTATCTGGACTTTCTTTCGCGTGAGGATCGGGTACGCCACCATCGCTACGTTGAGGAAATGAAGCAGTATGACATGATGCGCTCCGGCGACATCAATGCCATTTCGGAAAGCGCGAAACTGTGGGATTCCGGACTATACGGCCATCTGTCGGACGATTCTCTGAAAAATGCGAAATACCGTTTCATCACCACCATTACCTTGGCCACGCGTTTCGCCATTGAAGGTGGCATGGACGAGGAAGACGCCTACAACGCCTCCGATTTGTACATCCAGAATCTGGAAAGCTGCAAAACCCCTGACGACGTGCGCCGTCTGCATACCGACATGATGACATTCTTCACTTGGGCCATGGCCGACATGCAGAAGACGGAAACGCATTCCAAAGCCGTCAACGAATGCATGGACTACATCCACTACCATCTGCATGAGAAAATCACTGTCGCGATTCTGGCACAACGCGTGCATTTGAATCCCACGTATCTGTCGGAACTGTTCAAACGGGAGACGGGCACAGCGATATCGCAATATATCACCGACAAACGCATGGAAGCCGCCGAAAACATGCTGAAATACTCGGAATACAGCTTCAATGAGATCGCGCAGATCCTCGCATACCGGTCGCAAAGCCATTTCACGAAAGTCTTCAAAAAACATAGCGGCATGACACCGGGGGAATACCGTGCCAAGTACTCACAGAACGGCATCTGGCCGGAGTAGTAGCGCCTCGGCGTGTCGCGGGCGATGCGGTGAACCGGACGTGACGGCATTGCGAAATTCGGGTGTGCCAATCGTGAAATCGACGTGGTTTCGCGTGTGGCATACGTTCAAATCGACTACGGTGGAAGCATTCAATGATGATGCGCGCCGGCCGAATGAACGGCAGAACGAGAAACGCGCGCAGGATGTGGATGAAAGCAAAGGAATAAGCGAATATGGGAATGCCCCTTGATTTGTATGTGATTCGACATGGCGAATCCGAAGCGAACGTGATTATCAGTGCCGGTGAACAGGGTGACAACTCGCTGTATACGCAGGATAACGTCACCGTGCCCGACCGTTCGTGGAGGCTTACGGCCACCGGCCGCAAGCAGGCGGACTGCATCGGCCGCTGGCTGGTCTCACAGCAGCCGTTGTTCGACCGTTACCTCGTCTCGCCGTACGTGCGCACGCGTGAGACGGCTGCCACGATGGCCCTGCCTAAGGCGAAATGGAGGAGACACGCGTGCTGCGCGAACGCTCCTGGGGTGAGATCAATACCATCACGAAAGATGATTTCAAAACCAATTACGCGCGCAACTGGATGTTCAAGAACACTGATCCGCTGTATTGCGTCCGCCGGCGGGCGAATCGATCGCCGATGTGGCCGAAAACCGTGTGCATAATCTGCTCACGTCCCTGAACCGCAAGTCGGACGCGGAATCCGTGGTGATGGTCAGTCACGGCGACCTCATGCTGGCGCTTATGCTCACTTTGGAGGACTTGTCCGACGAGGAATTCATGCACCGTGCGGCGTCCGACGAATGGAAGATCACTAATTGTACGTGCTTCCATTATTCGCGTCGCGATCCGGCCACCGGGCGTACGTATAAGCGGTTCCGTTGGGAACAGACCGCCCGTCCGGTGTTCGACGGTGCGGAAGGTCGTTGGGTGGTGAAGGTCGAAGATTGGCGTGAATTCAAGCGTCCAGTGCTGTCGAATGGCGATTTGGTGGACGTTGTTCATACGGTTGACCGTCACCTGTGATGTGTGTCGGTCTGTTGACTGCATGATCGGATTGGCCGATATCGACGATTGATGCCCCCATCTTGCGTACGAAACGCGCCCGTGTCCACGCCCCACTACAATGGCTATGACACGCGGCGCGTTTTTGCTTGCCGCGCAAGAGAGTTAAGGAGACAATCGCATGTCCAATCTGTTCACGTGGCAGGTCCACGGTGACGGCAAGACGCTGAAGCCGGGCGAAGTCGTTGAGCCTGACGAGCGCCTCGACGTGGCCGCGCACCGCCGAATCGGTGCGCAGCACGTCATCGCCATGTTCGGTGCCACGTTCCTGGTGCCGATTCTTGACTGGTTTCGACCCGTCCACCACCCTGTTCTTTACGGCCATGTCGACCGCACTGTTCCTGCTGATCAACAAGAACGTGCTGCCGAGTATCTGTTCGTCCTTCGGCTTCATTGCCCGATCACCGCCGTCACCACGGCGAACAAGGCATCGCCGTCGCATCCTTCGGCATTCTCGTCACTGGTTTGCTGCTGGCTCTGATCGGTGTACTCGTGCACTTCGCGG
>ENA-OQCP01001171-OQCP01001171.1-human-gut-metagenome-genome-assembly--contig:-NODE-1171-length-10353-cov-2.011539_pt1 | contig 10353 bp, 16 predicted proteins | sample MGYA00242760_ERZ504583 | MGnify/ENA primary metagenome ERZ504583 (study PRJEB26092, sample SAMD00036308) | human gut metagenome | host: Homo sapiens | study: EMG produced TPA metagenomics assembly of...
CGGGCATCATCCTCTGCGTTGTGGCGGCGTCCCTTGTCGTGGCGCTGAACTGGACCCCCATCAACTACCAGACGCTTTTCGGTCTGCAGGGCCGCTACTGGCTGCCCGTGCTGCCGCTGGCGCTGGTGCTCTGCAAGCGCGTGGGCAATATCAGCCTGCGGCGCAATGCTTCCCGCGGGGCGGCGCTGGCCGTCACCGCCTGTACACTGTTGACCCTGCTGCAGGGCTTTGGCCTGTACGCCAGCTGCAGCCGGTATCATAAAAGATAACAAAACCCAGATAAGGAGAACCATCTTATGACCGTTACGAAGAATACCATCATTGCCGAGATCCTGAACAATGACCCCACCCAGGGCTGCGTGCCCATCTTCCTGTCCACCGGTATGCACTGCCTGGGCTGCATGGCCTCCCACGGTGAGACTGTCGAGGAGGCCTGTGCCGTCCACGGCGTTGACGCCGATGAGCTGGTCGCAGAGCTGAACGATTACTTTGCACACCAGTAATGCACCGCGCTGGACGCCCGCCTTGCCGCAGCCTTCGACTTTGTACGGCCGGGGCATGTGGCGGCGGACATCGGCTGCGATCACGGCAAATTAAGCGCCGCACTGGCGGGCAGCGGTCGCTGCCCGCTTGTTTTGGCTTGCGACCTGCGCCCCGACCCGCTGCAGAAGGCCCGCATGACCTGCGCGCCTTACGGGGAACGGGTGCAGTTCCGGCTGGGCAGCGGCCTGCAGGTCCTCGCCCCCGGCGAGGCGGAGGAGATCATCATAGCCGGTATGGGGGCCGAGACCATCATAGAAATTCTGGAGGCAGCCCCTTGGGTGTTTGATGGGCGGTACAATCTGGTGCTGGTGCCCGCCACCAAGCACAGCATCCTGCGGCGCTGGCTGGCCCGGCGCGGCTTTGCCCTCAAGGCGGAAACGCTTTGTCAGGCGGCGGGCCGCTGGTACGCCGTCATGAACGCGCAGTACACCGGCGCGCCCTCTGAACCGGACGGGCTGTACTGCCTGACCGGTCTGACGCAGGGCCAGCCCGGCTGCGCGGATTACTATGCCAGCCAGAACGCCAAGCTGAAAAAATACCGCCTCGGCCTGCCGGACGGTGCAGAAAAGGACGCGGTAGGGGCGCTTATCGCGGAATTGGATAAGCTGGCGGCAGGGTGAACATTCACGGGCGGATATGGAATCCGCCCCTACGGGCTCCACTTGTAGGGGCGCATTCCATATGAGCCCGCAGGGTGCTGCCAACACATAAACTTTTTGGAGGGATTATCATGTCAGTAACGGTACGGCAAATTTTAGGTCTGCTGCAGGCGGCGGCTCCGCAGGAGCTGGCCTCAGCTGGGACAATGTCGGCCTGCTGGTCGATGCGGGTAAGCCGGTGGACGGCGTGCTGACCGCGCTGGACATTACCCCCGCGGTCGTGCGCGAGGCGGTCGAGAATGACTGCCAGCTTATTGTCAGCCACCATCCGGTCATCTTCCAGCCCATCAAAAGTCTGGCCGCCGATGATGTGCCCGCGCTGCTGATGAAAAACGGCATCTCCGCCATCTGTATGCATACCAATCTTGATGCGGCCCCGGGCGGCGTCAATGATACACTCTGTGAGATTCTGGGTATTGCTGCTGAGGGGCGCGAAAGCTTTGCCGAGGGCTGCGGCCGCATCGGCACCACGATGCCCACCACTGTGGAGGCGCTGGCAAAATTCTGCGCCGATACGCTGCACACCGGTGTGAAATATGTCAACGGTGCCCGGGAGGTCACCTGTCTGGCCGAGGTCAGTGGCGGGGGCGGCAGCTACCTGCAGGAGGCCATCGACCGCGGGGCGGACTGCCTTGTCACCGGGGAGGCAGCGCATCACATTGCGCTGCTGGCCAAGCAGAAGGGAATCGGCCTTGTGGTTGCAGGTCACTGGGGCACCGAGCATGCCATTGCCGATGTGCTGGCTGCGCTCATCGCCAGACAGTTCCCCGGTTTGACTGTCGCCCACGCTGAGGCTGATACCGATCCGTATTGCTATTTGGCTGATAAACGCATTTTTACTTTTATAAAAGAGGAAACATCCATGTCCTTAGATGCCGCAACGCTGGCGCTGGTCGCCGGTGAACTGAAAAACACCCTGCTGGATGCGAAAATTGATAAAATTTTTGAGCCGACCCGGGACGAGGTGCTTATCACGCTGCGCACCCGCACCGAGACCCACCGTCTGCTGCTGTCGGCGCGCAGCGGCTCGGCCGCGTCTGTCTGACACGGGAAAGCTTTGAAAACCCGCTCACGCCCCCGGGCTTCTGCATGCTGCTGCGCAAGCACCTGACAGGCGGCCGTCTGGTCGAGCTGCGGCGCGAGCCGGGGGACCGCATCGTCTATTTTGATTTCCGCTGCACCAATGAGATGGGCGACCTCGTCACCAACACGCTGGCGGTCGAGCTGATGGGGCGGTACTCCAATCTGGTGCTTGTCCAGAACGGCCGCATCATTGATGCCTGAAGCGGGTCGATTTTGACGACAGCGAGGTCCGCCAGCTGCTGCCGGGCCTTGCCTACACGCTGCCGCCCAAGCCTGCACGGCCGGACTTTTTGGAGACGAGCGCCGCCGCCATCGTGGCGGCTGCCTGTGAGAAGGACCTCCCCGTTGCGCAGGCCCTCGGCAAGACGGTGGCCGGCGTCGGCCCGGTCGTTGTGCGGGAGGCCGCCTGCCGCGCACTGGGCGAAACACCGGCGTTGGCCTGCGATTTGACCGCCGAGGAAAAAGCAAGGCTGGCAGCGGCCATTGACGAGCTGAAGGAGGAGCATGCCCGCGGCGGCATCCCCACGGCGGTGCGGCTGCCCCAGCCGGACGGCGCACCCAAGCCGGTGGAGTTCAGCTTCTTTGTGCCGCAGCAGTACGGCAGCGCAGCGATTTTGACGCAGTACCCCAGCTACAGTGAAATGCTCGAGGACTACTACGCCACCAAGGACCGTGCCGAGCGTCTGCGCCAGAAGAGCCGCGAGCTGTACAAGGCTGTCCACAATATGTACGACCGCGCTGTCCGTAAGCAGGCGGCCCGCAAAGAGGAACTGAGCCAGTCTGCCAAGGCCGACACGCTGCGGCTGTACGGCGAGCTGCTGCAGGCAAACCTCTGGGCGCTGCACAAGGGCGACCGTCAGGTCACCGTGCAGAACTATTACACCGGCGAGGATGTGACCATCAAACTCGATCCGCGTCTGGGCGGCATCGAGAACGCGCAGAAGTATTTCCGCGATTATAAAAAGAAGCAGACCGCCCACGCCATGCTGCAAAAGCTGCTGGTCGAGGGCGAGGCGGAGATCGAATACCTGCGTACCGTTCTGTATGAGGTCGAGTCTGCGCCCGGTGAGATGGCACTGAACGAGATCCGCGCCGAGCTGAAAAGTCAGGGCTATCTCAAATACTACAAGCAGCGCGACCGCAAGCAGAAGCCGGCGGATTTCCTGCGGTATACCTCAAGCGACGGCTTTGAGATTCTGGTCGGCCGGAACAATTTGCAGAACGATAAGCTGACGCTGCACACCGCGCGCGGCAAGGATCTGTGGTTCCATGTGCAAAAGGCTCCCGGCAGCCACTGCGTTGTCATGAGCCGGGGAGAGGACATCCCCGACACGACCAGACAGGAGGCTGCCGAGCTGGCCGTGCTGCATTCCAGCCAGAACGGCGGTGCAAAGGTGCCGGTTGATACCACCGAGGTGAAGAACATCTGGAAAGCCAACGGCGCCAAGCCCGGTATGGTCCTGTACGAGGTCTACACCACCGTCTACATCACCCCGCGCGCCGCTGGAGGAGCAGCTGAAACGGAAGTAAATATTCCATCAGCGCACGGTAGGGGCCGGGCATGCCCGGCCCTCGGCTTTCCCGTAAGCGGTCGTCTGCCGTACAGCTGCGGGCCCTACAGGACTTCTTTGAATGAGGTACGTGTTATGAAAAAATGTGCTGCAATTCTTGTATCCCTTGCCCTTCTCACCGCCTGCTCTGCCGCCCCGGCGGACAGCGTGTCGGCAACCCCCGTGCCGACAGAACGCCCGCGCCCACGGTAGAGCCGACTTCGGAGCCGACGGCCACCCCGTCCCCGACGCCCGCGCCGACGATGGCGGTGTATGATGAGGTGTCGTTTGACGATTGGCGGGGCAGTGCAGACTGCACGATGCCGGACTACACGTTCAGCGCACCGCATAAGCCACAGCCGCAGCAGGGCGAAAAGTTGTCTGGCCCACCGAGGGCGTGACGCTCCGTTACTCGGCGGATTCGCTGGAAGAAGTGGCGGAGATTTTCCACACGACGGTGGAAAACATAAAAGAGCTGAACCCGGACTGGCAGGATAATTATAGCCGCAACGGCGGACGCTACTGGGACCTGAAAGTGCAAGCTGAGCCCTACACAGTGCCTGAGAACAATGTCGTCACCGTCACAGTCAATGCGCCGTGGGTAGAAGGCTACTACGACCGCACAGAAGTCAGCGATGTTCCTGCTTCGCTGGATAAGCAGGCCCGGGCTGCGCTGGCCTCGGCGTATTACTTCCAGTACCATTGGTTTGGGATGCATGCGGGCTTTATGCCCTATGAGAAACTGGACGAGCCGGTCGGATTTTTCAACTATCGCGCGGCGGACGGCGCGTTTTACACAAAGTTCTCGGAGTTCAGCGATTTTCTGCACACGGTCTACTCCGATGTCTGGGTGGACGATATGCTGAGCATGGACCCCGCGCCTTTTGCGGAAGGGAGAGTGGCACAATCCTGACGATCGATGGTGACCGCGGCAGTATATTGCTTACTGCGGGCATGTCTTTACCGAGCCGGAATTACAGCCTGACGGCAGCCTTACATTTTATCAGGTCGTGCTGACTTGTGAGAGCGAGGACTTCGCGGGCTGGGCAGGGGATGACCCTGTTGTGCCTGATACAGCACGCTGAGCCCGTCCGCCTCATCCCCACCGAGGACGGCTGGCGGGTGGACGCGCTGGAGCTGCCCAACTGAGTTGTAGGGGCCGGGCATTGCGGGGTTGTGAGCGTAGGACCACGGTTGAGTGGAACGAAACCGGGGCGCGAACAATGTTTGCCCCTGCGGGGCAACAACCGCACGAGCGTGTTTGCTTGCAAACTGTCGGCGCTCGTTGTGCGCCGACAAGCGCCCGACCCGCGGCCTTCCCGCAAATGACCGTTTACCTTACAGCTGCGGGCCGCAGATGTGCGGCTCGTACAGAACCGTAACAATTCCCTTACAAATTGCCCACGAATCCAGCAAACTTTCCCCAAAAACCATGCACTCTGTTGAAAACCCTCTCAACAAACGCTAGTTTCGGCATAACGTAAAAATTTCTCAAAAAAATTTTATAAAAATGCCAAAAAACACTTGCAACGCCGGGAAACGTGTGCTATAATCTTTCTTGGCTGCGGAAGGCTTGTGCAGATAAACAAGCTGCGCAAGCCGCGATATGCGTTGATGCGGGAGGTTGCCGCCGTAAGTCGAAGGCTGGCGGGTTTTTCCGCGGAGTATGTCCGATCTTAGAACCGGGCGAAAGAATTACGGAAACAAAGGGATATGTACGCCACTGCATTCTGCGGTGCGGACCAATGTTCACCTTACTTTGTGATGATTCTTTCCGGGAGAACTGTGCGAACACGGTTCACCGGATTTTGTCATGCGAAAAGGTTGAACACCCGGAAACGTGTGTAATTTATCGGCTCGCCTAAGGCGCAAAATTTTATAGGAGGCGAATGCAATGGCAGTCAAAGAAAAAATCAGAATCCGTCTGAAGAGCTACGATGCATCCCTGATCGATGCTGCGGCACAGAAGATCGTGGAGACCGCTAAGCGCACTGGCGCTCGCGTTTCCGGCCCGATCCCTCTGCCCACCGACAAGGAGGTCGTCACGATCCTGCGCGCTGTCCACAAGTACAAGGACAGCCGTGAGCAGTTCGAGACCCGCACGCACAAGCGTCTGATCGACATTCTGAAGCCGTCCAACAAGACGGTCGAGGCTCTCATGAGCCTGCAGCTCCCCGCCGGCGTGACATCGAGATCAAGCTGTAATCGAGTTTCTACATTATAATGGCCGATACGCGCGGCCGTGATCCGTGAACGGTCGGCGTGTAATGAAAACACGGTAAAGCACCATCTCGCTGCAATGCAAACAGCGGAGAGGTCATGTTGATGGGAAACCACCAACCAATAACCTTTACAGGAGGACAAACACAATGCAAAAAGGTATCATCGGCAAGAAGCTGGGCATGACCCAGCTGTTCGACGCAACGGCAAGGTCGTTCCGGTCACCATCATCGAGGCCGGCCCCTGCACCGTCGTGCAGAAGAAGACCGTTGAGTCTGACGGCTATCAGGCTGTTCAGATGGGCTACGGCGAAGTGAGCGCCAAGAAGGTCAACAAGGCCGCCAAGGGTCACTTCGACAAGGCTGACGTCGCTCCCAAGCGCACCCTGCGTGAGTTCCGCTTTGATGACATCGCTGCCGTCAACGTCGGCGACATCCTCAAGGCTGATGTCTTCGCAGAGGGCGACAAGGTTGACGTTGTCGGCACCAGCAAGGGCAAGGGCTATCAGGGCGTTATCAAGCGCTTTGGCCAGCACCGCCTGCGCGAGAGCCACGGCACCGGCCCTGTTGCACGTCATGCCGGTTCTAACGGCTCCACTTCCAGCCCGTCCCGCGTGTTCAAGGGAAAGCGTCTGCCCGGCCACATGGGTGCGGTCCGCGTGACCGTTCAGAACCTGAGCATCGTTAAAGTCGATGCTGAGAACAATCTGATCGCGATCAAGGGTGCGATCCCCGGCCCGAAGGGCTCGGTCGTGACCATCCACGACAGCGTGAAAGCGTAAAGGAGGAAAACACAATGGCACAGTTTGATGTCGTCGATATGAACGGCAAGAAGGTTTCCACCGTTGAGCTTTCCGACGCCGTGTTCGGGATCACCCCGAACGAGAAGGCTGTCCACGAGGCAGTCGTCAACTTCCTGGCCAACCAGCGCCAGGGCACCCAGAACACCAAGATCCGTAAGGAAGTCCGCGGCGGCGGCAAGAAGCCTTGGCGCCAGAAGGGCACCGGCCACGCTCGTCAGGGCTCCATCCGCGCTCCCCAGTGGACGCACGGCGGTGTTGCTCTGGGCCCAAGCCCCGCAGCTACTACTACACCATCAACAAGAAGGTCAAGCGTCTGGCTCTGCTCAGCGCCTGTCTGACAAGGCTGCCAACGGCAACATGATCTTGGTTGACAAGATCGCCGCTGACGAGTACAAGACCAAGACCGTCGTTGCTTTCCTGGCCGCTGTCGGCGCAGGCAAGAAGAACCTGATCGTCAATGACACTCTGGACGCCAAGTTCGTCAAGAGCGCCGCCAACATCCCCGGTGTCAAGACCGCCGCTACCGGCATCAACACCTACGATGTTGTCAACGCTGACAAGCTGATCCTGAGCGTTGACGCTGCCAAGAAACTTGAGGAGGTATATGCGTGATGAAATTCGCACAGGACATCGTTCTCGCCCCCGTCATCACCGAGAACTCCATGGCTGGCATCGCTGACAAGAAGTACACCTTCAAGGTCGCTACCGACGCCACCAAGATCGACATCGCCAACGCTGTTGAAGAGCTGTTCGGCGTGAAGGTCGCCAAGGTCAACACCATCTCCGTGCGCGGTCGTTACCGCCGTCAGGCATGCACGCCGGCTACACTGCCAAGAGCAAGAAGGCCATCGTCACCCTGACTGCTGACTCCAAGGAGATCGAGTTCTTCAACTCGATGGTCTGATGACCTGACAAGCCGCAAGGCTGTCACCCAGAACCCCGCCGAGGGGTTCGCTTATGGGGATATGACCCCGATAAAAATTCATAAGATAACAACAAGGAGATCAACATGGCTATCAAGAAGTACAAGCCGACTACCCCCGGCCGCCGTGGCATGACTGTTACTGATTACAGCGTCCTGTCCAAGGTTGACCCGGAGCGCAGCCTGCTGGAATCCAAGAAGAAGCATGCGGCCGCAACAACACCGGCAAGATCACCGTTCGCCATCACGGCGGCGGCAACCGCGTCAAGTACCGTGTCATCGACTTCAAGCGCAACAAGTTTGATGCCCCTGCCACCGTCAAGACGCTGGAGTACGATCCGAACCGTTCTGCTTCATCGCCCTCATCGAGTATGAGGATGGCGTCAAGAGCTACATTCTGGCTCCCGATGGCCTGAAGGTTGGCGACACTGTCATGGCTGGCCCCAACGCGGACATCAAGCCCGGCAACGCTCTGCCCTTCGAGAACATCCCCGTCGGTACCATGATCCACAACATCGAGCTCTACCCCGGCAAGGGCGGCCAGCTGGTCCGTTCCGCTGGCGTCATGGCTCAGCTGATGGCTAAGGAGAATGGCTACGCTCTGGTTCGTCTGCCCTCCGGTGAGATGCGCAACGTTCGTCTGAACTGCATCGCCACCATCGGCGTTGTTTCCAACCTCGACCATGAGAATGTCAACCTGGGCAAGGCCGGCCGCAAGCGCCACATGGCGTCCGCCCCGGCAGCCGCGGTGCTGTCATGAACCCCTGCGATCACCCGCACGGTGGTGGCGAGGGCCGCGCACCCGTTGGTCATTCCAGCCCGCGTACTCCGTGGGGCAAGCCCGCTCTGGGCCTGAAGACCCGCAAACACAAGGCCCGCAGCGACAAGTTCATTGTCAAGCGCGCCAACGGCTAAGGGAGGTTACTGAACAATGTCTAGAAGCACTAAGAAGGGCCCTTACGTTCTGCCTTCCCTGTACAAAAAGGTCGAGGCTATGAACGAGGCTGGTAAGAAGAGCGTCGTTAAGACCTGGAGCCGTTCCTCCACCATCTTCCCCGAGTTCGTCGGTCACACCTTCGCCGTCCATGACGGCCGCAAGCATGTGCCCGTGTACGTCACCGAGGACATGGTTGGCCACAAGCTCGGCGAGTTTGCGCTACCCGCAAGTTCACCGGCCACGTCGGCGCTAAGACCGCTGGCAAGTAAGAGAGGAGGAACATCGAATGGAAGCACGGGCAATTCTCCGTTACGCCCGCATTAGTCCCCGCAAGGTTTCGATCGTGATGGACCTCATCCGTAACAAACCGCTGGACGAAGCGCTGGCTATCCTGCAGTACACCCCGAAGGCCGCCTGCGAGCCCCTTCTCAAGCTGGTGAATTCTGCTGCCGCAAACGCGGAAAACAACTTCAACATGGATCGCAACAATCTCTACGTCGCAGAATGCTACGTCTGCCCCGGCCCCACGCTCAAGCGCATCATGCCTCGCGCACAGGGCCGTGCATACCGCATCCTGAAGCGCACCAGCCACATGACTGTTGTGCTGAAAGAGAAAGAGTAAGGAGGTAAACAAATGGGCCAGAAAGTCAATCCCCACGGCATGCGCGTGGGCGTTATCAAAGATTGGGACAGCCGCTGGTTTACCTCTAAGCAGGCATTCGGCGACACCCTGGTCGAGGATCACAAGATCCGTAAGACCCTGAAGAAGCAGCTGTACGCTGCCGGCGTTCCCAAGATCGAGATCGAGCGTACCGTTGATTCCCAGACCGGTGCCCCCCGCGTGAAGGTCAATGTCTTCTGCGCAAAGCCGGGCATCGTGATCGGCAAGGGCGGTGCTGAGAGCGCCAAGATCGAGAAGCAGCTTGCCAAGCTCACCGGCAAGGCTGTCAACCTCAACATCATCGAGGTCAAAGGCACCACCACCAATGCTCAGCTGGTTGCTGAGGATGTCGCTTCCCAGCTCGAGCGCCGCATCGCGTTCCGCCGTGCCATGAAGCAGGCCATCCGCAACGCCATGCAGCCCCGTGACCGCAGCGCTACCCCCGCAAAGTATCAAGGTCACCTGCTCCGGCCGTCTGGCTGGCGCTGACATCGCCCGCGTTGAGAGCTACCACGAGGTACCATCCCCCTGCAGACTCTGCGCGCTGACATCGACTACGGCTTCGCCGAGGCCAACACCACCTATGGTAAGGTCGGCGTCAAGGTTTGGATCTACAAAGGCGAGATCCTGAAGGGCGCCAAAGCCCCCGCCAAGAAGGAAGGAGGCAAACAGTAATGTTACTGCCGAAGCGTGTTAAGTACCGCCGCGTTCAGCGCGGCCGCATGACCGGTAAGGCATGCGCGGCAACAAGGTCAACCAGGGCGATTACGGCCTGGTCGCTCTCGAGCCGGCTTGGATCACCTCCAACCAGATCGAGGCAGCCCGTGTTGCCATGACACGTTACATCAAGCGTGGCGGCAAGGTGTGGATCAAGATCTTCCCCGATAAGCCCGTTACCGAAAAGCCCGCCGGCACCCGAATGGTTCCGGTAAGGGCAGCCCCGAGTACTGGGTGGCTGTCGTTAAGCCGGGCCGCG
>ENA-OQCP01001172-OQCP01001172.1-human-gut-metagenome-genome-assembly--contig:-NODE-1172-length-10336-cov-2.161034_pt1 | contig 10336 bp, 19 predicted proteins | sample MGYA00242760_ERZ504583 | MGnify/ENA primary metagenome ERZ504583 (study PRJEB26092, sample SAMD00036308) | human gut metagenome | host: Homo sapiens | study: EMG produced TPA metagenomics assembly of...
GCAGATGCTAAGCCAAAAGCGCAGATAATACTTTGTGTATTATCGAGCATTTTGGCAACGCAGATGCCGTACCGCAGCCGCCGGAGCGGTGCTTAAGCCGTCAGGCGGGAATTGTGCGGTGTTGCCTTAAAGGAAAAGCCTTCCCCCAAGGGGGAAGGTGGTGCGGCGCGCCGGATGAGGGGCAAGTTTGCCATTATTATCCATAAATGGGTTGTCGTGGGAAGGCTGCCCTCATCAGTCACCTTCGGTGACAGCTCCCCCAAAGGGGGAAGCCAAAAAAATCCCTTCTGTGGTGTCACACCACAGAAGGGATTTTCTTTTATTTTGCTTTTTCAGCAGCTTTTTTTGCTTTTCGCTTTTTACGCTTGCGGGCGATGAACAAAATCACCAGTAGCAGTGCGGCTGCGGCACCGCAGGCGGCCGCGAGCAGGGGCACCTTGCTTGCGGGGGCCTGCACGGCGGCAAACGCCGTGGTGCCCGCAGGTGCGGTGCAGGTCAGGTAGCTGCCGTCCACACTCGTCTCGGCCTGCTGCCAGCCTGCATTGGTCTTGACCCACAGCACAGTGTTGTCGGTTGTCTCGGGCGGCATGTAGCGCAGGGTGTGGCCCGTGTCGGCGGCAGCTCCAGCCCCCAGGCCTCGACCAGAGTGCCGAGGGTCTGGGGCGCATCATCGATCTCATGAAGCATCAGCTCATCGGTCGTATCAAAGCTGCCCTCCACCAGAACGATGGAGCGGCCGCTGCGCTTCTCCTGACTCTGGCGCACAGTGTTCATGCTGTTGTACTCGGCATGGATCGTGGTGTCAAAGGTCATGTTGGTCAGGTCCACATCCTCCCAGCTGCCGTACTGGCCTCATGATGGGGCACCGGCGGGAGCTGGTCGGTCGGGAAATCGCTGCCGTAGGGAATGTAATACTGCTGCACCAGAGAGTCGTCCTCGGTCACAAAGCGGATGCAGAGGCTTGAGAAATCGCTGGGCAGGTTCTCCTGCGCGGCAAATTTCTCATAGGGCAGCGGCTCGGCAATGCCCTTGTAGCTTACGCTGTCGATGCCGGCGGTGCCCGTATCCACAAAGGTGTTGCCGGTCACGCTGCCGTCCAGCGGGTCGTTTACGATACCGGCGATCGCGCCGATCTGCTCGCTGCCGCTCTCGATCATGACCATGGCGCGGCAGTTTTCGATGGTGGCGCCGCTGCCGGCAATGCCGCCCACCTGCTTGGAGCCGGACAGTCGACACTTGGCGTAGCTGTCGCGGATGACGGATTTGCTCACACCGGCCACGCCGCCCACGCCGGTGGCGTCCTCGGCGTCCAGCGTGCCGAAGCCGCGGCAGTCGATGACAGAACCCATCTCGCATCGCCGACAATGCCGCCGGCGCGCTGCTTTTTGGCGCTGACGGTGCCGTAGTTGGTGCAGTCGCGCGCCACAACACGGGTCTGAAGGTAAAGTTCAGCGACTCGCTGCCGGCGATGGTGTAGTCGTCCTCGGGGTCGAGGTCATTCTCGCGGGCCATTGCGCCGGTGATGCCGCCGGCATTGATGTCGGCGTAGACAGAGCCGCTGTTGATGCAGTTGGAGACCTTGGCCTCGACATCGCTGTCGGTGTCCTCATCGGAGATGTCGTCCACGAGGTCGTCTGCATCCCGGTTGACATTCTCGCTGGCACCGGACAGCGTCTGGCCGATCTTGTTGATCTGGTTGGAGATGGCGCGGACATCGTTGATCAGCGCTTGAGAATTGCCGCTGGCGCTTGTATTGAGCTGCTGACAATATCGCCGATGCCGGTCAGGTTGCTGCTCAGGTCGTTTTTGCTGGCCGTGATCGCGTCACGGTTGGTCAGCTCGACCTTGGGAATCTTAACATCCACAGAATCGGGGATGGCATCGCTGATGCCGTCCACAGATCCTTGGCGATGTCTTTGTTTTCCGGCTCCTCTACAATGTAGCCGGTATCCGCCTGATTCTGATCCGGCGTGGGCATGGGGCCGACGATCGGATCGCTGTCATCCGCGGCAGTGCCGGGATCGGGCTGGCTGTGGGCCTCACGCGCAGTGTCCGACTCTGCCTGCTCGGCGGGGGTATCCTCTGCAGCGGCTGGTTGGTCTGCTCTGCGGGGGCGTCCTCCGTCACGGCAGGCTGCTCGGCCGGGGCGGTGTCGGCGGACTCCTCCGGCGCAGCCGCAGTCGTTTCCTCCTCCGAGCTGCTGCCGGTGAGGTCACCGATGGAGTAGCCGGGTCGATGATCGCACCGTCCGGCTGCTTAGTCGCATTGGGGGCGCTTGCATCGCCGGTGGTGTCCTTCAGATTCTGCTTGAACTGGGTCAGATCGGTCTTGACGGTCTGGGAGCTGATGGAGAGGCCATCCGCCGCCTGCTTGAGCAGATTCTCGATGGCGCTGCGGGAGCTGGTGACGCTGTTCTGCAGATTGTGCAGCTGGTTGGACAGGTCACTGCTGGCGGCGCTTGCGTCATCGCAGGCGCGATCAACCAGTGTCTGCAGGGTGGTCATCTCCTCGCTCAGCTCCTGCAGGGTATCCTTGGTGTACTGCAGGGTGCTGCTGGGCTCCATCTGGCCCACGATGCCGCCGCTCTCCTTGCGGGCGTAGACGGTGCCGTAGTTGACGCAGCCCTCGATGTAGCCGGTCTGGCTGCCTGCGATACCGCCGACATTGTAGCCATGTGCTGGTAGCCAACGGTGCCGCGTTCATGCAGGCGCGGATCACGCCGCTGGACTGGCCTGCGATGCCGCCGATGTCGGTGATGTCGGCGGCGTTCTCGGTGCCGATCAGGTCGCCTAGGGTCAGCTCCGACAGGTCAATGTCGTTCTGCTCCACCGTGGTGTTGACGCTGGCCGCATTGGTGGAGTTGGCGATGATGCCGTGGTTCTGCCCGGCAAGGCCGCCGATGAAGTGGGCGCCGTAGACGCTGCCGGTGGTGGTGCAGCTCTCGATCACGCCGGTGGCAAGGTTATTGCCGGCGATGCCGCCCACGATGGACGCGCCGGAGGACACGCCCTCAAAGCGGCAGTTGTGCAGCGTGCCGGCGTGCTGCCCGCAAGGCCGCCCACGGTGGTGCGGCTGCCGGTGGGCATGGCGCGGCCGCGCACGACAAGGTCGCGGACATTAGCCTCTTTTTGGACATAGCGGAAGAAGCCGATGACCGAGCCGTCATCCACAAGCTCAGGCCGGAGATCACATGGCCCTGCCCCTCAAAAACGCCGCTGAAGGATGGGATGCCGGTAAAGCCGCTGCCGGTCACCTCAAGGTCGGTGTCCAGCACAACGGTGCGGTTCTCGCTCCAGCTGTCCAGACGGCAGTAGTCGGCCAGCTGCAAAAGCTCGTCCACCGTACCGATGTGGTAGGTCTCCTTGGCCTCCGGCTCGGTATCGCTCTCCCCCTCCGCAAAGACGGGCAGGGCGAGGCTCAGCGTCAGGCAGAGGGCAAGCAGCGCAGCCCAAAGGCGGCGCGTTAAATCAGAAGTGTGGTTCATTCGGCGTCGCTCCTTTCGCGGTGTCGTTGGTCGTGTCGGGGTTATCCGCAGTTTCGCGGACATTCTCCTCCGACAGGTACATGTCAGGCTTTTCAACCGTGAGCTCGGTGCCGGTGGCAATGCTGGCGTTGAACTGGCCGTGCAGCACACCCTTGATCTCGGCATCCACAACGCCGTTGATGTAGCCGCGGACGCGGCCGTTGACATGCATTGTGCCGCTGGCGGTGCGAGTGATGCCGCCGACGCCCTTCATCTCAAAGCTGGTGCGCTCGATGATCGTATCGCCGAGGATCAGGATCTGCGGCAGCACAAAGAGGACCAGAAGGATCGAAACGATGGTGCCGCGTCCCAGACAGGTGCCGATGGCAGAGATAACGGGGTTCGTGGTCAGGACGCTGATCAGGATACCGGCGGATGCCAGAATAGAGCCGGAGGTGAAGATCGTCGGGAAGGACTCGTTCAGCGCGGCGACCATGGCCTCCTTCGGGCGCATGACCTTCTTCAGGTCGGTGTAGTGGCTCGAGATAACGATGGCGTAGTCGATATTTGCGCCCATCTGGATCGAGTTGACGATCAGGTAGCCGAGGAAGTACAGCGGGGTGTGCTGCAGATACGGCACCGAGAAGTTGATCCAGATACTGCCCTGAATGACGATGATGAGCAGCACCGGCAGACCGGCAGACTTGAAGGTGAACAACAGGACCAGAATAACGAACAGCGCAGACAGCACACTGATGAGCAGGTTATCCTCACCGAAAGAGCTGGACAGGTCCATGGCGCTGGTGGTGTTGCCGACAACATAGAACGAATCCTTGTCGTAGTATTTGCCGATGATGTCGTGCATCCGGTTGACAAAGGCAAAGGTCTCGTCAGTCTCCTCGGGCAGGTTCAGATAGACGACCATACGGCTGTAGCTGTCGCTCTGCAGCTGCTTCTGGGCCTCGTCCAGCTGGTCAAACAAATCGTCCAGTGTGTCCTGCACATCGCCGGAAAGCGTGATGTTTCCGTCATGCATCTCCTGCTCCAAAAAGCGGAACATATCATAAAGCGGCACGCGGTAATCGTCCAGACCGTTGATGATCTCGCCGTACTCGTCATGATCGACAGCGTAGGCACGTACAGCGCTTGGCAACCTCATAGTCCAGATCAGCCAGCTCGGCCAGCTGGCGCGGGGTCAGCGCATCGGTCAGCACATAGCCGTCCATCGCCTCGATGTTGGCAAGGCCCATCGTGGATTTGACCTCGGCGCAGCTGTCCAGTTCGTCAAGGATCGCACCCTCGGCCTCATAGTTGCCGGCAGGCACAATGACGGCGACCATGTTGCTGGAGCCGAACTCGTTTTTGATCTTCTGGTAGGCGATCTGGCGCTCGTTCTGCTTTGCTGTGACCAGATCGGTGAAGGTGTAGCAGTAAGGGCAGAGGTTGGCAAAGACGGCTGCCGCAATGATGACAACGCCGAAGATCGGCGGAATGACAAAGCGGGTCTTGATGTCGAATTTGCCGACCGCCGTGATCTTGGGAATGAGGTTCTTGTGGCGGGTCTTGTCGATGAGCTTGCTGAACAGGACCAGCAGGCCGGGCATCAGCGTGAAAACGCAGAGCATACTGAACAGGATGGCCTTGATCAGCACCGTGGCAAGGTCGCGGCCGATGCCGAAGTGCATGAAGCCAGCGCGGCCAGACCGCTGATGGTTGTCAGCGAGGAGGAGGAGATCTCGGGGATCGCCTTGGAGAGGGCTGCAATACAGGCCTCGCGGGTGGGCAGCGTCTCATGCTCATCGCTGAAGCGGTGGCAGAGGATAATGGCGTAGTCGATGGCCAGCGCCAGCTGCAGGATGACGGTGACCGAGTTGGAGATGAAGCTGATGGTGCCGCACAGGAAGTTGGTGCCCATGTTCAGCAAGGCGGCGGCGCCGAAGTCATGATCAGAACCGGGACCTCGGCGTAGGAGCGGGAGGTCAGTGTCAGCACGACAACAATGATGACGGCGGCGATGATGACGATGACCAGCATCTCGCTCTGCAGATCGGCCGAGGAATCGTAGCCGACCTCCGAGTAGATCGAGGTATCGTAGCTGCCTCCAGCTTGTCACGGATCTGCTGCAGGGCGTTCTCGGCGCGCTCGTCCCCTACCTCAGCATCAAAGCTGACGGAAAAGAGGCTGAGGCATCCTTGTAATGATCCTTGGTGTCATCAAATTCGACCGTGGAGACACCCTCAATGTCCTCGATCTGCGCCTGCAGGTCAAGTGCGGTGTCGTAGGTGATGTTTGAGACCATGACATTGGCTGTGCCGTAGGTGACGAAGTTGTCGTTCATGACGGTCAGGCCTGGCGGGTCTCGGTGGTGTCCGGCAGGTAGGTCGTGATGTCATTCTCAACCTTGACCCAGCCGGAGGCAATGACACTGAAGATCAGCGCAAATATGTATAACAGAAAGAACAGGTTGCGTTTATCAACGATAAACGCAGCGAGCTTTTCCATGCCGCCGCCTTTTGCCTTTTCATTCTCCAAGGGTATACAGCCTCACTTTCCCATTATAGATACTAAAAGGATACTACAATATTATACGAAATGCAAGCCAGAGAGAACACGGTCAAAACTGTGGGAATGTACAAAGAAACGATGAAGCTTTTGTTAAGGTGTACAAACAAAAGAGCCTTCCCCCACAGGGGGAAGCTTTCAGACGAACGACTGCGGCGCAAAACAAAAAGTACCGTGCGGTACAAACCACACGGTACTTGAAAAGCTATTGGGTAAGCTAAATTACTTCAGCTCAACCTTAGCGCCGACCTCAGCCAGCTTCTTCTGGATGTCCTCAGCGTCAGCCTTGGAAGCCTGCTCCTTCAGCTTGGCGTTCGGGGTCTCGACCAGCTTCTTGGCCTCCATCAGGGAAGCACCGGTCAGCTCCTTAACGGTCTTGATGACCTGCATCTTGTTAGCGCCAACGTCAGCCAGGATGACGTCGAACTCGGTCTTCTCCTCCTCAGCGGGAGCAGCAGCGCCGCCGGCAGCGGGAGCAGCAGCAGCAACAGCAGAAACGCCGAACTCCTCGCAGATGGTGTCAACGAGCTCTTTCAGCTCCAGAACAGTCATAGTCTTGACAGACTCGACAATGGCAGTGATCTTCTCAGAAGCCATGGTAGTTACCTCCATAAATTTTATAGTTTTAAGCGGCGCGGTTTGTATTCAAAGAGCGCTGCGCCGGTGCGCTCAACCTGCTTGACCTGAAATCAGGCAGCAGTCTCGTCCTGCTTGTCGACGATACCCTGCAGGGCAACAGCCAAACCACCAACGATACCGTTGAGGGAGCCAGCCAGCATAGAGAGCAGGCCTTCGCGGTTGGGCATGGTGGACAGGCTCTTGACACCTGCAGCATCCATGACAACACCATCGCAGAAGCCACCCTTGACGACAAAGCGCTTGGACTTGTCGGCGTCAGCAAACTTGCACAGGATGCGAGCAGCAGCAGCCGGATCCTCAGCAGACAGAGCGATAGCCGTGTCACCCTTGAAGCAGTCGGTCAGAGCCTCGTACTGGGTGCCCTTGACGGCCAGACGCAGCATGGTGTTCTTGACGACCATGTAATGGACGCCAGCCTCACGCAGCTCCTTACGCAGCTTGGTGTCGTCAGCCACGCTGATGCCGTTGTAAGCAACAACAACACCGGCCAGAGAAGAAACGATCTTCTCGTTCAGGTCCTTAACAAGAGCCTTCTTGGCTTCCAGAATCTTTGCACTGGGCATTTGAAATTCACCTCATTCCACTTACAGATTGGTTTCGGTAAGCGGCTTTTTTGTGATGTACAGAAAAAAGCCCCTTCCCGTCGCCGGGAAAGGGCTTGAAAGCATTGCATTCAAACGCACGTTTCTCGGCAGGTGGGATATTCTCCCGTTATGCCTTGCGGCACCTGCTGTCTCAAAAACAGCTTAATTAGTATAGCACGAAAGCGTGCGTTTGTCAATAGAAAAAGCGGAATTCTCTATTTAATTCATTGCCCATGTTCATGGGCGACCAATAGCGGAACGCCGCTTCGCGTCGTTTAATTGAGCGCGCATATGCGCAACGCGCTCAATTAAACACCATACTTATTGGTAGCAACGCGGACGCCGGGGCCCATGGTGGTGGCAACGGTAGCGCTCTTGAAGTACTGGCCTTGGCAGCGGCGGGCTTAGCCTTGGCGATGGCCTCGAGGACGGTGTCCAGGTTGGTCATCAGCTTCTCGGCGCCGAAAGAGGCCTTGCCGATGGGCACATGGATGATGTTCTGCTTGTCCAGACGGTACTCGATCTTACCGGCTTGGCATCGGTGACGGCCTTGCCGACATCGGGGGTAACAGTGCCGGCCTTCGGGTTGGGCATCAGACCACGGGGGCCCAGAACCTTACCGAGACGGCCGACGCGGCCCATCATGTCGGGGGTGGTAACCAGAACGTCGAAGTCGAGGTAGCCGCCGGCGATCTTGGCGATCAGATCATCATCGCCGACCTCCTGAGCGCCTGCAGCCTCAGCGCTTGGCAGCGTCGCCCTTGGCGATTGCGATAACGCGGACATTCTTGCCGGTGCCGTTGGCAGAACAACAGCGCCGCGGACCTGCTGGTCAGCGTGGCGGCTGTCAACGCCCAGACGGACATGCAGCTCAACGGTCTCGTCGAACTTAGCGGTAGCGGTCTTGCAGCACAGCTCCAGAGCTTCGCTGGGATCGTAAGTCTTGTTGTTCTCGATCAGCTTCGCAGCGTCGATATACTTCTTGCCGTGTTTCATTGCGTATTACCCTCCTATTCAGCCCTCAACGGTAACGCCCATGCTGCGGGCGGTGCCCTTGATCATGCTGACAGCGGCTTCCAGAGAAGCAGCGTTCAGGTCGGGCATCTTGGTCTTGGCGATCTCCTCGGCCTGTGCCAGCGTGATGGAGCCAACCTTGTTCTTGTTGGGTACGCCGGAAGCAGTGTCGATGCCGGCAGCCTTCTTGATCAGAACGGGCGCCGGAGGAGTCTTGGTGATGAAGGAGAAGGAGCGGTCAGCGTAAACCGTGATGACGACGGGGATGATCATGCCCATCTGGTTCTTGGTACGCTCGTTGAACTCCTTGGTGAACGCCATGATGTTGACGCCCTTCTGACCCAGAGCAGGACCAACAGGGGGAGCCGGAGTTGCCTTGCCGGCGGGGATTTGCAGCTTGATGTAGCCAGTGATTTTCTGTGCCATAATACTTGCACCTCCAAATTTTGTGGTGAGTTGCGGCCTGCGGTGCAGACCTCCCACGGGCGTGCGACCTCCGCACACCCTATAAAAACCGTACCCCGGGGTGTTCCCCGTTCGCGGCCTTTACCGGAAACTGGGTGTTCTGAAAAATCAGAACAGCTTGACCTGATGCAGCTCCAGCTCTGCCGGAAGCTCGCGGCCAAACATGGTGATCTTCACGCGCACCTTGCGCGCAGGAATGTCGATCTCCTCGACCGTGCCGACAGAGCCTTCCATCGGGCCGGCCGTGATCTCGACAGTATCACCGACCTTGTACTCGACCTCAAGGTCAACGGTGGTTTCGACGCCCATCTTGGCAACCTCTGCCTCGGTCAGGGGCTCGGGCTTGGACTCCGGGCCGACAAAGCCGGTGCAGCCGCGCGTGTTGCGCACGATGTACCAGGTGTTGTCGTTCATGACCATTTTGACAAAGACATAACCGGGATAGAGCTTCGACTGAACCTCTTTCTCGCCGGTCTTGTTGCCGTGCTTGTCAAAAACTTCTTCCATGCGGGTCTCGGTCGGAACCTTTACATCGCAGATCAGATCCTGCAGATGGCGGTTCTCCACCATCGTCATAAGATCCGTAGCGACCTTGTTCTCGTAGCCGGAATAGGTATGTGCTACATACCAGTTTGCTTGCTCAGCCATGGTCTTTGCCTCGCTCAACGCGCTCAGGCGCCGATCAACAGGTGGATGCGCCGCCAAAGATGAGATCCAGCAGGATCAGCACGACAGCTGCGACTGCCACGACCACGATAACGGTGATCGTATTGGTCTTGATGTCGCTCTTGCTGGGCCACACGACCTTTTTCAGCTCGCTCTTCGTATCTTTGAAATACTTGCCGATCCCTTTGAAAAAGTTCTTGACTTTACCGAAGAAGGAAACCTTCTTCGCGCCGTCGTTCTTTTTGGGCTTGTCGCTTTGAGTCTGGGCGGCAGCGGTGGCTGCTTTTTTATCTGCCATCTCTAAGCTCCTATCCTCACTTGGTTTCGCGGTGAAGGGTATGCTTCTTGCAGAAACGGCAATACTTCTTCATCTCAAGACGGTCGGGAGAATTCTTCTTGTTCTTCTCCTTGTTGTAGTTGCGCTGCTTGCACTCAGTGCAGGCCAGGGTGATCTTGACAGTCATTGTTCGGCACCTCCATTATCGGTTAATAAGCCTCCCTCGCGCTTGCAGGCGCCCTTGAAAAAGGGCATAAAAAATAAACCCGCAAAAGAGGTGCTACCATAATAACACGACTGCGGGTTTAAGTCAAGCGGATTTGCAAATTTTTTTGTACTTTTTTGACGCCGTGGCGAGGAACGCAGCATACAGGCGGGCATTGCCCGCCCGCGGGTCATCGTTGACGCCGACCCCTACGATAACAAATCACGCACCGCTGCCATTCCTGCATCCGTCAGGCATACCCCGCCTTTGGCTTTGGCGGTTTCGGCAGTTACATAATCCACCGCCGATGCGGGGCGGGTGCTGAGGTAGGTCAGCGTATCCTCCAAGGCGCTTACATCGGCGGCCAGCAGGTCGGTCAAAAAGGCGGGCGCTCTGGCTGCGCAGCCCTGCGGGGAACGCCGCCAAAAAGCGCCGGGTTCTGCCGGGCAAAGGCGGCCCAG
>ENA-OQCP01001174-OQCP01001174.1-human-gut-metagenome-genome-assembly--contig:-NODE-1174-length-10335-cov-1.978742_pt1 | contig 10335 bp, 15 predicted proteins | sample MGYA00242760_ERZ504583 | MGnify/ENA primary metagenome ERZ504583 (study PRJEB26092, sample SAMD00036308) | human gut metagenome | host: Homo sapiens | study: EMG produced TPA metagenomics assembly of...
ATTCTAAGTGCCGATACGGCGAGCGAGGTGCGGCAGCTGCTAAGCCAAAAGCGCAGATAATACTGGATGTCTTATCGAGCATTTTGGCAACGCAGATGCGTGCCGCAGCCGCCGGAGCGGTGCTTAAGCCGTCAGGCGGGAATTGTGCGGTGTTGCCTTAAGTATACCACACGCGCCCCGCACCGGAAAAGCCCGGTGCGCGCGTGTGCAAATTTTACAATTTATTCGTAGGTGCGCCGCCCGGCAAAGACGCACAGGGGACGCTTGGCCTTGCCCATGCCCATCAGCTGCACGGCGGCGGCCAGGGTGGCACCGGCGCTGGTGCAGGCGGGTACGCCGTCAAAGAACAGCACCTCCCGCGCGCACGCTCGGCATCGGCGGAGGTGACGGTCAGCACGGTGTCCACTACATAGGGGTTGTAATTCTCCGGCACAAAGCCGGGGCCGATGCCCGCAATGCTGTGCTGGCCGATGAACCCGCCAGAGATGGCGGCGCACTCGGCAGGCTCCACGGCCACGATGCGCACCATGCTGTTCCATGCCTTTATGTACTCGGCCACACCGGTGATGGTCCCGCCGCTGCCCACGCCGATGACCACGGCGTCGATCGCATCGCCCGCGTGCTTTAAGATCTGCGGGCCGGTCACCCGGCGGTGATACTCGGGGTTATCATCGTTGGAAAAATAGTGGGTGTAATATCCGCCATATCGCTTGGCGGTGTCCTCGGCGATGCGCTCCATGGCGCGGCGGCCGCCGCTGCTGCAGGCAATGATGCGCGCGCCCAAGTCCTGTAAATGCTTGCGCCGTGCAATGGGCAGGTTGCTCGGCACAACAAGGATGCAGGGTGTCCTGTGGTTGCACAGCTGACGGCCAGCGCCGCGCCGAAGCTGCCGGAGCTTACCTCCACCACCGGCATGCCGGGCTGCAGCGTGCCGCGCTCGGTCGCAAAGGCCAGCATTGTCTCGGCCAGACCGTCCTTGGAGGTACCGGTTGCACCGCCGAAATCCAGATAGGCGAGGATGCCTGCCTCCAAACCATGGCGGCCGGAGTAGCCGTCCAGCCGCACGACCGGCGAACGGTAGACCTCCTGATAATAACTGCGCAGGATGGGCACAGACAGACACCTCACTTTCAAAAAACGACAACATTTTTATTATAGCATAGTTCGGGGCGGTTTGCTATGGATGGAGAGAAAAATATTGCGGCGAAGGGGGAGGCCCCTCAGCCTCGCAGGCTCGGCCAGCTCCCCACTTCGTGGGGCGTTTTTTTGCGCGGGCAAAGCCCGCGAGAAAGCCTCCTGCTATGCGGGGAGGTGACGAGCGCAGCGAAGTCGGAGGGGCTTTCCCCGTATACCCTCACGGCGCTGCTAAAAAATCTGCCGTATTTCTTCAAAAAATCGCTCTACGGACTTGACTTCCGGCGCCTGTTCTGTTATAATTCATAGGCTGATGTAAAGAAAATTACTTTACACAGCCTTCACAAGCAGCAAAGGGGGCGCGGGCATGGCCGGTAAGCCGCAGAAAAACCTTGCCTACTCCGTCCTGCTGGACTTCTACGGTCCGGTTCTGACGGAAAAACAGCGCGTCATCCTGACAGAATACTATGACGAGGATTTGTCCTTAGCTGAAATTGCCGAAAATCTCGGCATCACACGGCAGGGGGTGCGGGACGCCATCAAGCATGGCGAGGCCGCACTGGACGAGCTGGAAGCAAAGCTCGGCAACGCCCGCCGCCACACCCGGATGCAGGCCGATTTGGATCGCCTGCGGGTGCTCGTCACGGAGGTTCGCTGCTGCAATTCCGGCTGCTTCACGCCGGATCCGCGCATCGACCACGATACGCAGGAAATGCTTACGATCTTACAACGCTTGGACACGCAGGAGGATGCCGATGGCCTTTGAGTCTTTAACAGAGCGCTTGAATGGCGTTTTCAAAAAGCTGCGCGGCAAGGGCAAGCTGAACGAGGCCGACATTAAGGCCGCTATGCGCGAGGTGCGTATGGCGCTGCTGGAGGCCGATGTCAACTACAAGGTTGCCAAGGACTTCTGCGCTCAGGTTTCGGAGCGCGCGATGGGGCAGGAGGTCATGGAGAGCCTGACCCCCGCCCAGCAGGTCGTCAAGATCGTCAACGAGGAATTGACCAGCCTTATGGGCGGCAATGAGCCGAAATACCTGCGCCTGAAAAACAAGGGCCAGACCGTGCTGATGATGTGCGGCCTGCAGGCAACGGCAAGACCACCCATGCTGCCAAGCTCGGCAAATTCTACCGCAGTCAGGGCCGCCGCCCGCTGCTGGTTGCCTGCGACATCTACCGCCCCGCCGCCATTGAGCAGTTGAAGGTGGTCGGCGAACAGGCCGGTGTTCCCGTCTTTACGCTGGGCACCGAAAAGCCCGAGCTTATCGCCCAGAAGGCGATGGCCTACGCGAAGGATCACGGCAATGATATTGTCATTCTCGATACGGCAGGCCGCCTGCAGATCGATGACCAGCTTATGGATGAGCTGGTGCGGATCAAGCAGGCAGTCGAGGTCGATGAGACCCTGCTGGTCGTGGACGCCATGGCTGGTCAGGAGGCCGTCAATGTGGCCAAGACCTTCAATGAGAAGGTCGCATCAGCGGCGTCATTCTGACCAAGACCGATGGTGATACCCGCGGCGGTGCGGCGCTCTCGGTGCTGGCCGTCACCGGTATGCCGATCTATTTTCAGGGCACGGGCGAGAAGCTTGAGGATCTTGAGCCGTTCTACCCGGCGCGGATGGCCAACCGCATCCTTGGCATGGGCGATGTGCTTTCCCTGATTGAGAAAGCCCAGAGTCCAGAACGACAAGGAAGCTGAGGCCGCAGCCAAGCGCCTGATGGAAAACAAGTTCGACATGAACGACCTGCTGGCCCAGTTCCAGCAGATCAAGAAGATGGGCGGCGCTGCCTCGCTGCTGGCGATGATGCCCGGCGGCAGTCAGATCGATGCCGATTCCCTCGATGATAAGGCGCTGCCCCGCATCGAGGCTATCATCTACTCCATGACCCCTGCAGAACGCGCCAAGCCCGACATCATCAACCCCAAGCGCAAGCGCCGCATCGCGGCCGGCTCCGGCACCTCGGTCGAGGATGTCAACAAGCTGCTGCGCCAGTTTGAAGCAATGCAGAAGATGATGAAAAAGGTCAAGCGCAACCCCAAGGCTTTTATGCGCGGCCTCGGGAGCATGGGCGGCAGAGGCGGCTTTAAAGGCTTTGGCCGCTGATTTTCACAAAGGTATGACCCGCTCGGCTTTACGGCCCACGGGATGTACAATATATTAAAGATGCCCAACCAAGGGCCGTAAACAATTTTTGGAGGAATATTACTATGGTTAAGATTCGTCTGCGCCGCATGGGCGCCAAGAAGGCTCCTTTCTACGCGTTGTTGTTGCTGACAGCCGCTTTGCCCGTGATGGCCGTTTCATCGAGGAGATCGGCTACTACGATCCGACCAAGGAGCCCTCTGTCGTCAAGATCGACGCTGAGAAGGCCAAGCAGTGGCTGTCCAACGGCGCTCAGCCCACCGACACTGTCCGCGAGATCCTGAAGAAGGCCGCTGTTCTGTAATCTGTTCGCTTTTTAGGGAGGGAACGCCACATGCAGGAACTCTTATTAGCCGTTGCCCGCGGCTTGTCGAGGACAAGGAGGCCGTGCAGGTGACTGTTGATCCCATGCGTGAGGACGGCACTGTTGTGTACCACCTCAAGGTGGCTGAGGCCGATATGGGCCGCGTCATCGGCAAGCAGGGCCGCATCGCCAAGGCGATCCGCGTTGTCATGCGTGCCGCGGCTGTCCGTCAGGGCGAAAAGGTCATCGTTGAGATCGACTAAGACCCGTTACAAAGCACTTTGCCGCAGGGTAAAGTGCTTTTTCTGTATCAGGAGGAATATATGCGAAACTACCTTCCCGCCTGCAAGATCGTGTCCACCCACGGCGTGCGCGGCGAATGAAGGCCCTGCCGCTCTGTGACGGCGCGGCGTTTCTGACAAATTCAAGCGGCTGTTCAGCACGGCCGAGGGCGCGGGCGAGACCCGCGTGCTGGGCGTGCGCGCACAGGGCAATGTGATCCTGCTGCGGCTGGACGGCATTACCGATATGGACGCCGCCCGCGCGCAGGTGGGCCGGGTGTACTATCTGGGCCAAGGCCGATGCCCGGCTGCCCCAAGGGGCCGCTACTTCATTGACGATCTGTTGGACTGTGAGGTCGCAGATGCCGATACCGGCCGCGTCTACGGCCGCCTGACGAATGTGGAGCATCCGGCTGCGCAGGACATCTACACCGTGACCGATGCGGCGGGGGAGGAGCACATGCTGCCCGCCGTGCCGGAGTTTGTCAAAACCATCGACATGGAAAACCGCCGCATTCTGATCACCCCCATCGAGGGGATGTTCACCGATGCTGTGAACGGCGACGAGGACTGAGCAGATGCGCATTGATATCGTAACGCTTTTTCCCGAGCTGTGTGACAGCTTCCTCTCGGCCAGTATTCTGGGCCGCGCACGCGCGAAGAACCTGTTCGAGGCGCACTGTCACCAGATCCGCGACTATACAAAAAACAAGCAGAAGCAGACCGATGACTACCCTACGGCGGCGGCTGCGGCATGGTGCTGTACGCCCAGCCCATCGCCGACTGCCTGCGGGCTGTGCAGGCCCAGTGTGCCGGGCAGGGGCGGCAAAAGCCCCATGTGGTGTTCCTGACGGCTGCGGGCCGCCCCTACAATGAGGAAAAGGCCCGGGAGCTGGCCTCCTATGACGCCGTTACGCTTGTCTGCGGCCATTATGAGGGCATTGACCAGCGGGTCATTGACGCCTTCGGCGATGAGGAGATCTCGATCGGTGATTATGTGCTGACCGGCGGTGAGTTGGCCAGCCTTGTCGTGGCCGACAGCGTGCTGCGCCTGCAGCCCGGTGTGCTGGCTGAGGAAAAAGGCTATCAGGACGAGAGTTACTGGGACGGACTGCTGGAATATCCCCAGTTTACCCGCCCCGAAGTGTGGGAAGGACGCGCTGTGCCGCCGGTGCTGCTGACCGGCGACCACAAAAAAATTGACGAATGGCGCGGTGCCCAAGCGTGAACGGACCCGTGAGCGCCGCCCCGACCTGTATGACGCCTGGTGCGAGAGCCACCCGCTGACCGAGCTGCCGAAGTGGAAGCGCGGCGAAAATATGCGCCTTGTGAAAAATGACGAACAGCTCAGCCTTTGCGCTGCGCTGATGACCGAGGGACGCTGTGCTGTCTGCGAGGCAGTCTGTGCGGAGCAATATCTGGAAATGCTCACCCCGCAGACCCATCTGCCTATGCTACAGGAGGATAAAAAGAACGGCTGGGCGTTCTATCTGCACTACACCAAAGACAGCGCTGACGGTATGGTGGGTGTCTGCCACAAAACGGGGGAGATCGGCCGCCTGTTTGTGACCGAAGCGGCCCGCGGCAGGGGATATGGCGCTAAGATGCTGGATTTTGCCCGCAAAAAGCATGCCCGGAGCATCTGCACCCGACCTTGGGGGTGCTGAACACCAACACCCGCGCGATTGCGCTGTACAAGCGGATGGGCTGGCGGCTGACCGGCAGCGTGCTGCACCGCTATGATCCCGCCGATGCAAACGCCTTTGCGGCGCTGTACTGTGAAGAATTGGAAATGCGCTATCAGGCTGACCGTTGTTTTTGTCGTCAATCCACAACGATGTTGAAAATAAACTGGCAAAGTTGCACAAACGCGCGCGCGAAGATTTGGCAGAATTACAGAATCATGCCAAATTTGCAATTTTCCACTGTACAAAATCGACCGAATAGGATAAAATAGAGACAATCAAGGCGGCGTATTAACACGCAATAGACCGCCTGGAAGTCGCCCGCGGTAGATACACAGGGGCATATTATTTTCAAAAGTAGGAGAGAATAACTATGTACGTTAAAGAAGTTACCGTTGAGAATCAGGTTGGTCTGCACGCCCGTCCGGCTACCTTCTTCATCCAGAAGGCCAACGAATACAAGTCCTCCATCTGGGTCGAGAAGGAGGAGCGCCGTGTCAACGCCAAGTCTCTGCTCGGTGTCCTGAGTTTGGGCATCGTCGGCGGCACCACCATCCGCATTATTGCTGACGGTGCCGATGACCAGGCTGCAGTTGACGGTCTGGTCAAGCTGGTCAGCTCCGGCTTTGCCGAGTAATCTTCCTTAAACAATCAGCGGTGGGGTGACCCGCCGCTTTTTTTGTATACGGCGGCACCGCATACAGCGCATCGGGCGCAGCGGCGCTGCCGTAAGAAAGGCCTGTCCATGACAAAAGCTGAACTCTACAAAAAAGCCTGCATGCTGCCGCTGCTGCCCGGCGTGTATATCATCCGTGACAAAACAGACACGATCATCTATATCGGCAAGGCCAAGCGCCTTAAAACGCGCGTGTCGCAGTATTTCCGTGAGGGGGTGCCCCACGATGCCAAGGTCAGCCAGATGATCGCCCATGCGTTCACCTTTGATGTCATCGTCTGCCAGAGCGAGTTTGAGGCGCTTGTGCTGGAGGCCAGCCAGATCAAGGCCCACACACCGAAGTACAATATTTTGCTCAAGGACGACAAGGGCTACAGCTATGTCAAGGTCACGCGCGGTGCATGGCCGCGCATTTCGGCTGCACTGCAGAAGGATGACGATGACGCCGACTATATCGGCCCGTTCACCTCATCGTTTGCCGTGCGGGAGATGGTGGAAACAGCGCAGAATTGCTTTTTGCTGCCCCGCTGCAGCAAGAGCTTCCCGCAGGAGCTTGGCAAGGGCCGCCCCTGCCTGAATGCCCACATCGGAAAGTGCATGGCAGTGTGCAGCGGCAAAATCAGCTGTGAGGCCTACAACGATGCAGTACAGGGCGCGCTGCGGATGATCCGCTACGGCAAAAAGGACATCGTCAAGCAGCTGCGCGATAAGATGGAGGCCGCCTCCGAGCGCCTTGACTTTGAAACGGCCGCCCTGCTGCGCGATCAGATCATGGCCATTGACCGTGTGGCCGCAGGCCAGAAGGTCGTTATGGACAGCGATACCGAAATGGATGTCATCGCGCTGGCAGGCACGACCCATGCGGTCTGCGCCGCTGTGCTGCGCTACCGGGACGGCCGCCTGACTGACAAGCGGGAATTCGTTTTCCACGATACCACCGACATCAACGCCGTGCGGGAGGAGTTCCTGCCGCAGTATTATCTGGACGGTGAGAACATCCCCAGAACCATCGCTGTGGACGCCCTGCCGCCCGATGCCGAGGCGCTGAATGAGGCACTGAACCGGGCCCGCGGCACAAAGGTCGAGCTTTATGTGCCGCAGCGCGGTGATGTGGCAAAGCTGGTCACAATGGCCTACACCAATGCCGTGGAGCGCCTTGGCCGTGAGAGCGGCCGTTACACCCGCGAGGAAAAGCTGCTGGAGGAGGCCGCCCAGCTGCTTGGCCTGAAGGAGCCGCCCCGCGTTATCGAAAGCTACGATATCTCCAACTGGGGCGATGGCTCCAGCGTCTGCGGTATGGTCGTGTTTCAGGACGGAAAGCCGCACCGTTCGGGCTACCGCCGCTTTAAGATGAAGACCGTCGCGGGCACGGACGACTATGCCTCGCTGGCAGAAACGCTCTCCCGCCGTGCGGCGGAATACGAGGCGGCCCGCCGCGGGGAAAAGCCTGACGGCCCGCAGAACCAGTTTGCCACCCTGCCGGATCTGCTGCTCATCGACGGCGGCAGGGGGCAGGTCAGCGCAGTCAGGCAGGCCCTGCGCGGCACGGCACTGGAGAATGTCCCCACCTTCGGTATGGTCAAGGACGACCACCACCGCACCCGCGCCATTGTGGACGATGCGGGCGGCGAGATTGCAATCAACCGCAACCGCAATATCTTTACCTTTGTGACGAATATTCAGGACGAAACGCACCGCTACGCCAACGATTACCGCAAGCGCGCGATGAAAAAGCGCTCCTACGCTGCCACGCTGACGGCCATTCCCGGTGTGGGGGAAAAGACCAGCGCCGCCCTGCTGGCACACTTCAAGACCGTTGCGGCGGTCAAGGCTGCCAGCATCTCCGATCTGGAGGAGGTCAAGGGCATCAGCCACGCCAAAGCGGAAATGCTGTACAACGCGCTGCGGAATGGGGTATAATGAGTGTGACGCACTACCCGGTAGGGCCGGGCCTGCCCGACCCTCAACTATACGGGAAATGATATTTCTCGGCAAGGCCGCGGGCTGCACCTGTGCAGCCCCTACAACAATTTAAAATGGATTTATCCTTATGCTGATTCTGACCATACTTCTTTCTATCGCCTTTGCGGCGGGCTTCACCCTTCTGCCCGCCCGCGTCCAGCACCGCAAACCCGCCTGCGCCGATGGTTACGCCGGGGCGGGCGTCACGGCGCTTGTCTGGCTGTGGGCGGTCTGCATCTGGTCCCGCCCGGGCCTGACTGTTGACTTTGACGGATTCCGTCTGGCGGCATTCTGGCCATGCAGGGGCTTTCCTGCGGTATTGTCTGCGGGTTCCGCCTGCGCGGCGCGCTGCCGCAAAGGCTGCGCACCCCGGCTGCGGTCGTCCTGCTGCTGGCGGCCAGCTTGGGGCGGAGGTATTCATCGGCAACCTAAGCTGGCTGGCAACCAGCCGCTATACGCCGGTGGACCTGCGGCCGTACCTGACAAACGACCCGAACCCCGCTGCACCTCTGACGCTGCAGGGGGACAGCACCGTGCTGGAATTTGCGGATCTCGGCTTTGAGGTCTATAACCTGCAGCTGGACGGGCTGGTCTCGCTGGCGGACGGTGATACCCCCGAGCAGAAAAATGTCCTGCTCCAGCTTTATGTGGCTGCCACGGATGAGGCCAGCTCGGCATCCCGCCAAAGCTGGGGCTGGGAGACTGCACCCGCATCGGGGCGCAGTCTGGTCCGCAGTTTGGACCTTTCCGGCAGGCCGATACCCTGACGCTGACCGTCACCGGCTATAAGGGGGAGTACCGCAGCTACCCGCTGAACGCGCAGCTGACCACGGTCTGTGCCAATGTGCGCCGCCCGCTGGATTTCTTGCTCCTGCGGTTCGCGGCGGTCTTTGCGCTGGCACTGGCAGGCTTTGCGCTGCGCCCGGCCAGCGTTCTCTGGCGCGATTCCTATTGCGGGCATGAGAAAAAATACCGCCCGGTTATGCTGGCAGCGGGGCTTGCGCTCTGCGCGGCAGCGTTTTTGGCACCGTTCGGGGACCGCTTCAACGCAGGTGTTGCAACGGACTTTTACAATACGCCGGACTGGTCGGGGACGAGCCGCATCGACTTTACCATGCACATCAACGACTGGCCTCCAACGCATCGGCCCAGTACGGTGCGCTGGCGCACAGCCTGCTGAACGGCCGTCTTGACCTCGAGAAGGACCCGCCTGCCGCCATGGCAGCGCTGCAAAACCCCTACGACACCGCCGCCCGTCAGGAGGCTGCCCCCGATGCACTATGGATGTGGCCTACTACAATGGCCGGTATTATGTCTACTTTGGGATCGTACCCTGCCTTCTGTTCCAACTGCCCTTTGAGGCACTGACCGGCATACAGGATCTGCCGCCCAGCCTGCCGATGATCCTGCTGGCATGGCTGTACATTGCAGCGGTGTTCGGCTTTGTCCGGCAGGCGGTGCGCCGCTGGTTCCCGGATGCCAGTGCTGCGGCCTGTCTGCTGGCCGCCGTGGGCGCGGCTTCGGGGGCGCAGCTCTGGTACTTACTGCACCGTCCGTCGGTGTATGAATATGCCATCCTCTGCGGGGCGGTCTTTGTGCTGTGGGCGCTGTGGCAGTGGCTGCTGGCGGCGAACACGCCGCTGCAAAAGCGCGGCCGGGTGCTGTTTCATTTGACGCTGGGCAGCCTTTGCATGGCACTGGTGGCAGGCTGCCGCCCCCAGATGGTGCTGTTTGCCGTATTAGCGCTGCCCATCCTGTGGCCGCGCTATATCACGGAGAAGCGCCTTTGCACCCGGCAGGCGCAGGGGAGTGCATCGCCTTCCTGCTGCCGGTCGTGCTGGTGGCGGCGGGGCTGATGTGGTACAACGCCGCGCGGTTCGGCTCGGTATTTGACTTCGGCGCAAATTACAACCTGACCAGCAATGATATGACCCGCCGCGGCTTTGCGGTGGGGCGCATTGCCCCGGCGGTCGTGACCTTCCTGCTTGGAATCCCCGGTGTGCAGACGGTTTTTCCGTATCTGAGCGCCACAAAAATGCAGACGAACTACATGGGTCTGACCATCACCGAGCTGTACTACGGCGGCGCGTTTGCCTGCCTGCCGCTGCTGTGGGCAGAAGCCACGCCAATACCCAGGGCCATGATAA
>ENA-OQCP01001175-OQCP01001175.1-human-gut-metagenome-genome-assembly--contig:-NODE-1175-length-10328-cov-2.575826_pt1 | contig 10328 bp, 14 predicted proteins | sample MGYA00242760_ERZ504583 | MGnify/ENA primary metagenome ERZ504583 (study PRJEB26092, sample SAMD00036308) | human gut metagenome | host: Homo sapiens | study: EMG produced TPA metagenomics assembly of...
AATAGAAAGGTTGTAGAGTATATGGATATTGGAGTACTATATTTATCTGTTCGGTAGTTAGTAGGTTTACTGGTTGTGATTTATATGTGGTACACTTTTTAATAGAAAAGTAATCATATTTAAAATAGAAAAGAGGTATTAAGATGACAATATGTAGTTTTGTAGGTGATGAGGATTTAAAGAATATTTTTCATCTATCAGCTGAGGAAGCGGTAAAGCACCCTGACTATAATAAATACATAAGGGTATTATCAAAAGCAATCAAGGGCGAAGAAATTTCTTTATCGACAGTAGAATCTCACCTGATAGGTATAGCAATGACATCAACCCTAAGAAGAAAAATTATACAGGACTTAAAGGAGGTATTTTAATGAAAATCAGAGATATTAAAAAGGCAAGACTTGAACATAGAAGTGTTTACTGTATTGATAAAGACACTTCTGATGTATTAAGATGTAGTGTAGGTTTATGGTACAAGCAATAAGTTGATAGATGTTGCGTTCTCTAAAATCTTTCTAAAAATTTTTCTAAAAATTATCCGAAATTTCTTCTTTCGGTTAGTGTTACTATGTGTTATTTAATGTTATTTTGTACAAATTATTGTTCTATAAAGCAAATATGATATGTTAAATAACACTAAAAAATCAGTAATAATCAGTAATAACATCTTGCTTCGACTGCTCCAAAACCGCGTGCCGAGGGTTCAAGTCCTTCTGCCCCTGCCAGTGATTTTTGGCTTCGGAAAGCGATTTCCGAAGCCCTTTTCTCTTTTAATTATACCAAAAATTATACCACCTTTATGCGATGTTCAAATTTATGGCGCTGTCGAGAGTGTTAATCGTCGCTTCCTTTGCGGTCTTGCGGCGGTTGATATAAATTCTCTCGGTGGTGTTTACGCTTTCGTGTCCGAGCAAAACGGAGATGTCCTGAATCGGCACGCCGTTGTCGTCAAGGATACTCGCCACTGAATGGCGAAAGCCGTGAATTGTACAGTGTGGAAGCCCTGCCTTTTCTGTCAGACGATTGACTACCCTGTTTATAGCGCTGAGATTGACATACGGTTTTCCGAGAACAGTACGCACAATGAAACTGTGGCTTTTGTCGTAGCCGTTGCCGAGTATTTCAGCGTGTTCATCCTGCCGTTTCTTTTCAGCCTTCAATGCCTCAAGCACGGTATCGTTAAGCGGTATTTTGCGGTTACTGCTTTCCGTTTTTGGTGTTGTAATCTGAGCGGTTATCGCCTTACGGCTTCCTGTTCGGCTTTTTGTTCACTCTCAAAAGCTTTTTGTCATAATCCACATCATCCCAAGTCAGGGCAAGCAGCTCGCCTTTTCTTAACCCTGTGTAGAGCGCAAGCAGTAGGAATATGTAGATATGGCTGTCGTTTTCCTTTGCAAAAAGCAGGAGCTTTCTGACCTGCTCTGCGCTGTATTCCGGCACATCGCTCTTGATGCTGTGAGCAAAGGACGGCATTTTGCTTTTAAGAACAGGATTATCCTTGATGTAGCTGTTTTCGATAGCGTATTCATATGCTGACGAGAGGACACCTCGGATATTCTTTACCGTCTTGTAGCTAAGACCGCCTTTGCCGTTGGATTTTCCCTCGGTTGCAAGGTAAACAAAATACTCCGTAAAGATTTCAGGCTTCATCTCACGAAACCTGTAATTTTTTTGTTCAAAATACGGCTTTATCTTGCCACTGACGGTTTTATCGTAGGATTCCCAAGTTGCAGGCTTCAGGATAGGCTTGACGCTTTGAAGCCATTTATCAAGAAAAGCGGTAAACAGGATATTTTCATTTTCAAGATTCAAGCCTCGTACTTCGCAATCAGCTCCTTCAAAACCCGTTCTGCCTTACGCTTGTTGTTACCCTTTACAGGTACCTTTGTGGCAAGCATTTTCTGCTTACCGTTGACACGAAATTTAGCATAGTAGTAATTGCCCTTTATTATTAAGCTTCCTTCCAAGCTTGTAAATACCTTCTTTCTATGATTTATTTAGAAGAAAGCCCGCTGTGCATACAGCATAACACAGCGAGCCATTCTATAACAAATGTGCAAATTAAATAATTTTATGCGGCAAGAAAATCAATAACGCTTTTCTTTGGTATGACATATTTCTTTCCTACTCTGAGTGTATGGATTCTACCTGATTTAAGCAGATTATATACGGTGACTCTTCCGAGATGAAGCATTTCCATAACCTCCTCAACAGATACGATGTCATCATATTTAGAAAACATTTCATATGTGTGTTCAGTCATTGTTTTCACCTCGATTCCCTGTTGTTTCTGTTACGCTGTCGTCGCCGATAGTCGTCCTGTGCGAGTTGTATTAATCGTCTGTAAATATCCTGCGGACTGCATTTAGGGAAATATCTACTCAGCTCATCAAGCCGAAAACTGATTTTCTCTTTTTGGTTCGGCTTGTCCTCGGAGATGATTTTATTGATGATTTCCGTGTCAAGTTTGCCCTGTTGTGATAGCTTTTTCATTTGAATTGCCTGTGCAAGAGAGGGCGTTTTATCCTCAAGCTCTATTGCTTCAAACAAGTCATCCTGCTCATATTCGGTCAGATAGGACAACTCAACACCAACACTAAAGGCAATACGTTCCTCATCCACCAACTTCAGGAGCTGAGGTATCAAATTCGTCAGTCGAATATATCGCTGTACCTGTCTGCCACTGTCCGTTTCGGAAATTGTATCTCGTGACTTGTGGACAACTTGTCCACAGGCTTTACCCTGATGGCTAATAGCTTCAAGCTTCATTTTGTAGGCAAATGCCTTTTCACTCGGCAGGATATGCTCACGCTGTAGATTAGCATCCACCATAGCTATAACGGCTTCATCATCAGTCATATTTCTGACGATAACAGGAATGGTTTTCAGTCCTAACTTACGACAGGCTTCCAAACGGCGATGCCTGAAATCAGCTCATAACCGCCGTCAGAAAGCGGTCTTGCAATCACGGGTGTAATTGTTCCAACCTTGCCGATACTCTCAACAATCTTCGCCATATCTTCGTTATCCGTTACGGTAAACGGATGGTCGTGAAAAGGCTGAATTTCTGTAATTGAGATGTTTTGAACATTCTCTGTAGCTTCGTTTTTCATCTTTCATATTCCTTCTTTCTGTAATTTGATTTTCGTCCTCGTGCAAGGTTTTGTGCCTGCATTTCGATACGAATATTTTCATTTATCCTCGGATTGTCATCAATAATTGTGAGGGCAATTTTCTTTTCTCTACGGAGCTGTTTCAGCGTTTCGGTGCAGTCGTCACGCTCTGATAATAGCTCCTTTCGCTTATCCTCATCGGTACATCGGCGCAGCTTGTTGTAGATTTTCGTGCGGTATTCCGTAACCTCATCAATATACTTTTCTGTATCTTTTATAAAGCCTCCAACATCCTCAAGCGTGTTCAAATTCTTGTTGGAAAGCAGAGTTATTTGCCGTGAGATTCTATCCAACTACGCCACGCTTCACGCATTTCAGGCGATAAGGGTTTGCGATGATTCCACTTTGGCAGCTTGCCCATCAGGTAAAGATAATGCAGATATTTGGCGTAAAGTCCGCCAATACTTCTCAGCTTTTGGAAGCTGCCACGGAACACAAATACCCTGGGCTGAAACCGCCGCATTTGCAATCGTTGTTCGTCATATTCCTTTGCATTTTTCAAGCCGTAAAGCTCCTGCTTCCTGATTCTGCAAAGGATTGCTTCGTTGGAATAATCGTCACCCAAGCGGTACATTCTAACGCACTTCTTACTGTTTTCGGAACGAATCGTCCAATATTTATGCCGAGGATTAATATCAACAACATAGCCCTGATTCATCATCACACGCTTAAAATCTGAGATTCCGTAGCAATGTTCAATGCCGAAATCTATCGCTTCTTTCATCAGATTAAAGGTTGTCGGCTTGCCGTTTTTCTCGGCAAAATAAATGCTTCTCGGTGTTTTCCCCAACGGATTTTTGATTACCGTCAGCCGGTGTTCGGCGCAAAGCTCGTCCGACAAAGCTCGCAATTTCCAATAGGCTCCCTCGTTGCAGTCAAACTTTTTGCCACTCCACATATTCACGCTATTGACGACAAAATGATTATGAAGTGTACCTGTATTCAGGTGAGTTGCAACTAAAACCTGATAATCATTACCCCACATTTTCTTTGCCAACTCTACGCCGATTTTGTGGCAAAGCTCCGGCGTAATCTCTCCTGTTTTGAAGCTCTGATAAGCGTGATAGGCAACGTTTCCCGACGTTTTTCCAAAGCGTTCCTGAACGGCTTTTATCTCCTCAAAGGCAGTTTCAGCATTGCAATTTACGCCTGTTACATAGCAACGGTTTTCTGTTTTTGCTTCATTTTCTGCGTAATGGATTGAGTTTTTTAAATCGGAATCAACCGTCTTTTCGGGATTGGCAGCGTAGTTCAATACACGCTCAACGCTGTCCTTAATAGCTCAGATTTTTGTTGTCGCCACCGCTGTCATCATCCTCCTTTTCGTGATAGGCAGAAAGAATTTTACGCTCAATTTCGTTCAATCTTATCTCAATATACCGACGGTCAAGCGTTGAAAAATCTCTCAGCAAATCGCTAATATTCGAATATGCTTCATAGAGCTTTGCACTCGGTTTCTCGGTCAGTTTTTTGTTTAAGCCGACCTTTCGTAAGTATTCGGATAGCGATATTCCGCAACGCTTTGCAGCGTATCTCAAACGCTTTTTCTCGCTCTCGGTCACTCTCACATTGATGTTAAAATTTCGTTTTCTCATTCCAAAAATCTCCTTTCAAATTGGGGTTACAGGGGAGCTGCCCCTTTCGGCTTTTCAGCCGTCGGTTTTGGCATTACAAAACCTATGCTCGCTACACAATAGGACTGTTGCCCTGTGTAGAGCCGTGTATCCACTATTCGTTTTCAAGCACCTCAACCTTTGCAAGATAAATTTTCTCTCGACCGCTTTCACGATAGTAAAGTTTAAGCTGTGTTCCGATTTCCATTTCATAAAAGCCGAGATACTTTTGCCACCAGAATACAGGTGTAATTATTTTTCTGCCATCACTGAGCCGAAGAAAAATTCTGAGCATTCCGCTTTTCGCTTCTGCTTTCATTTCAAGCGTTCCCGTGAAATCGCCCACTTCATCCATAAAGCAATAGTCCGAGGTGTCAATCATCATTTCTCTCATTTCTGCACAGGTATAGACCTTGTTATTTTCCATTGAGTTTCCTTTCTTACTTCCCGAAAAGAAACCGTTTTTTGTAATCATAAGTTTATCTATAAGGTAAGAATCTACTTCTTCTCGGTAAGTATTTTTTAATTTATATATTTATCTATGCTATATATAGGAGCTAAACGGAGAAAAACTTTTATATTTTCCGTACTGCCAAGGCTTACTTCCTGACAGGCAATCCTGCTCGACGCTGTGCCGTCAGCCTTGCGGCTACGCTCGCTCTGTTAAGAGGTCTTGGCGGTTTATCCTTCACTTGGCAGCTATTCAATTTTAATTTAATTTTGATTATCATCTTCCTTCGAATTGTATTGAGAGGACTTATCAAATTGCCCTTTCACTTGTATGGACAAATTCAGCCTTTTTGAGGGGGTGTTTTTCAAAAAAATATTGCAATTTTGAAAATAAAGTTTTTAGAAAATCATTTTATCTGCTAAGTATATACAAGGTGATACAGAAAACTATGAAGCAGTTAAGTGTCCCCTCACTTATTTGGACAAACCATACCCTTTTGTCAGGGTACTTTTGAAAAATTTTTTATTTTTGCGTTATTAAAACAGTGTGCTGCTTTTTTCAAATGCTAATAGAAATATACCTCTCTACTTATTTGGAGCGGGAAAGCCTAAAATTCAACCCTAATACATAAAAATTTTGCAACGGAAGATTGAATTTCAAAATTCTAATAGAATTCATAAAAACAATTCGCAAAAAATAACACCTGCCCGAAGGCAAGTGTTGATACAAATACTTTATGCAGTTGTAAACACAACTGAAAGCGATAGCAATGCATTCCTGTATATCCGCAATAATCCTTGATTTTAAGTCTAAAATACGCTATACTAAAATTGTATAATTGTACCTACACGATAGTGAGGATAATCTAATGGATTCCAACATCGAACGCTGGTACTCAATGAAAGAAATATGCGAATACCTCGGTGTCAGCCGTGACATCGTACTCGCTTGGATAGACAAAAGAAATATGCTCGCCGCAAAATCGGTCGTCTTTGGAAATTTAAGATCAGCGAAGTAGACGCTTGCATAAAATCCGGCGTTGCGGCGGATAAGTAATAGGTAGTTCATTATGAACGAAAAACGATTAAACGCTTTTGAAATAATGCTTTCAGACATTCTTGCACAGTATGACTCGGTTACAGAAAATTAGCGGCACTCAAGGCTGAGGAAAAAGAGAAAACCGTTACCTATCGCCGGCTTTTTGCAAATAAACTGCAATATCAAACGATATTGTCGTACTACCGGACATACGGCCTTTTGGAGAATGATAAGAAATAACGGAGGTGCAATATGGCACTTGAAAATAAATTAGGCTGACAAGTTCTGCCAACCTTGCCCGTGAAGAAGAGCGCATCAGCAAGAAAAAGGCTGTGGAGCTTTTTGAAAAAAGTATTTTAGATACTCTTCCTGCCGGCAAGTTTTCTACATTGCAGGTAATCCATAAATACCTCTTTGAGGATATTTACGACTTTGCGGGTGAACTCAGAACAGTCAATATTGCAAAGGGCAATTTCCGCTTTGCTCCTTTAATTTACTTGCAAGCGGCACTTGAAAACATCGATAAAATGCCGCAGTTAAACTTTGACGAGATAGTAGAAAAGTATGTTGAGATGAATATTGCCCACCCGTTCCGGGATGGTAACGGTCGCAGCACCCGCATTTGGCTTGACCACATCCTAAAGAACGAAATCGGCAAGGTTGTTGACTGGAGCAAGGTTGATAAAGAAGACTATCTTCTTGCTATGGAACGCAGCCCGATTAAAGATATAGAAATCAAACACCTTTTAAAAGCCGCACTGACAGATGAAATAGATAGCCGTGAGGTCTATATGAAAGGCATCGACCACAGCTACTATTACGAGGGTTATACAACTTTTAAGACGGAAGAATTGTAAAAGAGGTATTAAAAATGAACTTAAAATCATTATCTTCGGAAGGTAAAATCGCATATTTGATTAAACCCATATTAAAGGTATTGCAAGAAGCAGGCGGTCAATTAGAGCGTTCTGAAATCAAAGAACGCATTGCAGATATGGATGACCAAATTGCTGAATATTCTGTGCTTGAAAAGAAATCGAAGCAAACTGGCAACATGTATAAAGAGTTTAATTTCAAATTCAACTTTGCCATTAAGGACTTATTCTTTAATGGGCTGCTGACATATACTGATTCTTCTCCCGTTACACTGACCGAAAAAGGTCTATATCTTGACATAGATAATCTTGATGTTCAAAAAGAGATCATCGAACCTTCAAAGAAGCATTGGGAAGAACTAAGCAAAAACAACAAGAAAAATAAAGTTGTTGATATCAGCGATAATGAAGAAGAAACACAAGCTGAAGAAAAAATCAAAGACGATTTCAAGGAAGCACTACTTGCTTCTATTTCCAAAATGTCACCCAAAAAGTTTGAAGCTTTTTCAAGAGCATTATTAAACCGAATGGGTGTTGAATTCACCGAAAAAGGTGTTCAGATCAGCAATGACGGAGGAATCGACGGATACGGCTACCACATTGATGCTAATGATTTCAGAACAACTAGAGTAGTCATTCAGTGCAAACGATATAATGTTGCTCCCGTGTCTGAGCCGGAAATCAACCAGTTCTTAGGTGCTATGAATAAGTATCAAGCAGACTACGGTGTATTTATCACAAACGGTAGATTTACAAATGCTGCAAGAGTTGCCGCAAGAGAAGGCTCACCCATTACACTGATTGACGGCAACGAATTAGTAAGACTTGTTATAAGATATGAACTGTACATCACACCGGTTAAGACCTATGTATTAGATGAGTTTTATAGTGCTGAGGAATAAAGCACATCTAAACAATTAATTATCACTTAATTATTATTCCGCATATATCTTTTTCTCAAGTCTATGTTTTTTAGCATTATCATGCGAAATTTCTAGATTCTTGAGAAATAGAACCTATTGCGGATATGTAAAGGAATATACACAATGAGATTTTTAGGAAATAAAGAATCAATTCTAACAGAGATTAGTAATCTTTTATCGAATAAAGGATTGCTACAAAAAGGTTATACTTTCTTTGATGCTTTTTGTGGTTCGGGATCAGTTGCAGAGTATTTCAAATCCTATTATGACATTATTATCAATGATAATTTAACTTGGTCTGTTATGTACACTAAAGGAAGGCTGTGTGCCCCTATGTGTACATTTGAGAAATTAGGTTTTGATCCCTTTGAATTCTTAAACACTACAAATTCCATACACCACGGTTTTATTTATAGAAATTATGCACCTACAGAAACACAAAGGATGTACTTTACACCCGAAAACGCAGAAAGAATAGATTATTTCAGAAAGCAAATTGAAGATTGGAAAACAGCTGATAAATTATCCGATGATGAGTATTGTTACTTAATGGCCTGCTTGATTGAGTCTGTTTCTGATGTTTCCAACACCGCTGGTGTTTATGGAGCTTTCCTGAAAAAATGGGATTCACGTGCACTAAAGAAAATCACATTCAATAAGGTGGACTTCAAGAATGAACCTTGTAATTCGGTTACGGTTTTTAATAGCAAAATTGAGTCTATTATAGAAAAATGTGAAGTGCGATATTCTTTATTTGGATCCTCCGTATACACAAAATCAATATGGAACACAATACCATCTTTTAGAGACATTAGTATTAGATGATAATCCTTCGATAAGTAAAATCACAGGATCAAGAAGTACTGCTCCGATGCGTTCTGATTGGTCGAAAGAATACAAGGCACACATATTATTTGATCGACTTCTTGCTCAAACACAAGCAAAATATATTATTTTGAGCTACAACAACGATGGACTTATGTCTAAAGAATATATTGAAGCAGTAATGAAGCGATACGGAAAAACCGAAACCTATGTATGCAAGAAAATCGCCTACAAAAAATATCAAAACTGGAAATCACAAAACGAGAATAAGCATTTAGAATATCTGTTTTTTGTAGAAAAAAAAGACCCATCCGAAATAGTTTACGAGTGCCCTTTGAACTATATTGGTAGCAAAGCTAAAATAGTTCCTCAAATCATGAAATACCAACCGTCAAATTGTTCTATATTTATTGACGCCTTTGGGGGCGGATTCAATGTCGGAATTAACAGTAATGCTAAAACAGTTATATACAACGACATAAATTACTTGGTATCAAATTTAATTCGTTCATTTAAGAAATACGACACTTATGATTATTTGTTGTATGTAAAGCGAATTATAAAGAAATTCGGGCTTGAAAAGGCAAATGCTGATTCATATTTAAAAGCACGAGAATATTACAATTCGTTGCCTATGGAAAAAAGAGATCCTCGTCTTCTGTTTACAGTAATCTTATACGGATTTCAGCAACAAATACGTTTCAACGGACAACACAACTTTAACAACCCCGTAGGAATGCGTTGGTTCAACGATAAAATTCTCGAAAAAATGATTAGTTTTTCGAGACGTATAAAAGAGGGAAATTTTTCGTTTTTCAGCGAAGACTATAAGGAGCTGTTAAATCACATAACACAAGATTCGTTTGTATACCTTGATCCTCCATATGAACTCACTACAAGTTCTTACAACGATGGCAAAAGAGGATTTAAAGGTTGGAATAAGGATTTAGAAGCTGAGTTATTTTCAGTTGCCGATCAAATAAATGCTATGAAAATCCCTTTTATGCTTTCATACGTTGTTGAACATAAAGGCAAAATCAATCAAGCTTTGCTTGATTGGGTTGATAGAAACAATTATCACATTATTCAACTTGGCGACATTATAGGCATCTCGGGTAGTCGAAGAAAGGAGGTTTTGATTGTAAATTATGGAATATAGAAATACACCCCATTTTGTAATCAAAGAAAATCTTCAAAAATCAAAGAATACTGGTGTTTATTTCAGCGATGTTGTTACACCTGATATTCTTAAAGATGTTTGTGGGTTGATAACAGGTCAAACAGAATTTACATATCAATATGTAGACAATGATTATCACGATAGCTTTTTAGACACCTCTTACAATAAGGGGCGAATGGCAATAATGCAGTATAAAGATATCGTGTGCTATATTAGTTTTTCAGAACTAGAAATTAATGGTAGAAACTCT
>ENA-OQCP01001177-OQCP01001177.1-human-gut-metagenome-genome-assembly--contig:-NODE-1177-length-10325-cov-2.208472_pt1 | contig 10325 bp, 16 predicted proteins | sample MGYA00242760_ERZ504583 | MGnify/ENA primary metagenome ERZ504583 (study PRJEB26092, sample SAMD00036308) | human gut metagenome | host: Homo sapiens | study: EMG produced TPA metagenomics assembly of...
CTCCAGTATAGTACCACAATGCAAAAACGGCATCGTGGGTATTTTTCATAGGGGCATAGCTCAGTTGGTAGAGCAGCGGTCTCCAAAACCGCGTGCCGAGGGTTCGAATCCTTCTACCCCTGCCAAAAGACCGTCAGTGAAAAGCTGACGGTCTTTTTGTATTTGCAGGCGGAAAATAAGGTCTTACAGCATGATTGCAGGCATTGGATACATCGGGCAGGTCATGCCATTTTACCTATGGCAACACCGCACAATTCCCGCCTGACGGCTTAAGCACCGCTCCGGCAGCTGCCGCACCTCGCTCGCTGTATCGGCACTTAGAATTATGCGGTATTGTCCTTTATTAAAAAACGCATCAGAGCAATATAGAGTGGGCGGACAGCACTTACAATTTGAATGTCGAATGACTGCTTTGTAGGAGTGCGCCGTGTGCACCCCTACTTTTTGCGTAAATAGTCGTTCCGGAAAAGAAGCAGTTTCGTTAAGCTGGCGGGCGAACAATGTTCGCCCCTACAGTTGTCGCCAGACCCAGCATAGCGCAAGACGGCCATGGCATCTGCAAGCGTATTTTGATGTGAAAGCAGACTGACCCCTGCAGGCAAGCCCATCAGGAGAACACAACACATGCATAGTACAGGTAGCACTGTATTGGCAGTCTGGCCCACTTGCTTGCCGGAGATTTTTCGATATATAAACACAAAAAGACCGTCAGCTTTTCACTGACGGTCTTTTGGCAGGGGTAGAAGGATTCGAACCCTCGGCACGCGGTTTTGGAGACCGCTGCTCTACCAACTGAGCTATGCCCCTATAAAAAATACCCACGATGCTATTTTTCGCATTGTGGGTATTGTACTGGAGCTGCTAAGCAGATTTGAACTGCTGACCTCATCCTTACCAAGGATGCGCTCTACCAGCTGAGCTATAGCAGCTTATGGCGACCCGAATCAGGCTCGAACTGACGACCTCTAGCGTGACAGGCTAGCGTTCTAACCAACTGAACTACCGGGCCATACCCAGCTTTGTGCGCTGCCGTGGCAGTTGCAACGTTGTCTATTATAGCGGCTTGCGGAACAAATGTCAACACTTTTTTTGAAAGTTTTTGCATTTGTTTCCGCTTTCTTCGCGGCATTTGCAAAAGATGCTTTTCTTCGCTGTTTTTTCTCCGGCGTTGCAATTCGACACAGGGGGTGGTATCATAGTATCAGTGCTTCGGGCGGAAAAACTGCGGCTCCTCGCCTCGGTACATCCGCACAAGGCCCGCCCAATGCCGGGCCAGCATGATACCGGCGTTGAACAGCAGGAGCGCACCGGCCTCGCCGCCGTACTGCAGCCAGCCTACCGGCACGGCCAGCGCCGCGATCAATACGGCACCTAGCGGCAGGTAACCGGTCAGCAGCACCGCAATGCCGCCCGCAAGGCAGCACAGCACCCGGTGACGGGCAGGTACAGCATCAGCCATGCACAGGTAACGGCCACGCCCTTGCCGCCGTGCCCGTGGTTCCAGAAGGGCCAGTTGTGCCCCAGCACCGCACCGAACCCGCCGTACAGCAGGGCCGTGAGGTGCAGCTCCGGTGCAAGCTGCCAGCAGAACCAGCAGGCAGCGGCGGTTTTCAGCACATCGCCGGCCAGCACCAGCAGACCGGCGCGCTTACCCAAATGGGTCATGATGTTGGCCATGCCGGATTTCCGCTGCCGATCTGGCGTGCGCTTTCCCCGGCTGTGCAGCGTGCCACCACCTCGGCCGTGAGGAAACAGCCGAACAGATACCCCGCCGCAAGGCAGAGCAACCGCAAAAATACCCATATCCCCAGCTCACTGCCAAGCCCCCTCTTCGTTTTTATACAGTATAGGCGCACACTGCGCCGTTTAACCGTGAGGTGTTATAGATGGATTTGCAAGCATTGCAGAATGAATGTCTGAACTGCCGCCGCTGCGCACTGTGCGACACCCGCACACATGTCGTGTTCGGGCAGGGGGTTCCCACAGCAGAGGTCATGTTTGTGGGTGAAGGCCCCGGCGCCAGTGAGGACGAGCAGGGCCTGCCCTTTGTAGGGCGCAGCGGCCAGCTGCTCGACCATTATCTGGAAGCAGTTGACCTGAGCCGGGAGAAAAATGTCTATATTGCCAACATCATAAAATGCCGTCCGCCGCAGAACCGTGACCCGCTGCCGGAGGAATCTGCGCCTGTATGCCGTGGCTGCGCCAGCAGTTCCAGCTGATACGCCCTAAGATCGTTGTGTGTCTGGGCCGCGTGGCCGCACAGCAGATGATGGACCCGGCCTTTTCGATTTCCCGCGATCACGGCAGATTTTACGAAAAGCAGGAACCCTATTTATGGCAACCTACCACCCTGCGGCGCTGCTGCGCTATCCGGTCAACAAGCCTGCGGTGTTCGGCGACTTTGTCAGCCTGCGGGAAAAGATCACACAGGTCTGTGAGCATACCTATTAAAACCAGTATACCACCCGATGCAAGGAGGAAAGCAGCATGGAGCCTGAGACACTGGCACTGACGCTGCCCATACGGCGTCTGGTGGAATTTTTATTGCGCACCGGCAGCATCGACAGCCGCTTTACCGGCTTTGACCGTGCCCTTGAGGGTGCGCGCCTGCACCGCAAGCTGCAGCGGGCCGCTGTCAAGGAATTCCCCGACTATCAGGCGGAGGTATCCCTCAGGCAGCAGCGCAGCTGTGCCGGTGTTTGCTACACGCTTGAGGGGCGTGCCGACGGCATCTTTACCGACACGGACGGCATGACAACGATCGACGAGATCAAAACCACAACGTTGCCGCCGGAGCTTATCACCGGCGAGCAAAGCCCGGAGCATTGGGCGCAGGCACAGATCTATGCAGCCATCTATGCCGCGCAGCAGGGACTATCCGCCATGCGGGTGCGGCTGACCTACTATCAGGTGGATGAGGAGCTGGAATTTCGCTTTAGCCATGATTATACAGCGGACGCACTGGACGCCATCGTCACCGACCTGCTGACCCGGTATGCCCCCTGGGCCAAGCGCGCCGCCGAGTGGCAGCAGCTGAGCCGGGCCTCGCTGGCCGAGCTCCGCTTTCCCTTTGACAGCTACCGACGGGCAGCGGGCTATGATGGTGCGGTGTACAAGACCTGCACCGAGGGCGGGCACCTGCTCTGTCAGGCTCCCACCGGCATCGGCAAGACGATGAGTGTGCTTTTCCCTGCGCTGAAGGCTGTGGGAGAGGGCGGGCCTGTGTTCTACCTGACTGCGCGCGGCACGACCCGGGCGCGGCAGAAAACGCCCTCGCGCTGCTGCGCACAGCCGACCCGGCGCTCAAGCTGCGCAGCGTCACCCTGACCGCCAAGGACAAAATCTGCCTGCAGGAGCATCGTGAGTGTACGCCGGAGGCGTGCCCCTATGCCAACGGCTACTATGACCGTGTAAAGCAGGCACTGTGGGATGGTCTGGATACCCATGCCCTGACCGCCGAGGCCCTGCAGGCGCTGGCACGCCGCCACAGGGTATGCCCGTTTGAGCTGGGGCTGGATCTGAGCCTATGGTGTGATGTGGTCGTGGGCGATTACAACTACCTGTTTGACCCGGTCGTGCATCTCGTCCGCTTTTTCGATACAGCGGGCGATTATATCTTCCTGCTGGATGAGGCGCACAACCTGCCCGGCCGCGCCCGCGATATGCACAGCGCGGTGCTGACAAAAAGTGCCTTCTACGATGCCAAAAAGAGGCTCGGCAAGGGAAAAAGCAGCCTGAAAAACGCCCTGACGAAGGTCAACAATCTCTTTATCGAGTGGCGGCACCGCTGTGAGGAAACGCCCGGCGACAGCCGCTTTGGCAGAACCTTTTTTGAAGAAAGCCGGGCAGAAGCACTGGATCGCGCCCTCACGAAGCTCTGTGAGCCGCTGGAAATCTGGCTCGATGAGCATCGTGACCCGGATGAAACACATGAGGCTCTGCTGCAGCTCTACTTTGACATCCGGGCATGGCTGCGTGTGGCAGACACCTTTGACGACCACTTTGTGCTGCAGGTGTCCGCGCACGGCAGTGAGGTCCGTGCCGCTATGCTTTGTCTTGACCCAAGTGATTTTCTGGCGGCGGATTTTGCCAAGGGGCGCGCCGCGGTGCTCTTCAGCGCCACGCTGGCCCCGGCTGGCTACTATAAAGATCTCTGCGGCCTGCCGGACGCCCGGGCTGTGGCACTGCGCAGCCCGTTTGACCCCGGCAATCTGGGGTTGTGGTGTGCGCGCAATGTCAGCACCCGCTACAAGGACCGGGAGGACAGCATTGCGAAGGTGTCCGACTTCTGCGGTCATGGCGGGTGCGCGGCGCGGGCATTATCTGGCGTTTTTCCCCAGCTACAGCTATCTGCAGCAGGTGCGGAGGATTTCACAGCCGCTATCCCGATATGCCGATCCTCAGTCAGGAGAGCGCCATGGACGGAGCACAGCGTGCCGCATTTCTGGAACGTTTCCGAAAACAGGACGAGGAGGCGCTGCTGGGCTTTGCCGTGCTGGGCGGCGTATTCGGTGAGGGCGTGGATCTGACAGGGGAGAGCCTGATCGGCGCGGCTATCGTCAGCCCCGGTCTGCCGCAGATCGGCCCCCGGCAGGAGCAGCTGCGGGACTATTTTGAAAGACCCGCGGCACCGGCTTTGACTACGCCTACCGCTATCCCGGCATGAACAAGGTCCTGCAGCTGCCGGCGGGTCATCCGCACACCGCAGGACCGGGGCGTTGTCCTGCTCATTGACGACCGCTTTGCCGCGCCCGATACCCGCCGGCTGATGCCGCCGCACTGGGAGCATCTGCGGGTCGTGGAAAGCGCCGAGACGCTGGCCGGGGAGCTGGAACGGTTCTGGGGCAGAGAGGCTTCCCCCGAGGGGGAAGCTGTCAGCGGCCCCGCCCGCTGACTGATGAGGGCGGTACTTGCTTATGCCACCCGCTTATAAGCGATTGCGCAGACTTGCCCCTCATCCGGCCCTGCGGGGCCACCTTCCCCCGAAGGGAAGGCTTTAGGCTTATTTGCCCCAAAAATCGCAAAATTTGCATGATTTATCCTCTTGCATTTACAGGCGTGCGTGCTATAATACAATCCGCACGAAATTTTGCACGTATATAATAGGGCAAGGGAAAATTATGACGAAAGACCTCACGAGCGGCAGTCCGCTCAAAGTTATTCTGATGTTTACGCTGCCGCTGGTGCTGGGCAACCTGTTCCAGCAGTTTTATGCGCTGGCGGACACTATCATTGTCGGCCGCTTCTGCGGTGTCAGTGCGCTGGCCTCGGTCGGCGCGACCGGGTCGGTCAACTATCTGATTCTGGGCTTTGTCATCGGTGTGTGCAACGGCTTTGCGATTCCCATCGCGCAGCTGTTTGGCGCGCGGGATTACAGTGATCTGCGCCGCCATGTGGCCAACGCCGCGTGGCTTTGCATTGCGGGCAGCGTGGTGCTGACCGTGACGACCGTGGCGCTGACGCGCCCCATGATGCAGTTGATGCAGACGCCCGCGGACATCCTTGACGGTGCTGTCATCTATATCGGCTGGATCTTTGCGGGAATTCCGTTCATCTTTTTGTACAACATGGTGGCGGCCATCATGCGCGCACTGGGCGACAGCAAAACGCCGCTGTACTTTCTGATCCTGACCAGTGCGCTCAACATCGGGCTCGACCTTTTGTTCATCATCCCGTTTCAGATGGGTGTTCTGGGGGCGGCGCTGGCCACCGACATCTCGCAGGTCATTTCCGGTGTGCTGAGCTTTATCTATCTGAGCCGTAAATTTGATGTGCTGAAGATGCAGAAATCTGACTTTGCCTACAGCAAAAAGCCTGCGCCCGTCTGCTGGGCATCGGTATACCCATGGGTCTGCAGTGCAGCATCACGGCCATTGGCAGCGTCATCATGCAGTGGGCGGTCAATGTGCTGGGCAGCACCGCCGTTGCCGCTGTCACCGCAGCAGGCAAGACTCAGGGCCTGCTGACCGTTCCGATGGAGAGTGTCGGCACGGCCATGGCAACCTACGCCGGGCAAAACCTCGGTGCATCCCGGATGGATCGTGTACGGCAGGGCGTCAACAGTGCAATCCTCATTATTTTGATTTACGGTGTGGCATCGGCTTTCGTCCTGCATTTTACCGATGTGCAGATCATGGGGCTGTTCCTGGACACTGCCAAGGAAGTTGACATTGTGGCCATGGGGCGCGAATATCTGTTCTGGAACAGCGTATTCTTTGTGCCGCTGGGGGCATTGATCGTCTGGCGCTACACCATTCAGGGGCTCGGCTTCTCAACGCTTGCATGATGGCCGGTGTGGCTGAGATGGTGGCCCGCACGGTGGTGGCTATTGCGCTGGTGCCGGTGCTGGGCTACTTCGGTGCCGAGCTGTCCAACCCGGCTGCGTGGATCGCTGCCTGCGTATTCCTCTATCCCGCGTATATATGGACCTGCCGCCAGCTGGACAACCGTCTGCTAGCTGCCAAGCTGCATATACAGGGTGACCACGCGGAGCCGATTTTATAATATTTGGGGTCGTCCCGCTAAGGGACGGCCCTTTTTGCATTTTATGGTGTGTCTGTTTTTGCATTGCCTATTGCTGTCGGTCGGCAAAGCGTATATAATAGAAGTATCTTTGAAAGTATACTGAGGGAAAGGAAAGTGTACCATGACGAAGAAAGCGCCGTTTATCACGCTTGCACAGGCGAAAGAGATCGCCGCCGATATTCCCACCCCGTACCACCTCTATGACGAGAAGGCATCCGGGAAAACGCCCGCAGGGTCAACGCTGCGTTCAGCTGGAACAAGGGCTTTAAAGAATATTTCGCCGTAAAGGCACGCCGAATCCCTACCTGCTCAAGATCCTGCAGGAGGAGGGCTGCGGCGTTGACTGCTCCAGCTATACGGAGCTGCTGATGAGCGAGGCCTGCGGCTTCCGGGGCAGTGACATTATGTTTTCCTCCAACGACACCCCGGCGCAGGATATGAAAAAAGCCTACGACCTCGGTGCGTACATCAATCTGGATGATCTGACCCATGTCGAATTTCTTGAGAAGGTGGCCGGTGTCCCCAAGACCGTATGCTGCCGCTACAATCCGGGCGGTGTGTTTGAGTTGGGCAACGGTATCATGGACAACCCCGGCGATGCCAAGTACGGCATGAGCGAGGACCAGATGGCCGAGGCATACACCAACTGATGGCTGCCGGTGCCGAGGAGTTCGGTATCCACTCCTTCCTGGCCAGCAACACCGTCACCGATGACTATTACCCCAAGCTGGCCGGTGTCCTGTTTGAGCTGGCTGTCCGCTGCATAAGCGCACCGGCGCCAGAATCAAGTTCATCAACCTGTCGGGCGGTGTGGGCATCGCCTACCGCCCCGACCAGCGCAGCAACGACATTACAGCCATCGGCGAGGGTGTCCGCAAAAAGTTTGAGGAAATTCTGGTCCCCGCCGGTATGGGCGATGTGGCAATTTTCACCGAGATGGGCCGCTTTATGCTGGCCCCCTACGGTGCGCTTGTCACGACCGTGCTGCATCAGAAGCATATCTATAAGGAGTACATCGGTGTGGATGCCTGCGCCGCCAACCTGATGCGCCCGGCCATGTACGGCGCCTACCACCACATTACCGTGCTGGGCAAGGAGGGCGCCCCCTGCGACCATAAGTACGATGTGACCGGCGGCCTGTGCGAGAACAATGATAAGTTTGCCATCGACCGCATGCTGCCCGAGATCGAGATCGGGGATGTCGTTTATATCCACGACACCGGTGCACACGGCTTCTCGATGGGCTACAACTACAACGGCAAGCTGCGCAGCGCCGAGGTTCTGCTGAAGGAGGACGGCTCCCACCAGCTTATCCGCCGTGCCGAAACACCCGGAGGATTACTTCGCAACCTTCGATTTCAGCCCTTTCTTCAAAAAATAATATCGGGAGGCAATACCCTTGTTTGAGTTTTTGTTTGTCATCGGCATGGTGTTGGCTTTTTACGGCTATTCCACGATGAAGAATCCCCGTGTCTGGGGGGATCAGGGCCGTGAGGAGATACGCCCCGAAAACTGGAACGGCTATGTTGTACACAACGGGCAGTTCATGATGTACGCCGGCTTTTTTCTGGCGGCACTGGCTGCGCTGGATGTCATCTTCACCTTTGCAAACTGGCTCTTTATCCTGATCCTGCTCGGCGGTCTGGCACTGCTGTTCTACCCGCTGGCCCACTGGATGCACGAAAAAGAGGGTAAATGGTGGCCCTGGCCGAAGCATAAAAAGAAGAAATAAGGGGGGCTGCATATGGCCTTTGATTTCAAGAAGGAATACAAAGAGTTTTACCTGCCCAAAACAAAGCCGGCGCTTGTTACGGTGCCGCCGATGAACTACCTTGCCGTGCGCGGCAAGGGTGACCCGAATGAGGAAAACGGCGCGTACCAGCAGGCCATTGGCCTGTTGTACGGCGTTGCCTATACCATCAAGATGAGCAAAAAGGGCAATCACCGTATCGAGGGATACTTTGATTATGTTGTCCCGCCGCTTGAGGGATTCTGGCAGCAGGAGGGTGCGGACGCGCGGACGTCATAGATTACGCGCATAAGGAGCGCTTTGTGTGGGTATCCGTTATCCGTCTGCCGGACTTCGTGACAAAGGCGGATTTCGCGTGGGCGGTGCAGGAGGCTGCAGCGAAAAAGAAGCAGGATTTCTCTGCCGTGGAATTTCTGACTGTTGAGGAGGGGCTGTGCGTGCAGTGCATGCACATCGGCCCCTACGACAGGGAGCCGGAGACGGTTGCGGCCATGGATGCTTTTTTGGCAGCCAACGGCTACACCAATGACTTGACAGAGAACCGCCGCCACCATGAGATTTACCTCTCCGATGTGCGCAAAACAGCCCCGGATAAGCTGAAAACCGTGATACGCCACCCCATCAGAAAGCTGTGACCCGCAGACATACACAAGGCCCTGGGGAAAAGCGAACGCAAAAAGCAAAGCGCCTGTGCGGTTTCAAAATCCGCACAGGCGCTCTTTCATTATTCCGCTGCTTCTGCAAGCATCTCCTCCACATCCGCTTTGGTGAAATCCCCCAGCGGCAGGACGAGCCTGGCCAGTATCTCCTGCGGCAGGTCGGCCAGCACCGCGCTCTGGTCGGCCTCTGCATCCTCAGCAGCCAGCACACGGGACAGCCCCTCGCTGTCCACCTCAATCCGCGCATAGTGGCCGGTGGCGATGAACGCACAGTCCAGCTCGGCAGCTTGTCTGCCAGCAGGCGTAGCAGTTCGGCGGGGGTGACTGCATTTTCTGCGGTAAAGGTCTGCACGGCAAAGCCCTGCTGCTGCAAAATGCGCAGTGCAGCGGCGGCATCGCGGCCGCTGTTCAGACACAGCAGGACCTTATCCTGCTTTTCAAAAGTGTTGAATCCATCCATGCTGTTTCTCCTTACAGTAAATACTCAGGCCTGACGCCCGCCGTATTTTTTGCTCTGTTCCACGGCCATCCGGTCGCAGCGCTCGTTTTCGGGGTGGCCTGCGTGGCCTTTCAGCCAGTGGTAGGTGATCTCATGCTTTTCGCTCTCGGTCAGCAGCGGGGCCCACAGGTCCGGATTCAAGGCAGGGGATTTGTCGGCCTTTTTCCACCCGCGTGCGCGCCAGCCCTTTGCCCAGCCCTTCTGCAGGCTGTCAATGACATATTTGCTGTCGCTGTACAGGTCGATGGCGCAGGACTCTTTAAGCTGGCGCAGTGCCTCAAGCAGGGCTGTCATCTCCATGCGGTTGTTGGTCGTGTTTGCCTCCCCGCCGGAAAGCTCCTTCTCATACACCTTCTGCGCCGTGCGAAACCGCAGGATCGCCCCCCAGCCGCCCGGCCCGGGGTTGCCGCTGCAGGCACCGTCCGTATAAATTTCAATCTGCTTCATGTGTTGCACTCCGAATTTCTGTCTATAATATTCTATTATACCCGCTTTGAAATCATATGGCAAGGGATTTGACATGGACGCCGATTCTGATTATAATAAGATGTAATTGCAATGTGTGTGTTTTATCGGGCCTGGCCGCGTCTTTTCAGGCGGGCTTTCCGCGCCCATCTCATAGGCATAGGAGTGTAATCGCTCTGAAAAATACATAAATCGCAACCGTTTGACAGGGAGTTCGGTATCTGCAGTAGGCAGGTATCAGCCCGGAAATACGATGATTCGGAGGTTTTCGATGGAAGAGTTTAAGCCGAAACGCAAAAATAACACCCAGCCTGTTCAGGCTGGCCAGAATACCGGCCGTGCGCCGCAGCAGCGCCGTCCCCGCGCACCCAAGCCGCAGGGCGAGAATGCCGCTGCCCCCGCGCAGCATAAGCCGCGCACCCGCAAG
>ENA-OQCP01001178-OQCP01001178.1-human-gut-metagenome-genome-assembly--contig:-NODE-1178-length-10317-cov-10.403925_pt1 | contig 10317 bp, 13 predicted proteins | sample MGYA00242760_ERZ504583 | MGnify/ENA primary metagenome ERZ504583 (study PRJEB26092, sample SAMD00036308) | human gut metagenome | host: Homo sapiens | study: EMG produced TPA metagenomics assembly of...
TAAAATGGCTCAGACTGCGACAATTGAGGAACGGGTGCGCTATGGCGCAGATGAGGATTAAGGACATTGCTGCCGAGGCGGGCGTGAGCCGGCCACGGTCTCGCGCTATCTCAACAACCGCCCTGGCAGATGACCGAGGAAACCCGTGCTCGCATCGCGGCAGTTATCGAGCGCACCGGCTATCGTCCACGTGCCGCCGCGCGCAATCTGCGCAGCTCGCGTACCAACCTCATCGGCGTGATCTTGGCCGACATTGCTAACCCGTTCTCCAGCGCCATGCTCGAAGGGCTTTCCGCCAGCGCCGCCGCGCGCGGCTGCTCGCTCATGACGGCCATTAGCGGCAACGACCCCGCCAAGGAAGCAGAGTCGCTCACCAGACTTATCGATGCCGGCGTGGACGGCCTGGTCGTCAACACCTGTGGCGGCAATGACGAGGCAATCGCCGCGGCCGCGGGGCGCCTGCCCGTCGTGCTGCTCGACCGCGATATTGCCGCCGGCGGTGTCGATCTGGTGACCTCCAACAACCGTGAGCTGGTCGCCGGCCTGGTAGACGCTTGGCTGTCGCGGGCAGCGAGCGCCTGTGCCTGCTCACCGAGGCAAGCGACGACAGCCCTGTGCGTCGCGAGCGTGCCGAGCCTTTGCCGACGAGCTTTCGCGACGCGGCCTTGCGGGTGAGGTCGTTACCCTGGCCGATGGTGGCGTCACGGGCGTCGGCCGCCTGGACGAGACCATCCGCGACTATGCGGGCAAAAAACTCGGCCTTATCGCGTCAACGGCCTGGTTTTCCTGCGCCTGACCGAGGCGCTAGCACAGCTGGTCCCTCGCTGCCGGCAGGTCTCAAGATTGCGGCGTTTGACGATTACCCCTGGAACCACGTGCTCTTTGGCGGTGTGACCACGGCAGCGCAGGACACCCTCACCATTGCCGAGCGCGTAGTCGAGCGCCTGTCCGAGCGCATCGATGTCGTCACCACCACGGTGGGCGAGGCCGCAAGGCTGGCTCCCAAGCGCATCGAGATCCCCGGCCACATCGAACACCGCGCCTCAACCTCGCGCTAGCCTACGGTCGCGCGTAAGGTATACCTGCCTGCCCACGCACGTTTTTTGGGCGCTTGATACGCTTTAACCCTGCGGAAACATTTTTCTGCGATAGTATCTGCGATATAGACCAGTCGAAACCCGCCCGAAAGAAAGGGGAGCGACATGAACCAGCAGAACATCGATTACGTACTCCGCTCCGTAGAGCAGCGTGACATCCGCTTTGTGCGTCTGTGGTTTGTCGACATTCTCGGCCGCCTCAAGAACTTTGCCATTAGCCCCGAGGACCTCGAGGTCGCTTTTGAGGAGGGTATTGGCTTTGACGGCTCCGCTATCGAGGGCTTTGCCACGCCCGAGGAAGCCGACATGCTCGCATTCCCCGATGCTTCGACCTTCCAGATCCTGCCGTGGCGCCCGAGCCATAACGGCGTTGCACGCGTTTTCTGCGACGTGTGTACTCCCGATCGCAAGCCCTTCGCCGGCGACCCGCGCGACGCCCTGCGCCGCATGTTTCGCAAGGCCGAGAAGGCTGGCTATCTGCTTAACGTGGGTGCCGAGCTGGAGTATTACTACTTCCCCGACGAGCACACCCCCGAGCCGCTCGACAACGTGGGCTACTTCGATCTTTCGGTGAGCGATGCCGCCCGCGACCTGCGTCGCAACACGGTCCTCACGCTCGAGAAGATGTCCGTGCCCGTGGAGTACACCTTCCACGCCGCCGGTCGCTCGCAGCACGGCATGAGCCTGCGCCACGCCGAGGCCCTGAGCATGTCCGATGCCATCACCACGGCCAAGCTCATCATTAAGCAGCAGGCCTACGAGAGCGGTTGCCACGCTTCCTTTATGCCCAAGCCGTTGGCGGGCGAGGACGGCAGCGCCATGTTTTTGCATCAGTCGCTGTTCGACCACGACGGCAACAACGTCTTTTGGGGCGAGGACGACGAGAAGTACCACCTCTCCGAAATCGCCAAGCACTACATGGCCGGCATCTTGGCGCACGCGCGCGAGATCAGTGCCATCACCAACCCCACGGTCAACTCGTACAAGCGCATCACCACGGGTGGCGACTCCGTGCCGCAGTACGCCACGTGGGGCCTGCGCAACCGCGCGAGTATGGTCCGCATTCCGGTCTACAAGCCCGGCAAGCCGCTGTCCACGCGCATCGAGCTGCGCAGTCCCGACCCCATGGCCAACCCGTACCTGGTCAACGCCGTCACGCTGGCGGCTGGTCTGGACGGCATCGAGCGCAAGCTGGAACTCCCGCCCGAGGCCACGGCCGAGACGCTCAAGCTTACCGACCGTCAGATGGTCGAGGCCGGCTACGCGCCGCTGCCGCGCTCGCTCAAAGAGGCGCTTGACGTGTTTGAGGACTCGCAGTTTATGAAGGATGCTCTCGGCGAGCACATCCACAGCTTCTTCCTCAAAAAGAAGCGCGACGAGTGGCATAAGTTTGAGTCTACGATCACCGAGTGGGAGATTAAGCACTACCTGGCGAACTCCTAATCGCGCTGGCTTGTTTCAGTACGATTGAGCTCATTTCTTTGGAGGCCGATATGTCCGATAAGAGTGCCCTATTCATGGCGCGCACGACGCGCTTCCACGAGTTTGCCCGCAGCTTGACGACCACCCTGGGTGTCGAGGTGAGCCTGGCAACCCCCGATTCGCCGACTGCGGCGCATGACTTTGACCTGCTGATCCTCGATTCTGATGGCATCCGCAGCGACCGCATCGATCAGATTGCCAAGTGGCTTGACGATCGCGGCGGTGTCCCCATGCTGGTGATCGTCGACGACGAGGCGCTCGGCACCCTGCGCCTGCCGAATCACGCGCATGCCGACTTTGTATGCCCCACGGCGACGCCCAATGAGCTCAAGCTCGCGCGCAGCGCCTGATGGGCGAGGAGGAGACCGTCACCGCCGACGATGTGCTCAACATCGATAACCTCGAGATTAACCTGGCTACCTACCAGGTGACACTCGATAACGAGCCCATCGACCTGACGCTGATGGAGTACTCGCTGCTGAGCTTTTTGGCGACGCACCCCAACCGCGCCTACAGCCGCGAGGTGCTGCTGCACCGCGTGTGGGGCTTTGAGTACTGCGGCGGCACGCGCACCGTCGACGTGCACATTCGACGCATCCGCTCCAAGGTGGGCCCGCAGATCGCAGCGCACATCACCACCGTCCGCGGCGTGGGATATCTGTTTAAGGACTAGATTTCCACCACAAAGGGGACAGGCACCTTTGTGGTGGTTTTGCCGCAGGTGCGGGTTCCCTTCGAGTTTGCAGCAGAACTTAAGCCTTCCTAAAAGATTGCGTTCTCGTACACGTACGCCCGCATATTGGGGTACAACTCAACGTGAACAATGATGGCCCGCCACGTGTTTGGCGGGCCTTTGGTTATTTGACGAAAGGATCGCAGCTATGAGCGAGAACGATTCCCAGCGTCCCCAGGATGTTGGCAATGCCAGCGAGACTCAGCAGCAGCCGCGCGTGCAGGTGGAGTCGACGCCTGCCGGCAGCAACATTCCCTACGTGCAGGCCTATGACACACAGACCGGCCAGCCGCTGGGCGGTCAGCAGGTTGTAAACAAGCACACGGTGGTCAAGACCAAGACCAAAAAGCTGCCGATCTTTATTACGGCACTCGCCGGTTGCGCCTGTGGCGCCCTGCTGGTCATTGCGCTCATTATGAGCGGTACGCTCAACATTGGCGGCGGCAGGAACGCCGTGACGGCGGGTGCTTCGGGTTCATCGACGCAAAAGATCACCATCGACTCCGAGGACACCACGCTGGCCGAGGCCGTTTCTGCCAAGGCATTGCCCTCTGTGGTTTCCATCACTGCGACTTCGAGCGGTAGCCAGAATGGCTCGCTTTCGCAGTCTGCCGACGAGTCGGACGGCTCGGGCAGCGTCGGCTCGGGCGTAGTACTCGATACCGAGGGCCACATCCTCACCAACAACCACGTGGTCGATGGCTATGACCAGTACGTGGTTACCATGGACGACGGAACCACCTACGAGGCCGAGTTCGTGGGCAACGATGCCTCGAGCGACCTGGCGGTCATCAAACTCAAGGATGCTGACGCCTCCAAGCTCACGCCGATCGAGATTGGCGACTCCTCCAAGCTCAACGTGGGCGAGTGGGTCATGGCGATCGGTTCGCCGTTCGGCAACGAGCAGTCTGTCTCCACGGGCATTGTATCGGCGCTGTACCGCTCCACGGCCATGAGCTCTACCAGCGGCAACACCATCTATGCCAACATGATCCAGACCGATGCCGCCATCAACCCGGGCAACTCCGGCGGTGCGCTCGTCAACGACAACGGCGAGCTCGTGGGTATCAACTCGCTCATCGAGAGCTACTCGGCTCCAGCTCGGGCGTGGGCTTTGCCATTCCGGTCAACTATGCCAAGAACATTGCCGACCAGATCATCGACGGCAAGACGCCGGTGCACCCGTACCTGGGTGCCACGCTTTCGAGTGTCAATGCGCTCAACGCTCGCACCAACAAGCTGAGCACCGATAGCGGCGCGTATGTGGCAAGTGTCGTCGAGGACGGTCCTGCCGCCAAGGCTGGCATCCAAGCGGGCGATGTCATCACCAAACTGGGCGACGACGAGATTACGAGCGCCGATGGCCTGATCATCGCGCTGCGCAGCCACGAGGTGGGCGAGAAGGTCGAGATTACGCTCATGCGCGGCAAGGAGGAGAAGAAGGTCACTGTTGAGCTGGGCTCCGACGAGGAGCTGCAGAACCAGCAGCAGGACGACAGTTCGACCGACACCGGCAACGGCGGTATTACCGATGAGCAGCTGCGCCAGTACCTGGAGGAGCTACTCGGCCAGCAAGGCCAGGGCCAGGGTCAAGGCTACGGCCAGGGTTACTAACGAGCCGTATCACACATACCGATGCCAGAGGGGGCTGTCCCGCCAACGCGGGACAGCCCCCTCTTTTCTTGTTGATCCGTTGGAGGCGGAGGAAAACGGATCATTTAGAAATGGCAAGGGCATGGTTTGATCGCGCTATCCACTCCGGTCTGGCGGCTGCCGATTCGGTGCGGTTTGAAAGGGTTATTCGGCCTCGTCGTGGCCGGTGGTACTCTAGTAGCCGTTTGAAATCGAGCGAAGGAGTGCCGCTATGGAGCAATCGAGCCTGTTTGGTGACGGTGTGGATATCGATACCAAAACGCCCGCGAGCGCGGATGCCGCCGCACCGACCGACGCCCCATGCCCAGGCGGCAGCGCGCGCGGCCGAGCTGCGCCATGAGCTCGATTACCACGCGTACCGCTACTACATGCTTGACGCACCCGAGATTACGGACGCCGCTTTCGACAAAATGCTCGTTGAGCTGCAGGAGATCGAGGCGACCTACCCCGATTTGGTGACGCCCGACAGCTATACCCAGCGCGTGGGCGGCTACGTGAGCGAGCAGTTTACGCCGGTCACGCATATGGCGCGCATGTATTCCATGGACGATGCCATGGATCTGGACGAACTTGACGCGTGGCTCCAGCGTGCCGAGGATGCGCTCGGTGCCGGCAGCGTCACCTATACCTGCGAGCTTAAGATCGACGGTCTGGGTGTGGCGCTTACCTACCAAAACGGCACCTTTGTGCGCGCCGCCACGCGCGGCGACGGCACCACGGGCGAGGATGTATCGCTCAACGTGCGCACCATCAAGGATGTGCCATGCATCTGTCCGAGGCGGCGCTCGCCCACATGGGCGCCGACCGCGAGCGTACCATCGAAGTGCGCGGTGAGGTCTACATGCCCAAGGGCAGCTTCGTGCGCCTAAATGAAGAAGCCGATGCCGAGGGCCGCGATCCCTTCGCCAACCCGCGCAACGCTGCCGCAGGATCCTTACGCCAAAAGGATCCAAAGGTTACGGCGCGCCGCGACTTGGCCACCTTTATCTACGCCATTGCCGATACCGACCCGCTGCACGTCCACAGCCAGCGCGAATTTCTCGACTGGCTGCGCAGCGCCGGCTTCAGCGTCAACCCTAACGTGGCTCGTTGCGCCACGCCGGCCGAGGTTCACGAGTTCTGCGCCCAGGCACTTGAGCACCGCGGTGACCTGGACTACGACATCGACGGCGTGGTCGTAAAGGTCGACAGCTTCCAGCAGCAGCTCGACCTGGGCTTTACCGCTCGCGCACCGCGCTGGGCCATTGCCTTTAAGTTCCCGCCCGAGGAAAAGCAGACCGTACTGCGCGAGATTCGCGTCCAGGTAGGCCGCACCGGTGTGCTCACGCCGGTCGCCGAGTTCGACCCGGTGACGGTTGCCGGCTCCACTATCGCGCGCGCCACGCTGCACAACATCGACGAGATCCGTCGCAAAAACGTGCGCGAGGGCGACACTATCATCGTGCACAAGGCGGGCGACGTGATCCCCGAGGTCGTGGGCCCGGTGCTCGACAAGCGTCCGGCCGATTCGGTCGACTGGCGCATGCCCAAGGTCTGCCCCGTGTGCGGTAGCCCCGTGGTTCACGAGGATGGCGAGGTGGCCTACCGCTGCGTGTCCATCGACTGCCCCGCACAGCTCAAGGAGCGCCTGCTCCACTGGGTGAGCCGCGGCTGCATGGACGTCGACGGCCTGGGCGACGAGATCGTCGACAAGATGATCGCCGCTGGGCTGATTCACGACGTCGCGGACTTTTACCAGCTCACGGTCGACGACATCGCCGGACTGGACACGGGACGCACCTATGCCAGCTCCAACAGCAAAAAGGGCGTCAAGAAGGGCGACCCCATCCCGGTGGGCCTCAAGACGGCCGAGAAAATCATCGCCGAGCTCAACAAGTCCAAGAGCCAGCCGCTCGGTCGCGTGCTGTTTGCCCTGGGCATCCGCCACGTGGGCAAGAGTGTGGGCGAGGTTATTGCCGAGCGATTCCTGTCGATTGACAAGCTCATCTTGGCGAGCGAAGAGGATATCGCCGAGTGCGAGGGCATCGGTCCCAAGATTGCGGCGAGCGTCAAGCAGTTCCTGGCCGTGCCCGAAAACCTTGCCGTGCTGGAGCGCCTGCGCCAGGCGGGCCTGTCGCTCGAGGTCGACTTGGGCGCCGCGCATGCACAAGCCGCAGCCGACGCTGGCGTGGCAGGCGATCTCGCCGATGCACAACCGCTCGCGGGTCTGACCTTTGTACTCACGGGCACGCTCGTCAACCGCACTCGCGACGAGGCGGGCGCGGCGCTCAAGGTGCTCGGCGCCAAGGTTTCGGGCAGTGTGTCGAAGAAGACGAGCTATCTGATCGCCGGCCCCAAGGCGGGCTCCAAGCTCGCCAAAGCCGAGCAGCTGGGCGTGCCCGTGCTGGACGAGGACGCGCTCGAGCAGATCTTAGCTACTGGTGAGGTGCCCCAGGCTTAAGGTGCCGATAATCAAATTGGATAACCTCCCGGAAAGTCTGATACTTTCCGGGAGGTTTTTATTTGGGTGCGGTGACGGACACCGTGATCTGCGTCATGTAGGTTGCTGAGGGTGATCCTGCGGATCGGTACCGTCTCGGAGCGATAAGAGATTCATACAAAGCAGAGGTGCCCGTAATGGTTGATTGCCCCCATTGTGGTGATTTTTATATACACTAACATTAACATTAACGTGTATACTAAGCAGCGAAGATATATGTTGAGAGGAGCCGCTATGGTTACCGTCGCGTTTTCGGAACTGCGCCAAAACCTTACGCAGGTGGCCGAAAAGGTTGCCAATGAGGGCGAGGAAGTTGTGGTCTTCAAGCGGAGCAAGCCGTTGTTCAAGATCGTGCCGCTCGACTATCAAGGCCCGGTTGCAGTGGAATATGACGCTACCCAGGAGCGCGGGGGCGCAAAGCCGACGCGCGGCTCGGACAAGCCCAAGCGCGACGTGGGTACGATGTGGCATCCCAAGATCACCTGGAAGGAGATTCGCGAAATGCTCGCGGAGGATGAGGACTACCAGGAGTATCTCGATATCGTAGCCAAAATGCCAAAAGGAACGCCGCTCGATACGATGACAGTTGAAGATGAAAAGCGCGTTGCGAGGGAGCGCTACCTATGAGAGCATTTCTCGATACCAATTTTCTGCTCGATTGCGTGCTTCCGGGCCGGCCGGAACATGCGTCGGCGCAAGCGATCAAGGGGCTCGTCGACGTGGGGCTTATCGAGGGCGTTGTTTCGGCTTGTTCTCTCAAGGACGCGTACTACATTCTCACCAAACAGGCCGGCGAGTCGCGCGCCCGCGAGGTGGTACGCGACTGCCTTAAGAGCTACTCGTTAGAGCCTCTCGACCAAGAAGCTTGTTTTACCTCCGCCTATTCCGATGAGCCGGACTTTGAGGACGGCTGTATCCGTGCGATGGCCGAGCGTGCCGGTGCGGACTTATCATCACGCGCGATCGAGCCGCTTTTGTGCGCTCGACCATCAAGACCTTCTCGCCCGCAGAGTTCATCCGGGCGTTTCCGATTCCGGAGGAGTAAATCTGCCATATCGGGGATTGTCCTCGACATGGCGGTTCTCCTGGGGTCGTCGCTGATGATGTCGTCGATGAGGCGATTTCGCGTCGCCCCGCTACGCCACCAGCTTGTCAAAGGTTCCGCGGCGGTTGAGTACGGTAAATGCAATCACGCAAATGACCGCCGACAGAATCGAGCCGCACGGCGAGGCGATGCCCATGGGAAACAACGTATCGGAATAGGCGTTCGATAGCAGCCACGCGCCCGGCACGCGAATGAGTGCCACAGCCAGCACGTTATGCGCAAAGCGATGTAGCTCTTGCCATACGCAGCGAAAAAGCCACTAAAGCAAATGTGGATGCCGGCAAAAATCGCGTCGAAAATATAGCTGCGCATATAGCCGGTACCGGCGGCGACTACTGCAGCGTCCTTGGCAAAAAAGCGATAAACGCCGGCGCCACCAGCCACATCAGCACCGTGATCAGGCAGCCGTACACCACCGAGATGGTCATGGCGTCCTTGAGTACCTGACGCGCGCGATCGCCCCTGCCCGCGCCGGCATTTTGCGCCGTGAGCGCGCTGACGGTAGCGCCCATGGAACTCGGCACAATGAACAAAAAGCTGATCATCTTTTCGACCAGGCCCACGGCGGCGGCGTCGACCAGACCGCGGTGGTTGGCGATGACGGTGATGAACATAAACGCCACCTGGATGCAGCCGTCCTGCACGGCCACGGGCACGCCGATCTTAAGAATGCTACCGAGCACCTCGGGCTGGGGGCGCAGGTCGCTGCGCTTAACGTGGATGTTCGTGCGGCGGCTCTTGAGCCACACGAGCGCGAGGCAACGCTGGCCGTCTGCGCGGTCACCGTGCCGAGCGCCGCGCCCACGGGGCCGAGCCCCATGTGGCCGATAAACAGAAAATCGAGCGCGATGTTGATGATGCATGCCACGCCAATCACGTACATGGGCGAGCGCGAATCGCCCAGGCCGCGAAAGATGGCCGAAAGAATGTTGTACGCGGCGATAAAGGGAATGCCGATAAAGCAAATGCGCAGGTAGGCGGCGGTGCCCTCGACCGCCTCGGCCGGCGTGCCAATGAGTGCCACGATCTGCGGGCACAGCGCGAGCAAGATGCCTGCCAGTACCACCGAGACACCCATAAACAGCGTGATGGTATTGCCGATGGCGGTCTCGGCGCGGTCAAACCGGCGCGAGCCCACGGCGTGGCCGACGATAACCGTCGTTCCCATGGCCAGGCCCACGAGCGTCACGGTAATGATATAGAGCGTCTGCGCGCCATTGCCTACGGCGGTGATGCCGGCGGCGCCGCTGAACTGCCCCATCATGTACAGGTCGGCCATGCCGTAGAGCATCTGCAAAAAGTACGAGAGCATATAAGGCAGGGCAAAGACCGCGATGGTCTTGGGGACATTGCCGCGTGTGAGGTCGTGTTCCATGGGCGGGGCACTTTCTGGCTGAGATCGTTTACGTACCAGTGTAGTGAAAACCCTACAACGATTGTAGAGTCAAGGTTCGAGTTTGCGACGGGGCGAAAAAGTCACGTTCGCATTCATTTCCAATTGAATACGGAGCTCGCCCCGCGAGCTTGGTAGAAGCACTAGCCTTGCAGAAATCGATTTCGGAACACTTGACACCGCTGCACGGCGCGCCATAATACGTGGGTTTGCGAACGACGTTTGATGGGGGATGAACCTGCGTGCGCAATCTCAAGATTTTGTTTTCCTATCTGGGGGCATACCGCCGCGATGCCATGCTCGGCGTGTTCTTTGTGACGGCCGAGACGGCGCTCGAGCTGTTTATCCCGGTCATCATGCAATATCATCGATGTG
>ENA-OQCP01001179-OQCP01001179.1-human-gut-metagenome-genome-assembly--contig:-NODE-1179-length-10314-cov-14.902523_pt1 | contig 10314 bp, 15 predicted proteins | sample MGYA00242760_ERZ504583 | MGnify/ENA primary metagenome ERZ504583 (study PRJEB26092, sample SAMD00036308) | human gut metagenome | host: Homo sapiens | study: EMG produced TPA metagenomics assembly of...
CCACCACCGGGATATAAACCACATGAAGGTGATAGTGGTACACATCCTCACCCAGAGCTTCCGACATTGCCCGGTTGCGCTCGTCGGCATGCATTACAGCGGAGAGGATATACTGCTCACCGCCCACAATCTCCACGGCGGCTTTGTAGGCATCGGCATAGAACTGTTTGGCATATTCATAGCCGCCGTGGTTGTGGAAGTAGGCAGAGTTTACATCAAACAGCAGCTCCCCATATTTCACCGCATCGGCTTTCAGACCACGGGTGGAGATAACACCATCTGCAATCATCTGATCGAACATGGCGGCATAGCTGTCGGTAGGTTTCTTGAAGTGGACATTGCGGTGGGTCTGGGTGGTATCAATATCTTGATTGGAGTAGCTGTCTTTTTCTCGCTCGTTATGCTCCTGAACTTTCGCCACATCGTCGAGGGTGGGCAAGTCCTGGTTACGGGCAAAGGTACGGTCAATTCCATCGTTTCTTGCCATAGGTTTTTTCCTTTCTTTCGAGAGTAGCAGACGGGCGGGGCTGCGGGGATGCACTTCTGCGGAAGTGTAATAACCCACTATAACACTTTCATCCATTCTGGCTGCAAAGTGCCGTGGGCTCTCCCGAGGGGGTGTGCGGTCACTGCGGTGACCTCTGCTGACCAAGGCAAAATGTCTGCAACTTTTCCCATGGTCAGCCCGTCTGCATGAAGCTGTTCTGCGGAACGTTTCTTGCAGACGTTGGCAGAGTCTTTCACTGCCATCCATAGGCAGCACTGCGGTGTGCCTATGGGGACGGGAGATGCGAGGGGCTGTTGCCGGGGGCATCACTTCTCCCGTCTTTGCTGCCATACAATGTCGCATCCCAGCACATCGGCAAGCTCCAATACTTCCTTGTATCGGATGCTTTCCCGCTGTAATTTTGCGGACAGGTTGGAAACGCTGTCGCTCCATCCGTACTCGTCCGAGAGCAGGTCAACAACTTCCTGCATGGTCATCCCAGCACGGATGATCTGTGCCTTGATTTCATTGCGTACATTCATATTGAAAAATCCTCCATAATTCTGTTTGTGGTTCGGTACAATCTCTGCACCCCAAAACGGAGCAGATACACCGAACAGTGAAAAATCTGCAATCTCTGAAATCCGTTCAGAATTTTGCTTGTGATGTCCTGTCCATATATGACCATATCCCGCTTTACTGTTTCGTGTGATTTGGTCTGGAAAAATGAAAACATCTATTGTTCCGTGAACAGGGTACACGGTTCAGAGAAGCACGATTTCGTGAAATAGCTTCGTCCTGCGGTCAAAAACTTTGCTGTTTCCATTGCCATTGATTTTCAATACCCGAAAACAGGTTGTCTCTGAAAGCCGTTGTTTCCTATAATGGGAGAAAACAGGGGTAAATGCTGCGTACATACGTACAGAGCATGACTGGCAAAATCAATCCCGCCATTCCTCCGGTACGTACGTACATGACGAAACATCGTAAAACCCATTTATATGAGGCCTTGCCACAGCTTCCACACCCATAAATCCCCACACCCGCCGTCCGGCAGAGTTGGTGATGTTGTTGCAATGTTCCAGATTGAATTTCTTGGCATTGGCAATCATGGCGTCGCTGAAGCTGCGGGCTTTCAGCGGTGCAAGGGAATTTTCTTCGCACCACATCCGATAGATTTCATAGAAATCCTTGGAGCTGATGGACGCATCCGCTTTACGCCGGATATATCCCTCGGAATCCATGAAATCAAAGATATTGTTGTTGTCACGCTTGACCGCTTCCCGGTTTTCCCGGATACGGTCACTCTCCGTAAACTTAAAGTTGTTGGCAACGAGCCGCTGCAATCCTTCGAACACCCACAGGAAGATGCCCTCAGCTTCGGCTTTCATCTTCTCAGCAAGGTCGGGATCGTCGGCTCTGCCACGGGCTTTTCCTTGGTAGTCAGTACAAGCTGTCTGCGGTAAAAGCCGTCGCTGCGGTCATACAGGCTTGCAGATCACCATTGCTGAATGCCAGCAACCGGGCAAACATCCAGCCTGATAACTCTGCTTGCCCTTGCGTTCCAAGTCCATTTTGCCCTGTGCAGTCACGATGGATTTTACATAGTTGGTCTGACGCAGAGCTTCCATCCGCATATCATCATCCACGCACAGCAGGATGTGTTCCAGATCGGCACGGGCAAAACGGTTTTCAGAAATCTTCCCGATGCTGCCGTCTTTCATATTCGTGCCGAAGATGGTGGACAGCACCGCACCGATTTGGGATTTGCCCTCACCGCCGTTGCCTTAATCACCATCATGCGCTGACCTTTGTTGGAGGGAATCAGACAGTAGCCAATGAACTCCTGCAAAGTGGGGATGTCCTCCGCATGGAGCAGCCCATCCAGAAAGTTCAGCCAGATCACCGGCGCAGTAGCATCGAGATTGTAAGCAACAGGCAGACGACTTCGCACGATAGCCGGTCTGCCCTCGGTAAATGTTCCGTTCAGCAGCAGCGTACCGTTGGACACATGAATGCGATCCTGCTCCGGCGGAAAGTCCGGCACTTGTGCTTCCAGTTTCAGCACTTCCAGAATGTTGGTGATCTTCCGTGGGATATTGTTCGCAGCACAGAATTTCAGCTTGTCGTAAATCTCCCCACGCAATGGGAGATCGTCCGTCACTCTACCATCGGGCGTGAAAAAAGCTCCGTTTGCAAAGATGATTCTGCGCTCATGCAGAAATTCTTCACAAAACAGAGCTTCGTTGATGTTCTGCCATCAAACCACATGGGCAAGTTCATATCAGGCGTTTTTCGGTTCTTCGCCATGGTACGCCACCTCCTTCTTCTTTCGTGCGGTGTACTCTTGCAGAAAAGCAATCTTGCCCTCCTTCATCAGCTTGTCCACCAATGCCACCCGTTCTTCCAGATCGCCCACGGTCAGCACGTCTGCCATATATTCGATATGGCAGTGCATCTGGCAGGCTTCCACAAAACGATCATCCAGAGCATTTTCCGGTGTCTTGGGTGCGTATCGTACTTTCCAATCTTCCAGCAGATGCAGATAATCCGTCAGCACCCGGAAGCACAGCATTTCATCCTCCCGGAACTGACGGATATAGGGACGTTTGAGCTTGGCCATAGCTGCGGCAGTGGGCGGTTTCGGGTCAAGTCCGAAGTCCGAAGCCAGCTTTTGCGCTGCTTCATAGCTGCTCAGATCGAACGACCTTGCCACGAAGTCGATCACATCCCCCTTGACTCCGCAGCCAAAGCAGAAGAAATAATCCTCATTCAGCTTCATGCTCGGATGCCTGTCATTGTGAACGGGCAGCAAGCCATGCCGTTTCGGTTGACTTTCAGCCCGTAGTGTTCGGCGGCTTGCTTTACGCTGATTGCCACCTTGATGGTTTCATAGATTGTCATAGAAAACCTCCGTTCATAGTATTCAGAAAGCACGAAACACCCGCCGTGATTGGCAGGTGCTTCGCTCCGTCTACTATTGTTATGCCGGATTTTTCAAAAAACAGGCTAATCGGAGGACAACCCCGTTTCAAAAAACAGGACAACTTATGGATAGATGTAGATTTCTTTACATTAGCATGATAGAATTAAGAAAATGAAAAAACAGGACAGGAGGGGCAAGCATGAACCAAGAACTGATGACATTGGATTTTTGGCAGGATACGGTCATATATGAGGGAAAAACACTTCCTGTCGGCGCTCTTGCCTGTGATGCGCTGAATGTCCCTGCGGATACCATCGCAAAGATGAACGAGCAATGCGAGAAAATCAATCTGCTGCTTGGAATATTAAACGCCGGACAGGATGCTTCTGCACTCTGTCCTATTGCAACGGAAGCTGCTCTGACGATGCTTGATATTCTCAGTCAAACACCGCCGTTCTCCTATATGAATATCTCAAAGCACAGAGAACGGATTGAAAAAGTCTTTACTGTGGACAATGCGCTGAAATATGTGGAGTTTGCCATAAAAGCCGCAACCAATTCTTTGCAATTTGAAGAAATCCAGAACTTTGCCGATGCGATGATGCTCCAACGCTATACCGCAGTTTTCGGGCATCTGGCATACTCCCTTGGGGAATACCAAACGACCATGCTTGATTTTGCAGAAAAATCAGACGGCAACGAAGCTGACCGTACCGCAGAGGGCTTTGCCAGAATGTTCGGCAATTATTTCCCGCCGGAGTTTTCCATCACGGAGGGCAATGCTGGATGTCTACCCTGAACAATTCCGTTCAGTATGTATCCGTCATCCGTCCCGGCGAAAAAGTTGCGAAGCTGGTCAAGCGGATGCACTATGTATCCTTTGTGGGGATGTTCCGGTCTGATCTCTTTGAGGGCCTGTGTGTTGGCCATGCACCGAAAAAATGCAAAATCTGCGGCAAATGGTTTCTGACCACCAATGCAAGGCACACCAAATACTGCGGCGGCTACGCTCCGGGGGACAAGCTGCACCGCACCTGCCGGCAGATCGGTAACCTGAAAGGCAGAGAACAGCGGGAACTTGCGGACGATCATCCGCTGAAACAGATTTATGAGAAGCGACTGAATACCATAAACCGCTATGTGAAGCGTGGCGCTCTGGACGCTGATCTTGCAGAGGTTATGAAAAAACTGGCGAAAGATAAGATGCTTCGGGCGCTGAGCAATGTCGCTTACGCCAAGGGTGATTATGAAAAAGAAATGGGACAGGCTGCGTTGAAGAAAGAAGCAATAAAAAGAATTTGAATTTAGCTAAGAGGTGAGCAACGTTATGTTAGAAGTAGTATTTAGCGACAGTGCCGCAGGGACTATGGCGGTTGCGATTGGACATAAGGGTTTTTTAGGCGGAGCAACCAGTGTAATTATCTCTGATGGGACAGTTTCAAAAGAAGAAATAGAAAAGTTCCAGCATCAAGCAGAAGAACGGGAGCGTTCTGGTTGGGAGAATGCTATACCGTTGGAAGGAAATCGTAAGGACATAGTTAATCTTCCGCTGGCATTGTCTGTGGGCAACATCTCCGAAGCAGGAATTTGTTTGGAGCGTGAGTCGGCATTATCTTTGCTACTAAGCATACTGCCCGATATGGCATCTGAAATCGTAACTGAACTTCTCAATACATCCCGAAAGAACTATGCTACACTACTGGAAAAAGCACAAAACGGAGAGCCGATTCGTGTTTGGGTCGGACGAGACCCAGATGATGTGTGCGGATTGTATTGGCTTCTGGAACAACTACGACCAATCGGCTTTGAAAAATTGGATATTACCATTGTGGAGCTTCCAATGTGGGAAACAAGACCAGATGGATGCATTGTCCAGTATAACGGTTGGGGAGAAGTTGAACCTTATCACTTGGGACGGATGGCATCTCTTGGGAAGAAGTTGCCAACAAATTACCTTCGTAGTTTGGCTAACCGCTGGAGAGAACTCCAACAGGAAAATTCTCCTCTTCGTGCTGTTATAAACGGCAAACTGGTCAGCGTATCAGAAACTCTGTATGATACATTTATTCTTCGAGAATTGGATACACTGGACGACGAGTTTAGGGAAAGCGTGCTTGTTGGACAGGTTCTTGGAAAGAATCAATTAGGGATCGGTGATGGGTGGATTGCTTTGCGTGTGGAACAATTTATCAAAGAGGGACTTCTGCTCCCAATCACAACTCCTGCACCAAATGCACCTATTTATCACCGTATGTTAAAGAAAATAAAGTAATAAATAACCCATTAGTTGATCACGGGATATTTATGAGTATTACTAAACTGGAAGGAGGTGCGCTATGCTGAATGATTTTTCATGGAATATGACCGGATACATACCGAAACACGCTGTCAATCCATCCGATGATGGCATCCCACCCTATGTTGCAGAGCGCATCTTCCAGCTGGAACCGGAACCGCCTACAGTAGACAATCCGAACGAATATATCCTGTCTGCCTACGGGAAAAAGACTTGAAATATTTCTCATTCTTTCTCCACCACTACGAGCTGCAACTTAACAAGCGCATCAAAACCTTTCTCGGTGTGGATGGCGGCAATCGATACGACACAGACCGTTTTCTGGATATAAAACTGTCCTGCCGGGAGCAAATGCTCCAAAAGCTGATGGACTATGCTCTGCCAAAGGTGCGGAGTATGCAACATACATTTTTCCGTTCATTCGGGATGCTATGCTCCGTTTCCGCATGGGCGAAGAAAAATGGTCGGTATCCTCTCTGACCAATTACAAAATGGTGCGGTCAATGGCGTGGCTGTACCATAACACCAAGGATGCGGTCAGTGAATTTGCAAAGAAATACAACTGCGACCTTGCCCTTGCGGAAGGATACCTGAAAGTAGTCCGTGGCATCCGCAATCAGCAGCCATTCTATGTAACGGACGAGGATGGCGAGGAAACAGGTGAAGATGTTGCCCTTGATGATACATGGAACTATACCGACATCCTCTGGAACGGCATACAGGCTGAAAAGGTGCAGCGGGCATTTGAGAAACTGAATTACCGGGAGCAAACCTTGCTTGAAAAGCGGCTGGCGATTTGTATGACCTGTGGGCGTGTCGGCTCATGGAAGAACCGCCCCACCTTTGAAGAACTGGCGGTTATGTTTGAGGGCAGCACAGCCAGCGGTGCAGAGCGAGCCTACCGGAAAGCAGTGGACAAGCTGACGGAGTTTTTGGTTGCCGAGGGTGCTATCCATGCAGTCCGGCTGAAACAGAAATCCAAAACCAAGCGCAAAAAGAAAATCACCGCCGCAATCTACGAATACCAGGCAGACTGCGACGGCGAATGGGGCGAAATATCAGTTGATTTTGAGAACGGCACAGCAGAAATCATTCGGCTTGCTGATTGGGATACAATTAAAACGAACTGGTTTGCCAATGAGGCGATCCGGTATATTTTATCATTGTCGCCTGATGCTCTTAAAAAATATATGCTCGTCCCCCTTGAGCCGCCACTTATATCCTGAATCCTTACAACAACTGTAAGTGGTATTTGCTGTGTTCCCATGCTATCATTTTATTACAAATGATAGGAGGTATTCACATGAAACCCATTTTGAATATTGAAAATTTAACAAAAATCTATGGCAATGTGCCAAGTCAAACAAATGCACTGAATGGGATCACCCTCCAGGTGATGCCGGGAGAGTTTCTCGGCATTATGGGAAGCAGTGGTTCCGGTAAATCCACGCTTCTCAACTGTATTGCAACTGTGATTCAGCCCACCGGTGGAAGCATTCAGGTGGAGGGCGATACTCTGCAATCCCTCAGGGGAAAGGCTCTTGCAGAGTACCGTGGCAAAAAAGTTGGTTATCTATTCCAGAACTTTGAATTGCTGGACAACCTGACTGGCAGGGAAAACATCCTGCTCCCGACTTCCTTGCATGGGGTATCCGAAGCAGAAAGCAGCCAGCGGCTGAAGCAGTTGGCTGACTATCTGGAAATCACTGATGTTCTGGATAAGTTTCCGTCCAAGATGTCCGGCGGCCAGCGTCAGCGTGTTGCGGCAGCAAGGGCTCTGATCTTACATCCCCAAATGATCCTTGCCGATGAACCGACGGGTGCGCTGGATTCTAAGAACGCAAGAAGTCTTATGGAGAAGCTGTCCGGCCTGAATCGTGACGAACAAGCTACGATCCTGATGGTAACCCATGATTCCAATGCCGCCAGCTTCTGTAAGCGCATCCTGTTCATCCAGGATGGCGTGATCTTTCATGAGCTTCGGCGTGGAGACGAAAGCCAGCAGGAGTTCTACGGGCGCATCCTGAAGGTGATGGCGCAACTGGGAGGGGGCAGCGCAAATGTTCTCTAATCTCATTCTTCGGAACAGCCACTGCAGCCGAAAGGAAAACGGTCTGTTTTTCAGCTCCCTGGTGATTTCTATTGTTGCCTTTTACATGATTCTTTCCATCTCCACTCAAGATGTGATGCTCTTTTTGCAGAAAATGGAGAGTGACGCAGTTGACAAACTCCTGCTTCTGATTCCTGCGTTTTATGGGATGACCCTCGGTATTCTGTTCTTTTTGATCTATTTTGCCTGCAAGTATCAGTTCGAGCGCAGACGGCATGAGTTTGGTGTTTATCTAATGTTGGGGATGCGTAGAAGTAAACTGTTTGGTATGCTTCTGGCGGAAGATTGCCTGACCAGTATTCTTGCTATGCTCATAGGCTTACCTGTGGCTGTGGTGCTTTCAGAAATTGTCAGTCTTGTCACCGCCAAGCTGGTAGGCATGGGATCATCGGTCATCAGTTTTCTTTATCCTGGTCTGCAATTGAATGGACGCTGGCAGGATTTCTGGCAATTAAGCTGACGGCACTTCTGATTTTGAGTGGACGAATCAGCCGCCAGGAGATCGGTACTTTGCTATCCCAGCCAACGAACCGCCCCAAAAAGCAAATGCCATCTGTTATCTATGGACTGGCTGCTATATGCGGAAGTGTGATGTTGGCAGTGGCTTACTACATGGCGATTCAGGGAATTGCATGGACAAAGGTAAGTATGATGGGACTGACTTTGCTGTTGGGCATAGTTGGTACGATGCTGCTTTTCTATGGGATGCGTGCGCTGATTGCTTTGATTGTTAAGAAAGGAAAAGGAAATAAGCAGCTTCATGTATTTACCTTCCGGCAGATTCAGGAGAATGTTATTCATCAGTCAACCTCCATGGCCATCAGCTCCCTGCTGATTCTGGCGGCGCTGTGTTGTTTTGGTGCGGGCGTAGGAATTGCAGGAACGAATAGCCTGTCTTCTGGCCATGTAATCGACTATACTTTTGAAGATCATACTGCAGAAGATTCATCGCAGGTTCTTCCGAATATAAAGGCAGCCCTGAAAGAAAACGGTTTGGAAAATCAATTTTCAGAGCTTTTTGAAATGAGGGTTGGGCGTATTCGCACCACAGAAGATTATGATAATGCCTACAGCATGGACGCTGTTATGGACTCTCTTCGGAGCCTGCCCCAGTCGGAAGACCGGGATGTCCTTCTGAACAATCTTGGTTATGCCACATACCCATATTTGATTTGTTTATCGGACTATAATCGTTTGTTGGAATTGTCCGGCAAACCGGCTCTCCAATTAGGCGAAAAGGAGGCCGCTGTCTATATTGATACAGAGTTTACTACGGTAAGTCGTACCGCAATGCTGAACCAAGTATTGGCCGGACAGCCCAAGGTGGAACTGGATGGTAGTCCGATTCATCTTACAGGAGAGGTTCAGTCTGTGAATTTGGTCACGGACCGTTCTATAACCTTGTCCTTTGCATTGATTCTTCCGGATGAAGCATTCCTATATTATAGCCAGGGAATGTATGATACCTATGTCAATGCGGTGCTCAGTGAGCAGGCTCTGGATGGAAATAGCCTTATGACTGCATATTTGGATTTGAACGAGAAGCTGGACGAAACTGGCATTGAATATGAAAGCTATCTTCAGAATATAGGTCGTCAGCTTTTCTACACCATAGCATCCAGTTATATTACCCTCTATCTTGCGATTGTTTTCCTGGTAGTTGCCAACACCATCGTGGGTGTTCAGTTCCTGATGAGTCAGCAGAAAACCGGGCGCAGATACCAGACCCTGATCCGCCTGGGAGCTACTTACGAAACCCTTTGCCAGTCTGCTGGAAAGCAAATTACCTGGTTTATGGGACTTCCTGTATTGGTTGCGGCTGTCAGCAGTCTGTTTGGAGTCAGGGCGTTATTTACAGGGATACTCTCGTCCCGAACCCGTGGGACAGTGTCTGAAATGCTGCTTGTATCTGCTGCTATGATTTTACTACTTTGCGTGATAGAATATATTTATATGAGAGTGGTCAAGCGCTCCAGTGATCGGTATTTGCTGACACTGATGCAGCCGCAGAGAGAAGAATAATTTGGAAGGAGGTGCTGTCATGAAAAGAATTGCTGTTGTGGAAGATGAAGTCTATATGCGGGAAGAACTCTGCGATATGCTCCAAAAGGACGGCTATCTTGTGGAGGCAATTACCGAGTTTGAAGATGCCGCTCGGCTCTTGGCAGCCCTCCGCCCTGACCCTTGTGATCTTAGACCTGAACTTGCCGGAGATCAGTGGCTTTCAAATCTGCCAGGAGCTAAAGAATAAAACTGCTATCCCCGTCCTGGTGCTGACTTCCAGAGATCAGGTAAAGGATGAACTGCAAGCGTTCCAGTTGGGTGCCGATGAATATTTGACGAAGCCGTGCAGAAAAGATCGACTTCTTGCCAGGGTATCCAATATTCTCAAAAGGTATGAGGCCGTACCAATCTCATAGAGGGACCAGATTTCCTGTTAGACCAGCAGACCTACACGCTTTATATTCATAATACCTCTGTGGTGCTTCCAAAAA
>ENA-OQCP01001180-OQCP01001180.1-human-gut-metagenome-genome-assembly--contig:-NODE-1180-length-10307-cov-1.509136_pt1 | contig 10307 bp, 16 predicted proteins | sample MGYA00242760_ERZ504583 | MGnify/ENA primary metagenome ERZ504583 (study PRJEB26092, sample SAMD00036308) | human gut metagenome | host: Homo sapiens | study: EMG produced TPA metagenomics assembly of...
TACGGCTACTATCACGCAACCAACGAAGGCGGCTTCATCAGCTGGTATGATTTCACTAAAGAGATCTTCCGCCAGGCTGCTGCCCTCGGCCACAAGGAATACGAAAAAGTAGAGGTATCTCCTGTCACAACTGCAGAGTATGGCGTTTCCAAGGCTGTACGTCCATTCAACAGCCGCCTGGATAAATCCAAGCTTATAAAAAACGGCTTCCAGCCACTTCCAACATGGCAGGATGCCCTGGAAAGATATCTGAAAGAGATCCTGTAAAAAATCCATCGGTGATCGCCGGTGGATTTTTTTCGTTCTGTTTCTCATGAAAAACAGCCGGTGGAAAGCTTTACGCTTCCCCGGCTGTTCTTATGCTAAAATTTAATAATTTTATCTTACTGCTGTGCAACAGTTCCGTCTGCTGCCTGGCATCTGCTGTGCCATCCTGTGTGGCAGCTGCAGTCTCACCCTGCGCTTCTGCTGTACTTCCCTCTGCAGCTGCCTGTGCATCATTATCCGTAGCTGCTGCCGCTGATGTTGCACTGTCTGCCTCCTCCTGGGAAACAGTCTCTCCGTCGACGAACCTTCTTCATCATGGCCTCCGCCTTCTGAACGGTAGACTCATCCGGAATCATAACGTAAGCCTTCTGGCTCATAGAATACGGCTTCTGTGTGTCACCGGTACCATTTACACTGTAGCTTACGATGTTCCAGTCACCGCCGTTGTTCAGCTGCTGCTGGAGCAGTCTGGCGATCTCCTCGTAGGAGATATTGGTCTCAAAGCATCCCTGGATGCTGGAAAGAACGGAAGAATAATTCTTCAGAAGCTCCGGTGAAAGAGCCTTGTTGATCACACCCTTGATCACTGCCATCTGGTTCTTGCCACGCTGACGGTCGCCCTCTTTAAAGGCATAACGCTCACGGCTGAATACCAGAGCCTGCTCACCGTTCAGGTAGTTCTCTCCCTGATTGAAGTGATATCCTGTCTCATTCTTGGAATCAAAGTCATAGTCAGAATAAACAGTAACTCCGCCAAGCGAATTGATCAGCTGCTCAAATCCCGCAAAGTTGATACGGAAATAATAGTTGATATCCTCATTATAAAGCATTCCCAGAGTATCCATACATACATTGATACCATAGATACCTGCATGTGTCAGCTTATCTCTCTGTCCGCCTGAAATAGAAAGCGGTACAAAATAATCACGAGGTGTGGAAACCAGAAGCACCTGTCTGGTAGCTGTATTTACCGTAGCAATGATATTGGAATCGCTTCGGCTCTTTGCAACAAGGCCGCTGCGGCTGTCGATACCACTGATAAAGATGGTATATATAGAACCGTCATTGGTATTCTCTTCAGCCTTCGCCTCTGTCTCCTGGGGCTCAATGGTCTCTCCACCTTCTTCACGGTCAGCTCTTTGATCCTGGAAGAAATATCGGAATATCCATCCATCTCTTCAATAACGCTTAAATATGCGCTGTTCAGCACGATCGCACCTGTCTGTCCGTTCAGAAGACCGTCAACCAGCTCTGTAAGTCCTGCATACTCCTGGACCTGCACAGTCTTGCCTGTCTCGGAATCCACCTCCTGGATAGCCTTGTCCGAATTGGCTCTGTCAAGATCTGTCAGCACACCATACACATAATCTGCTGTAGCCTCTATGGAATCTGCAGAATCATCTGCACGGACATAAATGCCGACCTCCGTAACCTCTGTGTCACACCGGAAATCCCTGCCAGTGTGGAATGTGTCTTATAAACATACATACTTCCGAGAATGAATACTGCTGCAAAAACTGCTGCCAGGATCACTCCCACTACAAATCTTATCTTACCATCCGTACTCCATACAAGCGCTCCGACGATCACGATCAGGACCAGCATTACCAGTCCGATCACTGCAATGAACTTCGTCGGGATCACCTTCATATTCAGAAGCATGACCGCAAATACGATTGCTGTGATCAGAACCACAAGCGTCACGATCAGCCTGGGATATGTTTTCCCATTTTTCTCATATGCAATCCTCCATTTTTGATGGTACAGAGAATATTACATATGGACACTCTCTGTACAGATTCAAATATCCTAATCATTTTACGCTTTTTACTGATAAAAGCAAGAAATATCGTAAATCGCCAAATGCAAAAACAGTTCCGTGATATCATGATTCTTTTATGCTCTCACGATGTCACGGAACTGCCGCTAAAATGTTCCTTCTGTAAAATGGATCTCCTTATTCCACGGTAACACTCTTAGCAAGATTTCTCGGCTTATCCACATCCAGACCTTTATTTACACTGACATAGTAACCCAGAAGCTGCAGCGGGATCACTGCCAGAGAAGTTGCAAAATGTGGATCTGTTTTCGGGATATAACCGTAAAATCAGCAGTATCCTCGATATTATAGTTTCCAAACGTAGTAAGCCCCATCAGATACGCCCCACGGCTTCTGCACTCCACCATATTACTGACTGTTTTCTCATAAAGCTCCGGCTGTGTCAGGACACCGATCACAAGTGTGCCGTCTTCGATCAGGGAAATGGTGCCATGCTTCAGCTCGCCAGCCGCATACGCCTCAGAATGGATGTAGCTGATCTCCTTCATCTTAAGGCTGCCCTCAAGGCTGATGGCATAATCGATCCCTCTTCCGATAAAAAGATATCCTTTGCATTGGCCTGCTTGGACGCAAACCACTGAAGCCTTTCCTTATCCTCAATGATCCTGCTGATCTTGTCCGGAAGCGTCTTCAGCTCCTTAATGTAGGACTCACACTGCTCCTCTGAGATCTTTCCGCGGACCAGTGCCATCTGCAATGCCAGCACATAGGAAGCGATCAGCTGTGTACTGTACGCCTTGGTGGTAGCAACCGAGATCTCCGGTCCTGCAAGTGTGTAGAATACATGATCCGCCTCTCTTGCAATGGAAGAGCCGACCACATTGACAATAGCCAGCGTGCGGATTCCCTTCTCCTTACATTCCCGAAGCGCAGCCAGACTGTCCGCAGTCTCACCGGACTGACTGATGATCACTGCCAGGCCGTCAGGATCCAGAAGCGGCTTCCGGTAACGGAACTCCGAAGCAAGCTCCACACGCACCGGAAGACCTGCAAGATCCTCGATCACATACTGTGCAGCCATTCCCACATGGTAAGCAGAGCCGCAGGCCACGATATAAACCTGGCTGATGCTGCGGATTCTCTCATCATCCAGACCGATCTCCGTCAGATCCAGCTTGCCCTCCCGGATAACGGAGTTCAGTGTATCTGCAACTGCTTTCGGCTGCTCATGGATTTCTTTCATCATGAAATGCTCAAAACCGGCTTTCTCCGCTGCCTCTGCATCCCACTCAATGATCTTAGGCTCCTTCTCGATCTCCTCACCATCCAGATTGTAAAAAGTGATCTCACCCGGTTTTACACATGCCAGCTCCAGATTTCCGATATAATAAACATTTCTTGTATACTTCAGGATCGCAGGAACATCCGATGCGATATAGGATTCTCCATTCTCCACACCCAGGATCATAGGGCTGTCTTTTCTCGCTACAAAGATCTCTTCCGGATAATCACGGAACATCATTGCCAGCGCATAGGAACCACGGATACGCACCATGCATGACGCACTGCCTCAACCGGAGATCCGCCGTATTTCTGGTAGTAATAATCCACCAGCTTCACAGCAACCTCCGTATCTGTGGAAGAATAAAAAGAATATCCCCTGCGGAGAAGCTTCTCCTTCAGCTCCTGGTAATTCTCGATAATGCCGTTATGCACAGCTGCCACATTTCCGTTATCACTGACATGAGGATGGGCATTGACCTCTGATGGTTCTCCGTGAGTTGCCCAGCGGGTATGACCGATCCCGCACATACCCGGAACAGATTCACCTGCGTTTGTTTTCTCCAGAAGGACCTTCAGACGGCCCTTCGCCTTAATGATCTCGATATCCTTTTCCCCGTCACGCACTGCGATGCCGGCGGAATCATATCCCCTGTATTCCAGTTTGGAAAGCCCGTCCAGAAGGATGGGTGCTGCCTGATGCCTGCCTGTAAAACCTACAATTCCACACATGATTTTTTTCTCCTCTTATTGCATTTTTATATTCTTCTGACTGCTCCGTTCTTCAGACACCTGCGGTCTGCATCCAGGACATCACTCTGCACATGCCCCTTCTTACGGACGATCTCAACCACCTGGTCCACATATTTTCTGCAAAGCTCCTCACTCTCTGCCTCAACCATAACACGAAGCAGAGGTTCTGTACCGGATTCTCTCACCAGGATCCTTCCGGTGTCTCCAAGCGCCTCAGCCACACTCTCTACTGCTGCCTGCACATCCACATCTGCCTGCGCTGCTGCCTTGTCATGGACACGCACGTTCTCAAGAACCTGGGGATAGATCGCTAGATCAGCGGTAAGCTCACTGAGCTTTTTCTTCCTTGCCATTATAACTTCCATCATCTTCAGACTTGTAAGGATGCCATCCCCGGTAGATGCATACTTGGAAAAATAATGTGCCCGGACTGCTCACCACCAATACGGCAGCCATTCTGCATCATATATTCATAAACATATTTATCCCCTACTGCAGTCTTCGCATAATCGATATCAAGAGCATCAAAAGCCTTGTAAAGGCCAAAATTGGACATTACCGTAGTCACAACCGTATTGGTGAGAAGCTTTCCGCGCTCCTTCATATAACGGCCGTACACATAAAGGATCGCATCCCCGCTGACCACATTTCCCTTCTCATCCACACAGAGACAGCGGTCCGCATCTCCATCGTAGGCAAAGCAACATCCAGCCCCTTCTCCACTACAAGCTTCTGGAGACCCTCGATATGGTGGAACCGGCATTGTTATTGATATTGGTACCATCCGGCTCAGCATTGATCACATAAGTCTTCGCTCCCAGCGCATCAAAACCGCCTTTGCGATATTCCATTGCACTTCCGTTGGCACAGTCCAGACCAATCCTCATTCCCTTAAAGGATATACTCCCAGGGAGATCAGATATCCTATGTAACGGTTCCGGCCTGCCGAATAATCCACCGTCCTGCCGATCTCCACCGCCCTTTGTAAAAGGAATCTCATGCCATTTCTCTCCGAACAGCTGAAGACGGTCATCCAGATAATCCTCCACCAGAGCGATGATTTCCTCTTCCATCTTCTCACCCTGGCCATTGATCAGCTTAATCCCGTTATCATAATAAGGATTATGGCTGGCAGAGATCATAATACCACAGTCAAAGCCATCGGTACGAGCAACATAAGCCACAGACGGCGTTGTTGTCACGTGGAGAAGATAAGCATCCGCTCCGGACGCCACCAGTCCGCCGACCAGCGAATACTCAAACATATAGCTGGAACGCCGGGTATCCTTGCCGATCACGATCCTGGCCGCAGCCGTCTCCCCCGCTCTTCTGCGCAGCTCATTATAATACCATCCCAGAAAACGCCCGATCTTGAAAGCATGATCTGCAGTTAACGAAACACCCGCTTCTCCACGGAAGCCATCTGTACCAAAATATTTTCCCATTTCTTGCTCTCCTTTGTGTGCTAATATTTATAACCTATCTTATGCATTAATGTGTCATACAGATTGATCAGAATTGTTCTTACCTTTCTGTATGAACATCAATAATACTGTTTATCCCTGTGTGTTAGGATAGTTGTCAGTGAAAGAAAATTACTTTTGTGGTAGTATATAGCTATCACAGGGTCAATGGCAAATATACAAATGCTCTGCCTCTGGAACGACAGTCAAAAGCTTTTAAGACAAATGGCATCCAGCTTTCCAAAAATACCATGGCTAACTGAGTGATCAAAGTACCGATGTATACCTGTCCCTGATCTATGACAGTAAGTCATACATGCGATGAGTCACCGGTAAAAGTCATGCGGATCGATCATGCAAAGATCAAAAACGGTAAGAAGATTTACATGTGGGTCTACCGAAACCGGCCTTTGCGCGGAACTCATCCCATCGTCCTCTTTGACTGGCAGCCTTCCCGCCACTCAGACCATCCGCGTGAATTCCTGAATACTTTCTCCGGGACTGTGGTCACGGATGGATACCAGGTCTATCATAAACTTGCAAGGGAACGCCGTGATCTTAAAGTCGCAGGATGCTGGATCCATGCAAGAAGACCTTTTGCAGAATTCATAAAATCTGTCGAGCAGGATACCGCCAGAGGTCGATCGCCCAGGAAGCATACCGCATGATCACAGAGATCATGCACATCGACAATACCTTTGATGACCTCTCTGTCACAGACCGCAAAAAGCAGCGTCAGCTTGTTCTTTTAGAAAAAGTGGATGCTTATTTCGCATGGGCAAAACAGAAGTACTCACAGGTAACTCATAACAGCACAATTGGAAAGGCTCTCGCTTACAGTATAAATCAGGAAGAATATCTTCGTGTGTTTTTATCTGACGGCAATGTCCCAATGGATAACAATTATGCAGAACAGGCAATCCGGCCTTTTACCATTGGCCGTAAAAACTTCGTAATGATTGATCTTCACTGGTGCAAAGGCAAGTGCGATCCTGTACAGCCTGGTCGAAACAGCAAAGGCAAACATGCTAAATACCTTTGAATATTTCAACCTGCTGCTTACTGAGATCCCTCAGCATATGGATGACAAAGATCTCATGTTTATTGATGATCTTCTTCCATGGTCGCCCAGAATCCAGAAAGAATGTCCAAGCCGCTACAAAAAAACTTGATTTTTCAATGTGCATATCTATTTTCATAAAGTCAGCTCAATCCCCAGTACTCATGTTTGAGGATTTACTGCCAGACTTTATGAAAAACTAATTCTGTTACTTTTGTATGACTGTTTTATGATCCGGCTAAAACACAATAAAAATACGAAAAAACAACAAAACCCTGTTATTCCTCAACTGGAATTTTGCTTAGTAATTATTTCATAAGTATTCATTTAAATTTATAACTTATCTTTTAATCTCTGTAAAAGATATCTCTTGTATATACTCGTTCTTTTACATCATCTAGCATTTATCATATCTATTTGCAATAATTGCCTGACTCTGCTCTTTAAATGCCTCAAGATCATTTACGACTTTGCTTCCAAAAAATGTCGTTCCATCCTCTAATGTCGGCTCATAAACAATAATGGTGGCACCTTTGGCCTTAATGCGCTTCATCACACCTTGTATAGAGGACTGACGGAAATTATCTGAATTTGATTTCATGGTAAGCCGATATACACCAACAATAACCTCTTTCTCTTTGCTTGTATCATAATCATCATTAGCTTCATATGCACCGGTAAGCTCCAACACACGCTCTGCAATATAATCTTTACGTGTTTTATTGGATTCTACGATTGCAGACATCATATTTTGCGGAACATCTGCATAGTTAGCCAAAAGCTGCTTTGTATCTTCGGCAAACAATATCCACCATATCCAAAAGACGGATTATTATAATGAGAGCCAATACGTGGATCCAGACACACCCCATTTATAATCTGCTGAGTATTCAAACCTTTCATTTCAGCATAAGTATCAAGTTCATTAAAGTACGATACCCGCAATGCCAAATATGTATTTGCAAACAGTTTAACTGCTTCAGCCTCAGTAAATCCCATAATCAATGTGTCAATATTTTCCTTAATAGCTCCCTCCTGTAAAAGTCCGGCAAATGTTTTGGCTGCTTTTACAAGTCTTGCATTCTGTATATCAGTACCAACAATAATTCTTGATGGATACAAATTATCATAAAGTGCCTTCGATTCCCTCAAAAATTCCGGGCTAAAAATAATATTATCACAGTGATAACTTTTCACGAACAGATGCTGTAAAACCAACTGGAATCGTAGATTTGATAATCATTATCGCATCCGGATTATATCTGATTACCAACTGAATCACTGCTTCTACTGCAGATGTATCAAAGAAATTTTTCTTACTGTCATAATTGGTAGGTGCCGCAATCACCACAAAATCAGCATCTTTATATGCTATCTCTGCATCCAATGTAGCTGTCAGATTCAGTTCTTTTTCCTTTAAATATTTTTCAATATACTCATCCTGGATTGGACTGATTCTTTTATTAATCTTCTCAACTTTCTCTGGAATAATATCTACTGCCATTACCTCATGATTTTGAGATAAAAGTGTGGCAATAGATAATCCCACATATCCTGTTCCTGCTACTGCTATTTTCATTTTATATTACCTTCCTATTCTTTATTAATTATCAGTTATTTAGTTTTTTTCTTTAGTACCTCGTTGATTAAATTCACTAAAATGTTATTTTTCAAAATAATTAATATTCCACAATAAACCAAAGCAGATATTATCATTGCAATTATTAACTGGATAATTGCATCTTTAATTAAAAACTTACACAAGATACACACTATTATTACTGTAATTCCAGCCAATATAACAGAAATTATATGCTTAAAATCCCATTCTATTTTAAAATATTGTTTCATAGTATAAAATGACATAAACAATACAATCACTTCTGAAATTAAAGTTGTCACTGCAGCACCTATCGTTCCTATTTGAGGTATAAAAATAAATTAAGGACAATATTTACACAAGCTGACAATGTGGTGATAACAAGGAAGTCTTTTTTCTTTTCTGTTTGGCACCATTAGTCCATTACAAAAAAATCCTGAAAACACTGCGCAAAATAATGCTAAAGAAAGTACTTTTAATGTATTAGCTCCCGAAATATATTGTCTTCCTCCAATTATTTGCAAAATATTTTCACTAAAGAAAAGTAACCCTATTACTAACGGAACAACAAATAGAAATAAGTATTTGATTAGTTTATTCGAAAATTCTCTATATTTTTCTATTTGATTTTCACCTAAATAATAAGATATCCTAGGTATTGCTACTGTTGTTAGTGCATTTATTATTCCTTTAACCAACATGTAAATCTTAGATGTTATTGTATAAACTCCTACTTCCTTATCAGAATAAAAAAAACCAAGCATTGTTATATCTGATTGAATATAAATTGTTACGGCTAACTGCCCACCAAATAATATTAAAATTGGTAGCAAATGTCGTTTCAAGTTCATATGTATTGTTAACTTAACTTGTTGTGCTAGATAAAATAAAATATAAAGAAACTTCAACAAAATATGCTATCCTTTTTGTAGGGAATACAACGAAAGGAGGCATCATTATGTTGAAGTTCCAAGATAATAATACCACTGTTATTGCAACTTTTGAGACTTTATTTTAACTGCTTACGTTATTATTGACGAATTGTATCATCAGTTTGCACCTCCAGAAGTTACCAGACGACGGCATATCCTGAATGCAAAATTATCTGACTCAGAAATCATTACTATCAGTCTCTGCGGAGAATTGGCAGGCGTTGATTCTGAGAATGCATGGTTTTCTTTTGTGAAACGAAACTACAGGCATCTTTTTCCGCAGCTTTGCAGCAGAAGTCGTTTTAACAGAACGAGACGCGCCTGATGCAGACAACAGAATTGTTACGACAAAAAATGATTTCCGTATTCCCAATTCCAGTCAGTTCCTATTACATCGTCGATAGTTTTCCACTTGCAGTCTGTAAATTTGGACGTGCACGATATTGTAAGCATTTCGTGGCCATGGTGCTGATTATGGAAATGTCCTTCCAAAAAAAGAAACCTATTATGGATATAAAGTACATGCATTAATTACATTAGAAGGATACATTGCATCATTTGAGATCACACCGGCATCTACAGATGATCGTGAAGGATTACGTGATCTGGCAGACCATTGGTCTAATGTTACAATTTTAGCGGATAAAGGCTATGTTGGAAAAAACATGAAACAGGAAATGCAGGAAAAAAATATCTGTCTTTTTGCTCTGAAACGTTCCAACAGTAAGGAAAATTGGCCGAAATCCGTACGTCAGTTAATATTCAAACTGAGAAGGCGGGTAGAAACCGTATTCTCTCAATTGAGTGGTCAGTTAAATGCAGAAAGAGTGTTAGCCAAAAGCTTTCAGGGGTTATGTACCCGTCTGGTTAATAAAGTACTGGCATACAATCTCTGTATTGCATTGAATAGTATTTTCGGTGAAACCTGTGAACTTGGAAAAATCAAAAAATTGATATTCTAAAAATTTTATTTTTTAATATCTGTAAGGATTCTTTGCGGTTTTACAGGTTTTCACATAATCTATTTGAAGTAGCACAATAGGTTAAATTAAGTATAATACAGGAGGATACAAAATGAAAATGTTTCAGATTAGTGACAAAATAGACAATGTATCAAGAATTGGAATTGGATGCATGAGAATTACAGGTTTATCTGATGAAAAAGCGGTAA
>ENA-OQCP01001182-OQCP01001182.1-human-gut-metagenome-genome-assembly--contig:-NODE-1182-length-10299-cov-2.003048_pt1 | contig 10299 bp, 12 predicted proteins | sample MGYA00242760_ERZ504583 | MGnify/ENA primary metagenome ERZ504583 (study PRJEB26092, sample SAMD00036308) | human gut metagenome | host: Homo sapiens | study: EMG produced TPA metagenomics assembly of...
CAGCACCACCGCTGCGCGATGGCCGTCGCCCCCAGACCCCCCGCCAGCGCAAACCAGCGCAGCCCCGTACCGCCCACAAACATAAGCACCGCCCCGATTGCAAGGATGAGCAGCGTGCCGGAGAGGTGCGGCTCAAGCAGCATCAGCACCGTGACAACGCCCAGAATCAGCGCAAACGGCAGCACGCCGGTGGAAAACGACCGCATTCGATCATGATTCAGCGATATAATATGGGAAAACACCAGCACCACCGCAAATTTTGCGATCTCGCTGGGCTGCAGTGTGCCCAACCCGGGCAGCACGATCCACCGCTTGCAGCCATTGTACTCCGGCATAAAGAGAACGACCGTCAGCAGCGCCAGCGACAGGGCCAGCACCGGCCAGGCCAGCCGGTGCCAGATATGGTAGTCCACCAGACTGGCCGCGTACATGGCCGCCACCCCCAGCGCCGCAAACAGCAGCTGCGGGCGGATGTAGGTGTAGGCATCGCCGCGGCGGTAGAGCGCGACTGCATACCCGGCTGAAAACAGCATGATAAGCCCATAGCTGAGCAGCAGCAGCAAAAGAATAAGAAACGGCACATCAAAGGTGGGCAGCGCGCCGAATTTATCCCGCGCCCGCACCCTGCGCACAAGTTCAGACATACAAAAAGCCCCTGCGCAGATTGTACGCAGAGGGGCGGTTTTTATTCCGCTGCTTTCAGGCCGGACAGCGCGTAGCCGTTGTCTCCGTTTTGCACGCTCTGGGAGCTGGCCTCGTAGCAGGCCCGCAGCACATCCATGTTGGGCTGCGGGGCGTCCGGGTCGGTGATGGCGCCGGTGGCCAGGGCCTCATTGTAGTTGTCGATGATCTGGCCGCAGATGCGTTTGCGGTCGCGCAGCGGTGTCATCAGGTTTGCCATCCACTGCTGGTACATACCGTCACAGCTGCTGCCGTGGTTGGCAAACAGGAAGTAATATTCCTGCTCGACCTCAAGCGGCGAGGCTGATGCTCGTAGTAGTCTGCCAGTGCGCTGCGCTTCTTGTCGGTGGAAAAGCCGCGAATGTCATCGAGGCCCCGGGGGAACAGCTCCGGGTTGCGGATCCACTTGGAGTAAGCCTCCACCGGGATCTTCAGCGCATCGAAAATATCCAGAAAATCCTCGAGCGTGATCTTCATTTCGCCCTTTTCCCATTTCTGGATCGTGCGCCTGTCCCGACCGAGGCGTTCCGCAAGGCACGCTGCGAAACCCCTGCGTCCTGACGCGCTGCAGCGATTGCCTCTGCCACGCGTATTCGATGTTCGACCATACTTTCCAACTCCCCTTCTTTTGAACGCAAATCGCCGCCGGGGAGCCCTGTGGCAGGCGGCGCATAATGTACCGCCAAACTTCCCGGCCACTGGCTGTGTACTTTGTACACCGGGATGTGGTATAGTGAAAAAAGCCGATATTCCATCATCTTCCGGTGATGTAACCATTTTACATTCTTTTCCATTTATTGTCAATCTTTTCCTGTACATATCGTATAACAATTCAAAAAAAGCAGGTGAAAATCGTGTACATCTACCGCGCTGTCCGCCAAGAGTTGTCCACCCCCGAAACAGGCCCCTATACCACCTTTGGCATCCTTGCCCTGCGTCTTGAGGCCGGCCAGAGGCAGAAGGTCTGCCTTATCGCGGATGTGTCAACTTCCCGCAGCTTTGCCGCCGACCTGGCTGACCGCTGTACCGCAGGCCAGCTTGACCCGCGCCAGCTGAACGATGTAATCGAGGATGCACTGGCTTTTTAGGAGCATGGCAAAAGTTTCGGGGACAAATGCGCCCAAAAATTTCCCGCTGCCTTTTCATCCGGGAAGGGGCCTCTCCGGGTGAACATATCCCCCCTGCCCAATACCTGCCGTTGCACCCGAAGTCTCGACGGCAGTGCCTATTCCTGATCAATTTTTGTGTCATAGCTTCTGCGCAAGGCTTTGTAGCTCGTTCTACTACAAGGCCTTCTTGTTTTGCGCTCTCCAGCTCGGCCACATCCTTCAAGATGCTGCCTATCGTAAACATAGCCAAACAACGCATTGTGTGCTGACGGTTCACCTCGTTCTCTTTTTACCTGCTGCCCCGCTCTGGATCGTTCGCTGATTTTCCGACTCTCTTCCTGTGCCAAGCAAGCCAGGATCGATAGACGAAGTTCTCCGTCACTTTCCATCGTCCAGATATCTTCCATGACGAAATACACTTCGACGCCGCACTGCCGCAGCTCTCGCACCGTTTCCACCGTATCTACGGTATTGCGGGCAAACCGCGAGACCTCCCGCGTCACGATCAGATCAAACTTGCCCTCTTTGGCATCGTACAGCATCTTCATGAAAGCCCGGCGCACTTCCTTCACGGTTCCGGTCACGCCATCGTCCGCATACTGATTCACAACTAACCAGTTCGGGTACTGCGCTGCCAGCTTATGATACCATTCCATCTGACTTTTAAGCGCTGCCGTCTGTGCTTCCAGCTCCGTGGAAACGCGCCCGTAGAAGGCCACCTTGCGCGGACGCCTGAGTGTTTCATCCGAATAACTCACTGATTATCCCTCCTTGCGCTTTCAGTATACCGCATTGTTTAACGGCTCACTTCGTCGTGGTTGACTTTGAGCTGCTGCTCATGGGTCAGACCGCAATCGTCCTTCTGTGAAAAGACCAGTGTCTGCAAGATGCATGCTGCCTTTACGCGCTTCATTGATTTCACCTTCCTCAGCCTCCGCCCGGTCAGAACGGATGCTCTTTTTCAGAGAGATGATCAGTGAACAAACAGCCTGTGCGCGCCAGTCTGCCGCCAACGCCCACCGCACCGGATGCACTCTCATGATACCTTTGTATGGCTTTATTTTATCAAATTTGAAACTCGATTTCAAACGATTTTTTGAGATTTTTCCCAACTTTTTCTTTAGGACCCTTGTAAAGTGAAAATCGTGGTGCTATAATCCAATCACAAGTTTCCTAATGATTTTTCGAGGTGATCTCATGGACAACGAACTGAATTTGCGCCTGCTGGGATGATGCACCAGATCTCTCACCTCATGCAGACACAGGAAAAGTTCCGTGGGCAGGGGCGGCTGTTGGTTCTTTTGAACCGATATGGCGCATTGACCCAGCGGGAATTGATCGAGCTGACCGGACGCCGCTCCGCAACCCTCAGTGAGCAGCTGGACGGCATGGAGAAGTCCGGGCTGATTTCCCGCTGCAAAAACGAGCAGGACAAGCGGAATGTGGATGTGGAGCTGACCGAGCTGGGCAAAAAGGCCGCGATAGAGGCGATGCAAAACCGGCAGGCTTATGCGGATGAGCTGTTCGCTGCGATGCCGCAGCGGAAAAAGCAGCAGCTCGCGGGACTTTTGGACAGCCTGCTGCATACATGGGACATTCCCATCAACGAGGAAGAATACCAATTTTACGATTCGGAGGAATAAGAACATGGATGCTGTCAATGCAATTTTCACCCGCCGCAGCACACGGGAATTTACAGATTCGCCTGTTGAAAGCGAAAAGCTACATCAGATACTGGACGCCGCTAAATAGTATCTTGCTAAACTTAGTGGCAAACACCATTGGACTGGTAATCCCTAAATGGTTCAATACACTGTATGGAAAAGAACTATTCGAGGGCAAACCATCAAATTGGTTTTACGGAAGTTTTGCGTTGACACTAACAGCATTACTTATATGCCAATACACGGATTCAACTACAATTCGTTTTATCGCTAATCTCATCACGGGTGGAAACGCTTATATCACGGCGTTGTGTTTTAACATGATTCTCAAACAGAACGAGGAGATAGCCCTCACAAATTCCCATAATGAAGAAGAGGACAACAAGCATAACAATTCTCCCAAAGTTGTAATCAGATTGATGGAGCACTGTTCCGCTTTCTGTCCGGCACAGCCAACCAGACGCTTGAGGGTCACACTGTGCAACACGAGGTTGTCATAGTGAATCTGACGGTTGGAACCATCACGCGGGGTGAAATCGCCAGTTTTGCGCTCAACGCCAATAACCTGATACAACATTTTCTTGCTCTCTTTCCGCTGGGCTTGTTTTCTTCATTGCCAGCACTCTTATTTTTGTACTTTTCGGTCAGGTTCAAGGCCTTCCGGCCTTTTTCACGATTATAAAACTCTAGGTCCGAGCTTTTCTGAATGAGTTTTTCTTGTAAGAGCACAAGATTCATGGTATCATAGGAATAATAGGAATTTTGTATATGTCCTCATAAATGATTTTACATTACTGCACAACTCTCGCCTTTTGGGCACAAGTACCGCTACAGCATGCCCCCCTATTACAGTAGAATTTAATAATGCATTGACTTTCATTCTGGTAGTCAGTACACTTCATTTTCTGTGTCGGCGCTTGAGATTATACCAAGCACCTCGCGCAACGAGATTGAAGTCTGAAATCCAAGTTTTAAAGCAAATGTTATTAAATCGCGCAGATGGTGTAAAGTTATGTATATATTAAACCTAAACGCAATTTTATTTTTTGCGCTTTTGGCGAAAGGAAGATCATCTCTTTCTTGGTTCTGTAACACACCAACAACAAAGCAACCGCGCTTGAATTGGAGGAACGCAAAATGTACTACCTAAATCACAATATAGAAAACTTAGTTAGAATCTTTGACCAAAACGAAAGAAAAGGATATCTTCGCTTGGATTTAAATGAAAATCCAGGCGGGTTGCCCCAAGAGTTTGTTGAAACGGTTTTAACCGAAGTCACTCCACAGATGATAGCACAGTACCCAGAAACACTGCACTTCACGCAGGTGTTGGCAGATTATATTGGAACAGATATCTCTAATATTTGTATTACAAACGGTTCAGCAGAAGCTATTCGTTATGTGATACAAGCATTTACAGCTCCTAATGGCAGAATTGTAGGCGTTGTACCCTCATATTTCATGTTCCAGATATACTCAGAAATGTATGGCAGGAATTTTGTGAAAGTTCCGTACAATGACGATTTAACTATTAGTATTGATAACATCGAGCGAGAGCTAACCGATGATACGCAGATGCTTATTCTTCTGAATCCCAACAATCCTATGGGAAATGTTATACTGACGAAGAATTCGAAAGGTTATTCAAGACCTGCCAAGAGAAAGAAATCACGCTTCTGATTGATGAAGCATATCATTATTTCTACCCTAAGACGTTCATAAAGTATGCTCTGGGTAATAGAAGAGTCCTCGTCACTAGAACATTTTCTAAGCTCTTTTCAATGGCTGGTTGCCGCTTAGGATATGTAGTAGGGAATCCAGAAGACATCAAATTTGTTCAAAAATTTTGCACGCCACATAATACAAACGCTTTCGCCCTGCTATTTGCAGAGAAAATCATCACAACACCCGGGATGGTTGACGCTTGATAGCCAAATTTAACGAAGGAAGAACTTATTTATTGAACAGTTTGGATGCAAATGGATATCGACACAAAGGAGAAGCCGGGAATTTCTTGTTCATCGAACCAAAGACCAATGCAGGACGCATAGTTGATCGAATGAAAAATGAAATGAAAATACTCATTAAAGAATATCCTAATGTTGGTGAGTTTGGAAATTGTTTGAGAGTTTCTATCGGTGAAAAACAGTATATGGAACGATTTATGGATTCATTGTTAAAAATAGACAAATAAGAAAGCTAAATGAGTGCTATATGACTAAAGTTATAACATATGGAACATTTGACTTGCTCCATTATGGACATATTCGATTGCTTAAAAGAGCAAAAGAACTCGGTGATTATTTAATTGTCGGTGTAACAGCCGATGATTTCGATAAGACAAGAGGCAAAATCAATGTACAGCAGTCCTTAATGGAGCGCATTGAGGCAGTACGTGCTACTGGTCTTGCGGATAAAATCATCGTCGAAGAATACGAGGGACAAAAAATTGATGATATTCGCAGATATGGCGTAGACATTTTTACCGTTGGCTCGGATTGGGCCGGAAAATTTGATTACTTGAAAGAATACTGCAAAGTAGTATACTTGGAACGTACAGAAGGTGTTTCTAGTTCCGAAATCCGCTCGGAAGAACGCAAAGTCCGGTTGGGAATAATTGGAGACTCTCATATTGCAAAAAAGTATATTCAGGAGTCTCAGTTTGTAAATGGATTGGAGATTACTGGTGTTTGTTCAAGTGACCCCAAGTATTTCGAAGAGATTCCATTTATAACTGCCAGTTATGACACACTACTCGAAAAGTAGATGCAGTCTATATTGTTTCCACACCTGAACACCACTATGATCAGATTAAGAAAGCACTAGAATGTGGAAAACATGTCTTATGCGAACCGCCTGTTGCATTAACCGAGCAACAAAGCCAAGAACTCTTTCTATTAGCGGAAAAAATGTGCTGTGTTTTGATGGATGCGCTCAAAATGCTTACGCCACCGCATATTCACGATTGCTCTTGCTGGCAAAAGAAGGAAAAATCGGTGAAATCTATTCTGTTGACGCTACCTGTACTAGTCTACGATCGATTGCAGAGGATGCGTGGGATAGCATTTGCGATTGGGGTCCCACGGCAATGCTTCCGATATTCAACCTCTTGGGGAATGACTACAAATCCAAGAATATTGTTTCCCATATTGACGATGAAGGTCATGACCAGTTTACAAAAATCACCTTCCTTTATGATCACGCAGTTGCGTCTGCAACAGTTGCAAAAGGCGTCAAATCAGAAGGTGCACTAATTATTTCGGGAACAAAAGGATATATTTATGTCCCCGCCCCATGGTGGAAAACAGACTATTTTGAGATTCGTTATGAAGACGCTTCACTGAACAAGAGATATTTCTATCAACTGGATGGTGAAGGTATTCGTTATGAACTTGTTGCATTTGCTAGAGCAATAGAAAGCGGGCGCAACTTGGCATATGTTGACAGCAATGTATCAAATAGAATATGCAAAGTAATAGGCGATTTTTATTCAAACATAGATTGCATTATGATTTAAGGACCCTCAGATGAAAAAAGCCGGAGCTAATTAGCTCCGGCAACTATCATGGATTTTTTTTGCAACATTCGTAGACACACATCTGATCATAGTAACAAATGTGCATAGCCAACATCATTCAGTAAGCGTGGGATTGTTTGAACCACGCAATCGTTTGCATATACTCTTCGTAATTTCTCACAGTGTCATAAAAACTGATACAACATACAACAACCCGCAGGAACTGCCGCCACTATAAGCAGTGGCAGTTCCTGCCATTGCTTTGTCCGCAAAACATATAAGCTACCCCAAATTCCCACCTCTACTGGAATCATTATAAACAAGGTTCCAGAAATCAAACAGCTTCCCCAGCAAACCGCAATAAGTGCTGCAAAAATATCCTGCCTTAGTATGGCATCGGCGGGTTCTTCCAACTGCACAAGAAGCAAAAGCACTAACGGAATCACAATACTTCCTGCCAACGATTTTCCCGTCCAGCAATTCACCACAAGCCACCACTCTGCGCTGGTGCCGGGCATGTTTTCTGCAGTCATCAGGATCAGCATTTGAGCGAATAAAACTGTAAGTAATATTTTTTCGCGATTATCTTTCCAAAAGCACCTTGCAAACAGCCCCAAAACTAGCATTGCCAATGGAATCTCAAATAAAGGCAGAATCGTCCTATAGACAATAGCTGGATGCACGCCCATCAACAGTGCCAACATCGCGTTGTAGATCGGCCAGTTGGGGAGTGAATACTGCTTATCATAAATAAAAGCTGGCACCAGCTTTCCAGCTTCTATGCTTCCCCTGTTTACAGTATCTGTTAATAGGGAGCTTACCGCTGTAGCACAGTAGGTTGATCATCCCAGTTTATATAAATCGTACCGAAAACAGTGCACCCTGTCAGTAGCATCGTAATCAACACTACCATAGCAAGTAGAAGCCATTCTGTACAACCCCTTGCTCTTAGAACCAACTCTGGCTTACGCAACTGTCCTGCTTTCGTCACCTTTATAAAGCCCAGAAGCATCAACACTGCGCATATTATACACCAAATTGCAACCATAAGACGCAAACTCCACAGCATCCCATGGAAAACAAGGCACAATATTTCAAAAACCGCCGTACTCAATCCAAACCCTGCTGCCCATGTTACAGCTCTTGCTCGGCCAGATGTAATAAGTTGTCCTATCCCCAAAGGGGACAGGACAAGTACAATGAAAAGAACTATCCCGCAGCGCAGAACCGTCACTTTACCGCCTCCTTACGATGATAGAGAATGTATTCTCTATCGTAGACACCAACATCCTCCGGTGCCCCCATATTCACACGAGCAAGTTCTTCAAACCCATAGCTATGCAGGTCGCTTCCCTGAATCCAACTTTCCGGAAGGACTACATAGTTACAAGGGGTATCCTCCAGAACAGCACCAAATTCTGTCACATCAAAAGCTCTAGGCCGTTCATAAAGTCATATAACTCATCCACCTTGGGAAAGTATTCATCCGTGTCATTCCAAGAAAACGGTAGCTGCACCTCTGCTCGATACTGGCGCACCCAAAGGTTTAACGGGTGAGGTAGTATCGCGACTTTTTGCTCTATTGAATCATCTGCCATGATATCATCCGTAAGTTCTATCACGGATGCCGGTATCTTATACCAGTTTGGTGTTTCTTTTTCCCTTAAAGAACGAAGATTGCTAAATCTATTAATCTGTGCTGCAAAAACACCTAGTACAATGCCTCCTGCCAGTATCTTACCGACCTTGTTTTTGGGAATTGTAACAAGTTCCACCGTGACCAATGCCATAATCAATGCGGCAGGAACAATCCAGAAGAAGCGCAGAATGCGAGTCTCCATCACATTGGGCACCAAAAAATGAGTTGAAACCGGGTTTAGAAACATAACAATCAGAACCAGTGACGGTATAACAAGGAGATTCCGTATACTTTTAAACTCCGGCTTATTTTTTTTTAGAGCCAGAAGAAATACCAACACACAGCAAACCAAAAAATAGACAACCCGCTCGGGATAACTCCACAAATACGCGAATACACTTCGCATGGAAACCATAATGCTACCTCTCCATTAGTTCTAGTAAATAATTTCCAGAGAGAATGTATCAACATTTCTTTCTGGCGGATGTGCTGTAATCCTAAGTAAGTGAATAAAATCAGCGAAAGACATTGTCACTCATTGTTTTTGGCAACACCAATCTTTCTGACACCCTAGTTCGCTATGGCACAACCAACTAGCACCAACGCATTTTTTTAAATCGATTCCAACTCACTTCTATCTCAGTTTCTCATAGACCCGCTCATAGCCTTTTCGGAAATGTTCCAAATTTAATGCCTGCTGATAAGCCTTGTAGACGCTGTCTTTTTCAAACGGTTCTAGCAGAGCTTTCTCTATCGCCTGCGCCAGAGAGACTTCATCTTCGGAGTGAAAAGTATATCCAAGATGGTTCTTATTAATTGTATACCCAAGATTGCCGTGATCCGGCCCAACAATCACTTTTCCAAGTGCTACTCCGTCCACCATTGGCCCACTGGCACCATCAAAGACTTTCCGATACGGCAATACAACCAAATCTGCCGCCGAAACGGCCAAAGCCATCTCTTCATCACTAAGATACTCCAAATGCAACCGTACACTATCTCGATAGACGCAATCTTCTTCTGAATGAAGTCTACATCAAAATAGGCACTCTTCCCTGCGACCAATAACTGGAAGGGAACCTTTACCTTGCTCAGTGCATTCAATAGAATATCAATTCCTTTGTCATAGCGAGTATTACCCAAGCAAGCAATAACCGGTATATCTGTTTTCAAATTCCAGTATGCCTTTGCCTTCTTAGGCTCAAATGCCAGCGTTTGAAATCTAGGATACTCAACATGGACAGCATTATTGACTCCCTTACTCTGCAATTTACATTTCAAGTAATCGGAGTGTATTACTATCGTATCTACTGCACCTGCAATGCACTTTGTGCTAAGTGTTCCAAATAAGCCATTGCGCAGCCTATGCAATGTTACAATGGTTTTATAGGCAGAAAAACAACTCAGCCTCCAACCAAAGAAACGGTAAAAGTCATCCCCCATCAAGAAGTGGACAATATCAGGCTGTTCTTCATCCACGATTGTTTTCACTGCTCGTATCCACCTGTCAAAGTCAGACAGTTTTCTTTTGGGGGCTGTTGGGAATGCACACACGCGCTGACGCATAGCAAAATGGGGGATTCTTTCAGGCAACACTGCAACTGATTCATCGGCCAAACCTACCAGTCCCTGTAGATACGGAATATGGTGTCCTGCCAGATTGGTGTCTATATATACGATTTTCACAAT
>ENA-OQCP01001183-OQCP01001183.1-human-gut-metagenome-genome-assembly--contig:-NODE-1183-length-10298-cov-1.561892_pt1 | contig 10298 bp, 18 predicted proteins | sample MGYA00242760_ERZ504583 | MGnify/ENA primary metagenome ERZ504583 (study PRJEB26092, sample SAMD00036308) | human gut metagenome | host: Homo sapiens | study: EMG produced TPA metagenomics assembly of...
CGCCCGAAGAGCAGCACTGACGCTCAGTTCCTCAAAATTTTTATCATAATTCTGGATATCAGTGACCTTCAGAGCGTAAACGGTATTCGTCAGTTTTTGCAGCTCCCCTTCCAGTTTTTCAAGCCGCTGGTAAATGGTTGGTGTATTTTGCGTCATAATAACCTACTTTCTCATGTAGTAACTGACAGCACCGGATTCATTTACAAGGCAGTAAGCGGCTACATCATCAATGGTGATTTTGGCAGCCTGGCTTTCGGATTCTAAGACAATCAGGCGTTTGGAACCATTTGATGGGATACTTTCCATCACATGATTGATCAGAGCCTCCTGTTCTTCACCGATATAGATGATTTCGTATTGTTCATCTTGCGAAAAGAAATTGAGCTTGATTGGAAATTCGCCACTGGTGTGGTATACAATACCTTTCTTAAAATCCAGCAGTACCCAAAAGCATGTAATTATAGCATAGTCAGGATTCTCAGCAGACTGCTGGCTGTCACAAAGAAGGTCATGCTCTTTATCGTAAATGATGCGCCCTTGTTTGATGAGGCTGGTAACCAATGACTTGATAGACTGCTCATGTCGGGAGAAAAGTTGTAAAACCTGGTCATACTTCAGAGTATGGTAAGTGGTAATGAACCGTAAGAGCTTGGCTCCCTCTCCTTGATAGATTTCGTTCCTTGTTTTCATGATTGACTCCCTTCTATATATAATAGGAAACTTTATACGTATGGCTGTACGTACAGAATACGTTTGGTATTGTAGGTATAGTGTACGTACAAAGTACATAGAACCTGCTGTCAGCGATTGAATTTACAGGTACAAAAAAAGCACCATCTATGGGTGCTGGAAATAAGGAAAACTATAAGCAATACCTATTGTAGCATGGGTAATTTTACGCTTCAATCGCAGAAGCAGGTCATTTCTGTGCCATTTTCACTGGTTGGCATAAAAAAAGCAGGAACCATTTTGATTCCCTGCATGGTGTATTGTTGTGCTTTTGTGTAGTTCTAATGATTACTTGTCTTTATAAAATGCTTCGAAAGCTTGTGCGAAGAATTCGGCTGTACCATTGCCGTATTTTTCATCTATCATAGGTTTGATTTTTTCATTACGGTAATATTGAGCCTGTGCAACCATCAGACCGTGTTCTTTCTTTATCTGTGAAAGTTGTTTCATAAGAAAACCGTATTCGGAAACAAGTTCTCTTACTTCAGAAGAATCTGGTGAACATACTTTTTTAGCTGCTAATTTGTATAAAAGATTGTCAAATTGTTGGTTGTAACTTTCTGCAGCCTCTTTGCTAATAGGATTGTTGGCAACAGACAGGAATTGCTCTTTTCCTCCATACCACTCAACAACTTTAGCATAGCCTTTCTGCATTTCTTCTGATGAAACTGTTTTAATATAATGCTTTTTCCATTCTTCAATGCTTCCAAACTCTTTTACAGCAAGTTCTTTCATATTGTCAGGCATATGTTCAAACATAGTTTGGAACATTTCTTCAACTTCCGTTTTACTAAAAATCGCAAAATCCATTTTATTCTCTCCTTTCAGGATATCATCAATGCTGGCAATCAGATGTTCCATACGTTCTTTCTTTGCTACCAACATTTTTCTCTGCATTTGCAAGATCTGGTTCCTTTCAAGAGCAGGATTCTCCAGAACAGCTTTGATTTCTTTCAAAGGAATGTCAAACTCACGGAAAAACAGAATCTGCTGTAATATTTCCAATGCCCTATCGTCATAAAGCCGGTATCCCGCATCACTTTTTTGTGTTGGTTTTAAAAGCCCGATTTCATCGTAATAGTGAAGCGTGCGAACGCTGATACCTGTAAGTCCTGATATTTCTTTGACTGTCCTCATAGTTGCTGACCTCCTGTTCCTGATAAGATAACTGTACGCTATGACGTTCCGTGAGAGTCAATATATATTTTGCATTTTTTAGTATAACATTTTTATGATATTACGAAAAGCCGAGAAGATAGGCGATATGTATTACTCTGGAAAGAACTTGTTGAGCGTATCCAATGTCTCTTTTGCAGTAAATCCCCAAAGGATGGTACTGAGTGCTTCAATCGCAGCCCTGCGTTTCCGGTAATAGGTGCGGTAGGAAATATTGGTGATGTGGTGAGCCAGCTTATCCAATATCTCATCTGTATTTTTCATTTCCTGTGGAGAGAGAAAAGCGTAGTAGAGAATCCAGTAATACTGTTCCCCATGCTTGTGATTGTTCCGGAGGAGATCGATGGATGATTCCAAAAGCTTCAGCATCTGGTTGCTTCTGGCAATACTTTTTGCCCGTTGTTCGATGTCGCTTCCGGTAAGATCAGCCCCGGCAGCATAGATGGAGTCCAGAAATTTGTCGATGTCATTGTCGTATTGGAGCTTAAACTGGAGCTCCATCTGGTGTACGACTACCTTCAGGCTGTAGGTTGCATCCCGGTATCTGCGTAAAAACTGATAGGTGTCGTGAAAACGTGGATCTTCTTCGGGTGAAGGAAATCCCTGTGTATTGCGGTTTGCCATGTCTATTCCCCCCCTTTCAGTGCAGAAGGCTCTGCCACGGCAGGCATCTTTTGGGCAGACTCATCCCCCGGACTTACGGACAACTCAAACCGATAAGCGGCATTTCCGTAGGGACAGATAATATTTAGAGTAAATGTATTAAATATATCTTTGCAGGCTGATAATGGAGATAATATATAGCGGGTTTTGGAGCAGTGGCAACATGGAATCCCTTGTGAATCCAATAGTTCTGCGACTTTTTGCACGATAAATTTCATGTGTGAATCTGGAACGCAGGAATCATTTTTTGTAACGGTGATTTGTGAGTCTGTGACAGTTTCTGAAACGCTAACAGAAGCAGAATCCTCAATAGTGATTTCTTCAGGTACATGGATTGGTAATTGCATCTTCATAGCGATCTCCTCCTTGTCAATCATAACGTCGCTGATATTAAACATCACGGACAGGTAATTGTTGAGATAAATTAACGCTTCCGTGTTTTCCTGTAAATGAGATAAGTGTAATGTATTCTTTTCCTCCAGTTTCTTCAAGAGTCGTGATACCGATGCCTTTTGACAGACTCCACCTTTCACCCAGTTCATTAAAGCTGGTAAGGGGATTTCCGGTATTATCCCGGTAATAGACAATGGGACCGGAATCAGATCCCAGGACAGAGGAATCGTTGTAAACTGCATGAATCCACAGATCCAGAAGAACATCCATTTCCGAGCATTTTCCAATGCCAATTAGTTCGTGAACTTTGGCAATCGGGAAAAAGAAAAACCCTGTATCTTTTTTACAGGGATAGTTGTATTCCAATACAGTATTGTCTTTGGGCCAGTCTGATATTTTGAATTTGACCAGGCGGTTTTTGCCGAGAAGAGAGTAGGTAATGTAATTCTGCTCTTCAAAAATCGAAGGATGGACAACACTTGATGTTGGAAACGGCAGCGAAACCATTCCTGAAGATCTGTGACTGTGCAGATCCACTCTCCCGGACCAATGGTATAGGTAATGTGTTCCATCCTGCGGTAGGATGTGCGGTAATTTGCATAGGAGCATAATACCAGATAATAAAAAAGAAAAGAGCCCCCGGTAGTTCGGATGCTCTTGGTAGTGATTAAAGTTTGTATGAAGTCACGGTAAATGCGACAGCGTGGAAATTCCACGATTTGTTTGAGTTCTAATTTGTAATTCATGGTGATCTTCCTTTCAAAGTATATTTAATTGTAATCGGACTTTTCATAGTGTTGGTATCAAGAAGAAGCCGATGGAAGTATAGCAAGTAGTCGTGTCACTCATTGCATTTTTATTGCATTTTTAAAATTTAGATTATGTGGCTATGTTGCTCTTAACTGGTTAAAAAGCCTTTAAAATCGTCTATATGCGTTAATACTCCGTACTGTCAATCTGGAGTTTGAATAACGGACAGAAAACCTCGGATGCCCATTTTACAAGGGTTTCCGAGGTTTCTTTATGTCTGTTGGCTCTACTTTGGCTCTATTTCTTTGATGGAGTATTATTTTCGGAGTAATATCGAAAGGCTTTTACAATATAGTCAGAAGCGCCGTCACCATATTTTTTATCGGTTATGTTTTTGACATAATCATTGGAATAGGAGTCAATCAGTATATCTATGAGAGGTTTATCAAGAGTCACAGAAGAACTCTGCTTTTTGATAAATTCCAGTATCTCATAAACGATTTCCTGTATTTTGGGAGAGGATACATCGCAGGCCAAATTGGCTGTTAGTTTTCCGTACAGCAGATCTGATTGAGCGGCGATTTTTTCTGCATCTTCATTCCATTCTTTATCCATAATTTCTGAAAAGTGTTCCAGATTATATTTCATTTCTTCTGTATATTTTTCAATACTTCCAAAATGTTGAATGGCGAGTTTGGCTACGTTTTCCTCATCGTCTTTAATTTTTTGAATGAACATATCAAAATTGTCGATACTTCCCCAATGTTTAATAATTGTGTCTGTTTGATTAACCTTAAAATCTTCTAATGCGAGGATATACTCTGATAAATCAAATTCTTTGAAACTCATACATTCTTCTCCTTTCTCAAGTCGTTCAAGAAGCTGTATAAGTCTGTCTGTTCGATTACGCTTTAGAAGAAGCAGTTCTTTTTGTTTTTTGAAAGCGGAAATCCTATCAAAGTCAGGGTTTTGCATGATTTTGATAATGTCTTTTAACGGAAAATCACTCCGGAAAAAGAGGATTTGTTGTAGGGTTTGCAATGCGTGTTCATCGTATAGACGATAGCCTGCAGGAGTAAGTTCGCTGGGCTTTAATAACCCAATCTCATCATAATATTGCAGAGTGCGTATGCTTACTCCTGTTAATTTTGCAACTTGACTTATGGTTTTCATTTTATCAGCTCCTTTCTCCTTTAATGATAGAGAAGCAAGATGGAAAATGCCGGCATATATCTACTTTGCTTCACAAGAATAGCATACAGTATCACGTTACGTTGGAGTCAATAGGTTTTATAGATTATTGCGGAAATAATTTTACAGTAATTCCGTCAGTACCTTTTTTAACTACCATATTATCGTCTACAAGATGATTTTTAATATCTTCTATGTTCTGCTCAATCTCATTTATAGTTTCTGTATAATCATTTTTGGCGCTCAACTTCTCTTTAGAGGTTTCCAGATTTTCTTTTATTTGCTTTGCTTTCAGATAGGTACAAAGTTTCTGATTGATTGCAGCATTCTGAAAAGATAATTTTACAGTAGAAGGGATAAATTCTCCATTATCATCTTTTTCCACTTCAAATTTCATATCTACTTGCTCATCCAGTTTAAACAGTAAAGAAAGCACATCCGATACAGTTTCTATATCAAAGTCCATGAACAGGTTAATGCTAATACCAAGCGCATTTGTGATTTTCAGTAATTGATCTGGCTTTGGATTACGAATACCATATTCATACTTCTTGATAGTAGCCGGATTTATGCCGGAAAGATTTCCCAACATTTCCTGTGATATTCCACGGATATTCCGATAATATTTGATTTTTTCTCCGACAGTCATAGCGTTTCTCCTTTTTGTGTTTTGTGTGTATAGTGATAGTTTAGCACATTGGGACACATTTGTGTATAAAAATTTATGAAAAATACTTGACGAACACAAATGTGTACTATATAATACGAATTACAAGGAACACAAAAGTGTACTAAAATTAAAAAGGAAAGGAGAAATGAATATGGAGAATACGATGAAAATGTATATTACCGCAGATGAAGTTGCTGAATTACTCGGAGTATCCAGAGGGTATGCCTATAAAGTTATTCGAGGACTGAATGATGAGTTGAAAGCAAAGGGATTTCGAGTGATTTCGGGAAAAGTGCCAAGAAAGTATTTTTCAGGAAAAATTTTATGGAATGGTTAGTTTAGAAGAAAGGGGATGATGATATGCCGGCAACAAGAGACGGGAAATTATGGCGCAGTCAGTTTTATTATAAGGATTGGCAGGGAGTACGCCGAAAAAAGAACAAACGAGGTTTTAAAACAAACGGAGAGGAGTAGCTATGAGCGGAGTACACAAATACCCAACAATCAGTTTTCGTATTTCCCCAAGAGAAAGGGACGAAATAGAAGCAAAAATCAAAGCGAGCGGTATGCAGAAAAAAGATTATTTTGTCCGTTCCTGTATCTATAACAAAGTGTGCGTAGTTGGGAAAAAGGAAGTGATATATCAACTGGTTGAAGAATTACAACTCATCAGCTCATCGTTCACACACTATCAGAATGTTTGAAAAGTATCTCCAGGGCATAATGGAATCCAATATAATCGCTGAGCCGATGCGTGCATCTGATCATCTTCATCATGGAGCAAAAGCATCCTTGATGGTTTCATAGAAAGCCGCAGGCGGGATGGAATGACCGATAAGACACTTACCATATGCAGGCAGCCGGATGCAGTTTCTTCAAATATCTTGAAGATAATGGAATAGATAATCCAGTCTCCATAACACCCGATGTGGTTAAAGCATTTCATAACCATGATGTCCACTCGACCCCGGAAAGTAAAAATGCATATGGAACCAAGCTTCGTCAGCTTCTACGGTACATGGCTGACCAGGATCTGATTTCACCAACACTTGCTTTTGCAGTATCTGCAAGCTGTGCGCCTCATCGCAGCATAGTTGATGTTCTGAGCGATGCTATGGTCGAGAAAATATATGAATATCGTGATAAAGCTTCTACCCCCATGGAGCTCAGGGACACAGCCATGGTCATGCTTGGACTTCGAATGGGTATCAGGGGAGCAGACATCCTAAAGCTTCAGGTAAATGATTTTGACTGGAAAAACAAAACTGTTTCCTTCATTCAGCAGAAAACAAGCAAAGCAATAACGCTTCCAGTCCCAACGGATGTAGGTAATTCAGTATATAAATACATCATGAATGGACGTCCGGAATCGGCTGTCACAGGCAACGGTTATATATTCATCCGCCATCAGGCACCATATATTCCGCTTAAAGTTACAACGGCGTGCCGTGGAGCTTTAAAAAGAATACTTGCTGAATATGGATTTGAATTATCTGCTGGTCAGGGCTTTCATATGACACGAAAAACATTTGCCACAAGAATGCTTCGGGCAGACAACAGACTTGATGATATTCCAATGCTCTCGGACATGCACGTCAGGAAACAGCAGAGGTATATCTTGAACGTGACGAAGATAAAATGAGGCTCTGCCCTCTGGAATTTGGAGGTGTTTTATCATGACATACATTTTTGAGAGCGGTCTGGCACATCATATCGAAGGACTTATACAGCAAAAACGAGCTGATGGATATGCCTATAATTCCGAAGAAAAGCTATTAAAACGCTTTGATACCTTTTGCGTACAGAATTATCCGGAACTGACAACAGTCACCTATGAAATGGCAGCCAAATGGTCAGAAGCCAGACCGGGCGAAGGAGATGCCTATCATAATCGCTGTATGTCGCTGGTGAAGGTGCTGAGTGAATATATCCTTTCCCTTGGTCAGGAAGCATACATTCCTAATTTTTTCTGCAAGGCTTACCGTCCGGTTCTTTACATTCCATCAAAAGAGGAAGTTAAGGAACTGCTACAGAAAATGGATAGCCGCACGTCTCATAATTCAGAGCAATTTAGACTCGATAGAGAGTGAAGATTCTTTTTCTCCTATATTTTTGCTGCGGTCTGCGTCTGTCAGAAGGGCGATTGCTAAAATGGGAGCACATAGACCTGGATAAAGGAATCCTTACTGTCCTTGGCTCAAAAGGTAACAAGGACCGCCTTGTATATCTTCCACAGGATAGCCTTCCGGTACTTAAAAACTATAAAGAACGTCAGGAAATGCTTTTCCCCGGAATTGACTGGGCTTTTCCGGGAAAAGATCCACATAAGCCTGTTTCGTGCTCTGGAGTAGAATCAAGTTTTAACCGCCATTGGCTATGCTTCCGGTTGCCAAGACGATTGATAAACATCCGACACCCCACTGTTTACGCCATGCTTTTGTAGTAGAGAGATTTAATGAATGGATGCACCAGGGAATTGATACAAACACTATGCTCCCATATTTAAGCAGATACCTTGGACATAAAAGCCCTGATGAAACGTATTATTACTATCATCTTGTAGAAAAGGCATTTGATACTATCCGAGAGAAAGATTCAGTGTCTGGAAAGGTCATTCCGGAGGTGATTCCCTATGAAGAATAAATCAGCAAAGATATCGACTGACCAGCTGTTCTTTTCTCACACATGGAACTTTCTAAATGTTTATTTGGTAAAGCAGGTCGGACGCAGTCAGGCTACAGCAGAATCCTACAGAGATTCCCTTACAATATTTAAAAACTACCTTGTAGATGAATTAGGTAATCCATAAGCACCTTTCAGTTTTCTGATTGTACCAAAGAATGTATTTATAATTTCAGAGAATATCTGCTTGCAAATGGCAGCCAGCCATCAACTGTAAATGTAAGAGTCGCGGCTATCCGTGCCTATCTGAACTATGCCTCGGATATGGACATATCAGTCCAGTCAGTTGCCCTGGCGATCAGTCAGATCTCACCATGCAAAACCATTAAAAAGGAAAAACCTATTCTGTCCGATGATGCACTTGCTGCAATACTGTCTGCACCGCCGAATACGAAATTCGGTGTACGAGACCGTGCTATTTTGATTCTTCTCTACGATACAGCTGTAAGAATCAGTGAGCTGCTTAATATTCGCCTATGTGATATCGCAATGGAATCAAAATATCCAAATATTTTCATAACCGGCAAAGGTAATAAAGAGAGAACCATACAATTAACAGCTAAAGCAGTCGAACACCTTAGGGAATATATACGTGTATATCACAGTAATTCTTCCAAAGAAGCATACTTATTTTCCACAACGATAAAAGGTGTAACAGACAGGATGTCCGTTGGAAATGTCCAGCGGATTATAAAAAAATATGCAACTCTGGTCAGTGAAAAAGGGATTAGTCTTCCAGATTCGGTTCACTGTCACATGTTCCGCCGAACCAGAGCCACAAATCTTTATCAGGATGGAATCGCCATCGAGCTTGTTTCTACAGTGTTAGGACATGCCAGACTGATACAACCAAAAGCTACTATGCAAAGCCATCTGTTGAACAGCTTAGAGACGCAATGGAATCTGTTCCAACACCTGTATCTGATGAAGCACCAATGTGGAGGGCAACGAAGATGAAATGGCAAGACTTTGTGGATTGCGCTAACGAATAATGCTCATCTTTTAGTAGAAAAACGTCTTATTTCTCAGCATTCTTTAAAATGATTAACATTTTGGAATGCTGAGTATAATGCTTCAAATGTTAATGTATCCATTTGAAGCAAAAAGTACAGCCTTTATCGTTGCTACACTTTTGGGACTGGATACTAGTGATTACAGCTTTGAATATATTGCCGGATGGAACGGCAAGGATAATCTGAAAGCATTGAGTGCAGCCATGAAGCAGGTACAGGATACCGCAAATCAGATGTATGACAATATTATACAGCAGCTAGATTGTGTGGCATAGAAAGGACATGAAGCTATGAAAACAGAAAAATATGTAAAGATAATCACTTCATTTGCCCGGATGTACGGTGTAGCAGAAACATTAAAAGATTTACCATTTCGTAATCAGGAAGAAACATATTTATTGTTTTCAACTTGGGCAAAAGAGTATCTGAAAAGAATCTGATACAGATATGGTGGGATTTTTTGAAAAGAAAATAAGTGAATTGTGAAAGAGATACTGAGGATAAAAAAGTATCTTGATTTTATATTCATATGGATGTTACGATCAGAACATTAATTACCCGAAGGAGAAAAAAAGAATGAAGAAATTAACACAAAGCAAGATAACATTGTTTGCAGCTTTGCTTATTGCAGTGCTGTCATTAAGTATCTTTCCGGCTAAGAAAGTATTAGCAATGGAAATGAGCATTCCCAGCAAAAGCGGAAAGACAGTTTGCTGTATGATGGTAGACAAGAAGAACACAGAGTACGGCATCTACGGCGAAGATTTACGAAAGCTCCCACCCACATGGGAAAAATATGACCGTTCTCAGTTTCAAGTCTAGTAACGAGAAGGTAATAAAGGCCTGGACAAAGAAATATGATTTTGATAAAAAGACCTATCCTGTGTTGAAGTTAAGAAAGCCGGGTACTGCAAAATTAACACTGACTTACAAATCCGGTTCAAAAAGATATAATTATACAGTAAAAGTACAGGTTATCAAATACTAGAATCCATTCAAAACCTTCAAAATTGGCAATAAGAATTATGCAT
>ENA-OQCP01001185-OQCP01001185.1-human-gut-metagenome-genome-assembly--contig:-NODE-1185-length-10286-cov-2.783443_pt1 | contig 10286 bp, 16 predicted proteins | sample MGYA00242760_ERZ504583 | MGnify/ENA primary metagenome ERZ504583 (study PRJEB26092, sample SAMD00036308) | human gut metagenome | host: Homo sapiens | study: EMG produced TPA metagenomics assembly of...
ATGACGGCTCTGCTGGAATTGCTCAAGGATGCCGACCCGGAAATGAAGGCAAAACTCCGCCTGGCTCTGCTCACCTGATGCAAAAAAGGCACTGATTGCAATGCAATACAGCGCCTACATAATCGGACATGGATAACACCGACCGTGCAAAAACCGTGCAGAAACCGTGCAGCCATGGCTTACAAAACAAAAAAGCCATGAAATCTTTCGATTTCACGGCATTTTCTGGTGCGATGGAAGGGACTCGAACCCCCGGCCTACTGATTCGTAGTCAGTCACTCTATCCAGCTGAGCTACCAACGCATACGTTCCGGTCGGAACAAGATGTATTTTATCACGCAGGGCGGGGTTTGTCAACAGTTTTTTGCAGATTTTTTGATTTTATTTTCGTTTTTATTTTTTCGTGCAGAAAAGTACGTCTTTTCGTTTTTTCAGTATTCTTCGTAATTCTTCGCGCAAACCTCAAGCTTCCTCTGCCAGACGCTCGGCGATGCGGACACCGGTAGGCGTTGCAGCAAGGCCGCCCTGGCCGGTTTCCCGCAGATCAGGGGAGAGCAGACTGCCACGCGGCCCATGGCATCGATGACTTCATCGCAGGGGATGGCGTAATCCACCCCCGCAAGCGCCATATTGGCGCAGGAAACGGCGTTCACGGCACCCACAACATTGCGCTTGATGCAGGCACCTCCACCAGACCGGCCACAGGTCGCAGACCAGGCCCAGCAGGTTGCCCAGTGCCATAGCGGCAGCGGCGGCGCACTGCTCCGGGGTACCGCCCTTCAGGTGGCAGAGGGCGGCAGCGGCCATGCACTGGCGGCTCCCACCTCAGCCTGACAGCCACCCTCGGCACCGGCCAGAGTGGCCCGGGCGGCGATGACCTGCCCGAAGCCTGCGGCCACATAGAGGGCATCACAGATGGCTTCTTCATCGGCCTCGCCTGCACGGGCAAGGGGAAGCAGCACTGCCGGGAGCACACCGCAGCTGCCCGCTGTGGGGGCAGCAACGATCCGTTTCATGCAGGCGTTGCACTCAGCGGTCTTGAGGCTTCGGCAGTCACCTCAGCAAGGTAATCCCCGCCATAGCTCCTGCCCGCCTGATGGGCCTGTTCCACCTTGGCGGCATCGCCGCCGGACAGGCCGCTGCGGCTGCGCTGGGCAGGGTCATACTCCGGCTGTGGCATCCATCACATGCACAGGTGGTGCATGGCATGGCGGCTGGCCTCTTCGGTCAGGCGGCTCTCGGCCAGATCACTGCGCAGGATGGCCTCGGCAAGGGAGATGTTCTGGCTGCGGGCAGCGGCCAGCATTTCTTCACAGGATAAAAAGGACATGGTCATTCCTCCGCGTCTTCTTCGGGCTCGTCGATGTTCAGGCAGGTCACCTTCAGGATGCCGGGCAGGGTCGCCAGCTTCCGTTCCAGCGGGTGGGGGATGTGGGAATCGCACTCCAGCACCATAACGGCATAGCCGCCGGTTCCTGCGCGGAACACCTGCATCGATGCAACGTTGATCCTGCGCACGGCAAGGCAGGTAGTCACCTCGGCGATGCAGCCGGGGGTGTCCTCATTGTGAATGATCAGGGTGTTGCTGTCGCCGCCGAAATCGGCGGGCACGCCGTCGATCTCGGTCACGCGGATGCGCCCGCCGCCCACCGAAGCGGCTTTCATGGAAAGCACCCGCCCCTCCCGGCCTGTCAGGGTGAGGACGGCGGTATTGGGGTGCGCAGAGCGCAATTCCACAGGATGGATCCGGAATGCCATGCCCTGCTCTGCGGCCAGGGCAAAGCTGTCTGGCAGGCGGGGGTCATCGGGCCGCAGGCCAAGCAGGCCGGCGACCAGGGCTTTATCCGTGCCATGTCCCTTTCCGGTGGTGGCAAAGCTGCCGTACAGGCCAATATCCGCCTGCGCCGGGATCTCGCCCAAAAGCTTCTGGGCCGTGTAGCCGATCCGGGCGGCACCCGCTGTATGGCTGGAAGAGGGGCCGATCATAACCGGCCCGAGAACGTCAAACAAGCGCATCCGATGCACATCCTTTCGTGCTCCGCTGGGCAAAAATCGCCCGCTTCGCACTTTTTTCTCTCTTTTATTATACCGCTTTTGCCCCACTTGTGCTATAATAACTTTACTAATGTTTGAAATCGCTCCTTTTGGGGCAACACGGAGGTTGGATTCCTATGAAACTGGTAAGCGTGGAAACTCCCGAAAAGAGTGTCTGCAAGATGACCTTCAGCGCAACAGCTGAGGAGCTGGAGGCCGCATCCAATGCGGTGTATGAGCGCACCCGCGCCAGCTACACCATCAAGGGCTTTGCCAAGGGCGAGGCTGACCGTGCTCAGATCGAGGCCGACCGCGGCGAGCACACATTCTGGTATGATGCCATCAACGACCTGATGGATCGCGATGTTCCTGCCCTGTACGAGGCCGCCATGGCCGAGCACGGCTTCAAGGCGGTGGATGAGCCCAGCTATGACCTGGTCAGCGTTAAAAAGGACGAGGCTTTGTAGCCACCGCCACCACCCCGCTGCAGCCGGAGCTGAACCTGACCCAGACCACCGGCTTCCATGTGGAGTGCGTGACCCCCGCCGTCACCGACAAAGAGATCGATGCCGTGCTGGAGCGCCGCCGCAATGCTGCCGCCGAGCTGGTGCCCCACAAGGCCCGGCCGTCAAGGGCAACATCGTTCACATCGATTACGAGGGCCTGCTGGACGGCAAGCCCTTCCAGGGCGGTTCCGCACAGAACCAGACCCTGCAGCTGGGCAGCGGCCGGATGATCCCCGGCTTTGAGGACGGCATTCTGGGCCACAAGGGCGGCGAGGAATTCGAGATCAACGTCACCTTCCCGGTACGCTATCACGTCAAGGACCTGGCCGGAAAGCCCGTTGTCTTTAAGATCAAGCTGATCGATGTCTGCGTCCGCCAGCTGCCCGCCCTGAACAGCGATTTTGCCAAGAAGGTGGGCAAGGTGGACACCATGGAAGCGTTCCGGGAGCAGGTGCGCAAGCAGCTGCACGACGGCAAGCACGCCAGCGCCTGAACCGCGCCAAGGATCAGGTGTTGACCCAGCTGGCCTCTGCCGCTGAGGGCGAGCTCCCCAGCGTTCTGGTGGAGAGCACCTACCAGCAGGAGATGCAGAACATTCAGCAGCAGCTCCAGATGCAGCGCATGAGCCTGGACCGCTACCTGAGCCAGATCCACCAGACCCGCGAGAACTTCACGGCCAACGTTCACGCCGCCGCCGAGAAGAACACCCGCGCCCGGATGGCTCTGCTGCAGGTCGCCCAGAACGAGGGTCTGGTGCCCACCGATGAGGAGATCACCAAGAACCTGCAGGAGCGCGCCGACCGCACCAAGAAAACGCTGGAAGAGGTCAAGGCCAACGCCAACATCCCCGCCATGCAGCGCAGCGAGGCCATCCGCCGCGCCGCCGACTGGGTGATCGAGCACTCCACCATCGAAGAAAAGTAAACTTTTTGCGTACCACTTGACTTTTTTCAAAAATCGCATATACTAAGGTTGCAAGGAATTCATGAGGTTCTAAGCTATCCACGCAAAATGGCCCCCGAAGAGATGTCCGCTCTTCGGGGGCCTTGTGCTTACTCGCCCTTCTCAAATGGCCTGTCTCCAAGGAATTTCGGGAGACAGGCCCTTTTCTTTTGCAGTTTATTTTGTCAGAAGATTAAAGCCCATAACCACGATGCCCAGCACGACCAGAACGATGCCGGTTGCACGGTTCAGGGTCTTGGCATCGGCCTTATTGGCAAAGACAGCGGCGATGCGGGCCCACAGCAGGGTGAACAGGACGCAGAGGATGAACACGGTCCAGTCCGGTGCGCCGCCGATGGCAAAGTGGGAGGCCGCACCGGTCAGGGCGGTGAAGGTCATAATGAACACGCTGGTGCCCACGGCAGTTTTGAGCTCGTAGCCCAGCACACTGGTCAGGATGAGCAGCATCATCATGCCGCCGCCGGCACCGATGAAGCCGCAGATCATCCCGATGACCACACCGCAGACGATGGACTGGAGGGCACGCTTCTTGGCAGAGACCCCCTGCATGGCTTCTTTGGTGGTCATAACGGGCTTGACGATGAATTTAATGCCCAGCAGGAACGTCATAAACACCGAGAAACTGCCCATGGTGGTGGAAGGCACCAGGCTTGCCACCCAGCTGCCCACCACGGTGAACAGCAGCACACTGGCCATCATGATCAGACCGTTCTTGATATCAAGGTTCTTGTTTTTGTGGTAGGTGTAGGCAGATACCGCACTGGCCAGCACATCCGAGGAAAGGGCAATGCGACCGCCATATAGGGGTCCATCCCCAGGAAGGTGATGAGCATCGGCTGATGACAGCGGCGGCGCTCATGCCCGCAAAGCCGGTGCCCAGGCCCGCGCCCATTCCGGCAAAAAAGGTAACGACGATGGTAAACAGCAGGTTCATCTTATTCTTCTCCTTCTAGGATCGCATCCAGGTTTTCGTTCATCGTATCGATGACTTCAAAAAATATCTCGAGTTTTTCTTCCTCCAGCCCTGCCATCAGCGGCGGATGAAATCATCCTGCATCCTGCGGCCCTGTTCGATGATGGACTGCGCCTTTTCGGTGCAGGCAAGCTCCGTTTTGCGGCGGTCGCCCAACACCGGACGGCGCTCCAGAAAGCCCTCCTGCACCAGCTTGTCCACATTCACCGAGACAAGGTTCGCCTTGATGTGGCGCACTTCCACGATATCGCGGGCGGTCGTGTAGTTGGGGTTGTTGGCAAGGAACATCAGGATATCAAACGCTGTCTGCGGCAGGTGCAGCTTCTGGCACAGCGGCTTGCAGACGGCGCTGTACGCAAGGCCCGTCTTGTTGGCAAATTCCACACTGGGGTTCAGCTCACGCATTGCGCGCCCTTCTTTCTCTCTTTTTGAATTGTTCATTTTTGAAATATTTTAGCACAGGAAATCTCTGTTGTCAAGGGCAGGCGGCGTAAAATCACCTGACCTATATATTTTTTCATCGCAAAAAGCCCGCACCATGAAGATTTTCACGGTACGGGCTTTTGATATGCTTCAGGCAGGGTCACAGCACCGCCACGGCGAGGAACCGCACAACGAGCGCGGCAAGCCATGCCACAACGCACTGGTTCACGACCATAACGGTGGCCCAGCGGCCGCCCATCTCCCGCTTGACCGATGCCACAGCGGCGATGCAGGGGGTGTAGAGCAGGCAGAACACCAGCAGGGGAGCCGCTGCCGCCGGGCTGAGCGCCGCGCCCAGTGCGGCAGAGGAGCCATACAGGATGGTAAGGGTGGATACGACGCTCTCCTTTGCCATAAAGCCGGTGATCAGCGCCGTGGACACCCGCCAGTCGCCAAAGCCCAGCGGTGCAAACAACGGCGCGATGCCGCTGGCGATCCAGGCAGGATGCTCTCCTGCGGGTCTGCGGTCAGGCTGAGCTGGAAGTCAAAGTTCTGCAGGAACCAGATGATGATGGTTGCCAGGAAGATGACTGTAAAGGCACGCTCGAGGAAATCCCGGGCCTTTTCCCAGAGCAGCTGGGCCACATTTTTCAGGCCGGGCAGGCGGTAGTTGGGCAGCTCCATGACAAAGGCACGGCCTCGCCCTTGAACAGCGTCCCCTTGAGCAGAAAGGCCATACCAATGCCCACAAGGATGCCCAGGAAATACAGGCCCACCATGACCAGTGCGGCGTACTCCGGGAAGAAGGTCACCGCAAACAGGCTGTAGATCGGGAGCTTGGCCGAGCAGCTCATAAAGGGCGTGAGCAGGATGGTCATTTTCCGGTCCCGCTCCGAGGGCAGCGTGCGGCTTGCCATCACGCCGGGGACCGTGCAGCCAAAGCCGATGAGCATGGGCACGATGCTGCGGCCCGAGAGACCGATGCGCCGCAGCAGCTTGTCCATCACAAAGGCCACGCGGGCCATATAGCCGGTATCCTCCAGCAGGGAAAGGAAGAAGAACAGGGTCACGATGATGGGCAGGAAGCTCAGCACACTGCCCACACCGGTAAAGATGCCGTCGATCACCAGCGAATGCACTGCTTCGTTGACGTTCCATGCCGTCAGGGCATTGTCCACAAGGATCGTCAGGTTCTCAATGCCCAGTTCCAGCAGGCCTTGCAGCCCCGCGCCGATCACGCCGAAGGCAGATAAAACACCAGCGCCATGATGCCCACGAATGCCGGGATCGCCGTGTACTTTCCGGTGAGGAAGCGGTCGATCCTTGCGCTGCGCAGCTGCTCCTTGCTCTGGTGGGGCTTTACCACAGTCTGATTCACCAGCTGATGGATAAAGTGGAACCGCATGTCTGCAATGGCGGCGGCCCGGTCCAGGCCGCGCTCCTGCTCCATCTGCAGGATGATATGCTCGATCATCTCTTTTTCGTTCTGATCCAGCTTCAGGGCCTCCTCAATGCGGGGGTCGCCTTCCACCAGCTTTGTGGCGGCAAAGCGCACCGGGATCCCCGCCGCCCGGGCGTGGTCCTCGATGAGATGGATGATGCCGTGGATGCAGCGGTGAACCGCACCGCCGTGGTCATCCTCGCCGCAGAAGTCCATCCGGCCCGGACGCTCCTGATACTTTGCCACATGGATGGCGTGATCCACCAGCTCATCCACGCCCTCGTTCTTGGCGGCGGAAATGGGGACCACCGGGATGCCCAGCATCGCTTCCATCTCGTTGATGCTGATGGTGCCGCCGTTGCCGCGCACCTCATCCATCATATTCAGTGCCAGCACCATGGGGGTGTCCAGCTCCATCAGCTGCATCGTTAAGTACAGGTTGCGCTCGATGTTGGTGGCATCCACGATGTTGATGATGCCCGTGCTTTTCGCCAATGATGAACTGCCGGGTCACGATCTCCTCGCTGGAATAGGGCGACATGGAGTAGATACCGGGCAGGTCGGTGACTTCGGTATCGGGATATTCCCGGATGGCACCGCTCTTGCGGTCCACCGTCACGCCCGGAAAGTTGCCCACATGCTGGTTGGAGCCGGTGAGCTGGTTGAACAGGGTCGTTTTGCCGCAGTTTTGATTTCCAGCCAGCGCAAATGTCAGCACCGTTCCCTCCGGCAGCGGGTGTTCACCCTTTTTGGTGTGGTAGCGGCCGCCCTCGCCCAGGCCCGGGTGCTCCACCATCCGGCCGGCCTTCCGTGCCGGAGCTGCTGCGGGTGCTTCCGCCGGGGTGATCTCGATCCGTGCCGCATCGTCCAGCCGCAGGGTCAGCTCATAGCCGTGGATCTGCAGCTCCATGGGGTCCCCCATGGGCGCAAATTTCACCAGCGTGACCTTCTCGCCGGGAATCAACCCCATATCCAGAAAATGCTGGCGGAGTTCTCCCGTTCCGCCCACTGTATCGATCACGGCACTTTCGCCGATCTTCAGTTCCTTTAATGTCATGGCAGATGCCTTTCCTTCGACAAAATGTTAGTGTATGTGAACAGTCTTAATATAAGCTAACTCAAAGGCATTGTCAAGGCAGGAAGCGGCAAAAATTCTCGCCTGTCCCCGCTGTTTTTTGTAGAACTCTTTCTCCTGTTCCGGCAGGTTTCCGGGCAAAAGAAAACGCACCCCTGAATTTTCACGTTCAAAGGTGCGTTTTGAGAACAGTTCTGTTTACTTCACGGTGTGGTAGCCATCGGGGTTGTTCTTCTGCCAGTTCCAGCTGTCGGCACACATCTCCTCGATGCCGTACTCAGCCACCCAGCCCAGCTCATTCTTGGCCTTGGTGGGGTCGGCATAGCACTCGGCGATATCGCCGGGGCGGCGGGGATCGATCACATAGGGGAGCTTCTTGCCGCAGGCTTCTCAAAGGCATGGATGACATCCAGCACGCTGTAGCCGTGGCCGGTGCCCAGGTTGCAGATGAACAGGCCGCAGTTGGTCTGCAGCTTCTTGATGGCGCAGACATGGCCCCGGGCCAGGTCAACCACATGGATGTAATCGCGCACACCGGTGCCGTCGGGGGTGGGGTAGTCGTTGCCAAAGACGTGCACCTTTTCCAGTTTGCCCACGGCCACCTTGGCGATGTAGGGCATCAGGTTGTTGGGGATGCCGTTGGGGTCCTCGCCGATCAGGCCGGACTTGTGGGCACCGATGGGGTTGAAGTAACGGAGCAGGGCCACGTTCAGAGTGGGATCGGCCTTGCAGACATCGGTCAGGATGCGCTCGGTAAAGGCCTTGGTGGTGCCGTAGGGGTTGGTGGTGGCACCCACGGGGAAGTCCTCGGTGATGGGCACGCTGGCGGGATCGCCGTAGACGGTGGCGGAGGAGCTGAACACGAAGTTGCGGCAGTTGTGGCGGCGCATCACGTCCAGAATGACCAGCGTGCAGTTGAGGTTGTTGTAGTAGTACTCGATGGGCTTGGAAACGCTCTCACCCACAGCCTTATAGGCGGCAAACTGGATGACAGCATCGATATCAGGGCACTCGGTGAAGATCTTCTCCACGTCCTCGTGCTTTGTCATATCGGCCTGATAGAACCGGAAGTCCTTGCCGGTGATCTGCTTGACCCGATCCAGCACCACAGGGGAAGCGTTGTAATAGTTATCTGCCACCACGATGTCAAAGCCAGCGTTCAGCAGTTCGATACAGGTGTGGCTGCCGATATAACCGGCACCGCCGGAAACCAAAATTGCCATAAAAGTACCTCTCTTCTCGTCACCAAAGTTGCTTGCGCGGGGCAGGCCCGCCTTCTGCCACAAGGATACAACGTTTTGGCCGCAGAATCAAGTAACGGGAATTTTATAAGGATGGATTTTTGTTTCCATTTATTTTTCCGCGCATTGATTTACAAGCGTTTTTTGTGTTTTGCACATGGAGTGATGGAACGCTTTGTGCAAATCAGAGAAAAAGGCCCTCTCAGGCAAAGCGTCAGGCTTTGAATGAGAGGGCTGCATTTTACAGTTTCCCGCACTGTTTGCCGGTGAAGAACCGCAGGGTGGTGTTGGCACGGAACACTTTCCCGGCCCGCAGGGCGGTGGAGGGGAACTCCGGGTGGGAGGGGCTGCAGGGGAAGTGCTGGTCTCCAGCGCAAAGCCGCCGTATTTCTGCATCGGCACGCCGCCTTGCCGGGGGCAGGGCAGTCCTGCAGGAAATTGCCGGTGTAGAGCTGCACGCCGGGCTGGGTGGTATAGACCTTCATGCTGATGCCGGTCTTATCGCTGGAAGCCCAGGCGCACAGGCTCTGGCTGGCCCCGCGGCCCTGTCGATGACAAAGCAGTGGTCATAGCCGCCGCCCACCATGGTGGTCTGGGAAAAGCCGGTGTCGATGTCCCGGCCAATGGGCTTGCCGCCCGGAAATCCATCGGCGTGCCTGCCACGGGCAGGATATTGCCGGTGGGGCAGGTCTCGTTGTTGCCCTCCAGATAGCGGGACGCATAGATGCGCAGCTTCTGGCCCAGCACATCGCCGCCGCCATCCAGATTGAAGTAGGTATGGTTGGTCAGGTTGATGATGGTGTCGGCATCAGAGGAGACACGGTAGTCCATCCGCAGGGCGTTGTCCTCGGTGAGGATATACCGCACCGAGATCTTCAGATTTCCCGGGAACCATCCTCTCCATCGGGGCTTTCCGCTCCAGAAGCAGGGTATCGCCAAAGGTCTTTACCTCATACAGCTTGCGCGGGAAGGTACCGTGCAGGTGGTTTTTGCCGTTGTTGGCTTCCAGCTGGTAGGTCTTGCCGCCCACGTTGAACACGGCGTTCTCGATGCGGTTGGCGTACCGGCCCACGAACGCGCCGCAGCAGGTACTGCCGGACGATTCAAAGTCCTTGACGTAATCGGCGTAGGTGTCGTGGCCCAGCACCACATCTACCGGCCCGCTCTTGGTGGGCACCCAGATATTCTTGATGATACAGCCGTAGTTCAGCACACTGACCGCCAGCCCGCCGGGGTTCGAGATGATGTATTCATTGATCTTTTCGCCGTTTGGGGTCATGCCAAAGGGCTTGGAGAGAAACTGTGCCATAGGCTCGCCTCCTTTTGTATTTTTGGGGGACAGCACACTCTCTGTTTATCCTTTATTGTTTTGATTATATCACAATTTTTCTCCTTCTGTGTTGGCATTTTTTAAGGGATTCTATCCAATATTTCGAGAGATTTTTTGTAAATTCTGCCCCATAGGCAGAAAAAAGCCCCGGAGGGCCAGGGGTAGGCGCTCCGGGGCTTGTATGTCAGATTAGATATTACTGCTGGGGCTTTGCAGTAACCCTCATAAGTTCATTGCAACTGCAGCGTAGTCTTTCCATTTACAGTCTTAGCTGCAACACCAATTTTCGTAATTTTGACA
>ENA-OQCP01001186-OQCP01001186.1-human-gut-metagenome-genome-assembly--contig:-NODE-1186-length-10283-cov-2.071485_pt1 | contig 10283 bp, 11 predicted proteins | sample MGYA00242760_ERZ504583 | MGnify/ENA primary metagenome ERZ504583 (study PRJEB26092, sample SAMD00036308) | human gut metagenome | host: Homo sapiens | study: EMG produced TPA metagenomics assembly of...
ATATTTTTCGTTGATATTTTGTTTTATTATGATATAATAATTCTAGTTATGTAATATATGTATAAAATTTATAACAAAAAGTTATAGATTTTATTAAAGATGAGCCGATTGCCATAACATTTATATTTAAATTTACTAAGAAGGCTCTTTTATAATAGTATTTAGTATAAAGAGAACCAATGAAATGATAAGATTGGCTTATAGGAGGTCATAATAAATGTTTAAAAGAGTCTTAATTGCTAATCGTGGTGAAATAGCAGTACGTATCATACGTGCTTGTCAAGAAATGGGTATAGAAACTGTAGCAGTTTATTCTGATGAAGATGCAGATGCAATGCATGTAAGATTAGCAGATTATAGTTATAATATTGGTCCAGCTGATGCTAGTGAAAGCTATTTAAATATTGATGCCTTGATGGAAGCTGCTGAAAGAACAGAAGCAGATGCCGTTCATCCAGGATATGGATTTTATCCGAAGATGCTGATTTTGCAGAATGGTAACTAAAGCTGGAATGACATGGATTGTCCATGGCAGATACTATTCGTAAAGTTGGCGATAAAGATGAAGCTAGAGCTGCAATGATACCATCAGGTATTCCAATGTCAAAAGGTAGTACGCCATTGACTAGCTTAGAAGATGCTATTGAACAAGCAAAAGATGTAGGCTATCCTATTATTTTAAAACCAGTAGCTGGTGGTGGTGGTAAGGGTATGCTTATCGCTAACAGCGAAGAGGATTTAAGAAATATCTTAAATATCATTGATATAAATAAAGTAAAATATTATTTTGAACATTATATTGAACATTCTCGTCATATTGAAGTACAGATTGTAGCTGATAATTATGGTCATGTTATTCATTTAGGTGAACGTGAATGCTCTTTACAACGTCGTAATCAGAAATTATTAGAAGAATCTCCTTCTATTGCTTTAACTCCAGACCGTCGTGCCGAAGTTGGTGCTTTAGCTATTAAAGCAGCAAAAAGTGTTCACTATAATAATATTGGTACTGTAGAATTTTTACTTGATTTGAAAACAAATCAGTTTAATTTCATGGAAATCAATCCACGTATTCAAGTAGAACATGGTGTAACAGAAGCTGTTACAGGTATTGACCTTGTGCGCACACAAATTCGCATAGCAGCTGGTGAATCTTTAGATTTACAACAAGAAGATGTAAAATTTACAGGTCATGCTATTGAATGTCGTATCAATGCTGAAGACCCAGATAATAACTTCATGCCATCTCCAGGAAAAATTGATTTCTTCTTAGAACCAGGTGGTCCTCGTGTTCGTGTAGATAGTGGTGTTTGCGCAGGTCTTTCCATATCTCCATATTATGATTCTTTGATTGCAAAAATCGTAGTACACGGACGTACTCGTGGTGATGCTATTAAAATTATGCGTCGTGCTTTAAATGAATTTAAGTTGGTGGCATAAAAACAACAATACCACTTCATCAACGTATTTTGAAAAATGAATATTTCTGCACAGGTGATATTGATACAAGATTTATTAGAAATCATTTCTCTAAATATGTTCAACCAATGACACCTGCACAGTTGAAAGCTTCTAAGAAAGCTAAAACTGAAAAGAAATTATTAAATGCTATAAATGCAGGTGATGTATTATGCTTGATTTATAAAAATATATAGTAATATACCTAGCCCTGATAACAGAGATAAATTGTTATCAGGGTTTTTTTATTGACAAAATAAATAGAAATGATAAATAATGAATTAATTCAATTTATATTTAGGAAAGGTAAAGGTGGAGATAATGAGTAATTCTCGTGTAAGAATTATTAAAGACCCAGAAGAGAGAAAACAAGAAATCATAGAAGCAGCCTTACATTTATTTTCCCAAAAGGGATATGAGCATACAACTATACAAGATATTGCTAAATATTTAAATATATCTCAAGGATTATGTTATCGTTATTTTAAATCTAAAGCGGAGATATTCACAGCAACTGCTGAATTTTATGCACAGCAGATTTTAATTCAAATAAGACAACCTTTTCCTGAAAATATGAAAGCAATTGATAAATTTAATGTTACGATAAAAAGACTTTTTCAATATATTATCAAACATGGTGAGTTTGAAGCTAATAGTGAAGTAAGTGCCTTACGTGCAGATAGATTAGATAGTATTTCCAGACAGATTATAGAAGTGATTATACCGATAATTAAGCAAGGTAATGAAGAAAAGATATTTAATTGTCATGATATAGAAAAAACGACTAAGATTTTTATTTTTGGTTTGGTACATACTTTTCATGAAGAAATGCCTAAGCAAGATATAAAGAATTATATTAAGTCTTTTTTAAAGTATTTAAAGATAAATTTAGTATTGATTTTAAATATAAAAGAGCCTGAATTACTAGGTGAAGGTTGGGAAAACATTTTATAGATATAGATGAAAAAAACTAGGTGTTATATTATATCAACACTTAGTTTTTTATTTGACGGTATAGTTTATTTGTAGTAATATTTAAATGAATGAATTTATTCATTCTTGAGATGATATGATAAAATTTGTTATTATATTAGGATTTTTCTGATATTATATAAGTGATGAATAAAATAGAAATGAATATAGAAGGAGGGATTTATGATGAAGAAAATATTTTTGTGCTATGTTTGTTATTATCTTTATATTTATGCACAGGTTGTGGAAAAAATGAACAAGTTGTGGATAACACTGTTTATGTAAAAACACAGACAATTGATTATGGTGCAAGTAGTAATGAAGATAATTATGCAGGTGTAGTTAAAGGTCGCTATGAAACTAATTTGGCTTTTCAAGTTAGTGGAAAAATATTATCTAGAAATATAAATTTAGGAGATAGAGTATCAGCAGGAGATGTCTTGATGGTCATTGATGATAAAGATATTAGACAGAGTGTAAATGCTTATGATGCTCAAGTAGAGGCTGCTAAATCGCAGTTGAATTTAGCACAATCTAATCTTGCTAGATATGAACAGTTATATGCAGCTAATGCGGTTAGTGCTCAATCTTTAGACCAATATCAAAATGCATATGATAGTGCTTTATCAGCATATAATCAAGCTGTAGCTCAAGCGACACAAGTATAATTCTTTGGGTTATACACAATTAGTCGCAAATGCAAATGGTGTTATTTCTAGTGTAAGTGGTGAAACTGGTCAAGTCGTAAGTGCAGGTCAGACTGTAGCTGTGCTTATTCAAGATGGAGAAAGAGAGATTGAAATATCCATTCCTGAAAATAAAATTCAAGATATAAGCATAGGTCAAAATGCGACAGTTGATTTTTGGGCTTTAAAAGGCACTACTGTTCAAGGTGTAGTTAGAGAAATATCACCGATAGCTGATGCCGTAGCAAAGACTTATAAAGTTAGAATTAGCCTTGTAAATCCTCCATCTGATATTCAATTAGGTATGACTGCAAATGTTATATTTACAGGAGCAAATAATGGTGATACAAATATTAATTTGCCATTGAGTGCATTGTATCAAGTGGAAAATAAAACTCAAGTTTGGATCGTCAATGATGCTTCTTGTGTGGAATTAAAAGATATAAATGTAATATCTTTGGGAAAAAATGATGTGATTGTCAGTGGATTAAATAAAGGTGATGTAGTAGTAACAGCCGGTGTGCATAAACTTTATGAAGGGCAATCAGTAAAATTAGCGGATGGTGATACTTTATGAGAAATTTAACAGAAGTATCATTAAAAAATAAAAATCTAGTCTGGTACTTTATCGTTGTGATTTTTTTTGCAGGAATTTTTTCTTATACGAAATTGGGACGAATGGAAGATCCTTCATTTACGATTAGACAAATGGTAGTATCTGTAGCTTGGCCAGGAGCGACAGCTTCACAGATGGAAGAACAAGTTACAGATAAGATTGAGAAAAAATTGCAAGATACACCAGGTCTTGATTATGTAAAAAGTTTTTCGCGTTCAGGCGAAGCTGTTATCTATGTAAATTTACGTGATGATATAGATAATGATAAGATACGACCGACATGGCTTGAAGTTCGCAATATGGTTGATGACATAAAAAAGGATTTACCAGAAGGCGTTTATGGGCCATATTATAATGACCGATTTGATGATGTATATGGTTCTATATATGCTATCACAGGTGATGGTTATTCTTATGAAGAAATGCGTGAAAAGGCAGAAAAAATAAGACGTATCTTATTGACTGTGGATAATGTCAGCAAAGTAGAACTTGTAGGTGAACAGCCTGAAAAAATATATATAGAAGCTTCATTAGATAAGCTTTCTGAATTGGGTATTAGTCCTCAAGATATCATGCAAGCAGTGCAGACTCAACAACAAATGACACCTGCGGGCATGATTGAAACTCAGACGGATAATGTATATTTACGTTTAAGTGTCAATTCGCTGATGTGGATATGCTCAAAGAAATGCCTATCAATGCTGGGGGCAAATTTGCGTTTGGCAGATATAGCCAAAGTAGAACGTAGATATGTAGAACCAGCAGAACCAAAGATGTTCTACAATGGAAAACCAGCTATAGGTCTTGCTGTTTCCATGGAAGCTGGAGGTAATATTTTAACTCTAGGTAATAATCTACAAAATACTATTGAAGAAGTGCAAAAATATATACCTACAGGTTTAGAGATAAATCAAGTATCTAATCAGCCTCAAGTAGTAAAAGATTCAATAGATGAATTCGTAGGTTCTGCGAGAAGCAATTATCATCGTATTGGCAGTCAGTTTTTTGAGTTTAGGACTCAGAACAGGTATGGTAGTTGCGGGTTGTATACCTCTTGTTATTTTAGGCGTATTTGTTGCTATGGAAGCTTTGGGTATAGATTTGCATAAGGTTTCTTTGGGAGCGTTGATTATTTCTTTAGGTTTATTAGTGGATGATGCTATTATTGCTGTAGAAATGATGAGTGTAAAACTTGAAGAAGGTTTAGATAGATTTAGTGCTGCTTGTTATGCGTATAAAGCGACAGCTATGCCAATGCTTAGCGGTACACTAATTACTTGTGCAGGCTTTATACCTGTAGCTTTTGCCGATGGATTAGCATCTGAATTTTGTAGTGCGTTATTTCCTGTAATTGCCATAGCTTTGATTTTATCTTGGATTGTATCTGTAATGGTAGCTCCATTATATGGTTATAAAATAATTAAAGTTAAAGTAAAAAAAGATGAAAAGGGAAATATAGACCCATATCAAAGTAAATTTTATACATTTTTTAGAAAGATATTATGTTATTGTTTAACACATAAAAAAATAATATTGTCTAGCACAGTGGTTATATTTGCTATTTCTATTTATTGTATGAAATTTATAAGTCAGGAATTTTTCCCACCATCTCAAAGACCAGAGCTTGTAGTAGAACTTACTTTGCCAGAAGGTTCATCTATAAAGGCTACAGAAGAACAAGCTGAAAAATTGGCAGCTGTTTTAAGTGAAGAACAAGATAAAATAGATAATTTTGCTTATTATACAGGTCAAGGATCTCCGCGTTTTGTATTGACTTTTGACCCTGTATTACCAAAAGATAATTATGCTCAATTTGTAATTACAGCAAAAGATGTAGAAGCTAGAGAATATTTAAATCAAAAATTATTTAAAATCTTAAATGAAGATTTTCCAGCAGTACAATCAAATATTAAATTTTTACAAATGGGGCCACCTGCTGATTATCCTGTAATGATTAGAGTTTCAGGATATGATGTGGATAAGGTAAAAAATATAGCTGATGAAGTGGCTATGAAGATGCGCCAAGATAGTAATATTTACAATGTAAATTTTGATTGGCAAGAAAAAGCAAAAACACTTCATTTAGAATTAGACCAAGATAAATTGAGAGCAATGGTATATCTAGTCAAATGGTTGCCCAGACTTTATATACAGAGCTTACAGGAGCAACAGCTGCTCAATTTTATCAAGGTGATAGAACCATTGATATAGTTATGCGATTATCTGATAACGATAGAGATAATTTGGAAAAAGTGCGTAATTTACCGATTTATTTAGGGCAATATGGATATGTACCACTTGAACAGATTGCTAAAATTAGTTATCGTGCAGAAGATGGTGTTATTTGGCGTCGTGATTTAAAACCTACAATCACTGTTCGTGGTAGTATTTATCAAGGAACAGCCAATGATGCAACTGAAAAAATATATAATCAATTAGCTGATTTACAAAAAGATTTACCATTTGGTTATAGCATTGAACCAGATGGCGCTATGTCAGATAGTCAAACAGCTATGGAACATTTGTTAAAACCTATACCTGTGATGGTCATAGCGGTTATTACTATATTGATGTTCCAATTGAGAAGTGTACAGTTAATGATAATGACTGTACTTACAGCTCCGCTTGGCTTAATTGGTGTTAGCTTTGGTATGTTATTGTTTGATAAACCAATTGGCTTTGTGGCAGTATTAGGTATCTTGGCTTTATTTGGTATGATTATTCGTAACTCAATTATCTTGATTGACCAGATAAAGAAACATATGCTTGATGGTGAAAAACCATGGAATGCTATTATTGATTCTGCTGTATTGCGCTTCCGTCCAATAATGCTTACAGCAGCAGCGGCAATACTTGGAATGATGCCACTTGTACCAAGTACACTTTGGGGTTCAATGGCAATTGCTATTTCTTGTGGTTTAGTAGTCGCTACGATTTTAACTTTGCTCATTTTACCAACAATGTATGCAGCATGGTTTAAAATCACACCATATAGTGAAAATAAATTGAAACAGAAATAAAATGTTTCACGTGAACAAAAAAGTGCAAGTAAGAAATTTCTTACTTGCACTTTTTCATTTATTTAATTAGCAAATCTTTTACGAGGTTTTCTACTAATTGGTGGTTTGAGATACATTAAGGCACTTGTTATGAACATCAAAATTCCAGCGAAAATAAAGACAAATTTTAAACCAAAGAAAGTGCCAATAAAGCCACCAACTAATGGACCGATAGTTGAACCAATTTGTTGAGCTGCAAACATCAAACCAAAGATACGCCCACGTTGTTCGGCTGGACTTTTTTTAACTAAAATAGAATTGATTGATGGGTATACACCAGCATAGAATAAACCACAAACAAATTGCAAGATAGCAAATGGAGTAAGTGTGCTAGGTATGGATTGAATGATTAAAATAAAACCTGTACCAGCAAGGGTTATACACATAGTACGGAAAAATCCATGTGATTGACCATATCTACCCCAAAGCGGTGCGGAAATAGCTCCAGCAAAACCACCTAAAGAAAAGACCATACCAGATAACATGATAACATTATCCATACTATGATGTAGTTCAGCTACATATAATGTTAATATAGGCTGAAGAATTAAAATTGCCATCTGGATAACAACAGCACATTCAAGCATACGTCTAATCATAGGCACTTTTAATAAATTTACTTTTTCTGCTTCTTTAGCTAATGCTAATTGTTCAGGTGTTTTAGCTTCACGAGGTGGTTCTTTAATGAAAATTAAGGTGATTAAAGTAATTAAAGCGAGAGCGCCTGCAGAGATAAAGAAGGAAACTCGCATACCAAATACACTGGCTAATACACCACCGAGTAATGGGCCAATAACTCCGCCAGCAGTTAAAGCACCTTGCATTACGCCCATACAAAAACCGAGCTTTTCTTTGGGAGCATAAGAGGACATAATAGCAAGTTCAGCAGGCCAAAGTCCAGCGGCAAAACCTTGGAGAATACGAGCAAACATTAATTGAATAGGAGAGCTAACGATACCACAGATGAAATAAGTAATAGCAAGACCTATTCCAGCACGTACTGCCATAGGTTTTCGCCCTTTTTTGTCAGATAATTTGCCCCAGATAGGAGCCATAACAGCACTAACGATGAATGTTACGGAAAATATAATGCCTGACCACATGTTTACATTGTCAGATGTTACACCTAATTCATTAATTAAATACATAGGTAAAAATGGAATGAGCATAGTATAACTAGCTGACATCAGTACAACATTGCAAGTCAAAATGGCTAAAACAGCTTTCCAATTCAATTAAATCAATCCTTTCGTAATAATTTCATAGTTTATTAATTATTTTTATAAAAAAATAATTAAATATCTAAGATGATTATACATCAAAAGGTATAAATTAAAAAGCTACTATAGACGAAAAATATTCTTTGGGCTACAATTAATTATAGATTAATAAATAAGGACGTGATATTGTGTATAAATTAGCACCATCATTATTAGCAGCTGACTTTGGTATTATAAAAGAACAATTAGCCAAATTAGATGAAGCAAAAGTACCTTATCTTCATTTGGATATTATGGATGGAGTTTTTGTACCTAATTTATCTTTCGGTCTTGCTGTTGTTGAGTCTATTCGCAAATATACAAAAATGGTTTTTGATGTGCATTTGATGATTATAGAACCAGAACGTTATGTAGAACAGTTCGCTAAAGCTGGTACAGATATTTTCTGTTTCCATATTGAAGCGACTAAAGATGCAAAAGCAACTGTAGAAAAAATAAAGAAATGTGGTATGAAAGCAGCTATCGCTGTTAAACCAGCAACACCAATAAGTGAAATAAAAGATTTATTAGGTGAATTAGATATGGTCTTAGTAATGACTGTAGAACCAGGTTTTGGTGGCCAAAAATTCATGGAAGACCAGATGGAAAAAGTAAAAGAATTAGTAAAACTTCGTGAAGAAAATAATTATAAATATGATATTGAAGTTGATGGTGGTGTAAATCCTGAAACAATAAAAACATGTTTTGCTTCTGGTGCAAATGTAATTGTAGCAGGTTCTGCCGTTTTAGGAGCAAAGGATATTTCTGCAAGAGTAGAAGAATTTGCTCAAATTGCCAAAGAATATAATATTTAATTTTTATCATAAAAAAACGTATTATCCATAAAAGATAATAGTTTTTTATTTGAATTATTTAATTTGCGACAGTATCTGTAGTTGTGTTTTCAGTTACTGGTTGGCGATTTTTTTGACCTGTCCAACCATATTTGATTGTGAGTGTTGTTATACCTGCGATTAACATAAATAATGCCATAGCAAAATATCCAAGGTCAAAAGAACCTGTTTCTGTTTTGATGAAGCCCATCATATAAGGGCCAACCCAACCACCAAGGTTACCACAGGAATTGATAAGACCGATAGCACCAGCAGCTGCAGGGCCTGTTAAGAATGTAGTAGGAACTGTCCACCATACGCCCATAGAAGCATAGATGCCGATAGCGGATAAGCAGATTAAAAATAATGCTACAGAAGGATTGCTAGCAAATGGGCTAAGTCCAAGACCGATAGCACCGATGAACATGGCAATAGCTACATGCCAAACTTTATCACCTGTTTTAGTAGATGTATAACCTGCGATTATTTGTACGATTAAAGCTACAGTCATAGGAATAGCGATAGCGCCACCTAATAGAGAAGTTGACCAACCGGAAAGGCTTTTTAATACAGTTGGCATCCAGAAGTTGAAGCCCCAGAAACCAATTACCCACATGAAATAGATAAAGCAAAGTTTTAAAACTTTTTATCAGTAAAAGCTTGCATAACAGTATATTTTTTTACTTTTTGTAAACGAGCTTGTTCAGCTTCAAAAGCTTCTGTTAAATATTTTTTCTCAGCATCATTGAGCCAAGATACTTGATCTGGTCTATCTTTAACCCAGAAGAAGAATACTACAGCGAAGAGGAGAGCAGGAACAGCTTCTAAGATGAATAATTCTTGCCAACCATGCATACCTAAAATAGAAGTATTTAATAAAACACCAGCTAAAGGAGCACCGATAATAGTAGATAATAATAGCGAAGTAAGCATTAAAGAAGTAGCACGAGCTCTTTCTTTTGGTGTGAACCAACGAGGGAATAATACAGAATAAATAACAGGATAAAGACTTGCTTCAGATGCACCAAGTAAGAAACGATAGATATAAAATTCAGTTTGAGTAGACATGAAAGCCATGAGAACACAAACGAGACCCCATGTGAACATGATACGGGCAATCCATTTACTAGCAGAATATTTAGCAGCGATTAAAGAACCAGGAATTTCTAAAAGTAAGTAACCCATGAAGAAGATACCAGCACCAGCTCCAAAGATTTCAGGTGTAAGCCATGGTAAATCTTCAGTCATAGTCAAAGCTGCATAAGCTATATTTACACGGTCGATACAAGCGATGATTGAAACTAAGAATACAGGTAAAATAATATGTAAATCACGCTTTCTTTTTAAACTTGCAAAATTGATTTGTTCCATTGTTAAAACCTCCTAATAAAATATTTTGT
>ENA-OQCP01001187-OQCP01001187.1-human-gut-metagenome-genome-assembly--contig:-NODE-1187-length-10257-cov-4.871767_pt1 | contig 10257 bp, 10 predicted proteins | sample MGYA00242760_ERZ504583 | MGnify/ENA primary metagenome ERZ504583 (study PRJEB26092, sample SAMD00036308) | human gut metagenome | host: Homo sapiens | study: EMG produced TPA metagenomics assembly of...
CACCCGTATGCCTACCACTAGCCAGTTTACTTTCCCTTCAACCTCCGCCCCAACAACCGTCATCGGCTTGGGATAGAGCGCCAACAGATTTCCGAGATTTTTCTTGTTTCGTTTCCATTATATTGGGTTGAACAGTGTTCTCCTTTACGGGAATACTGCACGACATTATGACAAGCAGTGACAGAACTCCTAAAATTGTTTTTGCCATACGCTATATTACTCTATTTTTCTTGTTAAACTTCTGATGACAAAGGTACCGCGATAGCACAAGCGAAGGTGTATATGATTTACGGATATTTGTACCCGAATTCCCGATTATACCGCAAGAAAGTTCAAGTTCATCAGATGAGTATAGTAAGACTGGCAGAAATCCCACGAATAATCCCACGCATGATTTGTTTTTAATCGTTATTCTCTGCCGATACAGAAAACAAAAAAAGCTCTGAAATTCAAGAATTTCAGAGCTTTGCTTTAATTTGCTATTTGCTTTCGCGGTGCGTACGGTACTTTAACCTATAATTTTGCAAAATATCATAATATCGTAACTATCTACTAATAAACAGCTTATTACGATTGGTTTATATCGTAAAATATCATTCAAAATCTTTTGCTATCTCAATAATTGGGTGTATATTTGGGTGCTAATTTAATTACACCCGAATATGAATATCAAGAGAAACATCATCTTTTCTTTGGAAAGCCGGAAGAAGAACGGCGTACCAATCGTGGAGAATGTGCCTATCCGTATGCGTGTGATATTTGCCAGCCAGCGCATCGAGTTTACAACGGGCTACCGCATCGACGCAGCCAAATGGGACGCCGACAAGCAGCGTGTAAAGCCGGGCTGCACCAACAAACTGAAACAGAGCGCATCCGAAATCAACACCGACCTGCTGCGCTACTATACGGAAATACAGAACATCTTCAAGGAGTTCGAGGTTCAGGGAACCATGCCTACCACCGCACAAGTGAAGGAGGCTTTCAACAACCTGCATAGCGAAAAGAGGGAGGAGGAACAGCAGAAGCCCCTGACGTTCGCACCTATGGAGGTGTTCGGGGAGTTCATCAAGGAATGCGGGACACAGAACGGCTGGTCTGACGCCACTTATGAGAAGTTCGCCGCAGTGAGGAAACACCTTGAGAAGTTCGACAAGGAACTGACCTTCGAGGCACTGGACGAACCCAAGCTGACAAGCTACGTGAATTTCCTCAAGGACGTGGAAGGCTTGCGCAACACGTCCACCATGAAGCAGATAGCCTACCTGAAATGTTCCTGCGGTGGTGCACCAAGAAAGGGTACTGCATGAACAACGCTTACGAGAGCTTCAACCCGAAGCTGAAAAGCGTCCAAAAGAAGGTGATATTCCTCACATGGGAAGAACTGAACAAGCTGAAAGATTACAAGATACCCCTGACCAAGCAATATCTCGAACGGGTAAGGGACGTCTTTCTGTTCTGCTGTTTCAGCGGGCTGCGCTATTCTGACGTGTACAACCTCAAACGGAGCGACATTCGGGACGGGTATATAGAAATCACCACCGTAAAGACTGCTGACCGCCTTGTCATCGAACTGAACAATCACAGCAGGGCGATACTTGACAAATACAAAGACGTGGAGTTTGAAGGACACAAGGCGCTCCCGGTCATCAGCAACCAAAAGATGAACGACTACCTGAAAGAACTGGGGGAACTTGCGGAAATCAGCGAACCTGTAAGCGAAACCTACTATAAAGGCAGCGAGCGCATAGACACCATTACACCCAAATACGCGCTGCTGGGCACCCATGCCGGAAGACGGACATTCATCTGCAACGCGCTTGCGCTCGGCATTCCCGCACAAGTGGTGATGAAATGGACGGGGCACAGCGACTACAAGGCGATGAAGCCTACATAGACATAGCCGATGACGTGAAGGCGAACGCAATGAGCAAGTTTAACCAACTGTAACCACAATAATATCATGGAAGAAAGAATAACGTCAATGATACCCCGCTACGGGAAACTCAACAAGATATACACCGGAATAATGTCCGGAGACAGTTTCTCTTTTGAGAAGCAGCAGTTCATTTCCGATTTTTACAGAGAGTACAGGGACACGCAGACTTTTGAGACGGCACTTATCAGCCTCATGCTTGAAATGGACGCTGCGCACTTCTCCATATTGCTGAACAGCCTGAAACGTGAGATTGAAAGCAACATCTCGACTTACAATACCTGCAGGGAGTTTTTCGACTGTCTTGATACCGGATATGTCTGCCGACAGCATGAAAGCCGTTTTGACTGGGGTATTGACAGACAGATGAAAGTCACAAACGGATATTACCGGGAACTCATGGAAGCCAACGGCTCTTTGGAAGCGGTAGGTTTCAGGGAACACGACCGTCAGGAAGAGGAACTGCTGGAAAGAAGGTACGAACGGTGCAAACGGGAATACGACAAGGAGAAAGCCAAACTGGATGAACTGTACAGGCAGAAGGAGCAGGCAAGGCGGGAAGCCCTGCAATGCCTGCAAAACCGTTGCGGGGACATTTGCAGGCTGGGCGGCTCACTATTGGCAATCCTTGAAAAGTATCTGACCGACCAAAAGAAAAAGGAAAGGGAGGAAAAGGGAATTTCCTCATCCGGTACCACCCCGGCAAGCCCATCCGCCTATTTTCCCATGCGGCTGCTGTCAGCCATTTATGAGAAATGCAACGGTGTACAGTTTGAAACCGTTTCCGAACTGGACTTCTACGCCAACCTAAACCTGCAACCATGCGAAGGCAGACTGAAAATAAGACCGAGGGAGAAGGCACGTGTATGCTACCTCATTTTCCTTATGGGTGAAACGCTGCCCAAGCCGGACAGAGAGAAATGGAAAGAGGACGTCATGAACCTGCTGGGAATAGACGATACATACTACAAGTCAAAATACAAAGAGCCCGTTTCCGATTTCCCCAGTGACAGCAACCAAGAATTTGCAAGGGAAATGCGGTCTGTATTCCGATAGCCGGTGATATGTCCCGACATTCCACGACACGACCACTTTTACCACTCAAAATAATTTCTACCACCTTTTATTACTTACTGATACTTAATAAGATAGCGTGATACCCCAATCACGCTATCCACATCCTTACCACCCGTACCCGGAACTAACTTTGCACTGTTCGAACGAGGTAAAAAGCCCATGCGCAGGCTTACAGTACAAACGTTAATTTCATTCTGATATGGAAATTAGAGACCTTTTATCAAAGCCCGTATGGCAGATGACGGGCGAAGAGTTCATATTCCTGAACCGCCATGCCTTGCAGGGAAGCGAAACGAAGCCAGCCCAGCCAACAGCCGGCAAGGACAAGAAATACGTGTACGGGATAGGCGGCATAGCCCGTCTGTTCGGGTGCAGCATACCCACTGCAAACCGCATCAAGAAAAGCGGGAGGATAGACAGAGCCATTACGCAGATAGGGCGCAAAATCATCGTCGATGCGGACATGGCACTGGAACTGGCAGGACGTAAAAGCGGGGGACGCAGATAGGGAGGTGCCATATGGAAAACAAGGAAAGAAACATCACGCCCGAAGAGGCGATAATCCTATGGCATGCCTCGCGGCTTGACCTTTCGGAAGACTATGAGCAGGCACCCGAAATCCTGAAAGTGCAGGGCTCCGTCATCGGCACGCTGGGAAACTTCAGCGCGTCAATTGGAAAAGCCAAAAGCAAGAAAACATTCAACGTCTCCGCAATCGTGGCGGCTGCGCTGAAAAACGGGACGGTACTGAACTATACGGCGGAACTGCCCGAAAACAAGCGGAAAATACTCTATGTGGACACCGAACAGAGCTCCTACACTGTGCGAAAGTGGCAAGGCGCAGCCTGCGCATGGCGGGACTGCCGACAGGCAGCAACCATGAGAACCTCGAGTTCCTCGTCCTGCGGAAATACACGCCCGAAGAGCGCATAGCAATCGTGAGGGAGGCAATCTACCGGACTGAAAACGTCGGGCTGGTAATCATCGACGGAATACGGGACATGGTGTACGACATCAACAGCCCCGGCGAATCCACGAAGGTAATCTCCCTGCTGATGACATGGACGGGGGAAAGGAACATCCACATCCATACCATACTGCACCAGAACAAGGGGGACGAGAACGCAAGGGGGCACATCGGAACCGAGCTAAGCAACAAGGCGGAAACGGTGCTGCAAGTGGAGAAGGACAGCAAGAATCCCGACATAAGTACGGTCAAAACCGCACATATCAGGGCGGTGGACTTCGAACCGTTCGCATTCCGCATCAATGAGGAAGCATTGCCCGAGCTGCTGGAAGACTACCTGTTCAAGGACAAGGATGAGACAAAAGGAAACAGGGAGAAGTTCGACCCGTACAAGGACATCACCGAGCGGCAGCACCGCATCGCACTGGAAGCGGCGTTCACCCTGAAAGACGAATACGGCTATCAGGAACTTGCGGAAGCCTTGCAGGAAGCATACGCCTCTGTCGGTGTCACGCTTGGAGACAACAAGGTGGTAAAACTCATCACCGTACTCAAAAGCAAGCGGATGATAGTGCAGGAGAACGGCAGGAAATACACCTTCAACCCTGACTTCCACTATTAGCGGCACAGACCGGAAACCACTTTACTTTAGTCAGGGTATATATATATGTCAGAGTAAAGTGAAGTGTTCCGGTTGCTGATAAAAGCACTTTACTTTATTCCCGTACCATATATATACGGAAGTAAAGTAAAGTGGATACAGCCCGTAATATACGGAAAGGTACGGGCGAAAAGAAAAAAACAATATCCACTTAAACAGAAACCTACATGAATACGAATGAAGCGAAACAGATACGCATAGAGGAATATCTGCACAGTCTCGGCTACGACCCGGTAAGGAAACAGGGCGACAGCCTATGGTACAAGTCACCATTCAGGAATGAACGGGAACCGTCCTTCAAGGTCAACACGGAACGCAATCTATGGTACGATTTTGGCGCGGGCAGGGGCGGGAACATCATCGCACTGGCGCAGGAACTCTACGCATCCGACAGCCTGCCCTACCTCTTGGAACGGATAGCGGAGCAGGCACCAGCGTGCGCCCGGTCTCCTTCTCTTTTGGCGGGCAACCACTCTCAAAACCGAGCTTCCAGCAGTTGGAAGTGGTGCCGCTTTCTTCCCCCGCCCTATTGTCCTATCTGCGGCAGAGGGGGATAAATACGGAACTGGCAAAAAGAGAATGCAGGGAGGTGCGCTATCTGACCGGCGGCAAACCCTACTTTACCGTTGGTTTTCCCAACCGTTCGGGAGGCTACGAGATACGCAACAAGCTCTTCAAGGGCTGCATAGCACCGAAGGACATCACCCACATACGGCAGGAACAGCCGAAGGAGACCTGCTACCTCTTCGAGGGCTTCATGGACTACCTCTCCTTCCTCACCCTGCGGCTGGAAAGGTGTCCTGACCGTCCCGACCTTGACGGGCAGGACTACATCGTACTGAACTCGACTTCCAACCTCTCCAAGGCAATCCGACCATTGGGCGGTTACGGGCGCATTCACTGTTTCCTCGACAACGACAAGGCGGGAATGGAAGCTGTTCAGGAACTGCGGGAGGAATACGGGCTGCGCGTCCGGGACGCATCTCACATATACGGAGGCTACAACGACCTGAACGATTTCCTGCGGGATAAACAGAACGGACAATCCGAACATCAGGAGCAGAAACCGGAACCGGAGAAAAGCCAACAGAAGACAGAGCAACCGGAGAGGAAAGGCAAAGGTATCAGGATGTAACCGTACAGCCAACGGAAGGCTTTGAAAAAAAGCCATAGCTCATTAGGGCTTTTTCTTCACGCAATGCACGCATCGCTAAAAAAGCCCCAATGAGCAAAAGGGACGCCGCCCCTTTTGAAACCCCGAAGCCATGCGGCATGGAAGCAAGGCAGGGAAGTATTAACCGAAAAATGTATTACAGTTATGGGATATGCAGTTTTGCATTTGGAAAAGGCAAAAGGTGCGGACGGCGCAATGTCCACGCACATAGAGCGCACCGTACACCCGAAGAATGCGGACAGAACGCGAACGCACCTGAACCGGGAACTGGTACGGTTCCCCGAAGGAGTGAAGAACCGCACGCAGGCGATAGCGCACCGGATAGAGACGGCGGGCATCAAACGCAAGGTGGGCACCAACCAGGTGAAGGCAATCCGGGTGCTGCTCACCGGAAGCAACAAGGACATGAAGCAAATGGAAGAGGACGGGAGGCTTGACGGCTGGTGCAACGACAACCTGAAATGGCTCCGGGAAACATACGGGGAGCGGAACCTTGTGTCGGCAGTCCTGCACATGGACGAGAAGACACCTCACATACACGCCACTATCGTACCGATAGTGACCGGAGAGCGCAGAAAAGCCAGAAAGGAAGAACAGAACGGGAAAAAGAAATACCGCAAGAAGAACACGCAGGATGTACGGCTGTGTGCTGATGACGTCATGGCAAGGCACAGGCTGAAACACTATCAGGACACCTATGCACAAGCCATGAGCAAATACGGCTTGCAAAGAGGAATAGACGGTTCGCTGGCAAAACACATATCCACCATGCAATACTACAAGGAACTGGTAGAGCAACAAGACAGCCTGCAGGAGAACATAGAAACCTGCTGGGGCTGGAAGAGGAAGCACAGAAGAAACTGAAAAAGGTCAAGGGAGAAATCGACGTGCAGAAGATGAAGGGGGCGGCGGTGAACGCAACCACAGCCATAGCGGACGGGGTAAGTTCTCTTTTGGGCGGCAGCAAGGTCAAGAAGCTGGAAGCGGAGAATGAGGGTTTGAAGCAGGATATAGCCAATCTGCAAAGACAAGTACAAGCCGAACAGAGGGAGCAAACAAAAATGGAGCACCGCCACAACAGCGAGATAAACAAGATAAACCGAAGTTACCAACAGAAAATTGCAGGGTACAACAATAGGCTGAAACAGATAGACACCTATTTCCCTATCGTAACGGAACTGCTGCCCATAGCCGAACAATGCCGGGAAGTGGGGTTTACCGAGGAACTGACAAGGCGAATCGTCACCCTACAACCCGTAGAGTTCAAGGGAAGGCTCTATTCGAAAGAGCACCGGGAAAAGTTCAGGACAGACCACTCGACGGCAACCGTAGAGAGAAATCCGCAGGAGAAAGGAAAGTTCCGGCTGTGCATTGACGGTATGCCCATACTCGAATGGTTCAGGATGAAGTTTCAGGAACTCAAAGAAAAACTGAGTGTAATCCACACCCAAAAAGAAGAGGACACCCCAAAAAGGGGATTCAGGTTATAAAACACAAGAAAATGAGAAAATTCAAATATATTTAGTTGGGGTTATTTAATTATTTTTCATATTTTTGCATCGGATTGAGCAAAACTCTCTCCAAAACATATTAGAATTTTTAGAAGCGTTATGCTTATCGTTCAGTCGGAAACCTAGGAAATTTCCCAGACATACAAACGATGATAGCATAGTGGTTCTCACGCTATAGCGTGGGCTGCTATTGGTACATCTGTTTGTATAGCTTTCCTAGGGCCTCCGATTGAAGATGTGAGCATTGCAGTTCCACGCTTTCATGTTTTATTATAATCACTTTCAAGGAACTAGAAAGTTACTACAGTTAATTATGAAAAATTTACTTGGATGCTTATCTATTGTTATTTGTTTCGCTATTCCTGTGGCTATAACTTGTGCTTTAGCGGCGTGGCTATGTGATATTGAACCTGATAAAACCTATACTTGGTATTCAGGGATATGGCATGGTTTGTTTTGCATACCCAATTGGATTAGATCCTTTTTTTTATAGTGATGTGCTTTGTAAAGCCAATTACTACACTACGGGTTATAATGTTTGGTGGTGGATTACGTTTATTTGGGTATTATTAGGCATTGTTGCTGGTGGTGGAAAGGCACGTAATTAAATTCATGTTAGATTGATTTCATCTTGATTAATTAATCACAAATTAGAGTACATGTAATGAAACGATATTTAGTTATTTGGGGTATTTTTTTATTAGTATCGTGTCAACATCAAGCGTCAAAAGAAAAAGCGTTAGAATATTGGGATAATAATCAATTCCAACTCGCTTTGAATGAAATCTGTAATGCGATAGAGTTATATCCCGATAGCAGTAGCCTCTATTTCTTACGAATGAGAATCTACGAAATAATGTCAAGATACGATGAAGAACTGAAAGATTTAGATAGAATTATACAACTTAACCAAAATAGAGAAGAGGTTATGATTGCATACTATCAAAGAGCAACAGTGAAATCAAAATTAGGATTATTTAAGGAAGCATTAGTGGACATCAATTACTTTATCTCACGGCAAAAAGTTTTAAATGTTGATTTAACTGGGGCTTATATTAATAAAGCATCAATTTGTATCAACTAAATAATAAGGATGAAGCCAAATATTTTTATTCTAAGGCATTGTTTAATGCTACTAACGAAGATAAAGTTTTGATATATGTAGGTCTCTCTAATTTGGCGGCTAATTCGCAAGATGCATTGGAACTATTGGATAAGGCTTTAAAAATAGATGGAAATAATGCTTTGGTTTTAGCAAATAGAGCGACGATTTATTTAGAACAGGGGGATATAGAGAAGGCTATTTCCGATTCAAAGAAATCATTCTATATAGATCCATATAATGCATCTAATAATTTTAATATAGGTCAAATATATGCTCATCATTTGAATAATCCGGATTCAGCTATGAAGTATTTTGAAAGAACAATTAAGTTGGAATCACAATCAACTCAAAGCGCATCTGCTTACATCAATCTAGCAATAATGGAAAATCAAGCTGGAAACCCTAAAAAAGCATGCCAATATGCAGAAAAAGCTGTTGAATTGATACCTAACAATGATGAATTTCAATATAATTATGCACATATTTTATCTGATATGAAGAAGAATAAAGAAGCAATAGATGCAATATCTAAAGCTATTGCAATCAATCCGCAAGAGGTTGAATATTATAATATGAAAGGAGCTATATTAATAGAAATGTTGCAATTTAAGGATGCAGTAAGTATTTTCCAAAAGTGTATAGAAATCAATCCTAATTTTGGAGCAGCATATTACAATCTTGGATATATTTATGAACAACTAGATAATCATGAACAATCAATCAACTTTTATAATAAGGCGATGCTATTAGGTTTTGATTTACAGTCAACTCTTGTAAATTTAGCACTTCAAGAAATAAAAGTTAATAAAGTATCAGATGCTTGCTCCCATTTAGAAAGAGCCTACGAATTAGGAAGGATGGATGTAAAACCCCTTATTGACAAATATCGCAATTATAAAACCAAATAAATCCTTTATAAGAAACAGATTTAGAACCTTATGACTGCACAAAGAAGAGAACATTTAGTTTATAATAATAAAGAATATTATCTTACAACGGAACCTTTGCATTTATATCTGAAAGATAACAATATATCTTTCAGGTGCTGTACAACCAACTGCTGGAGGGGGTATGTGGGCTATTGGAGTATAGAAAAGAACAAGCTCTATTTAACGGATTTAAAGGCTTATATTGAGAATTTTCAGGAGGTTGGTCTAGATTATTTATTTCCTGATAAAAAGAAAGTATTTGCAGAATGGTTTTCTGGGGAAATACGTATTCCTCATGGCAAAATGATGAAATATATACATCAAGGATATGCTTCTTTGTATGAAACAGAACTCTTTATAAAGATTGAAAAAGGCTTTGTCGTTGATCAATATGAAATAGACAATACTCATTTGTATGATGACAAAGCAGGTATGGAAGCACGAAATATGGAAGATTTAATACAAGCGATATTGGGAGTAAAGCTTCGGAAAATAAAACCTCATAAGAAAAAAGGCATACTTTTCAGAATAATTGAACGAATGTCTAATTCTCTTTTTAAGGAAAAATAGAATTATGTTTAAAATGAACTAGCCTTGCGACTTCAAACATCAAATAAAATAAAACACCCAATTTTACATTATAGGGTGTAAAATTGGGTGTTTTATTTGTAATTTATTGGTTTTCAATATTTACTGCGGTGCGTACGGGACTCGAACCCGTGACCCCATGCGTGACAGGCATGTATTCTAACCAACTGAACTAACGCACCATTATTTCATTCTTTCGTTGCTATCTCTCTCGATTGCGGTTGCAAAGGTAGACAAAAATTCTTATATCTGCAATAGCTTGAAAGAAAAAAATCATCTTTTTTTTAACATAGCTTGATTATAAGAGATTAT
>ENA-OQCP01001188-OQCP01001188.1-human-gut-metagenome-genome-assembly--contig:-NODE-1188-length-10255-cov-2.237757_pt1 | contig 10255 bp, 14 predicted proteins | sample MGYA00242760_ERZ504583 | MGnify/ENA primary metagenome ERZ504583 (study PRJEB26092, sample SAMD00036308) | human gut metagenome | host: Homo sapiens | study: EMG produced TPA metagenomics assembly of...
TAAAAAAAGGTGTTGACTTTCTTCAAATCATAACGTATAATACAACATGTCTTGAGGAACGAACGAAAAAAAAACGAAAGAACAAATAATTAAATAAGCGTCTTTAGCTCAGTTGGTAGAGCACCTGACTCTTAATCAGGGTGTCCAGGTTCGAACCCCTGAAGACGCACTAAAGGCACTGTTTTTGCAGATATAGAGCTGCGGGGACGGTGTTTTTTTGTTGTGTTTATTCGGGTTTCAGGGGGGATAAGGATATCTGGGCGTGAAGTGATGCGGAGTAAATGGACCGAGATGAAAATGTCGATCATCAGATAGAATCAGAATGTCTAATATAGACACCATGATTATAGGTATAGATCCTTTTGAATAAAGAAAGGATGGTATACTATGGGAGTTTGTAAGAAGATAAAAAGGAGGGCCGGGTCTTGGAAGGGACCCGGCAGAGTATGAAAAGAAAAATAAGTAATGATCTATAAGATGAAAAAGCTTTGTGCTTTATTTGATTAATAATATATCGTCAAAATGTGATGGAACTGTGAGAAGCGTTTTAAAAATTTATGAGGAAAGTCTAAATATCTTATAAAGTCTGATAAACTGCGAAGCAGTTATTCGGTGTAGAGCCGCGTAGCGAAGCGGATTGCGAATATCCGCTTGACTCGAATCAAGTAAGTCCCTGTGGGGGCGAAAAGCAATAGCAGTCGGTGGGGCTTGTAAGAATAGAAAATTATGAAATTTGTACAAAAATAGTGAAAATAAATAAGACTTTTTTAAGCCGATACGGTATAATAAACCATAGCATAAAAATCCGGAGGGAAATGAACGAGTATGGATGTGGTACACATGTTATATGAACAGGTACGGAAATTTTTCTGAGGGGTATAAATGAATATATCTATATTTTATGTCCAGCGGAAATGTGATATCCGGAAAGATGGTTCAATTCTGAGGTATTCAGATGAAAGGGAGGAGATGGCTATGGAGAAAGTGTTTGAGGCGATCAATGGAGTGTTCAGCTTTATCGGTCCACTGTCTGATTTTCTGTGGGAGTTCCCCACGAATTTTGACTGGTACAGCAGTATCCCGATTCTGGGAAATATATCCTTTGCGATTATACTACTTCTTGGGTCCGGGATTTTTTTTCAGTTTCAGGATCGGTTTTATGCAGGTGACTTACTTTAAAAAGGGAATCAGGACCATGACGGAGAAACGTGTTGTGGAAACAGGAATTTCGCCGCTTGCATCGTTTTTCCTGAGTTCAGCTATGCGTGTAGGACCGGGAAATATCCTGGGCGTAACAGGTGCTATTGCAGTGGGTGGACCGGGGGCCTGTTCTGGATGTGGATATCTGCGTTTTTCGGGATGGCAGTTGCATACATGGAGGGTGTCCTTGCTCAGATTTTCAAGGAGAAGAAGGACGATGAGTTCGTAGGAGGTCTTCCTTTTTATGGGAGAAAGCTTCTTGGAAATAAGGTATGGATCGGTGTTTTTCTTTCGGTATTGTATATTCTGTATGCGCTTTGCTGTCTGCCGGCACAGGGCTTTAACGTTGTTTCATCAGTAGGACGCATGGCAGAGATCGTAACCGGAAAAACCATCCCAAGCGGATCAGCCTTCTATTATATAGTAGGTACGCTGATCGTAATCCTCACAGCAGCTATTGCATTTGGCGGAATCAAAAAAGTATCCAGATGGACAGATATGATGGTGCCGGTGATGGCAGTGCTCTATATGGTAGTAGTGTTACTTCTTATCATATTGAATTTTACCCGTATTCCGTATTTCTTCGGAAGCGTGTTTGCAGGAGCCTTTAAGCCGGATGCATTTTTTGGAGGTGTTTTTGGAACGGTTCTTGCACAGGCGTAAAACGAGGCTGATGTCCAATGAGGCTGGTCAGGGAACGATCACCATGTCAGCGGCAGCAGCTGACGCAAAGCATCCATGTGAGCAGGGTGTGATCGCTTCTCTGGGAGTTTTTCTTGATACCATTGTGATCTGTACACTTACCGGATTTGTGGTAGTTATGGCACATTGCTGGACGGGAGCAGATGCGGAAAGCTGGCTGGCTCTTGATAAACTTCCAAAATATACGGAGTCCATTGCTGTGCTGACTCCTGGAACTGCAATGAACGGGATCGTTACATTTCTTGTAACCTTATGTTTCTGCCTGTTTGCATTTACCTGTCTGCTTGGAATGATCAGCTTTTCGGAAATCGCAGCAAACCGTATCCGCAAGGATAAGATCTGTATTAATTTTGTACGCTGTATCGGTCTTTTTGTTGCCGCATTTGGTATCCTCTGTAATATCGCAGGACTGGAGCTTGGAAATCTCTGGGCATTTTCTGATCTTGGAAATATTCTGATCGTATTTTTCAACGTACCGATCGTTTATGTCGGTGCGAAATATGTTTTCCGGGCGACCAGACATTATAAGAAGAATGACGGTACTCCGTTTACATCGGAGGTAATTGGAAGAAATGACTGCGCTTACTGGGATGAGCAGGCAAAAAAAGTAGTGAAAAATTTTTCCGGAAAATAAAAATTCCGGCGGGAGATAAAATTAGCATTGTAAAAGTGCATGTACTCATTTATAATGAGTAACAGATTCTAAAGATGTTATAAATAACAGGAGGAAAGCCTTGAAAAGAGAATTAGTTATTGTCATTGATTTTGGCGGTCAGTACAATCAGCTGGTTGCAAGACGTGTCAGAGAATGCAATGTATATTGCGAAATTTATTCTTACAAGACAGATCTTGAGAAGATTAAAGCGATGAATCCTAAGGGAATCATCCTTACCGGCGGACCAAACAGCTGCTATGAGGCAGATTCACCGACTTACCAGAAGGAATTATTTGAGCTTGGTATTCCGGTACTTGGACTTTGCTATGGAGCACAGCTTATGATGCATGTCCTTGGCGGAAAAGTTGAGAAGGCAGATGTCAGCGAATACGGTAAGACAGAGCTTCTCATCGATAAGAAAGATTCCAGGATCTTCAAAAATGTATCCGACAAAACAATCTGCTGGATGAGCCATACAGACTATATTTCCCAGACTGCACCGGGATTTGAGATCGCTGCACATACTGCAGACTGTCCGGTAGCAACTGCACAGAATGAAGAGAAGAAACTGTATGCGATCCAGTTCCATCCGGAAGTACTGCACACAGTAGAAGGAAAGACAATGCTGTCCAACTTCGTACTTGGTGTCTGCGAATGTGCCGGAGACTGGAAGATGGATGCCTTTGTTGAACACACGATCAAAGAGATCCGCGAGAAAGTCGGTGATGGAAAAGTTCTCCTTGCCCTGTCAGGTGGTGTAGATTCCTCCGTGGCAGCAGGACTTCTTTCCAGAGCGATCGGCAAGCAGCTTACCTGCGTATTTGTAGATATGGCCTTCTTCGTAAGGATGAAGGTGATGAGGTTGAAGGTGTATTCGGACCGAATGGTCAGTTTGACCTGAACTTTATCCGCGTGAACGCACAGCAGAGATATTACGACAAGCTTGCCGGTGTTACAGAGCCTGAAGCGAAGCGTAAGATCATCGGTGAGGAATTTATCCGTATTTTCGAGGAAGAAGCCAAGAAGATCGGTGCTGTAGATTTCCTTGCACAGGGAACCATTTATCCGGACGTTGTAGAAAGCGGTCTCGGCGGAGAATCCGCAGTGATCAAATCCCATCACAACGTAGGAGGTCTTCCGGATTTCGTTGATTTCAAAGAAATCATTGAGCCGCTTCGTGATCTGTTCAAAGATGAGGTCCGTAAGCTGGCCTTGAACTTGGAATTCCGGAAAGACTGGTATTCCGTCAGCCATTCCCGGGCCCGGACTTGGAATCCGTATCATCGGTGAAGTCACCGAGGAAAAAGTACGCATCGTACAGGATGCAGACTACATCTACCGTGAAGAAGTCGACAATGCAGCCGCCGACTACAAAAAAGAACACGGAGAAGATCCGTCCTGGATGCCGAACCAGTACTTTGCAAGCCCTTACAAATATGCGAAGCGTAGGTGTAATGGGAGACTTCAGAACATACGATTATGCAGTGGCGCTCCGCGCCGTTAAAGACCATTGACTTTATGACTGCGGAGTCTGCTGAGATTCCTTATGCAGTACTTAATAAGGTGATGAACCGTATTATTAATGAAGTTAAGGGCGTAAACCGCGTATTCTATGATCTTACAAGTAAGCCGCCTGGAACGATTGAGTTTGAGTAGCTTGAAAAATCGCGGAAAAGCCCATAAATAAAGGCTTTGCGGGGTGTCGAAAAGACAAATGGAGTGCAAATGGAGTTTAAAAATTATTTTTTTCTCTTGTTTATATTCCAGATTCACCTGCAAATTTCGTGAAATCGGTTATTCTCATAAAATAAAATTAGAGTAAATATGAAGAACAGTTTGTTTTGATTGAAGTGATTTTCGTCAAGGCAGACTGTTTTTTTGTTGCCTGCATTTAGAAAACAGATACCACAGAAAGGTTCTTTACTTTCGATGAGCTTAAACTCCATGACACAGTAATCACACTGATGGAGAATTAAAAAACAAGAAAATTTGATAAATTTCGGAAAATGATGTCCGATTTTGCATCTGCCAGTACAGAGTATATGAAGAGATAAATATTCAAAATACAGGAGGTACTGATTATGCAGAACAAATTATTTTTAAAGGCAGCCGATATATGTGAACTTCTGGAAGTAAAACAGACATCGGCTTATGAAATCATCGGAAATCTGAACAAGGAACTGGAAGAACAGGGCTACCTGACGCTTAGAGGAAAAGTTCCGACAAAGTATTTTGTGAAGCGTTTCTACGGAGTAGAAGATACTTGTGAGATTCCACAGGAAGAGGGAAAGGAATGGTTTCATGCGTAAGAGAAAAATGTATTTATCAGTGGAAGACATTGCAGAACTCTTTGGATTATCAGTTTCGTTTGCTTACCGGGTAGTGGAAAGAATGAATGCCGATCTGGCAAGCAAGAACTATTATGTGATTCTCGGTCGGGTGCCAACCCGCTATGTAGAGGACAAGATCTATGGTCTGGAACATGTTGAGCAGTATTTGAAGGAGGATAAAGCGGTATGAGTATGATGCAGGAAAAAATGTATATGGATGTGGATGATGTGTGTGCAATTCTTGGAGTTTCAAAAACTTATGCATATAGTCTGATGCGAGAATACAACAAAGAATTGAAGGCAAAAGGCTATATTGTAGTAGCTGGAAAAATCTCTACGAAATTCCTGGCAGAAAAGATTTATGGCATGAAAGTCGAGGATTAGCAATGGGGGTTTACAAAGAAGGAAAAAACTGGAAAGTACAGGTCTATTACAAAGACTGGCAGGGAAATCGGAAAAGAAAACAGAAAAGAGGATTCAGGACCAAGGGTGAAGCTAAGGAATGGGAAAGAGATTTCCTGCAACAGCAGAGCCAGGGTGTGGATATTGAATTTGGAAATTTTCTGGAGATTTATTACAAAGATATGGATGTCCGTCTCAGAGAAAACACTATGTACACGAAGCGATATATTATTGACCTGAAAATCAAGCCTTATTTTGAAAAGAAGATTCTCAGTGAAATTACGGTGGCAGACGTCCGTGCATGGCAGAATGAGTTGCTGACGTATAAGGATAAGAATGGAAAAGGATATTCTCCTACTTATCTGAAAACAGTGAACTGCCAGCTGACTGCAATCTTCAATTATGCAATGCGGTATTATAACCTGCAGGATAATCCCTGCAGGAAGGCAGGAGCGATTGGCAAGAGTAAAGGAGAACCGAAGGACTTCTGGATGCAGGAAGAGTTCAATGCTTTTCTGGAAACAGTAAGTGATAAGCCGGAGACAAGAATGGCGTTTCTTTTGTTGTACTGGACCGGAATGCGTATCGGTGAATTGCTTGCACTTACTTATAATGACATCAATCTTGAAGAGAAAACCATATCAATCAATAAATCTTATCAGAGACTGAAAGGAAAGGATATGATCACGCAGCCGAAAACTCCAAAGAGTATCCGTGTGATTACGATGCCGGATTTTCTTGCAGAGGAATTTCGGGAGTATTGCAGTCATTTGTATGGAATTATGAAAAAGGAAAGACTTTTTCGGTTTACCAAATCGCATATGGAACATTGTATGGCTACCGGAATCGAGCGGTCTGGTGTAAAGCGGATACGACTTCATGATCTCCGCCATTCCCATGCCAGTATGCTGGTTGATATGGGGGTGGCTCCATTGGAGATTGCAGAACGCCTTGGACATGAAAAGGTGGAAACCACGTTGAACACTTATTCACATCTGTATCCGTCTACACAGAGTAAATTAGCAGGTTTGCTAGATAAGAAACATGAGGAAGAGGAGGAATAAGCGATGGCTGGTGACAGACATGGAAAACACAACACAACGACCATTTCTTTTCGGGTGAATTCTTATGAAAAAGCAACAATTGAAGAACGAGTGAAAGTGAGCGGAATGAAAAAACAGGATTATATCGTCCGATCATGCATTTACAATCATGTATGTGTTGTTGGAAAGAAAGAAACAATTGAGATTATCCGGTCAGAAATGAAGGAAATGAGTTTGGTTTTGGAGGATGTGGCAAAAGATTTGAAGTCTGAAAAACCAGTTATTTCAGAACCGGTTCTTGATAGTATGACAGAACGGTATCTTGCATTTTTGGAAGCAGCATTATGGATGCTGAAAGGTTCAAGTTATTTATGGGAGGATAAAAAGGATGGAAGAGAAGTAATGAAGGATTGTAAGTGCTGGCATTGTGTTCACAAAAAGGCGGGGTTGGCAAGACAACAAGTTGCGTGAATCTGGCAGTCGGACTTGCAAAGCAGGGAAGAAAGTGCTTGTGATTGACAATGATCCGCAGGGAAGTATGACAGCAAGTCTTGGGTATCATAACCCAGATGAATTACCAATCACACTGGCTACTATTCTGACAAAGATTGTAGAAGATGAACTATTTGAAAATACACTGGGAATTTTACATCACCAGGAAGGAATTGATTTGATTCCGGCAAACATCGAACTCTCTGGAATGGAAGTTTCACTTGTAAATATTATGAGCAGGGAACTTGTCTTAAAACAATATATAGAAAGAATGAGAGAAGAATACGACTATATATTGATTGACTGTATGCCATCACTTGGAATGCTGACGATCAATGCACTTGCCAGTGTCGATGCAGTTATTATACCTGTCCAGGCGGCTTATCTTCCTGTAAAGGGTCTAGAACAGCTGATACGGACGATAGGAAAGGTGCGAAGACAGCTTAACAAACAACTGAAAATTGGAGGTATATTGATCACAATGGTGGATAACCGAACGAACTATGCAAGAGATATATCTGATCTGATTTTTGATACATATGGAAACCAGATTAAGATTTTTCCACAGAGTATTCCATTTTCAGTACGAGCAGCTGAAATCAGTGCGGAAGGAATCAGCATATTTGAGCATGATCCAAAAGGAAAAGTAGCGGCTGCATATTGGCAGATGACACAGGAGGTGCTTTTGGATGAAAGGTAGAAGTGCATCGAAGATAAAACTGACATCTTATGATGAATTACTTGGAGGAGGAGAAGAAACGAACGATATCCAGCAGGTTTCACTTGAGCATTTACATTCTTTCGAGAACCATCCATTTCAAGTAAATGATGATGAGGCAATGGCGGAACTGGTGGAAAGTGTGAAAGAAGAGGGAATTCTTACAGCATTACTGGTACGACCGCTGGGTGATGGTGAATATGAAATCATCGCCGGTCACAGAAGGAGACATGCGGCACAACTTGCTGGTCTTAAAGAGGTTCCGGTTATTATCAGAAATATGGATCAAGATACAGCTGTCCGTGCGATGGTAGACAGCAATCTGCAGAGACCTAATATACTCCCAAGTGAAAAGGCATTTGCTTACCGTATGAAGATGGAAGCAATGAATCATCAGGGAACATCAGGCGGTATCAGTGCGAAAGACATTGGAAAGAACGCAAATGACAGTGCAAGGCAGGTGTATCGCTATATCCGGCTTACTTATCTGATGAATGACCTATTAAACGCAGTAGATCGTGATGTGATCGGATTGCAGGTAGGTGTAGAGCTTTCCTACCTTACGGTTCCAGAACAGGAGATGGTGGAGGAAGTGCATGAGAGTACCGGAAAATATCCAAGTCTGGAACAGGCAAAAAAAATAAGGCAACATCGAGAAGAAAAAACGCTGACAAAAGAGATTGTGCGGCTCCTGGTTATAGGAGAGCGTAAAAAGAAAACAACGGTAACATTAAAACAGGATGAAATTAAGAAGTATTTTCCTCCAGAGTATGATGAACAGAAGATACGGACTGTTATATGTCAGCTTTTGGAGGAATGGAGCAATCAGAATCATTGATAAGTACGAAGGGAGGGATGTGTCATGAGTATAAGAGCAACATTCCATTATTTTCAAGGAATGGAATGCGATATGTACAGTTTTTATCGTATTCCCAAACTGCTGTTTACAAGTGAATATTTTAAAAATCTCTCCTGCGAAGCAAAGGTGCTGTACGGACTGATGTTAGACCGGATGTCACTGTCCATCAAGAACCGGTGGTTTGATGAAGAGGACAGGGCATATATTTTCTTTTCGGTGGAAGAGATTATGGAAATGCTTAACTGTGGCAGGAATAAGGCTGTGAATTGTCTAAAAGAGCTGGATCAGGAAAAAGGGATTGGATTGATTGAGAAGAGGCGAATCGGACTTGGAAAAACAAATGTTATTTACGTGAAAAATTTCAGCCTGACAGAATATCCAGATGAGCCAGCAATCTTTGATTCGGAAGAAACACCGGAAAATGTAGCAGAGAGAAAAGAAAATACAGAGACAGAAATAGAAGAATATGCGAAAAAAGAGCCGGAAAAGCCCGTAAATACACAGAAGTTTGAAAAACAAACTTCAGGAAGTTTGAAAAATAAACTTCAAGAAGTTTCAAAAACAAACTTCAAGGAGTTTGAAAAACAAACTTCAAGAAGTTTAGAAAACAAACTTCAAGAAGTTTCAAAAACAAACTGTAATAATACTGAATATAATTATACTGAATTTAGTGAGAATGAATCTTATCAATATCTATCTGAACAAGAGAAAGGGAGAGATAGGATACAGGAGAGAAATGAGTATCGACAGTTAATTCATGATAATATCGAATATGAGATCCTTTGTCAGAGCTATGGAACTGGACGAGTAGAAGAGCTGGTAGAGCTGATGCTGGATGCAATATGTTCGACAAAGACATATCAACAGATCAATGGGGAAGCTGTGCCTACACAAGTGTCAAGAGCCGTTTGCTCAAAGTCGGGTATGAACACATCCAGTATGTGTTTTTCAGTCTTGACAGGAGTACAAGCAAAGTGAAGAATATCCGGCAGTATATGCTGACGGTATTGTATAACGCTCCTGCAACAATCAATCAGTTTTATGATGCTGAAGTTCGACATGACATGTACTGGGGGAAGGATATTCCAGACAGGTAAGAACTTTGTGCCCACTGGGCACGAAGTTTAAAAAGAGATAGTCATATCTGGCAGATATGCTAAAATAACCTTGTGTCCACTGGGCACAAAGTAGGAGGAAGAATTATGTTGAGATTTATGATAAAACTGCCATTTCGAATTATTGCAGCTCCTGTTTGGCTGGTACTTGCAGCGGTGAATATTGTGCTGGTGTTCCTGGTTGGGTTATCTGCTGGATTCTGCTATCTGATAGCCGGAATCTCTGTTGTGACAGAAGTTTTGAGTATTGGGTTTGGAATCAGTACGGACTGGACAATGAAATCAGCGATTATTACGACAGTAGTGTTTGTTCTACTCCCACATATCGGTATGGGGATAGTTGCAGTAATTGAAGTTGTGAAATGTGGATTACAGGAATTTATTTTTGGATGATTGTGGAAAATATAGTGGCGCTATATGGAAAGGCAGAAATAAACAATGGAAGAATTATATAAAGTGATGGATGATTTGCTTGAGGTGGAATTTCAGATGAAAGCAGGGATGGATATTCTGAAAGACTGGAAGAGTTTTATATGCTGGAAAAAGAAACCGAAAAATCGGATGCTAGAAAAGTAGCTGTGCTGATGAAAGGATATCTGCAGTCGATGAAGTCAAATATTCGAGAAATCATTCGTTATATTGATGACACGACACTTGAAAAATCAAATGATAAAAAGAAAGATAAACAGGAATCTGCGAGCACCATATCCGAGAAGTAGGCAGAATTTGTGAATCTGAC
>ENA-OQCP01001189-OQCP01001189.1-human-gut-metagenome-genome-assembly--contig:-NODE-1189-length-10250-cov-2.161415_pt1 | contig 10250 bp, 13 predicted proteins | sample MGYA00242760_ERZ504583 | MGnify/ENA primary metagenome ERZ504583 (study PRJEB26092, sample SAMD00036308) | human gut metagenome | host: Homo sapiens | study: EMG produced TPA metagenomics assembly of...
TGCACGTTTGGCAGCAGAACAGGATCCGGCGGTAAGAAAAGCGCTGCGGCAGCAGGCAAATGCGGAGATTGCTGCGATGCTGCAGAAGGAAACAGACGATACGCTTGATAAGGTGCTGTTTGAGCTGAGCAGCAATATGAAGAACGCCTATTCCCGTTCGGATATGTGATATTTGAACGATAAAATCCATCTGGTAGAAATAAGAATGCCCTGTACCATGCAAAACGGTACAGGGCATTGTTGTTTTGAAAGATAATTTAAGCGGCCAGAGCGGTCTTGATGGCGTTCATCACGGCATCGCTGTTCTCACAGCACACCATGACCACTTCGCCGGTGGGGACAGTGGCCACCTTGGCGGAGGCGGCGATCTGATACTGATCCTCGAGGTAGTGCTCCATCGTCTGCTGCTGGTTCTGGATATAGGCATCCATTGCGTCCACGACCTCCTGCGTCTTGCCCTCAGCAGGCTTGACGATGCAACGCCGTAGCTCTGCACCATCATGGAAGAGAGGGAAGCGGCAAGATCGGTGTAGCTGCCCTCGGGCAGATCCAGCAGGGGAAGCAGCATGTTCTGGATCTCATCGTTCAGGTCCTCCGCCGGATAGCTGGCGCTGTAGCCGTACTGGGCGGTGAACTTGCCATCCTCCGCCGGGGAGAAGATCATATAATAATCATTGTCCTCGGCTTCCCGGGCATCGTGGATGATCTGGGTGTAGTCTTTGGGGGTGGTATCTTTTTTGCTGCCGCAGCCGGTGAACACCAGCAGGGCACAGCCAAGAGCCAGCAGAGCGGCGAGAATGCGTTTTTTCATGGTCGTAGTTCCTTTCGTCTGACAAAGGCAGGGTGATCGTGATCAGTCTGCCCGCCTTTGGGGGCGTTTATGCAGCCGCTGAACGGCGGCCTTGTATCAGGAATACGGCCCGGTCGGCCGGAAGATTGCACGGCAGTTGTAACAGTTCTGTGAACGGCTTACAGCTGCAGCGCTTCCAGATCACCATGGTTGACCGGAGTAGAAAGGATGATCTGGGTGCTGGTGGTGCCCAGCTTCTGGAACTGCAGGATCAGGTGCTCCAGCTGGGGCATGCTGCCGCAGCTGACCTTGATGAGGAAGGTGTAGGCACCGGTGACGTGGTAGCACTGCAGCACCTCCTTGCTGTTCTGCATTAGCTCCACCAGCTCGTCCCGATGGCTGGGTGTGACGGACAGGCTGATGAGCGCGTCCACATAGACACGGTCTGCCGGGCGGTTCAGCACCACGGTGTAGCCGCTGATGATGCCGTCGGTCTCCAGCTTGTGGATGCGGCTGGAAACAGCCGGGCTGGTCAGTGCCACCTGCTCGGCGATCTCCTTGACGGGCATCCGGGCATTTTTTGCGAGAAGGGAGAGGATCTTGCGGTCTAAATCGTCCATGAGAAAGGTCTCCTTTTATGTTTTTGTTGAATTGTACAAAAATTTTTGAAAGTAAAGTTTTACTGTTGTTGCAATCGCATAAACTGCGGAAAAACTCGCTTTTGTGTTTTCTGTGTTAATTATATAAAGTTTTGATCGAAATGTAAAGTGCTAAATTAAAGCAAATGTCAAAAATTTTGTTTGACAAGAAAAGAAAAAAGCGTATAATACATATCGCGAGGCACGGTAAGCGCCAAAGACTGCGCAAAACACGTTGTTTCTCAAGTGCCTGCATTTGAATTGCGATTCCTAACTTTATATACTTTCCCACCCCTCTATACACACGCTGCCAGGCGGGTTTTTGTGTTTGTTGGGGATTTTTTTATTTGTTCGAGACGATAGGACGGCGGGGAGTTTCCCAAAGCAAGTGTCCGGAGGGTGGGACCGACTGCCGTCAGGCAGTTGGGCGGGGGATGGAATGCCCCGTATCACTTGCGTGGGAAAGCTCCCCAACGGCCGATTCCCTTTATTAAACCAAGAATCCTTCAAAACAGTGCAGGTCCTCGGTTTTGACGATGCCTTCCAGATAAAGCCCGTCCTCCCGGTACTCCTCCACCTGCACGCTGCCCCGCTCCCGCATGGGGGCGGCCAGGCCCAGCTTATCATAGGGCAGCAGCACCCGGATGGTGTGCACCCGGTCGCTGAGCAGCTCGTCCAGCTTTTTCAGCAGGGCATCCAGACCGTAGCCGGTCTTGGCACTGGTCAACAGGATGTCCGGGTCAAAGTTCAGGGCATTGGGCTTGTCACACTTGTTGTAAACGGTCAGGCGGGGGATGTCGCACAGTCCAGCCCGTCCAGGACCTCATCGGTAACGGCCAGCTGTTCTTCCCGCTGGTCGTCGCCCGCGTCCGCCACCCGCACGATGACATCAGACCATGCGGCTTCCTCCAGCGTGGATTTGAAGGCCTCCACCAGATTGTGGGGCAGACGGGAGACAAAGCCGACCGTGTCCACCAGCAGAACGGCCATGCCGCTGGGCAGCACCAGCTTCCGGCTGGTGGGGTCCAGGGTGGCAAACAGCATGTCGGCCTCGGCCACGCTGGGGCCGCACAGGGCATTCATCAGGCTGGATTTGCCCACGTTGGTGTAACCCACAAGGCTGACCACCGGCATCCCGGTCTTGGCCCGGGCCTTGCGGCTCTCGCCCCGGCGCTTTTCCATCTCAGCCAGCTTTTCGGCCAGTGCGTCGATGCGGGCGTGGACGTGGCGACGGTCCAGCTCCAGCTTGGTCTCACCGGCACCACGGCGGGCACCACCACCGCCGCCGCCACCGCCGCCCTGGCGGCTCAGGCTTTCGCCCATTCCCTGCAGGCGGGGCAGACGGTAGCGCAGAAGCGCCAGCTCGGTCTGCAGCTTGCCCTCGTTGGTCACGGCGCGACTGCGGAAAATCTCCAGGATCAGCATGGTGCGGTCAATGACCTCCATGCCGCCCAGCGCCGTGGAGATGTTGCGGATCTGGCTGCCGGTCAGCTCACCGTCAAACACGGCACACTCGGCACCCAGCTCCGCGGCGGCAGCGGCGGCCTCCTCCAGCTTGCCGCTGCCCAGCACGATGCCGGTCTCGGGGGTCTGCCGCTTCTGGGTCACGGATGCCACAGCCTCCATGTGGTTGGCCTCGCAGAGTGCAGCCAGCTCGTTCAGGCTGCGCTCACAGTCCCAAAGCCCCTGATCCAGGGCCAGTAAGATGACCTTTGTGGGGGGCGTTTCTACTAAAATGTCATAAAGTTCGCTCAAAATAAACCTCTCAGTTCTTCGTAATGTTCTCTTGTCAATGCGTAGCACCTGCAGGCAACCGGTGTGCCGTCAAATTTGTGGTAGACAGAATCGTGGTCGTAGACAAAGCCGGCTTTCTGCTGGACCCGGCCGCTGGCAGGATTTTCAAACGCATGGCAGCAGGCCAGCCAGCTACTATTTGTATTTTTGAACCAGTATTCTACAATTGCTTTTAGCGCTTCGGTGGTAAAGCCTTTGTTCCACCAGGCCTTGCCGATGCAGTAGCCCACTTCCCACACGCCGTTCGTGTGGTCGAAGCCGGGCCAGGGGTCACGCTCCGGCTCGGCGGAACTGGATGTGAACACGCCGATGGAGCCAAACACCTGCTCGGTGGCCTTTTCCACGATGGCCCACTGGTAGTAATCTCCATTGGGGTAGAGCAGTGCCCATGCGGCCAGCAGTTCCCGGGTCTCGTCCGCGTTTTTGTGGGGCTCCCACCGCAGCCAGCGGGTCACGTCCGGGTTGTTGGCCCAGTTGGCGTACATCATGGGGGCATCCTCCGGGGTCAGCGGGCGCAGAAGCAGCCGCTCCGTTTCGATCGTTTGTGTGCCTGCATGGCGCATGATACATCTCTCCTCACATGTAAAAGTTACGCATAGGATAGCACAAAACTGCCCTGCCTGCAAGCGATGCCACAAAAAAAACGCTTGACAAGAGGCGAAACTTTATTAAACTGAAGGAAGAGAGCGACAAAAAACTCCCCGGAGCCCGGGGAGTGGAAGGTTATTCTGCGCTGAAGTCGGTTTTGAGGATGGAGACCCAGTTGCTTTTACCATAGAGGAACCGGAGAATGTGGACGACCTGAGCGGGTTCCTCGATCTGGTAAAACACTAGATAATTCTGAACAGGAAAGAAGCGAATTTTCCAACCTGCCAGCATGGGGTCGGTAACAATGGGAAAGCGCTGTGGAAAGATATCGAGCGAACGAAACTGCTTCCACGCATTGTCGATCAGACGGTCCGCCGCAGAAGGGTTCATAAGCATCCCGTCGATGTAGTCAAAGGCATCGGCAAGATCACGTTTGGTTGCAACGGTGATATCAATAGAATAATTCATCGACGATTCCTGCGATTTTTCAGCTCAGCCATTGCCTCATCCAGAGGGATGGTACGTCCGGCGGCAACATCGTCCAGACCTTCCTGGAGCTTGGAATACAGCTCAAAGCGGCCTGCCAGCTCTTCGTAGGTCTCAATGCTCATCACGGCCAGATCGCCCTTGCCGTTTTTGGTGATGAACACCGGCTCTGCGTAGGTGTGGCAAAAGGTAGAGATATCATTGTAGTTGTTGCGCAGGTCTGCGCTGGAACGAATCTTCGGCATGAAAATACACCTCGCTTTCATAACAAAATTATACCTGAATTTTTTTATATTCGCAAGAGGGAACTGAGGGAAAAGGAGACATTTTATGAAAGACATTCGCGAACTGTTACAGGCCCGCCCCTGCTTTTGATGGTGCCATGGGTACTTATTATAAGGCGCTCCCGGGGTGGAGTGCGAGCAGGCCAACCTGACCGACCCGGCGGGGGTGCTGGCTGTCCACCGGGAGTACCTGGCGGCAGGGGCTGATGCCGTCAAGACGAATACCTTCAGCTGCCCGCTGGCGGCGCACACGCGCGGCTGGGAACAACTGGCGCAGGCAGGCTGGCAGCTGGCTGTGCAGGCCGCAGAGGAGACGGGTGCCGCCGTTTTTGCCGACCTTGGCCCGGCTCCGGATACCGAGGCGGTTCCGGCGGGGCAGGTATATACGGCTGTGGCAAAGCAGTTTACGGCGCTGGGAGCCAGGAATTTTCTGTTCGAGACCCTGAGCTCCGATGCGGGCCTTCTGGATGCCGTGGGGGCCATCAAGCGGAAGTGCCGGATGCCTTTGTGTTGGTGTCCTTTGCGGTCCTGCCCGACGGCTACACCCGGGAGGGCATGTACTGCAAAGATCTTGCCCGGCGGATGCAGGAAAGCGGCATCGTGGATGCCGTGGGCCTGAACTGCGTGTCGGCACCCGGTGCCATGCGCACACTGGCAAAGCAGCTGGGGGGCACGCTGCCCCTGTCGGTCATGCCCAACGCGGGTTATCCCGTTGTCACCCGGACGCAGGTGAAGTATCAGGCAGGCCGGAGTACTTTGCAAGGGAGCTGGGCCGTCTGGCCGCCGAGGGCACGGTTCAGATCCTGGGCGGCTGCTGCGGCACTACCCCTGCCCACATTGCCGCCCTGCGGGCGGAGCTGGACAGCCTGCCCGTGGTGGAAAAAACGGCTCCGGCAGAAGAGTTTTCCACCGTGAAGGAACAGACGGTGGAAAATGAGGATGCTTTCCTGCGCAAGCTGAACGCAGGGGAAAAGGTCATTGCCATTGAGCTGGATTCTCCCCGCACTGCGGACCTGACCGGTTATCTGGAAGGGGCAAAAAAGCTGCAGGCGGCGGGCGCTGACCTGCTGACCATTGCCGACTGCCCCATTGCACAGGCCCGGATGGATTCCTCTCTGGTGGCCTGCCGGGTCCACCGGGAGCTGGGGCTGTGCACCCTGCCCCACATGACCTGCCGTGACCGCAACCTGAACGCCACCAAGGCCCTGCTGCTGGGCCTGTACGCCGAGGGCGTGCGGGAGGTGCTGGCCATCACCGGTGACCCCATCCCCACGGCAGAGCGGGACGAGGTGAAGAACGTTTACCAGTTCAACTCCCGCAAGCTGGCCCGGTACATCGTCTCGCTGGCAGGGGAAGGCCGGGAGATGCCCGGCCCCATGACCGTGTTCGGTGCCCTGAATCTGAACGCCCGCAATTTTGATGTGGAGCTGCGCCGGGCAAAGGAGAAGCTGGAAAACGGCATGAGCGGCTTTCTGACCCAGCCGGTGCTCTCGGCACAGGCGGTGGAAAACCTGAAAGACCCGGGAGACGCTGGGGGCCGATGCAAAGATCCTGGCCGGTATCATGCCGGTGGTCAGCCAGCGCAACGCCATCTTCATGGAGAACGAGATCAACGGCATCCATGTGGAGGACTGGATCATTGAAAAGTTTGCCGGGCTCGACCGTGCCCAGGGCGAGGAGCTGGGTCTTGCCATCTCGCTGGAAATGGCAAAGGCCGCCCTGCCGTATGCGGACGGCTTCTACCTGATGACCCCCTTCAACCGGGTAGCCCTGATGGAGCGGCTGATCGGCAGATTGAAGCAGGAAGTTCTCGGAGCATATTGACAAAACGCCAAAAAAACGTTATATTCTTTGTATAAATGCAACGAGAAAGAGTGTGCGCGGCAAACCGCCTTGCAGAGAGTCGGGGGCAGGTGAGAGCCCGGCAGGTAAGCGCTGCGCACTGTCGCTTTTGAGCAGGGGCGGTGAAGCCAGTAGCCGCCCTCGGAGCTGCCCCACGTTACCGGGGCATCAAGGGGCACGGGCTGTGTTTGCAGCCGGTGCAATTTGGGTGGTACCGCGGTATGTAGTTTACAGCCGTCCCATGGAACGTTCCGTGGGGCGGCTTTTTTCGTCCCACTCATCACATTTTTGGGAGGATACAATGAAAGAACTCGCAAAACAGTACGATCCCAGCCAGGTGGAAGACCGCATCTACCAGTCTGGCAGGACGGCGGCTACTTCCACACGGAAGCGGACCCCGACAAGAAGCCTTACACCATCGTTATGCCCCCTCCGAACGTGACCGGCCAGCTCCACATGGGCCATGCGCTGGATAACACCATGCAGGATGTGCTCATCCGCACCAAGCGGATGCAGGCTATGCCGCCCTGTGGGTGCCGGCACCGACCACGCATCCATCGCCACCGAGGCCAAGGTCGTGGAGGCCATGCGTGCCGAGGGCCTGACCAAGGAGATGGTGGGCCGCGACGGTTTCCTGGAGCGCGCCTGGGACTGGAAGACCAAGTACGGCAACCGCATCGTCAGCCAGCTGAAAAAGCTGGGCACCAGCTGTGACTGGCAGCGGGAGCGCTTTACCATGGACGAGGGCTGCTCGGATGCCGTCAAGGAAGTGTTCGTGCGCCTGTATGACAAGGGCCTGATCTACCGCGGCAACCGGATGGTCAACTGGTGCCCCCATTGCAACACCTCTATCTCGGATGCCGAGGTGGAGTACGAGGAAAAGGACGGCAATTTCTGGCACCTGCTCTACCCGGTCAAGGAGACCGGCGAGATGCTGGAGCTGGCAACCACCCGCCCCGAGACCATGCTGGGTGATACCGCTGTTGCCATCAACGGCGAGGACCCCCGCTATGCCCATCTCCACGGCTGCCATGTTGTCCTGCCCCTGCTGAACAAGGAGATCCCCCATCGTCTGCGACGAGCACGCCGATATGACCAAGGCACTGGTGTCGTCAAGATCACCCCCGCCCACGACCCCAACGACTTTGAAGTGGGTCTGCGCCATGATCTGCCCATCGTCCGGGTGTTTACCTACGACGGCCACATGACCGGTGCTGCCGATAAGGCCGCTGCCGATGCACTGTTTGCCGCAGGCAAGAACACCGTGAATGAGCCGAGGTGCTGGACTGCGGCAAGTACGCCGGCATGACCACCCTCGAGGCCCGCAAGGCCATTCTGGCAGACCTGAAGGAGGGCGGCTTCCTGAAGGAGATCGAGCCCCTGAAGCACGAGGTCGGCACCTGCTACCGCTGCCACTCCACCATCGAGCCCATGGTCTCCAAGCAGTGGTTCGTCAAGATGGAGCCGCTGGCAAAGCCCGCCATCGAGAGCGTGGAGAAGGGCGAGATCAAGTTCGTGCCCGAGCGCTTTACCAAGAACTACCTCAACTGGATGAAGGGCACCCGCGACTGGTGCATCAGCGTCAGCTGTGGTGGGGCCACCAGATCCCGGCCTTCTACTGCGATGACTGCGGCGAGACCGTGGTCGCCAAAGAGATGCCCTGCACCTGCCCAAGTGCGGCGGCAGCCACTTCACCCAGGACCCCGATACGCTGGATACCTGGTTCTCCTCCGCTCTGTGGCCCTTCAGCACTCTGGGCTGGCCCAACGAGGACAGCGCGGACCTGAAGTACTTCTACCCCACCAATACGCTGGTCACCGGCTACGACATCATCGGCTTCTGGGTCAGCCGCATGATCTTCTCCGGCCTGGCCTACACCGGCAAGGTCCCTTCGACACTGTCTGTATCCACGGCATCGTCCGCGACAGCCAGGGCCGCAAGATGTCCAAGAGCCTGGGCAACGGCATCGACCCGCTGGAGGTCATTGCCCAGTACGGCGCGGATGCACTGCGTTTCATGCTGCTGGACGGCTCCACCCCCGGCAACGATATGCGTTACAGCGAGAAGAAGGTGGAGGCTGCCCGCAACTTTGCCAATAAGCTGTGGAACGCCACCCGTTTCGTCCTGATGAACCTGCCCGAGGACTTCCAGCCCGGCCTGCCCGAGGAGAGCAAGCTGGACATGAGCGACAAGTGGGTGTTGACCAAGCTGAATCAGGTGGCCGGTGCCATGACCGACAACCTCGACCACTTCGAGATGGGTCTGGCCGCTGCCAAGATCAACAGCTTTATCTGGGATGTCTACTGCGACTGGTTCATCGAGATCGCAAAGCCCCGCCTGAACTCCGGCGATGCAGAGCAGGCAGATACTGCCCGCCGTGTGCTGGTGTATGTGCTGGACAAGGCCCTCAAGCTGCTGCATCCCTTCATGCCCTTCATCACGGAGGAGCTGTATCAGGCCCTGCCCGGCTCTGCCGAGACCATTATGACCCAGAGCTGGCCCACCTTTGACGAGGCACACAACTGGGCCGAGGAAGAGGAAGCCTTTGAAAAGGTCATGGACTACATCAAGCAGTCCGCACCATGCGCACCGAGATGAATGTCCATCCTGCCAAAAAGACCAGTATGATCATCGAGACGGCTGATCCCGCTCCCTTCCGGAATGCAGAGGTCTATCTGGCAAAGTTTGCCTTTGCCACCGATGTGACCTTTACGGAAAAATACGAGGGCAGCACCGATGCATGGTGCAGGTGTCCACCCACACCGCCCGCGGCTTTATCCCCATGATGGAGCTGATCGACCGCGAGAAGGAGCTGGCCCGCCTGAACAAGGAAAAGGCCAAGGCCGAGAAGGAACTGGCCATGTTCGAGAACCAGCTGGCCAACCCCAAGTTCGTGGAGCGTGCCCCCGCCGCTCTGGTGGAGGAGATCCGCGCAAAGCGCACCAACAGCCAGAGCAAGCTGGCCAACATCGAGCAGAGCATCAAGGCTCTGGGCTAAGCGGATGCAGGAACAGAATCAACGCACCTCCGTGGCTCATCGCGTGGCGGGTGATCTTTACCTTTGCCCTCATCGGCTGCATCATGTTCATCTTCTCGAACTCTCTGCAGATCGCGGATGTGTCCGAGGGGGCCAGCGGCCGGGTACTGGGGATACTGCAGGGCATCCTGCGGCATCTGGGCCTTCCCGGTGCCGCCGACCGGCTCACCATGCACATCGTGCGCAAGCTGGCGCATTTCTGCGAGTATCTGCTGGAAGGTTTCCTGCTCATGCTCTGCCTGCGGGTGTACACCCGGCATTTCTTCAAGCATGTGTCCTGGCCCATGCTGGGCGGCCTGCTCACAGCCCTGACCGATGAGACCATCCAGCTCTTTGTGCCGGGCCGCAGCGGCCAGGTCACCGATATCTGGATCGATTTTTCCGGTGTGATGACCGGCCTGCTGGTGGGGCTCATCCTGCTGGGGCTTGTCCGGATGTGCATCATTCTCTATCAACATCGAAACGAGGTTTGACGCAATGACCATTGAACAGGCAAATGCCTATTTTGCATCTCTGCCCGAGGGCTTTGCCCCGGCCCGGCAGCTGCAGGAAGCCCTTTCTGCCAAGGCAGGCCGGGTGGATTATCTGGCGTAGCCGGTACGGCTGGCAAAACGACCGCTGCCGCCCTCACGGCGGCGGTGCTCAGGGCTGCCGGTCTCGTTACCGGCAGCTACCACGCAGGCTGTGAGCCGCTCTCTGCCGCATCCGGGTGAATGGGGAGCCTGTGGCACCGGAGCTGCTTGCACAGGCCGCCGAGACCCTGAGCGCCCGGGAGACCCTGCCCCGTGCTG
>ENA-OQCP01001191-OQCP01001191.1-human-gut-metagenome-genome-assembly--contig:-NODE-1191-length-10244-cov-1.496788_pt1 | contig 10244 bp, 13 predicted proteins | sample MGYA00242760_ERZ504583 | MGnify/ENA primary metagenome ERZ504583 (study PRJEB26092, sample SAMD00036308) | human gut metagenome | host: Homo sapiens | study: EMG produced TPA metagenomics assembly of...
TCCAGATATAGATTTACAGCATATGTCTTATCCTCAACAGATACTTTTCTTTTAGACATAAAATATGCTCCCTCCTAAGTGACAAGTTTTTATTATTTCACTTGTCTACCTAGAAGGGAGCATATCACTTTATACTGTTATCGTAGTTAATAGCCTTCCTTTTTCATTTCGTTACTATTTACATTTCATGCGACCTGCAACGTATCTCACTATCTCGCATCATACCTTATCCTACATTGAAAACTGGCTCTCATACAGATGATGATAGAAACCTTCCTTCTTCATCAGTACTTCATGATTCCCTGTTCAATAATTTTCCATCTTCATTACGAGAATCACATCAGCCTCACGGATGGTTGACAGACGGTGTGCAACAATGAAAGTTGTTCTTCCTTCCATCAGTTTGCAAATGCCTGCTGAATCTTGATCTCCGTTCTTGTATCGATGGATGATGTTGCTTCATCCAGAATCAACATCGGTGGTCTGCATAACATAACTCTTGCAATACAAAGCAGCTGCTTCTGTCCCTGTGAAAGCCCGCCACCATCTTCTGTGATCCATGTATCATATCCTTTTGGCAGACGACGGATATAATTATGGATATGAGAAGCTTTCGCTGCCTCGACAATCTCTTCTTCCGTCGCATCCGGTCTTCCCATAGCAATATTTTCACGGATTGTACCTGTTTTTAACCAGGTCTCCTGAAGCACCATTCCATATCCTGCGCGCAGACTTTTTTCTTGTCATTTCGCGAATATCTATATCATCTACTTTAATACTTCCTGCATTCACATCATAGAAACGCATCAACAGATTGATCAATGTTGTCTTTCCACACCCGGTCGGTCCGACAATCGCAATACGCTGTCCAGGCTTTACTTCCAGATTAAAATCTTCAATCAAATGTTGCTCCGGCAGATATGAGAATGAAACGTCCTCTATTTTCACATTTCCATCAATATCCGTCAGATGAACTGCATTTTCCGGTTCCGGTATCTGTGGTTCTTCATCAATCAAAGTAAATACTCTCTGCGCACATGCAATGGCATTCTGGAATTCCGTCACAACTCCGGAAATTTCATTAAATGGTTTCGTATACTGATTTGCATAACTCAAGAAACTGGACAATTGTCCTACGCTCATTGCACCACGAACAACTGCAAATGCCCCTGTAATTCCAACCCCTGTGTAAACCAGACTGTTGACAAATCTTGTCGCCGGATTTGTAATAGATGAGAAAAATGTTGCCCGCAAAGATGCATCCTGCAATCTTTTATTCACTTCGTCGAAACGCTCTGTTGCATCTTCTCCACGTCCAAATGCCTGAACTACTTTCTGGTTTCCGATCATTTCATCAATCAAGCCTGTCTGCTCTCCACGTATTTCAGATTGCAGACGGAACATACGAAATGTTCTCTTTGCAATAAAATTTGCTACAACGAATGATACCGGTGTGATAAGAACCACAACAAATGTAATCGATACATTTACGGATAACATAAAACAAAATGTTCCGACAATCGTGGCAATCCCGGTGAAGAGCTGTGTAAATCCCATCAGAAGTCCATCAGAAAACTGATCGACATCCGCGATTACACGGCTTACAACATCTCCGTATGGATGGCCGTCAATATATTTTAGCGGCAACTGCTCTATTTTATGGAACGCTTCATTTCTGATATCCTGAACCATCTGATAGGTCATTTTGTTATTACACACATTCATCAGCACTGTGCCAATGCCGTAATCAGTGTACACACACCAATCTGAATCATCACCTGGATTACTCCCGGGAAATTCACTTCACCTTTTCCGATCACATAGTCAACTGCATGTCCTGTCAGCTTTGGAATATAAAGTGTAAGCGCAACAGATACAGTTGCAAGCAGAATTGAAAATACGAGAAAAATTCTGTATCTTCCAATCGCGGATTACCTTTTTCAATGTTGCTGCCTGACTTTTCTGTTTTTTCTCACTATTTGTCTTTCTTTTATCAGCCATTGATTACCGCCTCCTTTGGAAATTGTGAATAATAGATTTCCTGATAGACCGGACAATCCTTCAGCAGTTTTTCATGTGTTCCGATTCCTGCCATTGCACCATCATCCAACACAATGATCTGGTCTGCATACTGAATAGATGCTGCTCTCTGAGATACGATAAATACGGTCGGCTGGTTTTTCATCTCTTTGATTGACTTGCGAAGTGCCGCATCTGTAGCAAAATCCAGCGCTGATGCACTGTCATCGAGAATCAGGATCTCCGGTTTCCGAACCAGTGCGCGCGCAATCGTCATTCTCTGTTTCTGACCTCCGGAAAGGTTTCTTCCCCCCTGTTCAATCTGAAATTCTAATCCACCTTGTTTCGTATCAACAAATTCTCTTGCCTGAGAAATGTCCAATGCTTCATACATTTCCTGCTCTGTTGCATCTTCCTTTCCCCAGCGGAGATTGTCCGCAATACTCCCTTTGAAAAGCACTGCTTTCTGAAGAACGACACCGATATGTTCTCTTAGGTTCTCTGTCTGATATTCTTTGATATCACGTCCATTGATCTTCACTGTACCGTCTGTTGCGTCATAAAATCTCGGAATCAGATTCACAAGAGACGATTTCCCTGAACCTGTTCCTCCGATGATTCCTATCGTCTGTCCCTTCTCGGCACAGAAATTTATATCAGATAAGGATGTATCTGAAGTTCCTTTATAGGTCAAAGATACATGAGAGAACTCTACGACCGGAATTTTATTTTTCAAATCCCGATCTGCTTCGGAAGAATTGCTCTTCCATCTTACATCTCCCTCATTCATATCTGGTTTCACAGCAAGCACACTCTCCACACGGTTCAGACATGCTGCTGCCTTCGTCACGGAAATGATCAGGTTCGCTAACTTCACAAGTTCAACAAGAATCTGTGACATATAATTAATAAGTGCCACAACCTGTCCCTGGGTCAGATCTCCGATATCAACACGGACTGCACCGACATAGATCAATGCTATGATTGCTCCGTTTACAATAATATATGTCAGCGGATTCATCATTCCAGAAATGCGTCCCACATATTTCTGTGCATCTGTAAGAATTTGATTCGCATTTTCAAACCGCTTCGTCTCATCCTCTTCTTTATTGAATGCACGGATAACTCTTGCTCCTGTCAGATTTTCCCTCGTTGCAAGAAGTACCTGATCAAGATCTGCCTGCACTTCTTATACATCGGCATCGTCACAAGCATGATTCCAAACACAATAAATGAAAGAAGCGGAATCGTCACAACAAATACAAGTGCTGCTTTCACATCTACTGTAAATGCCATGATCATTGCACCAAATACAATGAACGGCGAACGCAGGAACAATCGTAAAACAAGATTCACACCTGACTGGATCTGATTGATATCACTTGTCATTCGTGTGATCAATGTAGATGTTCCTAATTGGTCCATTTCCGTAAATGTAAATTTCTGGATATGTTCAAATAATCCATGTCTTATTCCCGTTCCGACTCCTGTTGCTGCCTTCGCTGCAAAATACTGTGCTGTAATGGAACAGACAAGTCCGATGATTCCCAGCGCGATCAGTACAAAACACATTTTCACAATATATGGCTTATCCTGATTTGCAATTCCCACATCAATAATTGCCGCCATTACCAACGGAACAAACAGCTCAAAAGATGCTTCCAGCATCTTAAACAGCGGAGCAAGTATTGATTCTTTCTTATATCCTTTCAGATATGCAAGCAATGTCTTCATAATACCCTCTCTTTCCTTCCTGTTGTTCTAATTGATTTGTTTTAATCTTACTCGATTATTATTTTTTAACTGTTTTTCCAATTGTTATTTTTTTAACTCTTGATAATAATCTATCTCTTATATTATCATAGAATAAAGCATACGAAAAATCTTATTTTTATATAGAAAGCATATATTTTCCATATACTTTTTTTTATTCTCACGAATCAATATATATTATTTCGTGCATTGCACCCTATATTCCTACATGATATCAAATATATAATTGGAGGTTTCACATGGATTTAAAACAATTGGAATATTTTGTCACAGTAATAAATGAAGGAACTATTTCCTCAGCCGCGCGAAAATTAAATCTCTCCCAGCCGCCATTAAGTGCACAAATGAAATCTCTTGAACAGGAAATCGGTTCTCAACTCTTTTTCCGCGGACCTCGTCAGATTGAATTAACAGAAGCCGGGCGTATTCTTTATGAGCGTTCCAAGGATATTTTAGATCTTTCTTCACGTACTTTACAGGAACTTTCTGACTATCGTGAAGGAAAATCCGGCGTACTTCGAATTGGTATTGTTTCCTCTGCTCATGATCTGATGGCACAGCGCGCTTTTCGTCCATTTCATGAGCAATTTCCTGAAATTCGTTTTGAATTATATGAAAATGACACTTATCGTGTCATCGAACAACTACAATCCAAAGTTCTGGATCTTGCAATTGTACGTACCCCTTTCCAATCAGATAATTTAACCTGTTACACTTTGGTTAAAGAGCACTTGCTTGCTGTCGGAAATAAAAATATTTTTCTTCCGATACTTCTTATAATACAAAACATACGCTTTCCACGGATAGAAAAATAGCTACCGCTGAACCCGACCAAAATGTAACAATCTCTCTTAAAGAGTTAGCAGAACATCCCCTGATTGTCTACCATCGCTGGCTTCCTGTTTTAGACCAACATTTTGAAACACTTAAACTGCAGCCAAACTATTTATGTATCAACATGATTCCCGTACAGGAACTGCATGGGCGAAAGCCGGAATGGGAATTGCAATTCTCCCTGCGTCAGCTGCTGAATCACTCACATCCAAAAATATCATTAAAAAATTGATCACCGACCCGGTCATCACCTCTGATATCTGTATTCTCCATCATCCTGACGGTTATCTTTCAAAAATCGGAACATCTTTTCTTATGCACATGATGAATTATTTTGGAATTTCTCACTGATTGCTACGCACAAAAAGAGTCTGGCAAATACCAGACTCTCTTAAATCATTCTTATTATAGACTATCTATCCAACCCGATTCTTTCTACCTGTCTTCCGATACGCATTGCTTTGGCATATGCCATGAGACGTTCTTCATTCTTCTTATCGTATCTTCTGTAGTTCTCAATAACAAGTTCAAAGATATCTTTATCAATGTCTTCACGGAAACGAATGCAATCGCACACGCTTCTGTCAATTCCATATACATTGTAAGAACCGTACTTTGTATCAAACACATGCTTCTCATCCTCAAAAGCCTGCTCTGAGAAGTAATGTCTGCTGACTTCAAAATTCATCTTCATCTTGTGACGGTCACTTCTTCTTGTTGCAATCGAAAGGATCTCCGGCTCTTTATCGATCAGACCCATGTAATAACATGCACTGTCTGCGCAGATTACCGCTTTTCTATTTACTCGCGCCACTTCCACTGCTTTATAATCTTCCGGTTTGGAAAACTTTGGCTAATGATCCAATAATGTCCATGTGCTACCTTTTCAAGCTTTCCTTCTGCTGTCAACAGACCAATCTGACGATTTGTAAGTCCTTCCTTCATCAAATCTTCTGTATCAATATAACCTTTGTATTTGTCTGCAATATGTTTCACTTTGTCATAGATAATCTGACGCATAATTCTTTCCTCGCTTAACTCGTGTATTACTAGAAACTGTAAGAAATGTTTACGGGCTGCTGTGAGCAGCAACACCTGTGATTCTTTTAAGTCTCTCGTATTGTATCATCTATCAAAGCGGTTGACAATAGGTAAGACGCTGATTTTTCAGTCCGATACCTCTATCTCTTTTATTAAAAATTCATTCCCACGAAGCAGATAGGTATTTTCACTTCCACAGTACGGACAGATTTTCCCATGTTCTACCGTTGGATATTCTTTCTGGCATTCCTCACAAAATGTTACTGCTTCTATCTGCTCGATTTTCAGTTCGGCTTCTTCCATAAGCGGTTCTTTCTTCTTCGCCCAATTCCAGCAATCAGTCAGATAATCATGTAGAATTCCTGACACTTCCCCAATCTCCAGTGTCACGGAAGAAACCTTCTCCACATGATTTTTTTCCGCAACCTTCTTTACATCTTTTACAACATAAAAGACAACACCTAATTCGTGCATTTTCCTTCCTCTCAATTTATATTTTTTCAACTATATCCTGAAGCAATCCAATCAACTCTTTTGCGTTCACAGGTTTAAAGATACACTCATTCATACCTGCCAACTCACACTGATGTATACTTTCGGTAGACGCTTGTGCTGTCATTGCCAAAATCGGAATCTCAGCTGAATCTGCCCTTTTGTCTGCCATGGATCGGATCTTTCGTGACGCCTCTTTTCCATCCATCTCCGGCATCATGATATCCATAAGAACAGCATCATATTCTCTCAGACCCGACTGTTTAAATAGTTCCACAGCTTCCTGTCCATTCCATGCCTTTATCACCTGTGCACCAGCTTCTTCCAGATAAAACTCTGCAATCTCCATATTGATCTCATTATCTTCAGCAAGAAGAATATGATATCCTCTGAGTGGTTTATCTTCTTTCAGATCCTGTTTTGTTCCCTGTACACATTCTCCACTCTGACTTCCTTTTCCGGCTGAACTACTGGAAAACTCAAATAAAAACGAAACTCCGTTCCAACGCCGGGCGTACTGCTCACCTGGATTGTTCCGCCCATCTTTTCGACCAGTCCTTTTACAATTGACATTCCCAGCCCCGTTCCTCTGTACTGCGTTCTTGCATCATTTATTTCCTGTGTAAAAGGCTTAAACAATTCTTCTTTTATATATTCTTTGCTCATCCCTACACCTGTATCCGTAATACGAAATTCGAATGCCGCACACATCCCATCAAAAGAGAGTTCTTTTACATAAGTGTCTATCCTTCCTCCACGCTTATTATATTTGATTGCATTACTGAACAGATTCAGCATAATTCTTCTGATCTGCAGCGTATCTCCGATCAGCGTCGTATGATCCATCTTTTCCCGATGGCTTTCATAGATGATTTCCATCGCTTCTACTGTGCACTGACCACAACTTCTACCTGATCTATCAACGTATTCAGATCAAACGTATCATTCTGCAACTCTAAATATCCTGACTCTATTTTACTCATATCAAGTACATCATTGACCAGTTCACTCAGATGTTGGACAGACAGATCCATTTTATCAACACACTCTTCTATCTTTCCTGATCTTTATAATTCTTACGAATCATCTGGATCATTCCGAGAACGCCATTGATCGGTGTACGGATATCATGACTCATCCGGTTCATGAATTCTGTCTTCGCACGGCTCTCGAGATCCGCTTTTTCGTATGCGACCTGCAGACGTTCTCTTTCTCTGTCCTCCTGCTCATGGAACTCTGAAATATCCTTGAACAAAATAATTGCACTAATCATAGTACTTGTCTGCTTTGTTCTGCTTTCATAAAACATCTCCTGCGACATCAGAACTGTCTCCTGCCACCAGCGTCTGCTTCCATTACTTTGCTCTACCTGATATTCCACAGTCACCTGCTTTTCACCTGCTTTAAAACGTTCGATCAGCTGTGCCGGATTTTCTGTGATACGATAATTTTCTCTCGTCTCTTTTGTCACGAACCGCTGATAGGTCTTACAGTACGTATCATAAGGACACGGACGTTTTATGTCTGGGATCTGCCTGTTTTCCCTGTTGTGCCAAAATATCTTTTCCAATAAATTCTGTGTCAGATTTACACTCAGAATTATTTCTGCTGTATCCATCAATGCTTCTATATAGTTTCCATTTTCCAAAATGGATTGCGTCAGCTGTTCATAGAACTGTGTCAGTTGTTTTTTCTCATTTACGATCAACTCGTCCCTGTCCTGATAAACATCAAACCCAACAAGAAAATGATGCAGATTTCCATTTTCAGCAAAGTCAGGCAGTAAAAGTGTGATCCGGCCACGCAAAGCTCTGTCACCCTCTTTGTGACAATAAAAATATTCCTCTACCTGATGTTCCTCCGTCAGGGTTTCCCGGATTTCCGACAGCTGAAGTTTCTCCCAGAGTTCCCTGCGTTTCTCTTCCTCCGCCAGCTCCTGTATAATCTGCTCTACTGCACCGGAATAATTTCCATCATCTGCAAGGAAAAATTCTGAGCTTGCACGAAGAACAACATACTGATCCAAAATCGCATCACAGTACAGACAATCTGTAAAATGAAATCCTTTTTCTTTTACAGATTGTAACAGCCTTCTCCTAAGTCTCCGCTTGTCAGCTGCTTCTTTCATCTTCGCCTGATTCTTGTCCACATACATATTCTTATCCGCATATCGGAACAAGTCTTTCATATTATTTCCCGGAAAATCTGTAGACAATGCATATCCCACTGCATAGCTAAGTGGCATATCCGGGTGATTCTTTGAATAACGCTCCGTCTGTTCCCGTATCATCTGCAGACAGTCTTTCACCTGCTTATGATCCACCTGCTTTAATACTGCAATAAACTCGTCTCCTCCGTCTCTTCCGACAAAATATTTCTCCGGAAGTGCTGCCCGCAGTTGTTCTGCAAATGATCTGATATATTGATCGCCTCTTTCATGTCCCTGCCGGTTATTAATAATCCTCAGATTATTTAAATCAAGCACCATTACCGCTGTTGGTTCCCTGTCCGTAAGCGCTCCACAGATCCCAGAATCTCCTCGCACTTATTCTTATTCGGAAGTCCTGTTGCCTCATCCAGATAAACCTTCTGACGAAGCACACGGTTTTGTGCCGCGTACCGCAACGCCTTGAAAAGCTCATATCCAAACAGACACACAATTCCAATAATATCCACGACAACAATTTTCTCCAGACGATTCAATAAAGATGCCAGCTTCTGCGAATAACTTTCCGCAAGCCCTGTTGTCTCATCACAGATTGTAAAAAATGTTTCACTTTTATTTATAATCTGTGTATTTTCATATCCTTCTTCTCGAGCCTTATAGATTTCTTCCTTTAGTTGTTCAAAAATTGTTCCTGCACTTCCATCTTATCCTGAAATGCTTTATCATCCAGACGGATAAGGTTCAGTTCATCGCTGCCATGACGTAATCCATCAATATAAGTATCGATTTTCCTGATCATTTCATCCTGAGGTTTCTGTGCATTTTCCAGTTTGATAATCTGCTGCGTTTTTCCACGCACAAGTCCTGCATAATTCACTACACGGGCCGTCCCCTGCATATCGCTGACCAATACCATAATTCCAAAGAATAATGCAATCAGGATACATGTAAGAAGCGTCATGAAAATACGCAGAATCCGTCTAAGTTTCTTCTCTTTTTCTTTCATATCTATAACCTTACATTTCTTTTTTTAATACTTTATTTAAAGATTATAACAGAATCTCCTTTGTTTTCCCATAATAAAATACATCACTAGAGGATTTTTAAAAATGGTGTAATACTTGCTATCTGTTTTGGAAAATGTGATACTATAAATTATAGTCACACTTAGTTTTCGTAACAAACGGAGGGACCCTCTATGATAAACTAGACAAAACAAATATTGGAAGAATCTCTGAAAAAATTAATGCTTCAAAAGCCGCTCGATAAGACAACCATCCACGGAAGCCTTACGCATTCAATTGAAAATTTCGCAGCACTTCCTAAAAAAGAAAATTCATAACACAAATATACTAAACCTATACTTTACAAAAAGAGGCAAATGATAACTTTTTAATCACTTGCCTCTTTTTGTAAATTGAAAATCTTCAAAAATGTCCATACTATAGCTATAACAACTATACTTCATATCTCAAAACGAGACATGAATACGTTTTCTCAGAAAGGTGGTTTTATTATGTCAAATAAGAAATCTAAACTTGGTGTAATCTCTGCAGTGGCAGCAGGAACAGGAACTGCAATTTATCTCGCACAGAAGGCAAAAAAAGAATCCGGTAATTCTATTTTTAAGAAGAGTACTATTGCCGATTCTTCCGTTCCGAATAACTATCGTAACACAGAACGTGGAAAATATGACCGCAATAGCAAAGGCATTTATTATTCAAACGGAAACTACGAAGCATTTGCACATCCGGAGAAACCGGAAGGTGTAGATCAGAAAAATGCTTACATCGTAGGAAGCGGACTTGCCTCTCTCGCAGCGGCATGTTTTCTTGTCCGTGATGCACAGATGCTGGATGCCAGATTCACATTTTAGAAGCAATGGATCTTGCCGGTGGTGCATGTGATGGAATCTATG
>ENA-OQCP01001192-OQCP01001192.1-human-gut-metagenome-genome-assembly--contig:-NODE-1192-length-10242-cov-2.682748_pt1 | contig 10242 bp, 13 predicted proteins | sample MGYA00242760_ERZ504583 | MGnify/ENA primary metagenome ERZ504583 (study PRJEB26092, sample SAMD00036308) | human gut metagenome | host: Homo sapiens | study: EMG produced TPA metagenomics assembly of...
CTTCTTTCATACGCTCCATCGTTTGTCCCATTGGCAGCTTTCCTGGAGAAGTAATTTCCAATCGGTTGTCATATACCGCTACCTGTATCGTACCATGATCCAGATAACTACGATGTACCATAGCATTGATAATCAACTCACGAATGGCATCCGGTGGAATCTCATAAACATCCTGGCGATAAATTCCCACAATAGTAGCGCCTAAATGAATATTTCTCAGAACAAACTGAAATGCTTCGTCGATCTGCTCCCAAAGCGGACCTGTATATTCTCTACGGTCAACAAATACCGCTTTCGTTGTCCCTTTGAACACACCACATTGGGTTGCAACATGAAGTCCTCCGTTACCAGTCAAAATAGCAAAGGCATTGGACGGATAATCTTTTCCATCACGCTCAATCAAAACACCCCAGGAACGCAACTGCTGTCTGCCTACATCTTTAATCGCTGTTTTCTGTTCCTCTGTACGGGCATTTTTGACAGCCTGCTCCCTCATAGCTCTGCAAAGGGCATCAATATCTTCATCTGTAACATTTAACCCAGTACATAAAGCCTGATCGTAGTAACGATTACTGCCCTCAAACAATAATTCTTTTATCATATACTCATCGGCAAGACGTGTAGTTCCGGCAACACGGACATATACACCTCCATCTCTGCCAAGAGCTTTGATATAATATGGGCGTTGTCTGCCTTCTGAAACCTCTACCACAATAATCGTCTTACCATCAACCGTCTGTAAAGTAATATCCGGGATAATTGCCGGTTCACAGCTGTCTGATACGGCATTGGCAATAGCATCCATTTTCTTGAACACATCTTCCTTGTCAAAGCCGACAACCTCTCTGGTTTTATCGGCAATTCCGAAAATAATCTTCCCTCCGGTTCCATTTGCAAAGGCAACCACAGACTTCATATATTTGATGCTTTTCTCCGGCAGGTTCTCTTTGAACTCCACATTCTTCGATTCTCCTGCAAGAATTTCTTCTATGGTCATCATAACACCTCGCTTTCAATTCACTATACAATACATAGCCTTTTTATTATTTCATCTGATATTCCAGTCTTAATTCTTCTGCCAAGTACAGATCACTCATGCAGTGCATATCGGAAACACCGTCACGCATTAGCTGATGGACTTCGGAATGATAAAATAAGCCCAATGCCTCATCCAGTGAAAGTCCCTGTTGTTTGGCAAAACACTCAATGACACGGGCATATTTTTTCTGAAGCAAAATCGGGTTTGCCGTCATAGTCGGATTTTTGTTTTTTTTCGTCTATCATCATGTATAATCCTTTTCTTTATTTTACCAGAACTATTTTTCCTTTTCACATTGACTTTTTTCTCTTCAACACATATAATAACAATAACTCATCTAACACGTTTAGAAGGAGAATCCGGTTTTCGCATTGCGATTACCGGTTTTTATTTTGTTTCTTTTTCTATCTCTTTTATGTAATTCTGATAATCTTTTTCATAATCTTTCTTGGCACTTACAAAAAATACTGGATAAGCGGTTATTAACTGCACTCTCTTTTCACTTTTCTTTTCAAACACAATCAGATAATCTAATTCTTCTTCCTGATAACGTAAATACAAACGATTTTTCTTCTTCGAATTTACTTTTTCCCAATATTTTACCCGCACATCATTTTCGTTATACAATTCAATAATTTCTCTGATCCAGCCTACACGTAATGCACGATACAAACATTTTGTGCGAACATCTCCATTATTCATTGTAATTAAATCTGTTCCTAAAATACAATTTTCTGGACAAAATGCAGACGAGAGATCATTTATACAAGGTTTTATATCAAGTTTTGCTTTCTGTTCTATGCTTGCAGAATGCCAAAATATTTCTGCCTTACTTTCTATCCATTTTAAAGGCACATATATTTCCATCCCCTGAAACAGTGGTCTATCTTCGTCGTAATAGTCTCTTTAAATCTGTTATGACAAATATCGAAAATTGCAGATAGTTCCATTGTTTTATCAAAAGCAATAGGAGTTAATTTTTGTTTCATTTGTATTTTCCTCCTATTTTCTTGGTTCCCAAACAAATAAATTAAATTTTGATTCATAACGAGCTGTTGATTTATCAATATTCCGTTTTTTCTGTAATGCTTTTACAAATTCAATTTTCCCTTTGTTCGCCATATCTTTCATTTCCAAATTTCTATAATGATACGCCAACGCTCCATTTAACAAATCTGCTAATTGCAAAATTTCTGATTCCGCAGAGTTAATCTGTCCAATATGTGTAATTACTTCTCCATTAAAATCATAAATATTATTACACATAACTTCCTTTAATTTCTGGATACGCTTACCACCCTTTGTATCTTTTATATCCACCAAAATGTGATACTCATTTTCTTGTCGAATAATCGGATCAAGCGTTCTAAAGTACATTTTATAATACCACAGATCATAATCATCGTTATTATATTTTGCATGATTCAATTTATCTTTTCCTGTTGCTACTAATCCACGATAATGTAAATCACTATTTTCCCAGAAATAATCAAGCAATTCCAGATAAAACTCAATCTTTGACTCCGAAACTTTTGTCCATTTAATTTCAAAATGACTATTCAGACCATGTTTTTCTTTAATTGCACGAATATCCGAATAAATTTGTTTCCTTTTTTCACTTAAACAATACATTGCCCCAAGAACCATAACTGAAGAATTATCCTTTTGTAAATGGCAACTCTCATCACAAAATACAGTATATAACATTGTCCGCCCTCCTTACTTTATTTTAGCCAAAACATCCTGGAAAATTGCATAATTCTTCTTCACACCATCGTCCAGGTCAATCGAAATCATCTGATCAGCAAGATGATGAATCTTTTCCTCGTAGGCTCTGATTTCGGTTTCCTGTGCCTGCAAAGTGGTCAGCTTTTTGTTCAGCTTCACACGCTCGCCGGTGGAAGCATTGGCAATCCGCTGTTCCAGATCAGCAATGGCAGTGCGATAACGAGCCTGCTGTTCATGCACATAATCGGTACGGATACGGGCAATGGTGTCTGGCTGATAGCGGTGCATATAAATCAGAGCCTTAAAGCCGTTCTTCTTGCCACTGTCAAGCAGCCAGTAGATCGGGCGTTTCTGATAAATCTTGCAATGATCTTTATAAAAATCATTCAGGAAATAATTCCTAATTACATCTTTCGGTTGACCTTTGCCGCCCAGTGCATCGGCAATGAATCTCAGGTTTTCATCCAATGTATCTTCACCGTAAACAGTTTTCACAAATTCCACAAACAAACCAACAATATCATCCTCGAAGTATTCATCGTCGCAAATCGGGATAATGTTATCCTTATCAGCAGCAAAAGAAGCATACTTACTGGCATCCCATTCGCTCCTGCATACGCAAGTCCATCTACATCAAGAGAATAGCGACCAAACATACATCCAACGGCATAGGAAATCAGGCTTTTGATGTCACGTTGCAAGTCACCCTTTCTTATGGATATATCTCTATCTGGAACTTCTGTACTTATTTCGTCAGACAACCCATACACTTCCGCATAGAGTTCGTTTAAGCGGTTCTCTACTTGCTTCATTTCATTAAATGCACACGCTGCATGCATACTCCACAAATTATATGCTGTTGCAATTTTACCGTCTGTTTCCATAAATCTAACAAGCGGATGAGACCTAAATTGCATCGAATTTTCAAAAGAATCCCAGTCGTCTTTTGCTGCATCGATATTTTTTTTGACCAAGGTATCAATTTCTGCTTTCCTTATACCAACATCTATATATGGAAGCGATAACACATAAGTATTGCCCATATTGATGGTAGGATTCAACAACTGAAGATACTCTGTTGCTATATTTGAGTTCAAAAAACCGAGCAAGGTCAAATCAAGAGAAAATTTATCGTTAAAAATCGTTGGTGCGCCTGAATCATAGTGCGCTTCTGGTATCTTATATCTGAAAGCTGTTTTAGCTGAAGTGATTAGAGTCCAGCATATACCAGGCTTATTTGCATAGTCCTGATTGTATAAGCTCCATGAGATGCGTAAGATTCTTTAGCTCCAGTAGACCAATCAACAACAACCTCCTGATTTCCATACCATCGTCTAAAATCGCCACCTTTCACATATAGTTGCCACTTTTCTCTGTCGGCGATTTCCCACCACATTCGTGTATATTGTTCGTTTCCATGGGTCTTATTTCTACCACCCGAAAAATGTGTATCTTGAACCAATCTTTCCGCAAAATTGCTAATAAACCTTTCGCTCACCCAGTATGCAATCGGATTTCCTGGTATGCGCAGATAAGAGGATTGCTTAGCGGAAAAAGCACCTTTGCCTTCATGGAACCACAATTCTTTTGTTTCAACCGAATCAACAGCTCCTTGTTTCATAAATAGTTTTCTGTATGTTCCACAATAATTGGGGACAAATCGCTTCCCAATAACAAAAGCTGTCGTTCCAAAATCTGAACCAAATACTCCTCTCCCAAAGTGTAGCATCTGTACAAGAGAATTCCGGGTTATAATTCGGTACGAAGTTTTCCATAGCTGGAAATAAACATCCACACAGGAATGTTAATCATCGCCATATATCCATGCTCGTTACACATGGAAATGGTCTTTCTCATGCATACAGTACTCATATCTGATTTCACATCAGGATATTCTTCTTTCACGAAATCATACAGTTTGGAATTCATCCCTGCTGATCCCATATACGGCGGGTTCGTCACAACAGTATCGTATTTCTGTGCCAGTGTTTCCGCCGTCTGCACCAATGGCAGTAATCCTCTCAGTGCCGCTCCACGAGAGATATGAATATCCTCCTTGATTTCCGCAAAACGGTCATACAGAGCAGACCAATCCTGCGGTGTTACGGTCAGAATCGAGCCATATTCCTTTGCATCATGCAGTTCGCTGATAATGGTATCCATAGCGGCTGTGAGCTTCATATCGCCGTTACAGAAATAGTCCACAGCGAATTTATCTACATAGTTACTCTCTGCAATAGCATATACATGGGGCTGAATTCCACGGCTGAAGAAGCGGCGGTCATACTGACGGGCTTTCATCATTACCGCAAAGTAAGCCAGCTGTGCCGCACGGTCATCAATATCCAATCCGTAAAGATTATTCTCCACAATGCTTGCCACTGCTTCACGGGTAGTATAGCCATAGGATTCATAAATCTTCATCAGGACATCAAACATATACGCAAGGATATGACCGGAACCGGAGCATGGGTCAATGACTTTCAGCTGATCCGGTGTCAGCGCGGCGTATTCCTTACGGATTTCAGCCAGCTGTACCTGCACTTCCGGCTCCTGCTCGGTCTCTTCCAGATAGTAGTGCCATTTGGTATCTTCCGGGTCACGGTTTCCGGTAGAATAGGCAGACTGTTCTTCCTCTGTCGGCAGAAGCTGACTCTTAACATCCGGGTGTCCCTCCAGCCATAAACGACCAAGGCTGTTTTCTACCATGTAGCGAACAATCCAGTCCGGTGTGAAAAGCTGAGTTGCTGCAGGGATGTTCTCTTTTGTGATTTTCACATTCTTTTTCAGTGCTGCGAAAACATCATCTTTTTTCTCACTGTTATAATACTGATACAGCCAGCCGATGATCTGGACAGCATCCTTCCAGTCGTCTTCTGGTATCAGCTCGATCATCTGCTGAATGACACTACCTTCACGGAGCAGATTGTCTGGCAAAAGAAGCTCGGTGTAGTCCGAGAGTCTCTGGAACATTCCCGGCAGAATCTTATTCAGGCGTTACACTGCACGATCAGCAGATATTTATACAATTCTTCGGTCTTTTCTGCGTCTTTCAGCTCATAGACCTTTTCCACATCCAATCCATCCAAATCGAGATGAATAGCTTCGGTTATAATCTGCGGCTTAAAGCTGTTTTCCTCGTCCGTGAACACACGCACATGAGAAGGAAGATAGCCGTTTACTTCCATGAATCGCAGAGCAGAGAAGCGGTTGAACCAAGTGTAAGCAACCTCCTCCATGACCTGCTTATATCCTTTATCGTTAATCTCAGCAATCAAAGCCTGACGCTGCTTCTTTTCATCGGCAGTGAGGACTTTGCCGCCAACGCTGTCCGCATTGGCATCCTCAATTTTGTCCTCAGTGATACCGTATTCCACACCTTTCAGGGAAACACGGGCGATCAGTTCTGTTCTTGCCCAGACAGCAAATTTTTTAATCGCATTCTTATCCATAATTTTCTCCATCTTCTATTCGAACAGCCAGTTTTTTAATATCTTTATCAATATTCTCCATTGATTTTTTCAAATTATCAACACTATTCTTAAACTCATCCACTTCTGAAATATAGTTTAAAAATCCACTGTACTCTGAAAAATCGATTGCAATTTTTTCATTATAAGATTTGTTTTTCCCATACTTATAATATTCGTAATCAATCCTTACTTTTTTTTCTTCAAAATCGTTTATGATATTAAAAACATTTGTATCAAATGAAATAACCCATTTCTGATTTGGAAAAATCACAATACTCGTCGATTCTTTCTTTTTTAATCGTTCCTGCGTTTTCGCTTGCAACTGCTTGGTGAAAGTTTCATTAAACATCAAACTTTTAACTTCCAATGGAACTGTCCCAACATTTCTCAAAACAATGCACGCCAACGTTGAACGAACAAGTTCAAACGATATTTGCATATAAGGACGATTTTTCTCACTTCGCTCCTTGAGCAAAAAGAAAATTGTAACCCATGAAGCAATTAGTGCTAATATTGAAATCACACTATCCCAGGGAAAAGCTGAATTTTGCTGTTCAACTGCAATAACCAATCTTTCAAGTAATTCTTCCATAGGCACACTCCTTAATTCAGCTTGATCTCGTCGCAATTCTTCAACAACTGTTTCAGCTGAGAACGAATCTTCTCTACATAATCATCAATATCTGCTTCGGTCTGTAAGGTCTTTGCCTGGAATACAACCTGACGGTTATAGGTACGAATCACTTTCTTCTTTGCGATCGCTTGCCCTTTTCCCGGCTGTGTCGCCTGTGCTGGCGGCTTCGGTGCAGGCGGAGCCAGAACAGACTCAATATTGCTGACCGTATCATCCTTATACTGGCACATCGGCAGGAACATGGCATCCAGAAGGGCAAGGCTCTTTAACTCTGCGATTTTCTCCTTGCACTGGCTGAAATACCGATCTGATTTTTCAATCAGATGGGATGCCTTGGAATCGCCGTTTGCGGCAGTGTGGGTTGCTTCCATACACTGACGAACGGTTTCCAGAACCTCTGCACGTTTTTCTTCCAGCATCTTATCATGAGCAGTACGAACCGTATCCATCAACGGATTCAGTTCACGAATCCGGTTATAGTTGAACTTGCTTCCGGTCTGAACATGGTAATCAGACGAATGGTATTCAATGCCTTGTGTGCTTCCTCATTTTCTGCAATGCGGTCAAGGTCATCATGCAGAGATTTTTCAAACTGCACTGCCTGATCGAATACTGCTACCTGGGTCTTGAAAAAGTTTTCGATACCGTTGCTCACGGCTTCTTTGTTATCAAAGAGAGCATCCTCTTTTTTCAGCACACGCTCAATCAGGGCAATATTGTCTTTCTTCTGGGAAAGTACATCCTCCATCAGATGAATGGCTTCCTGCACCAATGCACGATCCGGGTATTTATGTCCGTCATAACGGGCATCCAGAGAAGCATAGTAATCACGCTGTTCACCGAATTTTTCAGTCACAAAGCGAATCAGACCATCTTCATCGTCTGGCACATCCATAACATCAAAATACTCTCGGAGCATTGCTTTTACATCACGCATCATCGTAGCTGAAATGGTTTTACGCTTGCTGATGGAAGTCTTGCCGATCTCACTCTTTTTGCGGAGCATATCCGGCAATTTCGGGTCATCCGGCTGAATGGTATTGCTGCATACTTGATGGTTACTTTCTGGGAATAAATCAGCTGTGCCGCAACCGCAGCAATGTCGATTTCTTTCCATCCATACGGAATCGCACTATATTTGCTTTGCACGTCTGCCATAGATGTCGGCAGTTTTTTAGCATCCTGCATTTCCAGATATTCTTCCATAGCAGAAGCAGCATCACGGTTTGGCTCCATGCCCGGAAGTGCCGTTACTGCACCTGTCAGAATCGCAATAATATCTGCGTCACTGCCTGCATTATCTGTAATCAGGTCGAGCTTACTATATACATGAGCAACCAGATATTCCAGAGACTGATCAATCTTACTCTTAGCATTTCCGGCTTTGATTTCCAGATGCTCCCCATCTACATAGAACTGCGCTCCTTCGATAGCGTTCTGTAATTCAGTCATGGCACTCAGCTCATATTTTCCGGCTTCGTCCTGCTGATCGCTGATGATTTTCTGCACAGTTTTTGGAAGCTGGCTTACATTTCTCTGCTTTACGTACTTACGAATCTTCATAACAGATTCCAGAGATTCATAATAAGGCGTATCAGCCAGAACCACGATTGCTTCGTTACCTTTGGATTCTGCCATCAGACGGTAATCTGTTTTTTCAATGGCATCAGTAGCAACAGTTAGGAAGCGTAGACGCATACCTCCTGTTGCCGCACCAACGGTAATTCCATCCACCATCTGATCAAACGCAAAGTCATATTTTCCATAACGGAACTTCTTAGTTGTGAAAATATCACCGTAAATCATCTGAGCAATACGCTCTACGATAGAAGCGGTATCCACATTTGTATCTCTGATTTCACGCTGAATATCCTGTTCTTCGTCAGTCAGGAAGTTATAAGTGTCTCCGGTTCTGCCGATATAGTTCTGGCTCATCAGACGATCAAGACATCCACGAACAGCTTCGCGCATGATAATCTTATCCACACGAATATCGTCTGCCATAAGGATTACGATATTGTCCAAATTGGAAGGAATATCATCAATATATCGAATTAAGTACAAAAGTTTCAGTACATCTACATCCTGCTGTTCAATGCCGTCCCCGTTGTCGACAGCTTTCTGGCAACGCTCAATTACACGACGGATCGAACCATCCAGAAAAGTATGTACAGTATCATAAAAACGGAAAAACGGAACAAGTGCATATTCGTCCTTCTCCTGAATTTTCTGTGCAGCTTCCTGGAAGCCTGAGAGCATGGAACGCTCACCACCAGACAGGTGCTTGCCAGAATTTCCGTGCTTGCGAATTTCAGCAAATACCTTCTGCATGATAATAAACTGATACGGCACAAACGGGAAGTTCTCGGTAAATTCCCTCGGACCGGAATAGCCTTTAATATCCAGAATAGAGCCGCTAAAGCTGAACAGGTTACGAAGAACAGAATCATTCTGCTCATAAACATCTTCCAGATTTTTAGCTACTTCTGGTTTCTTTTCAGAATACGTTTCTGGATGACTTCATCCACAGAAGAAGATGATAAACTCAGTCTTGTCTTAAAACGAGCCTGAATACGGGAGAACTCATCGGCACGAACTTTGATGATTTCATCAATCGCTTCCTGTCCGGTGCAGATCACCCAAATCTTTCCTTCGCATTCACTTCCAATTTTCTCTGTCAAAGACTGAAGGTTCAAAAGCATATCGGTATCTGTACCAACATACTGTCCAACCTCATCAATCATAAACAACAAACGGAAGTTGGCAGGCTTGGTATCCACATAGGCTTTCATATCTTCCACAAGCTGTGCGATAGAAATTTCTGTTGCGGTTTTATCATTGAACCATGCTTTGGCATCGTCCTCACTCATATCCAGAACTTCCATCAGTGTCGGAATAATAAACTTCCATTGAAAGCAAAGGCACGACGCATTTCCAGCCAGGGCTTGCCTTTCTTTTCTTCAAAAACTCTGCGGAACTCCTCAGTTTTTCCCTGTTGGTCGATATAACGCTCCATCATGGCAACTTTCAGATTTTCTCCGTAAAATCCCAGATGGTTATAGAACATCTTCGCAAAAACACGAAGTACAGCTGTCTTGTCTTTATTGCTGAATCCCTCAATATCAATATTAAACAGAATTGTCTCCGTTGTTCCCTTTGTAGCACGGTCAATCAGCATAAAGGTTGCCGGATCGTCCTCAAACTTTTTGCGGAAACGCTCTACACTACGAATGCCTTTTACCTCTTTATTTTCCAAAAGGTAGGAAAGCATTTTCAGAAAGTGAGATTTACCACTTCCAAAGAAACCGGAAATCCAAACACCCATATCAGCCGTAGGCTGGTCAAAGGCATCTCCATAATAGTTGAAG
>ENA-OQCP01001193-OQCP01001193.1-human-gut-metagenome-genome-assembly--contig:-NODE-1193-length-10225-cov-1.614577_pt1 | contig 10225 bp, 10 predicted proteins | sample MGYA00242760_ERZ504583 | MGnify/ENA primary metagenome ERZ504583 (study PRJEB26092, sample SAMD00036308) | human gut metagenome | host: Homo sapiens | study: EMG produced TPA metagenomics assembly of...
GGCAGTTCGTGAGTGGATTTGCGCAAAGTGCAAAACCAGCCACGATAGAGATAGAAATGCTGCTATAAATATATGGAAGGTTGGGGCATCAACCTTCTTTGGAGAGATATAGTAAGACCTGCTATTTAGTAGGCAAGTATCGTTTGTATCCAAGAATCCCCTGCCTTTAGGTATGGGGAGTATGTCAATGTAAATCGTGCAATTGTAAAAAGCTGATGAAATTTTTAGTAATATTTTTAATTAATTTATAATAAATAATATATAACGATTTAGATATATTTATGCTATAATAACACTAATGACTTAATGTTCATATTAGGAGGCATTTAAATGAAAAAGCAACTTTTAGCAATGATTTGTTCGGCATTATTTATGCTAGGAATAGGAGGAACTGCTTCTGCTGCTGAAGTATATCAGCCAGCTACAACAGCAAGTGTTGCTACTATTAATTATCAGTACGTATTAGCTAATATTCCAGAAAGTAAATCCATTCAGGAAAATATGAATAAACTTACTGAAGAAGCACAAAAAGAATTTGAGAAATCTGTTAACGAAAAAATGAGTCCTGCAGATATTCAAAAAGTTCGTGCAAGAGTAGCTACTGATTTAAGACAAAAACAAATTAATTTAGTAAAACCAGTACAGGAAAAAATTAATAATGCAATTAAACAAGTAGCTCAAGAACATGGATATAGCGTAATTATTACTTCTGATGTAGCTTTATTTACTGCTGTTGATATTACAGAAGAAGTTTTAAATGCTGCAAAATAATTGATATTTTATAAAAATAAGCAGGTACAAATAGTACCTGCTTTTCTTAGATTAATTAAAAATAGAGGTGGAAATGATGGGTGAATTAAAATGGTGGCAAAAAACAGTTGTATATCAGATTTATCCTAAATCTTTCTGTGATAGTAACGGTGATGGTATTGGAGATATTCCAGGTATTATTAGTAAATTAGATTATTTGCAAGATTTAGGTGTGGGTGCTATTTGGCTTTGTCCGATTTATCCTTCACCACTTGTTGATAATGGATATGATATTTCTGATTATTGTAGTGTAGCTAAAGAATATGGGACTATGGAAGATATGGAAAGACTCATTTCGGAAGCAGATAAACACAATATAAAAATCGTAATGGATTTAGTATTTAACCATACATCAGATAAACATAAATGGTTTGAAGAGTCTAGAAGCTCCAAAGATAATCCAAAACGTGATTGGTATATTTGGCGTGATGGTAAAGAAGATGGTTCTGCTCCTACAAATTGGCGTAGTATTTTTGGCGGGTCAGCATGGACTCTTGATGAAAAAACAAATCAATATTATTTGCATACTTTTGCTAGTGCTCAGCCAGATTTAAACTGGGAAAATAAAGAAGTTAGACAAGCTTTATTTAATGCAGCTAATTTCTGGTTAGATAAAGGTGTTCGTGGTTTTAGATTGATGCGATTGTATATATTAAAAAACCTAGTGAATTTAAAGATTTACCAGTAGATGGAGCAGATAATTTAGCTAGTATCGCTAAAGCTACAACTTATCAAGATGGTATATTAGATTTTCTACATGAATTTAGAGAAAAAGTTTTTGATAGAGCAGATATATTTACAGTAGCAGAAGCAGATGGTGTTTATCCAAGTGATTTTGATAAATGGATTGGCGAAAATGGTGCATTTGATATGTCCTTTGATTTTAGCCATATTCGCTTAGGTTTTGATGAAGATTGCACATGGCATAAACGCAAATCATGGAAATTAATCGATATTAGAAAATGTTTCACAGAAGATGAAGAAGCTACAAAAGATAATGGCTGGGTACCTGTTTATTTTGAAAATCATGATTTACCACGTTGTATAAATTACTTCTTCCCACAGGGAACAGATACAAAATTGGCAGCTAAATTTATTGCTACAATTTTATTGACTATGAGAGGAACACCATTTATCTATGAAGGTCAAGAATTAGGTATGACAAATATAAAATGGCCATCAATTAAAATGTATAATGATATTTCATCTATTGGTCAATATGAATTGGCACTAAAAGATAAATTGACACCAAAAGAAGCTATGAAAGGTGTTTGGAAATACAGTAGAGATAATGCACGCAGTCCAATGACATGGAATAGTGGCTCTAAAGCAGGCTTTACTACTGGCAGACCATGGTTACCACTCAATGATGAATATCCTAAATTGAATGTGGAAACAGAAACAGAAGATGAAAATTCTGTACTTAATTATTATAAAAATTTAATAAAATTACGTAAGCAATATCCAGCATTAATTGAAGGAGATTATGAAGAATTATTGTCATATAGTCCAGGTATATATGCTTATGCACGTACAACTAAAGATAAATCAGAACGCATTATTGTTATCGCTAATACAACAGCAAAAATTCGCGGTTATAAGATACCAGAATTAAAAGGTGCAACATTACTAGCATCTACTTATGGAAATCGCGAAGCAACATTATTGCGTTCTTATGAAGTAAGAGTTTATAAAGTTAAGAAATAAATAAAAATATCCTTATAAATAGAATTTCTATCTATAAGGATATTTTTTAGTTTGGAATAGCTTCAATAATAGTATCGAGCATTTTTTTGATATCAGAAGGAATAGCTCAATAAAACGAGTTGGGATATTATCATAACCATAGTAACAGCCTGCTAATCCACCTGTAATAGCACCAATAGTATCACTATCTCCACCAAAATTAATAGCAGTCAATACTGCGTCTTCAAAATTATCTGTAGGCATAAAGGCATGAAGCATAGCTACAATACTATCATAAGCAGAAGCTGTTGGCTGTGTTTCTTCGTTTTTATAATCATAATACATAGTATTATCAATCATTTTATCCATATCTTGTTTATTTATATTGTTGTTTAAAATACGGAAGATAAATTGAGCGTAAATACGGCAAGCATTATCAGACTGGGTATTTACATGAGTCATATTAGTGATATCAAGAGCAGTAGTAACAGCATTGAATTCATCAGTATAATAAAGTGCAGGATATAAAGTATTTAATATAGCACCATTATCTACACTACCGCGATTGCTGAATAAATCCACTTGTCCAGCGGACTCTTGCCAACGAGCTTTAGGAATAAGATGTTTACCATGACCTTTAGACATTGTTTTATCAATACTGCGAAGAGTTGTATCACTGATATCTTTTGGTCTGCTGATAGCCCATTTTATGAAATTCTTGCCGATTTCAGCAAAAGGATTTTCAGGATTTTTCATAATTCCATAAGCAGTAGCAAGAAGTAGAGCTGTTTCGTCAGTTCCTTCGCCTGGTTGAACTTGTAACCAACCACCGCCAATCATTTCTGTAACCTTGCCGAATTGATGCTTTGATTTGTTCTTGAGGCATGAATTCAAGTGGTGCACCGAGAGCATCACCAATAATTGCACCATATAAAGCCCCTTTAATTTATTTATTTTTCCACAAATTTTCCTCCAATATAAATTATTAACTAAATATAATGATAAACTACTGGCACTATAAGAGCAAGAAGCATATTACCAACACGAATATGAATTATATTATTAAATGTTAAATTTATACCAATAATAGTGATTAAAATATTGCCAATATAGCAGATATCATTAATCATAGCAGTTGTAAGATAAGGTGATATAAAACTAGCACATAAAGTAATCAGTCCTTGATAGATAAATAAAGCAAAGCCGCAAGTAAAACGCCAGCTCCCATAGTTGAAGCAAAAACCATACAAATGACACCATCTAAAATGGCTTTAGTCAAAAGTAAACTATAATCACCAGATAGACCATCTTGGAGTGCTCCAATAATAGCCATAGCGCCAATACAAATTACAAGCGTAACTGTTACAAAAGCATCAACGAATTTTGATTGTTCATCAGCATGTAAAATTTTTCGAGCAAATTCGCCGAGTTTTTCTAGTTTGGCTTCAATATTAATGATTTCTCCAATTAAAGTACCGATTAATAAAGAAAATATCATCAGCATGGTACCTGTAGTTTCTAAATGACCATCTTTAAATACAAGCATTTGAGAAAGTGTACCACCTATGCCGATGAATAAAACAGCTATTCCCATAGCCTGTAATAGTGAATCTTGTAGAGATTTTTTTATGCCTTTTTTCAAAAATAAACCAATACCACCACCGATAATAACAGCGATAGTGTTGGCAATTGTTCCAAGACCAATCACAAAAACACTTCCTTGAAAAATAATTTTTTTAGAAATAAATATATTATAACATTTAATTTGAATATAGTTTTGGAAAAATGACAAAATAAAAAACACTTGATAAATCGTATTATTTAACAAGTGGTTTTTACTTTATATATTATTATTTATTATATACTATTTCTTTTTTTGACCATAATAAGCATTAGCACCATGTTTGCGAAGATAATGTTTATCTAATAATTCTTGTTGCATTGGTTCAAAATTATTGCCAATAGTTACAGCATGATAAGCCATCATAGCTACTTCTTCAAGAACAACAGCTTTTTTTACAGCTTTGATAGGGTCTTTTTCCCAAGTGAAAGGACCATGAGAATATACGATAACGCCAGGAACGTCCATCATTTTGATACCGCGTTCTTTGAATGTTTCAACGATAACATTACCAGTTTCAGCTTCATAAGAGCCTGCGATTTCTTCAGCAGTCATAGGACGTGTGCAAGGAATAGGTCCATAGAAATCATCAGCATGAGTTGTGCCAAGTGCAGGGATATCACGGCGAGCTTGTGCCCAAGATGTAGCATAACGGGAATGTGTATGTACAACGCCACCAATTTCAGGGCAAGCTTGATAAATTTTGATATGAGTATCTGTATCGGAAGATGGATTATAATCACCTTCAACTACTTTTCCAGTATTGATATCAACAACTACCATATCTTCAGCTTTCATAGTATCGTATTCTACACCAGATGGTTTGATAACCATTAAGCCTTTTTCACGGTCAATACCAGATACATTACCCCAAGTGAAAGTTACCATATGATATTTTGGTAACATTAAGTTAGCTTCAAAAACAATTTTTTTCAAATCTTCTAACATTTATATACACCTCTTTTTGATTTAATGCCGTTCAGCATCTTTAATATTTATTATACATATTTTGCTTAAAAATAACAATATGTCATACAAATTTCTCGATAAAAATATTTATTTTATTTAAGAGGTTATTATGATATAAAAAAAGCAATAATCTAAGTATATATCTAGATTATTGCTGAAAAATTAATATTCAATTAAAACAATTTGACCACTTTCGCGTGTTTTTTGCATATCAATAATACGTTGATTGCTACTGCCACGAAATTGTAAAGTTAGGTCTTTTTTTTCTATGAGGAAAGGTCCATCGATGAGTACATCTGTTTGATTAAGTAAGTCATCGATGTCAGGATTGTGCATATTTTGTAATTGTTCTAATGTATAACCTGTAAATGTGGTGATATTAAGACCACGTTTATGAACTTCTTTGGCTAATTGTGCCAATGGTTTTGCTTGGAGAAAAGGTTCTCCTCCACTAAAGGTAACACCATTTAATAATGGGTTTTCACAGATTTGTGAAAGTAAATCATCAGTATCGACTTCATGACCGCCATTTACATCATGAGTTTGAGGATTATGACACTGAGGACAATTGTGATAGCAACCTTGAGTGAAGATGGTGAAGCGAAAACCCTCACCATCTACAATAGAATCATTGACAACGCCTGCAATCTTAATTAAGGCCATGTTTTACGCGGTCATGTTCTTCAGCACGTTTTGCATTGTTGAAGCGGTCTACAGTACCTACTAAATAACCTGTAATACGGCGAATACGTTCAAATTGAGCAGGTTGAGTGCGATAGTCAAGAGCGACTTCTCCATCACCAGCATCGGAAATAGTGAGGCTAGCGAGAGTTTCACTAGAATTTTCTTTAATATAATTGATATAATTTACGATTTCTTTTTCTGTAATATCTGTTAAACCATTAACTTTTACTTCTACACCATTAACTAACATTTGTATCACTCTTTCTATCGAATATTTTTGTTGATTTATAAATTTAAATTAAATGGAAGTTGCACTGCAACAATTATCACGCATACGTTTTAAAATAACATGGCGTTTATGGGCAGCTTCACTTCTACCACATTTTGGACATACTCCATTGATAATACCTGTATATCCGCAAACTGGATCACGGTCTACAGGGTGATTTACAGAACCGTAACCAATGCCGTTATCATGCATGCAACGGATAATAGCTTCAAAAGCTGTTAAATTCTTTGTAGGGTCTCCATCCATTTCAATATAACTTATATGACCACCATTTGTTAAATTGTGGTAAGGTGCTTCAAGTTGTATTTTTTTGTAAGCACTGATTGGATAATATACTGGAATATGGAAGGAATTTGTATAGTATTCTCTATCAGTAACACCAGGAATTGAACCATAGATTTTGCGGTCAATTTTTACAAAACGACCACTTAAACCTTCTGCTGGTGTAGCAATTAAAGAGAAGTTTAATTTTGTTTTTTGAGCTTCATCGTCCATGCGTTTACGCATATGACCAATGATAGCAAGCCCTAATTTTTGAGCTTCAGCAGATTCACCATGATGCTTACCAATTAAAGCTTTTAATGTTTCAGCAAGACCGATAAAACCAACAGTTAAAGTACCATGACGAAGTACTTCACTTACAGTGTCATATTCACCAATATTATCAGAGTCAAGCCAGATATTTTGTCCCATTAAGAATGGGTAGTTTTTACCAATTTTAGCACATTGAATTTTGAAACGGTGTAATAATTGACGAATGACTAAATCAATCATATCATCTAAGGATTTATAGAATTTATTTATATCACCTTTAGCTTCAATTGCTAAACGAGGTAAGTTAATACTTGTGAAACTTAAATTTCCACGACCACATGTAACTTCACGAGTAGGATCATAAACATTACCCATTACACGAGTACGACAACCCATATAAGCTACTTCACTGTTGTAATCGTTAGGTTTATAGTATTTTTTATTGAATGGAGCATCTAAGAAACTAAAGTTAGGGAATAAGCGTTTCGCAGATGTCTTCATTGCTAAACGGAATAAATCGTAGTTAGGGTCATCTTTTTCATAGTTAACCCCTTCTTTTACTTTGAAATTTGTACAGGGAAAATAGGAGTTTCACCATCGCCAAGACCAGCATCTGTAGCTAATAAGAGGTTTCTCATAGCCATACGACCTTCTGGAGATGTATCAGTACCGTAGTTGATGGAACTAAATGGCACCTGAGCACCAGCGCGAGAATTCATAGTATTTAAATTATGAATAAATGCTTCCATTGCTTGATAAGTAGCTGCATTAGTTTCATTCCATGCAGTATTTATAGCAAATTTATGAGCCATTTGAGTTGTTTGTTCATTTATTTCTTGATAATTATGTTCACGTTGATGTTTTGGTAAGAAATCAACTAGAAGTTTACCAAATTTATCAGCAGTGCTCATACTGATTTTTATAGGAAGAGTTTGTTCGATTTTTTTACAAAGTAGGCTAGCATCTTCAAGTTTCATATCAAGCATAGCATTGAAATAATAGCCGAGAGCTTTGTAGTATTGTTTACGATAAGTTTTAGCAACGCCTGGAGCCATGCAATAATCAAACATTGGTACAGCTTGACCACCATGCATTTCATTTTGGTTAGCCTGAATAGCAATACAAGCTAATGCAGCATAGGAACGAATATCATTTGGTTCACGTAAATAACCATGACCTGTTGAAAAACCATTTTTAAATAATTTTAATAAATCTATTTGGCAACAAGTTTCAGTGAGCATATAAAAATCCATATCATGAATATGAATATCGCCGTCCATATGCGCTACTGCAATATCTTTTGGCAAAATATGACTAGTAATAAAGTATTTAGAACCTTCAGAGCCATATTTTAACATAGTACCATAGCTGTATCAGCATCAATATTAGCATTCTCACGTTTGATATCAGCATCTTTTGCTTTGGTAAAAGTAAGTTCATTATAGATATCCATTAAATCAGCTTTAGCTTGACGAAGTTTTGTATGTTCTGCACGATATAAAATATAAGCTTTAGCTGTGCTAGCAAAATTACCAGCGATGAGAACTTTTTCTACAGCATCTTGTATTTGTTCAACACCAGGTGTTTTTAAATTTTTTAATGCTTTAATAACATTATTAGTAATAGTAGATAATTGCTCTTTGGAAAATGTCTCATCTATAGATTCCATATTAGCTTTTTTTATAGCATCTGTGATTTTTTGTGCATTAAATTTCACAATATCTCCAGTGCGTTTCTTGATTGTTTTTATCATTGTAAGCTGACACTCCTAGTATATTTGACCATGAGCAAAATATACTATGCCATGGTTTTAATTCATTTTCTTTTATGTGCTGACAACGATTATACTATATACATGTATGAGTGTCAAACTAACCACAATATATAGTATGTGCAGTAAAATAAATTTATATACAATTTTAAAATAGGTATTGACAGTAGTTTGAGTTTGTATTGACTAAATAAAAAATGTACTATATTTAATTACCTATGAATTTTTATACAAATAAATAATATTTTTCCATTGACATAAAAGTTTTACATATATAATACATAAAATTTAATTGAATGAGTAATTAAGCGATATTTTATTAATTTATAAAAAAAAGACAGGTAAAAAACCTGTCTTTTAGGGGTTAATTTTTATTTTATTAAGAGAGAAATATTTATCATTTAATTTATAATTTATTAATAGAAGAAATCAAGGTTGAGGTAGAATCTATCTGCATCTGTGTCGGAATCGATATCTTTACCATCGAAATATTTAACACTTGCTAAGAGATTTTCTACAGGAACATAGCTAGCACCTATAGCAAAACCTTTTTGATTGTTAAATACATCTTTATATGTTGTAGCAATAGTAACATCTTTACCGAAATGACGATAAGCAACATAAGCTCCCCAAGAACCAGGATCAGCAATATTAGCATTTTTGTATTGAAGTTCTGCCATATAAGCTTGTTTGTCATCGGAATTATCAGATTCAGTATTTACAGCATATTGACCGAGTAAGCCCCAATTATTATCGAAGCGATATAAACCACCTACAGACCAGATATTCATTTTGTCATAATCATATACTGTTTGACCTGCCCATGTACCAATTTGTAGAGCCTGGTTCAATATTAGTCATTACAGCATACATAGCATTAGCATCGAATTTTTCGCTTTTATAATTAAATTGAGTTGCATAGAAATCAGCAGTGAAATCTTTTAATGTTTGACCAGGTAAAATATCTGGGTTATCATGACCAGGATTGTAACGACCTGCTAAAAGAGAAGTAGTGAAGTTTTTATCGCTACCACTTGTAATATCAATTTGAGCACCAGACATATGTTCATCAAGAAGCATACCATAAGTATCAAGAAGAGGAATTCTACCAGCAGTAACAGTAGTATTATGTCCGATAGGTCCTTTAGCATAAACACGAGCTACTACTGTTTTACCATTAGCATCTTCATCAGCTTTCATTTCATAATCGACACGAACATTAGCAGTCCATCCTGTATCGCCAATATAAGCTTTTGGTTCAAGACGGAACATTACTTGGCTAGTGTCATTATCATTATATTTTTTAGTATGTCCGCTCATTCTATCTGTGGCATCACTTGAAGCATCAACATAACGATAACGCAACTCACCTTTCCAAACAACATTATCGGATTTCTTTTCAAGATTAGCAACACGAACGCCAAGGTTATCAAGTTCATCTGCAAATTCAGCGGCTAATTTATCAACGAGAGCTTTATCAGCTTTTTCAAGATCTGTTTTTGCCATAGCACGAGCTACAATTTGAGCCATTTCATAGCGAGTCATAGTATTTTGACCTTGATATGTACCATCTGGATAACCATCAATAACACCATCAGCAGCAAGCGTAGAAACAGCATCATAAGCCCAGCTATCAGCAGGAACATCACTAAAAGGATTATTAGCAGCAAAAGTTGTACTAGCTGCACCAACAACTAAAGCAGCAGTAATTGCAGAGACAAGAGTTTTTTTTAGACATTAATATTTCCTCCAAACGCGATAAAATTATATTATAAATAATTAACTTTCATAATATAAATTAAAGAAAATATAGAGTGTCCAAGTTTCCTCTAAGGTTCAATGCTATAAATATGAAAGTCGA
>ENA-OQCP01001194-OQCP01001194.1-human-gut-metagenome-genome-assembly--contig:-NODE-1194-length-10219-cov-2.818569_pt1 | contig 10219 bp, 22 predicted proteins | sample MGYA00242760_ERZ504583 | MGnify/ENA primary metagenome ERZ504583 (study PRJEB26092, sample SAMD00036308) | human gut metagenome | host: Homo sapiens | study: EMG produced TPA metagenomics assembly of...
TACATCGACTATTACAACAATCGCCGAATCAAATTAAAACTAAACGGCCTGAGCCCTGTGCAATACAGGATTCAGACCGTTGGGGTCGCTTAATTTGATTTTTGTCTAACTTTTGGGGTTCATATCACAGTCGTTTTGTTGTGTTTTTATCATAATATGCAGGGTGCCTTTCCATTTTGAAACAGGGCCCCTTCTGACTTTATTTTATCCAACGAGTGTCGCTTTTGTCAATTGCCAGCTTCACCAAAAATTTTCTCCTGCTTTTGTTGTTTTTTCCAGAACGAATCTTCGCAAAGATCTTTTGCCGTGCCCGGGGCAAAAACCGGAAAATATTTCCGGCGTTTACACAATTCTACCACGATTTGGTGCTAAACTTAAGGCAATGGGAACCGCCGGGTGCCGTTCCTGAACAAGGAAAAGGAGTTTGCCCCATGCAGCATGGTTCCCTGCGCGCTCCGGTGCGCGTTTTCATGGCAGCCAGTTCTGCTGTGCCTGAGCTTTCTGCCGCGCCAAAGGCTGCGGCGGCACAATTGCAGGATGTGAACGGCATCACGCTGCTGTCCTTCGACAGCCAGCAGATCGTCTCCATCGGCAACCAGACCTCGGGCCGGTGCAGCTGGTACGCCCTGCGCTACGCCCGCACCATTCTGGATGGCAAGCCCTGCTCGGGCAGCGGGATGTGGTCGAACGGCGCGGTATGGTCTGCCGCCGGGTACTACGCTTACAGCGGCTCCCTTTCCGACTGCCTTTCCCGCCTGTATGAAGAGCTGCAGGCCGGGCGGCCTGTCATTGTACATCTGAAAAACACCGCCGTCAGCGGCGTGTCCAAGCACACCAACCGCGTGACAAGCTATGAATACCATCTCTCCGGCTCCGGCTGGAAAGAGGTCAATTACCCCCACATCGCCACCAGCAGCACCTACGGACACTGGGTGTGCGTGGTGGGTATCTCCCCCACGGCAGACCCCGAAAACCTGCGGGAGAGCGATTTCTATGCGCTGGACCCCGCGCGGGTCAGCGTGAACGGCACACTGGCCGTAACAAAGCTTTTGGATGGCACCATCTGGACTGATAACTCTCCCTTAAAAGTCGCAGCCTGACGCTCCCTTACAAAACACAACAGCCCCCGGAACATGCAGGGTTCCGGGGGCTTCGTGTTTTGTATCGGGGGGTTACAGCTCCTGATAGGCGCTCATCATGGCGGGGATGAACTGCTTTTTGCGGCTGACCACGCCGGGCAGCGTCCAGCTGCCGTCGGCGGCGGGCCGGCTCTCAAAGCCGTTGCTCAACACCTCGGCGGCGTAGCGGCCGGTGCAGATGACCACGCTCTCCTCCTTGGGCACATCGGTCAGCAGCATGTAGAGATCCTCACGTTCTGCTTGTTGCGGGCCTCCTCCAGATAGGGCTGGAGCAGCGCCTGGGCGGCCTGCAGGTTTTTGCGGGTCATGTAGCTGCCCTGCGCCACGCCAAAGCGGATATCGCCGCACATGAACACCTTGAAGTCCTGCAAAAAGACCTCTTCAGGGGTCTTGCCGTCCAGTTTTTCACCAGCCTCGAACATTTCGGTGGAAAACTCTTCGATGTCCACACCTGCGATCTTGGCCAGACGCTTGGCGGCGTTTTCATCCACGGGGGTGCAGGTGGGGCTGCGGAAGGCCAGCGTATCCGAGAGGATGGCCGCCAGCAGCAGGCCCGCGATCTGGGGCGGGATGTCCACACCGTTTTCATCGTACATCTGGGTGATGATGGTGGCGGTGCAGCCCACGGGCTGGTTGCGGAAGTAGACCGGGCCGCTGGTCTCCAGACTGCCGATGCGGTGGTGGTCGATGATCTCCAGGATCTCGGCCTGATCAAAGCCCTCCACGGCCTGGGTGGCCTCGTTGTGGTCCACCAGAATGATGCGCCGCTTGCGCAGGGCAATGACGTTGCGGCGGCTGACCATGCCGCAGTATTTGCCGTCCTCATCAAGGATGGGGAAATAGCGGTGGCGCACCTTTGCCATCACCCGCAGCACATCGGCAACAGGGGTGACGAGGGTGAATTTGAGGATGTTGTCCCGGGTCATATAATAGGAGATGGGGCGCACTGGCTGATGAGCTTGCCCGCCGCATAGGTATCCTCGGGGGTGGTCATAATGCAACGCCGGTCTCATCGGCAATGCGCTGGATGGTGCGGCCCACCTTGGCCCCATTGCAGATGATGAGCAGGGAGGCTTCCTTTTCAATGGCGCAGAGCTGGCTTTCGTACCGGTTGCTCAGAATGACGATATCCCCCTTTTCCACGCTGCTTTCCAGCATCTCGGGGGTGGCGGTGCCGATCTTGATGTGGCCGGTGGTGCAGACCGCGTCTGCATCGCCCACCACCATGGTGCCGTTCAGCGTTTCAAGGATGTTCTTATAAGAGGTACGGCTCTTGGCCAGCACCGCGGTATCGAACACATCCATGTTGGCGGTGGCAAGATCCTTCACCGTGATGATGCCCTCCAGCTCGTTGTCCGCGCTGGTGATGGACAGGGTGTCGATCTGCTGGTCGCGCATGATCTTCCATGCGCGGCGCAGGCTGGTGGAGCCCGGGATGCCCGGCATCTCGCGGTAATCCACGTCCCGGATCTTGGGGTTCACGTCAGTGCACATCCGGGGCGGCGTGACACCGAACTTTTTCAGGACGAACTCGGTCTCCTGATTCATTTTACCGGCACGGCGCGGCTCACAGACCAGCGTGCTGGTGCGGTTTTTGAGCTCCGCATAGGCAATGGCGGAGCAGATGGAATCGGTATCGGGGTTGCGGTGCCCGATGACCACGACCTTGTGTGCTTCTTTTGGCATAGGTTGTTCCCCTCTCTGGGTCAGATTCATTTACCTTCCGATCGGCTCCATACCCCAAACCACCGGGCACGGCTGCCAGCTACATTTTAACACAACCGGCCCCGGGGGTAAAGGCGGCAGATATCTTTTTCTTGACAGCGTCTCAAAAATCGTCTATCCTTACCCTGAAATTTTTTCTCTTTGGAGGTTCCCCCATGAAAAAGCTGTTCCGCGCCCTTTCCCTCTGCCTGACGCTGGCCCTGTGCGTGTCCGGCAGCACCGCCGCGCTGGCCGAGGCTCCCGCCGCCACGCCCGCCCCCCAGGACCAACGTGTCATCACCGATGTAAGCCCCTTGAGGATCAGATCCGCAACATCGTCGGCTTTACCACCAGCACCGGCGCCCCTACGATTTTGAACAGGCCGACCATAGATCTGCCGTGCAGGCCTACGGTGCAGAACCCGCCGAGGGTGCCGTGGCCCTGCTGCGCATCTACGCCCGGGCCGAGGACCGGGGCGATGCCTCCATCAATTCCAGCGGCCACTCCTTCCTCTCGGTGCGGAACGTCTCTGACCACGACATCGAGGTGGGCGGCCTGCGGATCGCGCCCAACACTGAGATGACCTTCAGCCCCCGCGGCAACCGCTGGGAGCACACCGGCATCTGGTACAATCTGGAGGGCTACTACAAGCGCTATCTGGCCGATTCCTACTACCAGAACATCTACGCTGTCCAGACTTCGCTGGATCAGGGCCAGCTGGACGTGGTCAACCGCAACCTTGCCAAATCTGACCACTGGTCGGCCTACTTCAACTGCGCCGCCTTTACCGAGAGCATGTGGAACGCTGTCTGCGCCGACACCCTTTCCGCCGGGCAGCCCTACACCCCGGAGAACCTGCGGAACGACATTCTGGCCAAGTACGGCGATCTGGCCGCATACAACCCCCAGATCCCCTACGACTACATCGTTTATTACGGCACCAGCCTGACCCCCAGCAAAGAGTTTGCCTGATTTTTCGATTTGTTGGATACAACATCTTGATTTTCACGTCATTCCGCGCTATCATGGGTGTGTTTGAATCCACGCGCCAAGGGAGGACACCATGACAGACGCATCGACCACATCAAGACCGCTGTTCAACCGTCAACAGCTCATCTCACTTTTCCTGCCGCTGGTGGCAGAGCAGGCCCTCAGCATCTCCATCGGTCTGGCGGACACCCTGATGGTCTCCTCGGTGGGCGAAGCCGCCGTTTCGGGCGTGAGCCTGGTGGACTCCTTCAATGTGCTGATGATCCAGCTGCTCAGCGCACTGGCCACCGGCGGCGCGGTGGTCGCCAGCCAGTACATCGGCCACCGGGAGCCAAACGGGCCAAGGCCAGCGCCGCACAGATCATGTTCATTATGATCTCGCTCAGCGTGGTCACCGCCGTCATCGTGGCGGTGGGGCGGCACGCCATCCTGCGGGGCATCTTCGGCTCCATTGACGCGGATGTGATGCGCTACGCTGAGACCTATTTTCTGCTCTCGGCCCTGAGCTATCCCTTTATCGGCGTGTACAACGCCGGTGCGGCTCTGTTCCGCGCCCAGGGCAACAGCAAGATCAGTATGCTTTCCAGCCTGGTGATGAACGTGGTGAACATTGGCGGCAACGCCATCCTGATCTACGGGTTCGGCATGGGCGTGATGGGTGCGGCCACCGCCAGCCTCGTAAGCCGGATGATAGCCTGCTTCACCGTGATGTTCCTGCTGCAGAAGCCGGATTGTGCGCTGCGCATCGACCACCTCACCGACCTGAAGCCAGATCTCGACCTCATCAAGCGCATCCTGAAAGTCGGCATTCCCGCCGGCATCGAGAACGGCATGTTCCAGATCGGCAAGCTGTCGGTCTCCAGCCTGACCAGCACGCTGGCACCGCCGCCATTGCCGCAAACGCCGTGGCAGGCAACATCTCCAGCTTCCTCAACGTGCCCGCCTCCGCCGTTGGCATCGGCGCGCTGACCGTTGTGGGCCAGTGTCTGGGTGCCGGGGAAAAGGCACAGGCCAAGCGCTATTCCCGCCTGCTGCTCCTGACCGCCTACGCCGGGGACTGGGTGATGAATCTTTCCGGCCTGTTCTTCCTGAACAAGCTGGCGCTCTCCTGGTTCAACCTCTCGCCGGAGCCTACGGCATGGCACTGGAGCTGATGGTCTGGTTCAACGCTGTATCGCTGATCCTGTGGCCCTCCAGCTTCACCCTGCCCAACATCCTGCGCGCCGCCGGAGATGCCGCCTTTACCATGACGGTCAGCGTTGTCTCCATGTGGGTGTTCCGGGTGGCCTTCTGCTACCTGATGGTGCTCAAGTTCCACTGCGGCCTGCTGTTCATCTGGCTTGGCATGTTCCTGGATTGGGCCATGCGCTCGCTGTTCTTCTGCGTCCGCTTTGTCCGCGGCAAGTGGATGGAACAAAAGGTGATCTGAGTTTCCGTATATCCGGCCCTCTCCGCCATTGCAGTTTTGGCGGGGAGGGCTTTTTTGTGCAGGAAACCCGCATCCTGTCTCGTATCAATAGGCAGAAGCTTCTCTCCCCTGCATCCGCTTCCCCAAAGCATACCAAATTCCGCGCGGATGTGTTCACGATTTTGTCAGCTTTTTGTCTTGTTTTCTTCGTCTTTGCGCGGTATAATCATACGCTGCAAAGAACTTTAGGCGGGGCTGCGGCCCCATTCCAGAAAAGGAAGTGTGTTCCATGCGCAACTGGTTTTCCCGCCATCCCGTTTCGTTCATGGCGTTTTATCTCCTGTTTTACCTTTCGGCGTTCCATTGGCTCGAAGTCCATATTGCCGTGCCCGATGTTCTGGTGCACTGCCATCTGGATGACCTGATCCCCTTTTGCAAATATGCCATCGTGCCCTACTTTGCGTGGTTTTTGTGGATCCCGTTCACCCTGTTCTACCTGCTGTGGAAAGCGCCCCGGGCCGACTTCTGGCGGCTCTGCCTGCCCCTGTTTGCGGGCATGACCATTGCGCTGGCCTGCTATGTCATCCTGCCCACCGGGCTGGACCTGCGGCCCTACCGGGTGTACGGCTCCGACTTCTTTGCACGGACGGTGCGGTGGCTTTATTCCACCGACACGCCGATGAATGTCTGCCCCTCCATCCATGTGTTCAACTCGGTCACCCTGATGATGGCCTATTACCGCAGCCGCATCTTTGAAACGCCGGGCCGCCGCTGGATGCGGCCTGCTTCGGCGGTGCTGTGCATGTCCATCATTGCGTCCACGGTCCTGCTCAAGCAGCACAGCTGCATTGGATGTATTGCTGGGCATCCTGCTGGCCATGGTTCTGGATACGGCCATGACCGCACTGGAACGCAGCGACGCAAGAGCCTTGCAGCGGCTGTGAATCTGTACGGAAAAACACCCATGCCGGCGCTGGCATGGGTGTTTTGCATTTTGGGGCATTACGGAGCCGGAGCAGTAAACTCTTTCAGGTGCGCTGTATCCAGCTCTTCGGCATCTTTGGCCGCTGATGTATAGGAAATTTTCAGATATTTCAGGGTCGTATCGTTTGCCAGCAGTTTTTTGCAGGTTTCCGTATCAAACGTGATGTTGTTGGTCAGATCCAGCCAGATCAGCTGCGGCATCTGGGTCAGGGGAGTATAATCCATGTCTTTGTAGGTTTCCTGTGCCCCCTGAGAGAGGGACATACTCAGATACTGCACACTGCTCTCCGCCAGCGGGGCAAAGCTGTCGATCTCCGGCCCATGGTACAGCTGCAGAAAGCTCAGATTTTCCATCTGCTTCAGCGGTTCCAGCGAACCGATCCGGGTCACGTCCAGTCTCAGGACCGCAAGTCAGCTCCGGCCAGCTGGGTCAGATCGACCTCACTGCCGGTGATCCACAGCATCTTCAGCGACTTCATCTGCGCCAGCGCCGAAAGGTCGGAGACATTGGAATCCGCCCGGATCCCGTCACTGCCATACTTCAGCTCTACCACAGAATCCAGCTTTGCAAAGGTCGGGAATGCGCTGCTCTCCACACTGGGCACACTCAAAAGCATCAGATTTTTGCATTCTTCCAGACCTGTCAGATCTGTAATGGGTGGGGCTCCCCTTCTATTATTGACCGACAATACCTGCAAGCTGTCAAAATGCCGCAGATCTGCCAGAGAGGTCACCGGATCATACGTTCCCTTTACGCTGACTGCGCAGGCTGCCAGCTGCTCATTGCTGCTGACGTTTCCCCCAATGTCCACCCCATCCGGTGCATCTTTGACGAGGAGATCTTTCACACCGGTTCCGGAATTTATCGTGACTCGCTGATAATCCCAGACATCGCTGTGTAGATATCCCCTTCCGGGCGGTCAAGCCATTTCCGGACGTGCTTTTCCATCACCGGGTCCTGCCACTCAATGACATAATCCTCCCCATGTTCGGCGTGACTGGCCGGAACCGTAAGTGTCGTCTGCTGAACGAAAACATCCTGCATTTCCGAACGGAAAGGTCCCGGTCTCAGATTCAAAGAGCCTGCACATGCGCTGAACAAAAGCATTGTGCAGATCAACAGGCTCGACGCTTTTAATATTTTACGCATAGCAGGCTCCTTTCTGTTTTAGTCTATTTGCGTAACACTCTCGTTCTCATTATCATTCTTTTTACGAGTTGTCTGATTGGGAATTTGAGACATTACTTCATTACTCGAATAGTCGCCATTTTCGCATACCACATATACCCATATAGTTGTGTAATAATATGTGTATTCCGTCCATGTTCTTTCAATATTAAGTACGCCACCACATTTCGGACACTCAGGAAAAAAAGCGGCTGCACTCCTTCATCTTCTGGCTCAGCAGCAAATGCACCAAGCGGCATCGCACACACAAGTGTCAATACCACCAATAGACCAGCTAACATCTTTTTCATTTTACTTCCTCCAATCTTTGTTGTGATTTTCGCCATTTATATTCTACCATAAGAGTATTATTTTGTAAATAATAAACCACAATCTTTACCGTTTCCAGTGAAAGATTGTGGTTTTGCTTAAAACAGATTTTCCGGCAGGCAGATATCCGCCTTGGGTACTTTTGCCCAGGAAAAGTCTGCAATGAGGCTTTCCGGGGTGCGGGGGGCCAGTTCAGGTTGGAGACCATAGGCAAAGGCAAGCCTGCCCACGATCTCTTCCGCCGTATACTTTGCCCGCAGGTTTTCCAGGCTCTGGTCCCCGTCCCGTTTGGACAGGCGGCGGCCATCCGGGGCCAGCAGGAGCGGACAGTGGGCGAACTGCGGCGCTTTCAGACCCAGCAGACGATAGAGATAGAGCTGCCGGGCGGTGGAAGAGAGCAGGTCCGCGCCCCGCACCACCTCCGTCACGCCCATGCGGGCATCGTCCACCACCACAGCCAGCTGGTAGGCAAACACGCCATCGGCGCGGCGGAGGTAGAAATCCCCGCAGTCGCGGAGCAGGTTCTCGGTGTGGGGGCCATACAGCCATCGGTGAAGGCGATGTCCTCATCGGGCACCATGAGCCGATAGGCCGGAGCCTTCTTTTTGCGCTTCTCGGCGATCTGCTCCGCCGTCAGCCCCCGGCAGGTGCCGGGATAGATGACGTTGCCATCCGACGTATGGGGCGCGCTGGCGGCATGGAGCTGGGCACGGGAGCAGAAACAGGGGTAAACAAGGCCCTGTGCTTCCAGTTTGTTATAGCTCTCGGTGTAGATGGCGGCGCACTCGCTCTGGTAATAGGGGCCGTTGGGGCCGCCGCTGCTGCCGCCTCATCCCAGAAAAGGCCCAGCCAGCGCAGGTCCTCTTCCAGTGCGTCGGCATATTTGCGGGGGCAGCGCTCGGCATCCAGATCCTCAATGCGCAGAACGATGCGCCCGCCCTGATGTTTGGCACTGAGCCAGGCCAGCAGGCTGCAGGCCAAATTGCCCAGATGCAGCCGCCCGCTGGGGCTGGGGGCAAAGCGCCCGGTCACAGCGCTCACAGGCCCAGCTTCCACTCGCCGTCCACAGGCTGGGAGATGGGCGTGTTATAGAACTCTGCTACAGCCTTTGCCATGTACTCGGCATCCTTGCAGCTGGCGGTCTCCATTGCGGAATGCATGGCCAGCTGTGCCAGACCGATATCCACCATGGGGATCAGGATCTGGTGGCCCAGCAGGTTGCCCAGCGTGGAGCCGCGGGAACATCCGCGCGGTTTGCGGCCACCTGCACCGGCACACCGGCCTTTTTGCAGATCTCGGCAAAGGCAGCGCCGGTAAAGCCGCTGGTGGTGTAGGTCTGGCGGGCATTGTACTTCAGCAGCACACCGCCGCCCATGACCGCCACGTTGGCGGGATCGCTCTTTTCGGGGTGGTTGGGGTGGGTGACGTGGCCATTGTCGCGCTCAGCAGCAGGCTGTTGGTGCAGGCGCGGATGCTCTGCTCCCGGGTGACCCCCAGTTTTTCCTCAATGCGGGCCAGCACATTGGCCATCAGGGTGCCCTGTGCGCCCTGCCGGCTGGAGGAGCCCACCTCCTCGTTGTCGAACATGACCCACATATCGCCCCGGCCTTCCTCCTCGCCACGGCCCTGCAGGAAGCCCCACAGGGTGGTGTAGGCGCATTCCAGGTCATCGATGCGGCCGGACATGAAGTATTCGCCCTTCAGCCACCGCGCTCGGCCTTTTCGCGGTGCAGAGCACCAGGTCAGCGTCCACGATGTCCTCAGCCTTGACCCCGGCTTCCTCAGCCAGAGCGTCCCGCAGTGGAGCCTGCCTCACCAAAGATGGGCTGCAGATCCACCTGAGGTTGTACTTCATGCCGTTGTTCAGGTCATGGCTGAAGTGGATGCAGAGGTTGGGGATGACAGCCAGCGCCCGGTCGGGGTGGACCAGCAGGCTCCGGATGCCGTTCTCCGTGCGGACCAGAATGCGGCCCGCCACACTCAGGGGCCGGTCCAGCCAGGTGGGCATGATCATGCCGCCGTAGCCCTCGGTCTCCGCCTTGGCAAAGACCGTGTCCTTGCCGCCGTCCAGCTGCTTGATGCGCCAGGTGGAGAATCGCTGTGGCTGGCGGTGACATGCCAGCCGGTCAGCTCACCCTTGGGCATCCGCCATGCCAGCACGGCAGAGCCGTTGCGGGTGGTGTAATATCTGCCGCCGGGCACCAGCTCCCAGGCTGCGCTCTCGGGACAGTTCTGGTAGCCGTTCTCTTCCAGGAGCTTCACAGCCGCAGCCGTGGAGTGGAAGGCGCTGACACCGGCGTTCAGGAAATCGAAGAGACCTTCGACGGAAAAGGTGTTATTCTGCATTTTATGTTCTCCTTTATTTTCAGGTTATCCGCTGCTAAACCTCTCCGTCATTGCCTCGCAATGCCACTTGTCCGGGTTGCGGCTCCCAACATTCACTTCGTGCAAAGTATTGCACTTGTGCCTTGTTGGCCGCTGCCCCAACAACAACTT
>ENA-OQCP01001195-OQCP01001195.1-human-gut-metagenome-genome-assembly--contig:-NODE-1195-length-10215-cov-1.362510_pt1 | contig 10215 bp, 12 predicted proteins | sample MGYA00242760_ERZ504583 | MGnify/ENA primary metagenome ERZ504583 (study PRJEB26092, sample SAMD00036308) | human gut metagenome | host: Homo sapiens | study: EMG produced TPA metagenomics assembly of...
TTCAAAAGCAGATGCATTTATTAGGTGAAGAAATTAAAAATTGGCTAGAACAAAAAAATGAAATATTGATTTGTTTGGGCGATAAGACAAAAATAGCATATTTACAAGATGTATTAGAGCAACAAAAAATACCTGTATCACGAGAAAGTGAGCCAAAAGAATTATCCAAAGATAGAGTTACATTTATCGTAGGTTCACTTTTAAATGGTTTTGAATTCCCTCAATCTCGATTGGTGGTAATCACAGAAAAAGATATTTTGGGTCGTCAAAAGAAAAAGTTAAGACCTCGTCAATCGGGTAAAAATAAAAATGATAAAATAGCTCATTTTAGAGATATAAATATTGGCGATTATGTTGTACATGTAAATCATGGTATTGGTAAATATCTAGGTGTGGAAACATTGACAATAGGCAATGTTCATCGTGATATTTACATATAAAATACAGCGGTACAGATAAATTATTCGTGCCAACAGACCAAGTGCATTTAATCCAAAAATATATTGGCTCTGAAGGTGATGTACCTCGTTTATCTAAGATGAATGGTACAGCATGGAAAAAAGCAAAGGCAAAAGCAAAAGCTTCTGTAGAAAATATTGCTAAAGATTTAATCAATCTCTATGCAGAACGTAAAAATGGCAAAGGTTTTTGCATTTGCTCCAGATACGCCATGGCAAAAAGAATTTGAAGATGCTTTTCCTTATGAAGAAACTCCTGACCAATTAAAAGCGATAGCAGAGATAAAAGCAGATATGGAAAAACCTGTTCCTATGGATAGACTTTTATGCGGTGATGTAGCTTTGGTAAAACAGAAGTAGCCATTAGAGCTGCTTTTAAAGCTGTAATGAGCAACAAACAAGTTGCTGTATTAGTGCCGACTACTGTATTAGTGCAACAACATTATCAGACTTTTAGCAATCGTTTTAATGATTTTGGACCGAAAATCGGCATTATTTGTAGATTTAATAGCCCAAAAGAACAAAAGAAAGTTTTAGAAGATTTGGCAACAGGTCAAATTGATATCTTGATTGGTACTCATGCTATTTTAAATGAGAAAAAAGTAAAATTTAAAGATTTAGGTTTATTGATTGTTGATGAAGAACAGCGTTTTGGCGTAAAACAAAAAGAAAAAATAAAACACATAAGTAAAAATATTGATGTATTATCTTTGAGTGCAACACCTATACCACGTACACTCCATATGTCTCTTGTAGGTGCTAGAGATATGTCTGTTATCGAAACACCACCGCAAGAGCGTTTCCCTGTGCAGACTTATGTAATTGAAAATAATGATATGATTATCAAAGACGCTATTAAGCGTGAAGTTCGCCGTGGTGGTCAGGTATATTTTATTTACAATAGAGTAGAAACTATAGATAAGATGTATTTGCATTTATTATCTATGCTTCCTGATGTAAAAATAGGGATAGCTCATGGTCAGATGAGTGAAGAAGAATTAGAAAGGGCTATGCTCAATTTTTATGAAGGAAAATACGATATCTTATTGGCTACAAGCATTATTGAAAATGGTTTAGATGTATCAAATGCTAATACTATAATTATTTATGATGCAGATTATTTTGGACTATCTCAGCTCTATCAGATGCGAGGTCGTGTAGGTCGTTCAAAACAAATGGCATTTGCATATTTTATTTATCAGAAAGATAAAATCTTATCTGAAATGGCAGAAAAGAGATTGCAGGCAATAAAAGAATTTGCTCAATTAGGTTCTGGATTTAAAATCGCTATGCGAGATTTAGAAATTCGCGGTGCTGGTGATTTATTAGGTTCTCAACAACATGGTCATATTTCTAGTGTAGGTTTTGAAATGTATTGTCGTCTATTAGAAGAAGCAGTAGAAACATTGCAAACAGGTAAAGAGCCAGAAAAAGTAGTAGAACCGATAATTGAATTGAAAGAAGATGCTTATTTAGATGGAGAATATATAAATGACGCCACTAATAAGATTGAAATTTATCAAGCATTGCAGCAATACGAACAGATGAACATGCAGACCAATTAGAGGAAGAATTAATCGACCGTTTTGGTGCATTGACTGAACCTGTAAAGAAAATAATGCAAGTAGCACGATTGAAAAATTATGCTCGTAAATTAAAAATAAAATCTATTATTGAAAAACCTGCTTTTGTGGAAATATGTTTTGATAAAGCACCAAATATAGAGCCAGAAAATATGCTTTTAGCGAAAAAGCAATTTGATAATTTATTAAAATTTGTGCCAAAAACAAAATACGATACAGATAAAAATTACGCCAATAAATAAAAAACATATAATAAATTTATGTTTAAAAGTAGTAAAAAGTCTTAACAAGGTTGAAAAATTAACAGAAGATGACTCTTAAAAAAAGAGGAGAAAAAATAATGAAAAAATATGAAAGTATTTATCATGATTTATTGGCTTTGATTGAAAATAATAAAATTAAAGCTGGAGAAAAATTGCCTAGTGAGTTTGATTTACAAAATAAATATCAAGCTTCACGAGATACAATTAGAAAAGCATTATTATTATTATCTCAAAATGGATATATTCAAAAATCACAGGGAAAAGGTTCAATTGTATTAGATATCAATAGATTAATTTTCCAGTATCAGGCTTACTAGTTTTAAAGAAATTGCAAGTGATATAAAAGGCAAAGTTGAAACTATCGTGCATACTTGTGAATGTATTGAGCCAGATGAAGAAATAAAAAAATTATTGATGCTAAAAAATGGTACTAAAGTTTGGTATATAGAACGTGTACGTAAAATAAATGGAGAAGCTGTGATTTTTGATACGGATATTTTGAATGCTGATATCGTATCTAATTTAACAGTGGATATAGTACAAAATTCTTTATATGAATACATTGAAAATACTTTAGGTTTAAGAATTGGCTATGCTAAAAAAGAGATAACATGTAGAGCTATAAATTCTCGAGATTGAGAAATTAATGGACTTAAAAAATTATGATATGTTGATTAATATAGCTTCTTTCGTATTTTTAGAAGATACAACATTATTTCAATACACTTTATCTAGACATAGACCAGATAAATTTCGCTTTAGTGATTTTGCACGTAGAACAAGACAAAATTTTATTTAATATGCTCATTTACCTTATAACTTTTTGTTATTAAGGTATTTTTTATGATTGACAAACTTGTACGTACATGATATATTTAAGATGTTTAATAGATGTACGTACAAGTTAAGGGGCTTTGAGAGATTAAGGAGGATATTATGTCGAAATTTACAGAAGATGCAAAATTATTATTAGAATATATCGGAGGTAAGATAATATAAAAGCGGTAACACATTGTGTAACACGTATGCGCTTTGTATTGATTGATGAGAAAAAAGCTGATGTGAAAAAAATTGAAAGTTTAAAATCAGCAAAAGGAACTTTTACTCAAGCAGGACAATTCCAAGTTATTATCGGTAATGAAGTTAGTGAGTTTTATAATGAATTCACTAAAATTGCAGGCATTGATGGTGTAAGTAAAGATGCAGTAAAAACGGCAGCAAAATCCAATCAGACATTTGTACAAAAATTGATGGCAAATTTAGCAGAAATATTTACACCACTTATTCCAGCACTTATCTGTGGTGGTCTTATTTTAGGCTTTAGATCGGTTATTGGTGATATTAAATTAGTTGAAGATGGTACAAAAACTTTAGTCGAAACTTCCCAGTTTTTTGCAGGTTTATATAGCTTTTTATGGTTGATAGGTGAAGCGATTTTCCATTTCTTACCAGTGGGCATTGTATGGTCTATTACTAGAAAAATGGGAACTACACAAATTTTAGGTATTATTTTAGGTTTGACTTTAGTATCTCCACAATTATTAAATGCTTATAATATGGCACCGGGAACTGTTCCTCCTGTATGGGATTTTGGTTTTGTTCAAATTGAAATGGTAGGTTATCAAGCACAAGTAATACCTGCTATTTTAGCTGCATTTATTTTAGTTTATTTGGAAAAATTCTGGCGTCGCATTACACCTGATTATATTTCTATGATAATAGTGCCTTTATTTAGCTTAATACCAGCTGTAATTTTGGCACATACAGTAGTAGGTCCTATTGGTTGGGCTATCGGTTCTTTTATTGCTAATGCTGTTTATGCAGGTCTTACTTCTAGTTTTGGTTGGCTTTTTGCTGGTGTATTTGGTTTCTTCTATGCTCCACTTGTTATCACAGGTTTGCATCATATGACAAATGCTATTGACCTTCAACTTATGAGTCAATTCAATTGGTACTATTTTATGGCCAATGGTAGCACTTTCTAATATCGCTCAAGGTTCAGCAGTATTAGCTATGATTTTCTTACAACGCAAAAATGAACGTGCAAAACAGATTAATGTTCCAGCTTGTATTTCCTGTTATTTAGGTGTTACAGAACCTGCTTTATTTGGGGTAAACTTAAAATATGGTTTTCCATTTATTTGTGGTTTAGTTGGCTCTTGTATTGCAGCTATGATTTCTGTATCTAGTGGAGTTATGGCAAGTTCTATCGGTGTTGGCGGTATACCAGGCATTTTATCTATTAAACCTCAATTTATGTTTATGTTCTTTATCGCTATGATTGTAGCTTTTTGTATCCCATTTATTTTGACTACAGTTGTGGGTAAGAAAAAATTAACTAGCGAAGATATCTCTGGTGTGGATATTAAACAAGCAGAATTTACAGAAACTGAAAATATTGATAGTGAAGAAAATAAAGTAGATGCAGTAGCAGAAAATTTCCAAGCACCAATAACAGGTATTACTAAAAAATTAAGTGATATTGAAGATAAAGGTTTTGCTAGCGGTGCTATGGGCGAAGGTTTTGCTATTGAAATGCAAGATGGAAAAGTAGTAGCTCCATTTTCTGGTGAAGTCATGGTATGTTTCCCAACAGGTCATGCTTATGGTTTAAAATCAAATGATGGTAAAGAAATTTTTAATTCATATTGGTATGGATACAGTAGAACTTGACGGAAAAGGTTTTGATGTAAAAGTACAGGCAGGTCAAAAGATAAAACAAGGTGATGTTTTAGTTAATGTAGATATAGATTATGTAAAATCTCAAGGAAAATCTTTAGTAACACCAATTGTATTTACAGATGGACGTAAAGTCGAACTTTTACAAGAAAATGTAGCTGTAAAAGCTGGAGATGAAAATATAATAAAATTATAATTATCTATAGATAGTATTTGATGAGATAAAACATTAGAAGGAAGGCATTTTTTCTATGAATGATTTTAAAAAAGAAGTAGTATATCAGATTTATCCAAAATCTTTTAAAGATACAAATGGCACAGGTACAGGCGATTTAAAAGGTGTAATCGAAAAATTAGATTATTTACAAACTCTAGGTGTTGATTATATTTGGCTTACTCCATTTTATGTATCACCACAAAATGATAACGGCTATGATGTGGCAGATTATTATAATATTGACCCTAGTTATGGGACTATGGAAGATGTAGAAAATTTAATTGCTGAAGCGAAAAAACGCAATATTTATTTGATGATGGACATGGTATTCAATCATGTATCTACAGAACATATTTGGTTTAAAAAAGCTATGGCAGGAGAAGAAAAATATTTAAATTATTTTTTCTTCAAACAAGGTAAAGCAAATAATCAACCACCTACAAATTGGAATAGTAAATTTGGTGGCCCTGCATGGGAATATGTGGAAAAATTTGATAAATGGTATTTGCACTTATTCGATAAGACACAGGCTGATTTAAATTGGGAAAATCCTGAAGTTCGTGAAGAAGTAAAAAATATCGTACGTTTTTGGATGGAAAAAGGCATAAAAGGTTTCCGTTTTGATGTCATTAATTTAATCAGTAAAGCTGGTTTTGAAGATGATTTTTCTGTAGATGGAGATGGCAGAAGCTTTTATACAGATGGACCACGTATTCATGAATTTTTACAAGAATTAGCTAGAGATAGTTTTGCTAAAAATAAAGATATCATCACTGTTGGTGAAATGAGTAGCACTACTATGGAAAATTGTTATAAATACGCTGGTGAAAAAACAGGCGAACTTTCTATGGTATTTACTTTCCATCATTTAAAAGTGGATTTTATGGGCAATGAAAAATGGGTACTTGTGCCAACTGACTTTATGAAGTTGAAACAGTTGATTTTTGATTGGCAGATAAATATGGAAAAAAATAATGCTTGGAATGCTGTTTTTTGGTGCAATCATGACCAGCCACGTGTAATATCTCGCTTTGGTAGTGATGATAAATATCACAAAGAATCAGGCAAAATGTTGGCAACATTGATACATTGTTTGCGAGGAACACCATATATTTATCAAGGTGAAGAAATCGGAATGACTAATCCTCATTTTAAATCCATTGAACAATATCGCGATGTAGAAGTCTAAATCATTATCAAATTTTACAAGATAAAGGCATGACAAAAGAGCAAGCTTTGATGATTTTAGATGTACATTCTCGTGATAATTCAAGAACTCCTATGCAATGGGACGATAGTATAAATGCAGGATTTACAACAGGAACTCCTTGGATACAGACAGCAGATAATTACACTGAGATAAATGTAAAAAATAGTTTAGAAGATAAGGACTCTATTTTCTATTATTATCAAAAATTAATTCAGTTGCGTAAAAATTATGATGTGATAGCTTATGGAGATATAAAACCATTACTTCGCGAAGATAAAAGAGTATTTGCTTATGAACGCAATTATAAAGGTCAAAAATTAATTGTAATCTGTAATTTCTATCCAACAACATATGAAATAGAATTGCCATATGACCTTTCAAATTACAAATGCATATTAAATAATTATAAAAATGAAGCAAAAGCAAAAAAAATTGCATTAAAACCTTATGAAACCTTAGTTTATTGCAATCTTTGATTGACAAATCACTTTTCTTGCTTTATATTTATAGTAATCACAATCCATAGTAACCGCACGGTTTTCCACAGCGGTTACTTTTTTTCTGAAAGAAGTGGAAGGTATAATATGGGACAAATAACAATTGTAGGCTTAGGACCAGGCGATTTTGGTCTTATTACTTTAGATACTTGGGATAAAATAATAAATACAGATAAATTGATTTTGCGTACTGCTATTCACCCTACAGTAGCTGAATTAGATAAACGAAATGTAGTTTATACTTCTTGTGATGAATTTTATGAACAAGGGGCTTCTTTTGATGATGTGTATAATAGCATTGCTCAAAAATTGATTGAAGAAGCTAAAAATGGTCATGATGTAGTATATGCTGTTCCAGGTAGTCCACTTGTTGCAGAAAGAACAGTAGTGATTATCAGACAAAAAGCCAAAGAAGCTGGTGTGAAATTAAACATCATGCCAGGTATGAGCTTTATGGAAGTTTTATATCAGCGCTTAAATATAGACCTATTGATGGGCTCACTATTTTAGATGCTTGCGATTTAGAAAACTTGCCAAGTGAAATGCCATCAGCACTTGTAATCACGCAAGTATATAATCAGCACGTAGCTTCAGATACAAAATTGACTTTGATGGAAAATTATCCAGAAGATTATCCAGTAACATTCATTCGCAATTTGAGTTTGCCAGATGAAGAAATTCGCGAAATTCCTCTATATGAATTAGACCGTCAACCTCATATTGACCATTTGACAAGTTTATATATAGGAAAAATGCCAAAAAATTGAGCAAACTTTGATTTAGAGCCATTAGAAGATGTAGTAAAAACACTTCGTAGCCCTGGCGGTTGTCCATGGGATATCGTGCAGACACATAAATCTCTTCGTCGTAACTTGATTGAAGAAGTTTATGAAGTTATTGAAGCTATAGATTTAGAAGATGAAAAATTGCTCTGTGAAGAACTTGGCGATTTATTGATGCAAGTAGTATTCCATGCTCGTATGGCAGAAGAAGCTAAATTATTCTCTATGCAAGATGTTATCGATGGTATAACTGAAAAATTAATTCGTCGTCATCCACATGTTTTCGGTGATGTCGATGTAAAAGATGCAGGTGAAGTTTTAGCTAATTGGGAAGCTATCAAACAAGCGGAAAAAACAGAAAGAACTTCAATTTTAGATGGTGTGCCAAAAGATTTACCATCACTTATGGCTGCTTATAAATTACAACATAAGGCAGCAAAAGTAGGTTTTGATTGGCCAGACATTGATCCTGTATGGGATAAATTAGAAGAAGAACTTCGTGAATTAGAAGAAGCTATTGTCGATGGACAAAAAGAAAAAATAGAAGAAGAACTAGGCGATGTATTTTTATTACAATTGTAATATTTCTCGTTTCTTAAAAATAGACCCAGAAGTGGCTTTGACTGGCACAAATCGCAAATTTAGAAGAAGATTTTCCTATATTGAAGAAAAAGTAAAAGCTAAACAACAAAATTGGGAAAGTTTATCTTTGATTGATTTAGATGAATTGTGGCAAGAAGCTAAACTTCAAGATGAAAAATAATTAAATAAATATAAATAAGGACTTGATTAAGTCTTATATGATGAGATAATAAGGTGGTTTTATAATCTCATGATATAAGGATTTAATGTTGTGAAATAATCCTTACAAAATAAGAGTTTTGCCGTAATTTATATATAAATTAGACTCTTATTTAGAGGAAATACCTCTTTAGCGGCGAACAATTATATTTGATAATAATTTTAAAGGAGGCTATCTTCGTGAATAAATCCGAATTAGTAGCAAGTGTTGCTGAAGTAGCAGAATTAACAAAAAAAGATGCAGAAAAAGCTGTTAACGCTGTTTTTGCAAGTGTACAAAAAGCTCTTGTTGAAGATGACAAAGTACAAATTATTGGTTTTGGTACTTTCGAAGTTAGAACTCGTGCAGCTCGTAAAGGTCGTAACCCACAGACTGGCGAAACTATCGAAATTCCTGCTTCCAAAAACCCAGTATTCAAAGCTGGTAAAGCTTTAAAAGAAGCTGTAAATCAGTAATTCTTAATTGAATAAACGTTAAGAAATGATAAAAGTCGAGTTTTTAATATCACGTGATATTTAGACTCGGCTTTATTTTTTAGAATGATGAAGAAATGGTGAAGTTTATGGAGAAAATAGCTTTAATCACAGGTGGGACATCTGGTATAGGTCTTGAATGTGCTAAAAAATTTTTAGTAAATAAAATAAATGTGATTTTAGTAGGTAGAAATAAAGATAAATATATAGAAGCTAGAAAATATTTAAAATCATTTATCACAAAAGATGTATTTTGCGATTTTATTCAAGCAGATATCAGCAGTGCTAAAAATTGCAAGAGCAATCATAGATACAGTGATTGAGAAATATAAAAACTAGATATTTTAGTGAATAATGCAGGGATTTATCTGGAAAATGCTATTGAAGATGTAGAAGAAGATGAATTTGATAGAATCATAAATGTAAATTTAAAAGGAGCTTATTTTTTATGTAAATACGCTGTTCCTTATTTGAAAAAACAAGGAGAGAATGCTTCTATTGTAAATGTATCTTCTGATACAGGCATTAATGGAAATTTCTTTTGCAGTGCATACTGTGCTTCTAAAGGTGGTTTGACCGTATTTACAAAAGCTTTAGCCTTGGAATTAGCACCGTATAAGGTCAGAGCAAATTGTGTTTGCCCTGGAGATATAGATACACCACTTACGCGAAATCAATTTGCAGGTGATGTGGAAGAAGGCATAAAAGAAGCGAGTAGTTTATATCCTATAGGAAGAATAGGCAGACCAGAAGAGGTAGCAAATGTAATTTATTTTTGGTAAGTCCAGAAGCTAGTTTTGTAACAGGGGCTGTATGGAGCGTTGATGGCGGAATTACAGCTTGTTAAATAAAAGCCACATTATATTTAAATTTAAATATGATATGCACCCAAAATATTGGACATATTAATTAAGCTACTAATTGAGACTTAGTTCTGTATTCTACGGGACTAAGTCCTTTTAGTTTTATCTTTATCCGTTTTGTATTATAATATTTTATATAAGATTTTAACTCTTTTATAAAATCTTCAACAGATTTGAATTTTTTTAAATAGAATAATTCGCTTTTTAGTAAACCAAAGAAATTTTCTATTACGCATTATCTAAGCAATTGCCTTTTCGGCTCATGCTTTGGATAATGCCTTTTTCTTTTAATAACTTCTGATACCTCTTATTTTGATATTGCCAGCCTTGGTCTGAATGTAGAATTATCCTTTCGTTTCTTTTATCTTTCTTGTTGCATCTTCTACCA